>JAABUO010000714.1_pt1 | contig 54372 bp, 65 predicted proteins | sample 5559291 | NCBI WGS metagenome assembly JAABUO01 (sample SAMN10711878, study PRJNA513372) | rock metagenome | isolation source: Antarctica rocks | place: Antarctica: Victoria Land, Finger Mt sud | reverse complement strand
GAATGACTCGCTGATCATTATTCAAATGAATCAGATAGAAACGAATTTCTTTTAGAGAATCAGATTGAACTAGTTGATTTACTCAAATGAATCGAAGACGAAAGTGTATTTTATCTTTCAGATCAGCGATCAGTTGCTTCTCGTGATAGTCTAGATAGAAAGATAGACGTTGAAACTGAGTATAGAATTCATTGAATTTCTTGAATTCTTGAATCAAGTTGTAGTATTTTCTACGAAAGTTGACTTTCTTATTCGAATCATCGAACAACTGAGCTAGCTCTTTCAAAAGATCGTCGACGATTCTATAAAGATTGACACAGTCACGTTCACGTCTAGCTTGAGTGATCTCAGCTGCGTCATCGAATAATCTAGAATGTATATAGCTCAATTTGACTCGTTCATTAGAAAAGAGATCGACGTTGATCTCTAGTTTATTCTGAATTTTTCCGTATCAGTTCTCTCAAGTAGAGTTCTTTTCATCAGTAAACAGCGAAGAATCAGGTATTTTTTGAGATCTAGAACGCTCAGAGTAGATGAAATCAGAAGAAGTGTTTTCTTTAGCTTGAAGTCTAGTCTTCAACTCTTTGATTTCGTCTTCTTGTTGTTTATCTAACTCGTAGAGTCGATCTGTTTCTTCATCAAGAGCTAGACTTCGAGCCTTTCAGGTTTCGTAGAACACGAGAGGTATTATCGTTTCAGCGAATGATTCGTCATCTTCATGAATGAATGATGCAGCACTTGATGATTTCGTTCGTGATTTCGATGAATCAGCATCAGAGATTTGAGAGAAACGATTTCGAAATTCTTTGAAACGCTCTTCAGTGAGCGAACGACTAGACATGATGAGATTTGTTTTGAAAGAAAGTTGAATGAATGACGATGCTCGACGATTGAAGAAGAAAGACGTATAGAGTGATGTTTAATCTTCAACAAAGAAGATGAGATTTGTTTGTTGATTGATTTGATTGATTCTCTAGCAAACAACGAAGATTCTTTATCGTTGAATCTATTGATCGATTTGATTCTTGAGCAATTCACGAAGATTCTCGTAATCGAGTGAACTTTGCGTACTTAATGAGCAATAAGTAGTCTAGCAATTTAAACAGTCTCGCCGTTGATTCTATTCAATTCTCTAGTGTTGGTTTATCTTTTGATTATCGTCAATCATCAGGTAAATGAATTTTTTTAGACTCGTTCTGCCTAGATGAGTATGTTGAATGAGTAATGAGATCAGTATCATGTGATTAATGAATTCTTAATATAATGTCAGAATCATGTCTAGATGATACAATCAGTGAAGGTCAGAATTGATAGTGCTTGATCTTTAGAGATAGCTATAACTGAATATTAAGAATACAGAAGAAGATTGATACAAAAGCTTCTATTCATGTAATGTTCAGAGACTGCGCTAGACTCGAAAGAAATGTGTTTGTGACACGAGAAGAATGTGATATAGATGAACAAGATGTTGGTGAAAGAAAAGAGTGTTGAGAAAGAAAAAGAGTGTTGAGTCATATCTGAGTCATATCTGAGCCAAACCTGACTAGCTCGCTGATTAGTTCTAATCATTACGCAGAGAACTCGCTAGCGTTCACTGCGAATTAATTAGAGCTTCAGCCTTGTTCAGTCTTGATACGCTCGTAACAGTCTGCTATAATGACATGAAAAGAACAAACTTTATTATGCAGTAAATCTGAATCAGAAGTGAGTTTGCTTTAATGACATTCAACAAGAAGAAATAAACTTAAAACATCTGATGAAATGAGCTTAAAACATTCAATGAAATGAGATTAAAACATTTGAATAGAATGATAATGAAATGAACAAGAAAGAAAGAACTGATTGAAGTAATGAGATCATTGCTTAACTGAGATAAGAAAGTAATGTTATGAGCATGCTCAGTCTTTTACTGAAACGCATGTTCTTGAAGTGAGTCTAAACTTTATCAAGTTTAATGCTCTTCTTTCTTCTGTACATATAATCTTTGCATCTCGATAGATCTCACTCTTTAGCTTTGAATTTTCATTTATTTTATTTATCTGATTTACTCTTTATTTATCTGTATCTTTATGACTTACTTTAAACATGATTTTAACACTTTCAACATCTTTATTAAATTTTAGCTTTAAAGATCTATCAGTGCGTTTAAAGTTGAACATACTTCTTGAATTTTTATGATGACAGAATAATGAAATGATACTTTCTCTTGTTTATCATTTTCTAGTTCAGAAGAGATTGCATCGATGAGTCTTTGATCTCATAATGCAACGATCATTTCATTCTTAATTTCACATTTCATAATTTTCACATTGACTTCATCTTTGAAGATTGCTGTGTGATAGATGAGCATTGCAATGCATTATTCATCAGATTTATCTTTATTACTATGTGATAAATGTGACATTCAGAAATGAACACTGTCTGCAAAGCAAGACTGATTCACTCATTTCAAATCTGATTTTCACGAATCATTCTCATTGAACATCTTGAGTACTACACAGTGAGTATACTCATTCATTGCTAAATTTTGCTTAATCACTTCTTTTCATAATTTTTTCATGCAAAGATGTAAATTAAGAATGAATTCATCATCTTTGTTAATTAATTTATCTGCAAACACTGCTGTACTCTGAATTCAACTTTATTCTTTATCACTCATCAAATTATTGACATTCAGATTCACGTATTTTATGAATTTTGAATCATTCTTGAAAGTAATTTTCATGAAATATGAAAAAATCAGAAGATTGATTTTATGATTCAATAAAAAAATCATAGTAATGAGATAGTATATTATATTCTGATGTACTAGTTGTTGCAACGTAATGTACATAATCATTCTCAATCAGTTGTGATTTGTAAGATTTAAGTCATTTTTCTGATGTCATAAGTACATGCTTAGTTTCTCTTTTATTAAGACTCATGTATTGTCATTCAATATTCAATCAAACACATTTGATAATATTATTGCATCATTTTTCTTTCATTTTTAATACTTGATCTTTTTTATGAACATGTTATGAATCAGAAAAATATCAATCTTGTAGTTCTGTGATATATGCAATCATAGTCGAAATAATTATAGTGAGTCAGTGAAGTGAAAGAAGCGACTATCTCAATGAAATCAGTTTATAAAAGTGACATTGATTTTCACAAAATTTAGTCGAAATTTATAGTTATATATGATATTTATATGATCAATAAGTATTTCAAATGACAGCTCATTCATCAGTAGCTTGAGTCTATTTTTCAGTCTCTGAAGATGTGAATGATATACAAACGTTTCTTTACTCTTAATTTTAAAGCGATATTTTCTCAACAACTTCATTATCATAATTGAAGATATCAAATCAAGATAATTGAGTCTTTGCTTTTATGTATGAAACACTCATATGCAAAAGCATGCTTTACTCTCTTTCATCTTTCAGATATTTTCAATGATTTGATAATGTGATTATTGAACTTTCAATCATATGCTTTCTATTGCTGTCACAATGATAGCTTCTTTGCAGATACTTGCAGTATCATTCATTTCTATTTCTAAGCTGTATTGTAGAAGAATCTTTTCATTATTCATAATTACATTTAGCGAGAAAGCAAGTCTTTGCTCATTATATTCTGCTAGCTTCAAGAATGTTGAAGTGATTGAGATAAGAAAATGAGAAGATATAAAAAAATGTATGCATGATGTTCTTGAAGAATTTAATGATGTGAATGAAGCAATCATGTCAGAAGAGATTGATGTGATAACTTTTGATAATTGACGAAATTTTATCATCAGACTTTGCATTGCTGACATTAATGAATTAAGATCTGAGATCATTACTACATTGTTTGCAGTCAACATAAAGTATGAGTTTTCATTCTTCAACATTACTGATAAGCATCTTGATTGCAATGACAGTATCAATGATCTTGATCTTCTTTCAAAATTGAACTGTAAAACTGCTGATGAATTAAAAACAGTCTCGACATGATCTGTTTTCAAGATCATGTCACTGATATGCTTACATAGCAAGTAAGACTTTACTCATCTTTAATTTATGTGATTTAACTTTTCGTTCATTAACATAACTTTAATTTAATTCATGATCAATTTGTTGAAGTCTGTAAATTGTGAGAATGAGAAGATCAAAACTCAATCTTTGCTGACAATTATCTGCATTACTTTATGATATATTATCTGCTTCATCATCACTTTGATCAGATGCTCATTCTGAATTCTTGCAATAACAGCATGCATTTTATTCATCACTTTTCTTTTTATTGAATACAATGAAGAATTTTTCTTTGAGATTCAAAGATTCAATAACTTTGAGTTTTATCTGTTCATCATGATTCTTTTTGTCTCAGCTATATCTCTTCTCTCTTTTTCAATTCTTTCATATTTATTATTCATCGTCTTTCATTCTTCTTTCTCATTAATTATTCTTGAATAAAGTAAATTATTATCAAGAAATTTCACGAAGTTGTACATCAGATTCTTAACATTAACATGTAATTGCATAATCTGATCTTGAAATTGATGAATTGCTGTCTGTCGTTCTTATTTTATGCGCAAAGAATTTAAGTAATTGACTAGTTCTTTTTAATCATTTATGAAGTATTTCAGATGATGCAACATTATCACAGAGCTTGCTTTAATGAATGTCATTGAAATGATGAAAGTAAAGATAGTTAAAGAATTCAAATGAGATTCTTCTGAGAAAATGTATAAAAACTTTCGTTGACGAAAGTTTCAATATGAGCTTTTAATGTTTGAGAAAACAAATGCTGAGTGAAGAATTACATAAAATGTTTAGTCGTTTTAATGTGAATTCAAATAACAGAAATAATGAAATACATGAGATTTTTAAATGTTCTAGTGCGAGTTCAAATAACAGAAATGATAATTATGTTGAAAGATAAAAAATACATGCTGAGTCTTTTAAAGCTCAGCATTAATAGAAATTACTTGCAGTTTTGCAAATAATTCTTCTGCGACTTATGCTTGTCATAGCTGAAAAGATGTTGATGACTCGATATTAGTAACAAATCTCTCAGCTGACTGATTGACTATTTTTCTACATTATCTGCTGTGCATCACATGAGTTAAATTGACTTGATGTAACATCATGTTGTTTTATCATGTATCATTTAAGTCAATCTTAATATATTCTCAATCTTTGATCTTGATATATTTTCTAATATACAATCATTGATTGATTTTGATTCTTGCTTTAAGCTTTAGCTTTAATCATTACGCAGTGAACTTTAACGCGTATTCTGCAAATTGATTAAAGTTTCGCTTTGTTCATTCAAGATTAAAACTTTTTAAAACTTTTAATCTTCAATATTGAAGTAATTCAATATTGATATTGCAGACATCTACATCTTCATCTTCATTCTTCTTTTCATATGTTCAAGTAACTTGAAGTGACTTTATAACATTCTTAACAACTCATGATCTTCTTGCATCAACTTTGCTTCTTGATGACTTAATAAAGAAAGAACTAATACAAATGATGCTGTATAAGACAATGCTATCAAAGTTGCACTTTTGAATGTGAATAATCTTATCTCAATTCAACAGAAGTCTCAGCAGTAAATGCTCTTTTCAAGTTCACAAAGACTTTCAATTAATAATGAATAAAATTCAGTGATGCATTTGAATTTCTGATCAAAACATTGATTTCAATTTCTGACATGATTTTCTCAATGAATGTTGTCATCAATAAATTTTGATCTTCATTCTTCTGTTCATTACTGATCTCACTTTTTGATGCTTAATTTACACGCTTCTTCAATTTATTTTCTGCAATCGTTTCTTTCAAGATCACTTTGTTGAACCTTGCAATTTTATATCATTCTTTTTCAGTGTTCATTTTCACTACTTGAAAAGATTTCAATCATTTTCATGTCAATTTCAATGTATGCATGTTGTTCAATTTGATATCATGCAACAGTACAAGATCATTCTTCAGAATTGAACTAGTATGAATGCATCTGTGATCATTTCATACATCTTTGTCAATCTCTTTCATTTTTCTTAAATGCAACATGATCTTCTTCAAATTCTCATCTTTGCATTCAAATTATCAAGCATGAAAAGTTAATAATTCATCAATTGTGCAAACATTATTTCATGAAAGAATTTGTCAGATTGAAACATCAAGTTCTATAGAAAGAACGACATAGCAGTCATACAAGACATGATATGAAGTCATTTCAATGAAAGTTCTCATGATGATTCTGTCTATTCATAGCACACTGACAAAGCTTCTGACTCATTTCATGCTTTCATTGACTGTCATCTTGATTAAAACATTCACAACAGCTGTATGATCTTTCTTCACAAGATCATTCATTTGTGAATGATAAGTTGACATCATCACTTACTTTATCTTATATTTCTCAATCAACATTTCTACAATTTCTTTGTTCTTTGATTCTTCGTTCATGACAAATCTTTTTGAACAGTTGTGTTTGCAAATTACATCTTTTCACAGAAATTTCGCTATCGCTTTCGAAGTTACTGCTCTCAGAACTCTTTCTTTTACTTATTTCAAAAAGTCATTTCTTGTCAAGACAATATAGCATTTTTCTTCGTTTGAAAACATGTAAATGACATTCATCTCAATCTTCTTTCAAACTTTTGAGATTCAAATAGAATGCAGAATCTTCTTCTTTCATCTTGATGCTTGCAACTGACATTCTTTACAGAATTTTACATACATGCATATATTCTTTCATATTTTCTTTCATCAATATCTATCAATTATTTTTTGATATGTTTTCTTTCTTTTATGATGATCACTTTCATCATGCAGTTTCTGCAGAATATTACTGCATTCTTCTTGAAGATTTATCATTCTTTACACAGAAGTAATCTTGTTGAATCTTTTAAACAAATATTTATCTTGAATCATAAATTTTAGCACTTCATGTTTAAACTTTTGAAATTCTTTTGTTAACATTTTGAATGAGCGTAATAAGAAAATAAATAATGAGCTATTTTCTTGAAGTGTTCTGAATATGAATCTTTCAATATTGATATGTCTTCTTCAACAACTACTCGTATAAACGAGATTTTCGCGCACGCTAAATTAGTGTCTTCACGAGAATATTAGAAGAATTCATCTATATTTATCTTCAGCATCTACAAATTAATTGACAATTGCTTGTATCTCTCTCAAGCATCTTGATGAAGAATTCATTCGAAAACATAAATTATATCATTGAAAATGACGTTGCAATTGCGATTTATATGCATGAATTCTTTCTCATTCTCTCACTTCTTCTTTCTTTACTTCTTTTGTTTTCACTAATTCGTATAATAGACTGTTCAAACAACTTTTCATTGACTCAAAGTTCTTTTCAAATCGATGAGATCTTTACTTTTGAGCTTCGACAAAGCGATTTCATATCTCATATGCATGTAGCATGTGTGAAGATCAACGAAATCTTTTTGAAATGAATTTTGAAGACTAATCAGCATCATTTGACTTATCAACTTGCTCAGAGTTAGCACATTGAGAGCAAATTCGAACAGGTAGAATCATTCTACTGAGTGCGTGACGATGACGTGTGTTTCAGAGAGACTGTAGAGCTTTAGATAAAGCTTTCGATGAAGCTTTTGATAGAGCTTTCGATAAAGCTTTTGATGAAGCTTTCAATGAAGCTTTTGATGAAAGAGCTTTTGATGACGAAGCTTTTGAAGAAGCTTTTGAAGAAGCTTTTGATGACGAAGCTTTTGAAGAAGCTTTCAGTAGTGTTCTCAAAAACACAGTTTCAAGAAGGTTTAATTGTTCTTTCACTGCGAGTGATTTGAATGAGTGAATTCAACGTCATTACTCGATTCGTGACGTTATCATTTCGATTCGACTTCTGAATTTGCTTTCGCTGTTTCTTTGCTGACTGAACTAGCTTTGTTTGTGCTGAGCTTGTAGATGAAGAAGGTAATGAGAGAGCGAATGCAGATGAAGCTTTTTTCGTAGAACTTCGCTGTTTGAAAACACGTTCTGCAAAGAGTTCAGAATCAGCAGTGATGAAGCTCTTTAGCCATCGATTTAATAGCATGTCATTTTGCTTATTGAATTTTTCTTGAGTCTTGTCTTCAGTCTTCTGATTTCGCTTCTCAATGATCTCAAGATTCAGAATTCTAGCGTCAACGTAGTGATTTCTGAAACGTGTGACACGTTCATGTTAACGATGAGCAGCTAGAAGTAAATCTTCATTAGTACTCTGAAGAAAAACAAACGTAGCATAGACAGATTTGCATGTCTTAACAAGCTTCTTCAAAGCTTGAGCTTCAGCAGCAAAATCATCGTTGTTGATTGTTTACTTCATGAGCATGTTCATCTCAATAACGTTGAATGAAATAAATGATATTGAAAATGATACATCGCTTGAGCTTTGAATTGTGATATCTGAAGAAGTGATAGAACGAGGTTTGATGACGATAGAAAGCTTTGATAGAACGATAGTATGATTTAAAAATGCTAGATCAGATTTGATTCAAACACTCTGTATGTTGCTTGTCGTCAAAGCAATCTTTCGAGCTTGCAGATACAATTTTATGATATTCAACTTGTCAATTGAATATTCAGCACTCAATCGAGTAAATGCTTCGAGCTTCAGCTTGTAAATGATGATCAATGACAGAAAGACTTCTACATTCAGAGATTGAAGCAGATCAATAGAATGTGAAGAAAGACATAATAAAATGATGTGATTCTTCTTGCAAAACATGATCGCTTCGCTAGTTAAATGAAAGGCGTGTTCATTGATTATCAAGAGATGAAACTTTTCTTGTTGTCATTTTGCTGATTCAGATTCAAAGCATTTCTGAAGTCAATCAAGATCAATTTCGTTGCTGATTCACTCATTATCATTGACAGCTATGTGACTTTTCTTTGCTTCTTCTACATCTTCTACATTCTTCAAAGCATCAAATCAGATCTTCAGATGCATCTTGTCTTTGAAGATGAATCAGACTCGTAGAATCACTTTGTCAGAACTTGTTATGAGTCTACATAGAGTGAATCATATAAGTGTATTCTAACTAGAAGTTCAAAGCTGAAGTAGAAAGAAGATGCAACACGACGTGAGTTTTACTCATGAAGACACGTTAGATCGCTAGCGTGTCAACAACAGTTCTACTCACAGCTTTATACTAGTCTATGTTAGGCTAATCAGACTAATCAGAAGTAACAGAGATGCATGCTCACAACATTACTTCTCTTCTTCATCTAGCAATGTTCTCATTGCTGCAGTTCGATCGATTGATTCTTGTTGAGTCGATTTCTAACTTGACTTGTTCAAATACTTCTGATGAAAGTCATTTACAATCTTTGAGCAATCTTTGAACTCATTTTCATCGACATTGTATCAATGTAGATCGACGTCATAGTCTTTTCAATTGACATGATATTGCAGTCGTTTGTCTCGTTCGTAGTGTCTGAAGTTCAGTATGTTTTTCACTTTTCATTCATCTTCATCATTTATCATTATAGAATCAGACAACTCATTTCATTATTCTTCAAGAGAGTCTTTCAAATTCAGTCGTAGCAGATTCAAGATGAACTCTGAATGAATCTTCATTGTTGATGACAGTTTCAGTCAATATGCATGTTCGATCTTAGTCAGAATCTTGAAAGATTCTAGCATCTTATCATTCAACTTCTTTGATGATCTTGCGATCGTAATGTTTCTAGAATTCAGAAACATCATGTCATCTATCTTGTAAATCATTTTCTTTCGATGCTTGTTAATCTGTTTCTTCATTGTGATTCTGACTCTTGCTAATGTCTGCTTGATCAACGCTAATGATTGTTTCATGTGTTCGAATATATTCTCTGCTTTGCTCGCTTGAATTCTAGCTTGAGTGATCTCATATTCAGTTGAATTCAAATCGAAGCTTATATGAGAGTGAAAGCTCTTGTTCAGAAAGAACGCTGATTGTTCAATTGACGGCGAAATAGCATTGTTATTGACGAATTCAGTCATAGATAGTCAGATGAATCAATTATCTTGCATGTATGAGCAGTAGCTTCGTAGATATCATTCTACATTCTGATTCGCTCTTTTCGTTTAATCATTGATCTGTGAGTGATAGTCAATGAATAGTTTCATCTTAATGCTGAGTCTCAAACATAGAGACTTTCAAACAATCAATATGAATTGCGAACTTCTATCGAACATTATTGATCTTGATAACTCATGAGTTCTGAAGACTCATATTAGCAGCAGCTTAACTGTTTGTTCAGCGAAAGTCTCTTCGTCATCTGATCAACAGAGTATATAGTGACGTTCTTTAGACAATCAATCTATCACTGTCAGAATCGCGTTGCTTTCATCACTTTTCAATAAATCGATAATGAAATTCAATGATATATCTTGTCATCGTTGTTCAGATATAGACAATGACTTCAATAGTTCATTGATTCGATCTCTTGATGCTTTTGATCTACGATAAACGTAACAGTTTTGAATGTAACGTTTGATTGTTGTTCTCATCTTTGATCAGCAATATGATCTTCTTAACAAGTCTAATGTTCAATTCATGTCAGAGTGATCACTGATCAAAAGATTATGTGCTTCTCTTATCAATTAAGTGATCATTGACTGAGAGATTCACAGTCTATCATTCTTTCAGAGTACTTCATTCAGTACTCTGCAATTGTCTAGACTCATATCTTGACAAGTTTTTCTGTTCTGTTCTATGACTGTTCAAATATCAATACATTGTTGATTCGTTCAATTTTCGACTATAATTCGATTCTGAATAGAAATAATCTCTTCAATTGAATCTTCATTAGCTTTCGATTTCTGTTTTGAATCTGAGTCAAATATGAGCAAGATCTGAGTCAGATCTTGATCATCTTCTATTGATTGCAGTTCAAATGTGCTTGCTGACAATAGCATCTGATGCTGATATAGCTTTCGATCATCATTTAATTCAACTTACTTAACGTCTGACATTCTGATCAGCGCGTCTGCTTTCAGATTCTGCTTTTCTGACTGATATATGATCTTGAAGTTATATTCAAATAACTTCTCAGCTCATTTAGTCTGTCGTCTGATCAGTTTCTTGATGATCATGAAGTACTTCAAATTCAGATGATCGATGAAGATCTTAATTGAAATATCAGTACATTTCAATTTGAAGCATCAATGCTTCAAACATTGAATAATAGTCAAAAGCTCTTTGTCATAGATCTCGTAGTTGCATTCTGCAGAAATCATGTTCTTGCTATAGAAGATCATTGAATGTAGAATGTTTTCATCGTCATACTGAGACAATACTTCGTCGTTGACATAGTTCAAGAAGTTCGTTTTCAGAATAGCTTCTCTGATTGAATCAAAATGCTTCAGAATGAAAACTGTTGTCATCTGTTGCTTCAGTCTCTCAAAGATCGTCTGACAAATCTTTGTTCATTCAAATGAATGATCTTTTTGAGTCAGCTTTATCATAGATTGAGCAATCTTCGAGAAGTTCTTTATGAATCATCGATAGAAATTGCAGAAATCAATGAAGATTTGTACATGAGTCAACGATTGAAGCACTTTTTAGCTTTGAATCACATCTACTTTTCGAAAGTTCATTTGTAGATCATTGATGAATATCAATAGTTTTAGAAATGAGATCTTCTGAATCTTGAATTCGCACTTGTCAATGTCTATCTGCAGATCAACTTCATGAAGCTTGTTTAGCATCTTCTTCACATGAGTTCTATGTTCTTTCAAGATCTTACTGTAGATGAGAATGTCATTCAGATAGATCTGACAGAATTTATGCAGACAGTTGAACAACACGTCGTTGATATAGTGCTGAAAGAATGTTGATTCATTGATTAATTCAAAAAGCATTACTTTATATTTGTAGACATCGAAGAAAGTGACAAATGTGATTAGATTCTCACTTTCAGTGCTTATGCGAAGCTTATTGAACGTGACGATAATGTTGAGTTGAATCAGATATTTACTGTCTTGAATTCAAGTGAATACTTTGTCTATCAAGAGTATTGAATAACGATTTCTTTTGATCAGAGCATTCAGTTTTCAATAATTCACGCAAAAGCGAAGATTATCATCTTTCTTTTCAATGAATAGTATTGACGAAGCGAATGAAGCTTTGCTGAGTGTAATAAACTTCTTCTTCAAGTTCTCTTCTAGATACTTCTTGATCTTCTGCAACTTGTGACTCGACATGAGATACAATTGACTTCTAGAAGATTGACTCTCATCTTCTAATTCAATCTTATGATCATATGATCGATGCAAAGACAACTGAATTGTCTTTTCTCTATTAAAAACGTTCAGAAAGTCATGATAAACTATTGAAAGCTTCTTTTTCAGTTTCTTTAATGACATGATCGAGATCATTTTATTCAGTTTCGCTGAATCTTTGATTGAGCTAAGCATCTTGTTGATTTCACTAATGATCAATGTAAAGATCTTGACATCGTTCTTCTTGACTAAAGTTCAATAAGCAGCGACTTCGATCATGATAATATTGACGAATTCTTTCTTCTTTGATGACTGAATGAATTCATGTTGATCGAGATCAACTTAAGTGCTTTGCTTTCGTATGAAAGTTGATTCAATGAATTAATTCACTAATTTTGAATTTGTAGTTCGCTTTAAGATGATCATTGACATAGACTTCAAGTTCTTTCATTTCATTTCGCAGATCTCGCTTGATTCAAGTTTATGAAATGCTGATTGACTGCTTGCTTTCAAAATGATAAGTTTCAAGATTCGAATATTTGATGAAGATATCAATCAATCGTTTGCAGAATCTATCAAAATTTGATTTCTTTTCAATCAGAAATTGTCAATGATTATTTTGTGCTGATCTAGATGAGTTATTAATAGAGACATCATTTCATTCTTATGTTCTTGTATAGTGACTGAGATATACAGAGCATGTTTAATAGATCTTCGATCGAGAGTTTTGTCATATGAATGAATTGACTTCGATTTGAACAGTGAAATTGACTGAATATTAAAGCATTCACATAGCTCTGAGATCAATGAATCATTTATGAACATCATGTCAGTGACTTTGATGTTTATCAGAGCAAGAGATCGAAATATCTTTTCTAGATTACTCAAGATGATGTCAACAATAAACGACTTGAAATCAAATGAGTCATTGAGCATACTGATGAAGCAAGATATGAGTATGTCGCTCTCAGTCACTACTTTGATGAAAGCAGATCGTTTTTCGAATTCGCTGCGATTTCGTGCATCTGAGCTGACTTGAGACAGTCATGTGCTCTATGTTCTGACTTCTTGCATTTGAAGCAGAGTTCTTTCTTAAACAACTTCTTTCTAGCAGAATCAACGTTTGATATTCTGAGTTTCTTTCATGCAGAGATTGAAGCTGAGATCGCAGTAGTGATCATCATCAAGATGTTAGCAGTAGAGCGAGTGACTTAAGTAGTTGATGTCTTGAGAGCTGATTGAGCATTCAATTTCGTCAATCGAACGTTGACTTGCATGCAGATGTTGACGAATTCGTTCAAATTCATAGTTCGTTCATTAATCATGACTCGCTGAAGATCTGAGCTAATCTTATGCTGAAGATCATCTAGTAGAATTTTGTTATTGTATTCTAGTTTTGCACTAAGTCTCTGAAATTTTATTCAAAATTCATGAAAGAAGATCTTGTTTTGATACAGCTTCAAGAACTATCGTTGAGTCGTGTGATGTTAATTGAAATCATCGTACATTTTATTTATAATCGACAGTATCTCTTCTGCTTCAAGAAATGAGTTTGTGATCATGTCTCTCATTTAAAATGCTATGTGTTTGATCATCGTTTCACTGACTTGACTTTTCACATATGCAATCTTCATTTCTTCGATAGAAAAATGATTCTTGTTCATCTTCAGCTTGTTTCGCATTCAAGACAATCAATTATTTACATTCTGTCTCAAATCTTCAAACAAAGATGAGTCAGATAACTTGATTAACTTCGAGAATTGACTCTTCGAAATCAAAGTGCTTAGTTAACTTGATGTCGCTTTTAAATCATGTATAATCACGTTCTTTTTCTTCATCTCTTTCTGTATATGCGTTTGAACAGCATTCAACGTTGTCTGCGTAGCTTTCAACTCGATGTTGATCTTGTTGACATCATTCAACATCTGAATCATGTCATTGTGAATCTCGATTTCAATGTCATGCTGTTGACATATGTACTTGATAAAGATAACGAGATCATCTGCTTCATGAGTGCTTATTCAAGCATTCAGTTCAGTGCTGATGCTGATCTTGATCATTTCGTGATTGAAGAGCAACACATTTGTGTTCTCTTTTTCTGTATTCAACGACACATTCATGTTTTCTTCTTCTGATGCTGTTTGATTCTGTGATAGAAGTGATTCTCTTCTAGCATTTTGAAGTTTGTAGCGAGCAATGCTCACTGATTTTGATTCTGATTCTAATTCTGTGCTTTTAATCATTGTGTGAGTAGAAAATTACTGATCGAGATTCAACTGAAATTTCTGATTTCAGTTCTAGAACAATGCATTCATGTTCTTCTGTTCTTCTATTCTGATGACGAGTTCAGTAAAGAGTTAGTTTAGAGCAACGTGTTCATGTTCTTCTGTTCTGTTCTAGAAATTTCTTGATTTCTAATGAGTCTTCTGAACTCAATTTTCGAGTTTCGATTCTGATTCAAGTTTGAGTGATGTAACTTGTTTTTATATCATTTACACGTCAATAGCAAGATTGATGAGCTTTGAACTAATGTTATGAATCTACATAGAGCGAATCATATGAGTGTATTCTAACTAGAAGTTCAAAGCTGAAGTAGAAAGAAGATGCAACACAACGTGAGTTTTACTCATGAAGGCACGCTAGATCGCTAGCGTGTCAACAACAGTTCTACTCACAGCTTTATACTAGTTTATGTTAGACTAATCAGACTAATCAGAAGTAACAAAGATGCATGCTTGTAACAGAATTCACACACTCGATGAGTAAGACTCACTCTCAATTATCATCTTGAGTCATTGTTGATAATTGCTCTTTGAAACATATGACTCTGCATTTGCTCGCTATTCTCATGATGAAGTCTTTTTCATTCATGTTGTAGATGTCTGAAGATTGTAGATCATAGTCTTCAAGAACTTGAGTATATAAATCAAATCAGTCATTGATCAGCTCTTCATTATGCGTAGCAGCACGCTCTTTATTCAATGCTTGATTAAACATGAAAGTCAACTTCGTATGACGTTGTAGAAATCTCTGTATTCAATTGATACTCAAATCATCGTTCTGTTGACTACTTTAAAGCAACTTCATTGTCATGAATTGATTCTGATTGACTCATGATGATCAGTCTCAGAAGATCATAAGTAGTATTCAATCAGTCAAAGTCTTCTCTTGTTCAAAGATGAGTCACTGATATTGCTGATGAAAGATCTGAAAAGATTCAAAATTGTTGATACGTTCTTGAAGTGTAGATTTCGTGATGTCATGCTGATGAACAATCTTTCAAAGTGAAAGCTTGAATACATTGTTCTGATAAACTGTAATAGCTAATTGAAGATGCTTTTGCCTGATTGACTTCAAATGCTTCTTCATGATGATGTGATTGACGTTCAAAATGATGAAGCATCTGAAAATAAAAAAAATAAAAAAAATAAAAATTCGCTTTATCTATTCTGTACTAGCGTGCGCGAAAACCTCGTTTGCGCAAGAATCTCGTTTATACGAGTATACTGATTGAGCAAAGATGAATGAAATTTAACTGAGCATCAATAAAGTTATTTATGTCTTTCTTATAAGTTTTATCTTCATTATTTGAATATTTTCTGAATTTGCGCAAGAGTTCATCAAGTGTGTTATGCTTGCAATTGAGAACATAAGAAACATTAAAATCAAACAAGTGAATTCAAGCAAGTCATCATGTCATCAATGCTTCTGATAAGTCTGATGCAGATCAATTCAGTTGCATCATCAGAATGTTGATGTTTATTTCAATAATAAACTTCATGCCATATAATCAGTAACAAATCTTCTTCAATGTCTTCATCAGATCTCTGCATTCTCACTTCTCAGCATCATATCTTGTCTTTTACTCATTTCATAACTCACTTTTGTATCATACAAAATGTCGATTCTTAGAATTCAATGCTGTTTGCTGTAACATTGCTTCTTATTCTTGAAGACTTGTGTTCATGACAAGAATAATTTCTTCTGTCTGTTCAGAATAATTCAGACTTTTCAGGATCAATGCAGTGATCAGTGTCAGCTTCAACTTGTTTATGACTTTCTCTTATTTTCTTTCTTACATGAATTTGATCTTCTTTTTGAAGAGCTGAAATATTAACGCTGCAATCAAGATGAAATTCTTTATTTATATTCAATAGTACATGCATACTTCAATGAACATTCAAGCAGATGTGACATCATGACAGAAACATTATTCTAGAATCTTGATAATTTTGAAATCTTTTGATCTGCAATCATGAAAGTCATAAACAAATCTTATAATCTTTATGCTTGATATGCAGAATTACGACTTTTCATCAAATATGATGCAATCAATGAATTCAAAGTTCAAGAGTATGAAGTCGAGATTCTTAATGTACTTCAGCATAAATAAATGCACTTCTGAAGTAATCTTTGCATTATTATAAATTGTCTTCAATCTCTTTACTTCAATATCATTGAGAAAAGATTTGCATATTTCAAGAAGATTCTTCAATATCTTGATTATGACTCTGATAAACTGAGTAACGAAGTTGATAACATCTTGTGATAACGTCATCTGTCGCAATAATTTCAAAGATGTCATGAACATTATGAGATTTTGATATATTTTTGTCAGCGTAATTTGATTGTATTTAGAAAACAAATTTATCAGAAAATCATAATCATATTGATGAATTCTTTGAAGAATTCATTTACATTTAAGAGCAGATTGATGTTTCTGATGATAATTTTGTTCATATTCATTGCTGCATCGATCATGCAATATTGATTGAACTTTTTCTTGATCAAAAATCAAAGATTTCAATACAAGTCATGATAAAATTTCAGTATATCATGCTTTATTCAATTCTTGAGCATGTTTATGATGATTTGATGAAGTATCTTAAAAACTGAAAAATTGAATGTCTATCATGCATCATGTGATATCATTCAAATTTGCTGCAAGAATGAAATTATGTCTTTTATCTTTCTCATTTCTGAAAAGTCTCAGATCATTGTCACTTCTCTGTTAAATAACATCTTCAATAGTAAATTTTTCTCTTGCAGAGTTAAAGCATCATTGCATATCATTTTCTTCGCTTACTTCAAAGTCAATCTGAATTCTCAAGCAATTTTGAAGAATTTAAAAGATAGTCAATGTTATGATGTCAGATCATTAACTCGATTTAAAACATAAATCATCAATATCTTAAATAATCTCGATTCATTGAATCTGTTCTGCAGTTCAATGAATCAAGTCATCAATTTAATCATCATAATTTTAATTTAGTTTCAGCAATTCTGTTTCAATCATTTCAGTCATGTGCATGAACTTCTGCAATCTTAAGTCAATAAATTTACTGTCTGGTCTTGATTCTGCTCGATTCATGTATATAAAAGTCGAGTTCGCATTCTTTTCTTTCATTCTTTGTCTTTCATTTTATACATTATCTGATGTATTGTCTTGTATCTAAATTCTATCAAAGTAATAATAATATCAGTTTTCTATATTAATAGTATCTTTAGTTTAGTTCAATCTTTGACATTATGAAAGATTTACACTTTCTGCAACGTTTTCATACATTGAAATCTCGTCTAGTTATTCTTTCGCTCAAATGAAGTCACTTCACAATTTCTTGATTGATGATGAGCATGTTGTCAAACAGTTTACTCAAAGTGTGATTGAAAATTCAGTTGAGATCTTTCACGTAATGCGTAAGCTTCAAAATCAAGTTCGACAACATGATGTTATCATTTCATTTTCATTCATCATTTTCAATTCTTCAATTTATATAAAGTTGAATTCTCAGTCTCTTGCAATGATAGTTCAGATCATTGCACAAATCTTGAATAATAAATCTCTTTTTGTCATTCACTTTTTTGCAAACTCTGTTGCTGTCTTCATCGCTTTTAAATTCAAGAAGCTTTTCAACATATCTGAATATGAGAAGAACAAAGATCAATTGAATGCATGAAAGCAGAGTCTGATACAGCGCATGAATGTGAATGATGATTGTTATTTCTCTCATCGAGTCAAGATCATTTATGTCGAGTCATGACTCATCATAGATAAGAAGACTCACAATTTAATGAATCAATATTGAATCAATGATCTTTATATTATTTTCATCTTTGCAGATTGATGACATAAATTACGTCATTGTTGCAACAATTCTTTCAAGGCAGAAGATGCTCATTTATATCTTCGTGAAACTTTAAAGCAAGGCATGAATAGCTTTGTTGACTACTACAATCTCTTTTATCAAAAGAAAGAATGTTTTTTGATGAAAGATTTCTCATTGATTGACTATCTGAAGCGCAATGTCAATTATTTCATTCAAGTCATCATCTTCTTCTGACGAAATCTCGATTAAACTCAATCATTCATCTTTCATTAATGAATTTAAACATTCTTTGACATTAACAAAGAGCTTTCGCAGCTTAAACATCATCAATCTCACTTCATCTTCATCATTGTTTCATTCATCAAAGTCAAGAACATCTCTGTGTTAACTAGTAATTCTTGAGATTCAAAGATCATCATTTCTGTGACTGTTGTCTCGACAGTATCTTCGTCTCTTTCTTTCTCGTTTCTCGATGAGTCAATGAATTTAAGCTTCATCATTATCATTGTTCAAGATAAGATTCTGATTGTTTCTGAAATCAAGAAAATTTGCAATAAGTGAAAGTTGTATTACTATTGCAAATTGCAATATTTGAGTAAAATTGCTAAAGAATGCTCAAATAAGAAACTCTTCACTCTGCATATCATGAATGTCTACGACAGTAACGTCGTCAGTATAAATGAAGAAGTTTCGCTGTCTGTGAGAAAAGTTTAGTTTCTGAGTTAAGTCATGCTCAGAAATCTGTATACATATAATCTTGTCTACTAGTTTCAATCTTTTCATTCTCACTTCAATCATATAGAAAGTTTTCTGCTAAATCTGTCTTGAAACTCTTTGAATTTGATTCAACATTCAAAGATAATCATATGATAGTATTCTGTATTTTACGTCAAGTTCAATCTAAAGTTTTCACTCTCGTTCTGATTGATAGTGAAGTTTTCGCTTATGTCTTTATGAATAAATTCTTCGCGTAACAACATTATTTTCTCTTGCATCAATTAATTCATTCTTGCAGACTTCAAGAATTTGATGATCAAGTTTCTTTAATCAATGACATTATTCATGTCATTGAAATCACAATGATTCTCAATGAATACATTGAAAAACTATTCTTCTATGTCACTGAATTAAATCAATATTTCATCATCATGAGTTTATCATGACTTCATCATCACGTCATTGATGTTAGTTTTAAGCACAATATTCTCATCTTGTCTTTCTTCTTCTGTCTTAATCATTGTTGCTCATTTCTCATCAAGATCTATGATCTTAATCAATAAGAAGAAAATTTCTTATTCGAAGTTAACAAAGTAGCTTCTTTTCAGTCTCGCTCTCAATTCACTCACAAGAAGCAATTCAGTTCACGAATCACTCACAAGAAGTAATTCAGTTTACAGATTGCTCACAAGAAGCAATTCAGCATTCAGTTCGCTTACAAGAAGTAATCTAGTTTCTCATTTGCTTGAAAGAAGCAACTCAGTTTTCAGTTTGCTTGCAAAAAGCAATCTAGTTTCTCATTTACTTGAAAGATGTAACTCAGTTTTTAGTTTGCTCACAAGAAGCAATTCAGTTTTCAATTCACTTGCAAGAAGTAACTCAGTTTCTCGTCTGCTTACAAGAAGCAATATAATCTTTCGTTCATTCATGAGAAGTTAACTAATACTTAGCTTGTTTACAAGAAATAAATCTCGTTCAGTCTTGTCTCTCGTCTGAAACAAGAAACTTCTAATCATATTCTTCAAGTCATTCAAAAAGAATATTCATCAAAAATCAAGTGTCAAAATTCTTTTCTCTTTAGAACTTTTGTTGTTTCTTGAGCAGATCAATTCAATTAATCTTCTGTACAACTTGACATAATTGAGTTGAAAGTTCAAAGCTTTGATCATGCTGCTTATGTCAAAGACATTGAAGTGTTTAACGTCATTTTAAAGAAAATCAATGTTTTCTTAAATCATGAGTCAATCTCGTCTTTTAATTTAGACTTTGACAAGACAAAATCGCGTCACACGACTTTGACTGTTTATTCAAAGAACAGTTCAACTTTTGCTCAGTTCTCATCTCACTTTCAAGACAGTACATATGATAAGAATCATCATTTGAATCTTCATCAAATGAAAAAGAAATTTCATTTAACTGCATTCATGACACAAGAAGATCTTGAAGTTTATTGACAAAGTAAGAACGTCGATTCAGTTACAATTCTATTGTTCAAATATTTCAAGTTTCTAAACATCTTCTTCAAGAAGAACGTTGATATCTTGTCTTCACATTAAGTTCATGATCATGTCATACATCTTAAAGAAGATGCTCAATTCTCAGTCTTCGCTTTGTACAACATGAATCGTGATAAAATTCTAGAACTTCGTCGTTATCTGAATGAAAATCTGAGCAAAGATTTCATTCAAGTCAGTCACTTTCAGATGATTATCTCTGTTCTCTTCATCAAGAAACTTGAAGAAGAACTTTGCTTCTGCATAAACTATCAAGATCTGAACGTTATCACAGTCAAGAATCAATATTCTCTGTCTCTGATTTCAGAAACGCTGAATCGTTTAAGTTGAGCTAAAATCTTTATCAAGCTGAATATCATCTCTGCGTTCAATCGACTTTGAATCAAAGAAGAAGATGAAGCTCTCATCGTCTTTCACACTCGATTTAAATTATTTGAGTATCTAGTCATGCTTTTCAATTTATGTAATGAGTTTATCTCGTTTCAGAAGTACATCAACAATATTCTTCATGAACATTTAAATAAGTTCTATACAGCTTATCTAAATGACATCTTGATTTATTTCAACAATAAAATTGAGCACGAGATTCATGTCAAGCTCATTCTGCGAAAGCTGCGAGAAGCAGATCTTCAGATGAATATAATCAAATGCAAGTTTCACATTACTCAAGTTTCATATTTAGAATTGATAATCATCATCAAAGAAATTAAGATGAATTCTTTTAAAATAAACATCATTATCAACTGACTCATTTTGATCAACATTAAAGATGTTCAAAGTTTTCTAAATTTCGTGAACTTCTATAAAAGATTCATCTATGACTATAGTAGAATAACTACTTCGCTCACTCATCTCATCAGAAAAGATGTATTCTTTGTCTGATTTCAGAAATGTCAGATTGCATTCAACATTCTTAAGAAAGTCTTCACTTTCAAGATTATTCTTTGTCATTATAATTCAGATCACAAGATTGTGATAGAAATCAATGCTTTGAACTATGTGTTCAAAGACATTCTTTCTCAGTACAATGAGAATGAGATTCTTCATTCAGTTGCTTACTTTTTGAAGAAGCATAATTCAGTCGAGTGTAACTACAAGATCTACGATAAAGAATTCATGATTATTTTTCATGCTTTCAAGAAATGATGATCAGAGCTTGAAGATTCTATTTATTCTGTTGAGATGATCATGAATCACAAAAATCTTAAGTATTTCATGTTAACTAAGCAATTGAGTCATTGTCAAGCTTGTTGAAGTGAGTTTCTGTTTAGATTTAACTATTGCATCGCTTATCATCTCGACAAGATCAACGATAAGTTGAATGCTCTGACACGTCGCTCAGAAGATCTTTCTAAAGAGAAAAATACATTCGATTCTCAACATCAATATCAACATCAAACAATTCTGAAAACTCATATTTTAGATCTTAATATTGTTGAGAATCTCGCTTTCAATGTTTTCAACATCAAAGTCATGAAGCTTCAGTCACAAATCATCATTTTAGATTCAGTTCAATTACATCTGTTTTCAGTTATTTCAACATCTTTGCAAATTTTAACTGTCATGAATTTAGAATTTGAAGAATTTGACGTTGAAGATATTAAGTCTCAGCTAGATCAAGACATTCTGAATCTTGATGAAGATTCTGCTGACATTCTCACTCAGACATTGTGAAAGCAAGTTGAAATCAATGATAAATTCGCAGTTCAGATAATTGAAGTGCTTCGCAATGAAGCACGACATCACAATAAGATTTCTCTAGTTAAGTGTGAAAAACACGAAAATCATCTGTACTTTCAAGAAAGAAAGTACGTGTTCAACTCAGATGAACTACGTCTTCATATCATTCAGCTCACTCATGATAGTGTCATTGATGATCACTCAGAAAGAGCAAAAAGCTATGAACTGATCAGTTGAGTTTATTGATGATTAAACATTTATAAGTATGTTCAACGCTTCATACAAAACTGTCATGTATGCACATGTTTTAAGCTCTTTAAACAATGAACTTAAGTATGATTGTATTCTCTTTCAGTTTTTGAACGTTGTTGATGTAATGTCTTCATGAATTATGTAAATTCTTTATCGCTCAATATCTTCATGAGTATTACATATAAATATGTTTTAATCTTCATTGATTATTTTATCAAAATGAAACATTTAGTTCTTATCACTTCTATGAAAGTTGAAGAAGTTATCAACTGCTTCTATGCTCATGTTTGAAAACATCATGATTTACTCGAATTCTTCATGTCTTATTGAGACACACAATTCATCTTTGATGTCTGAAAGCATATGTGTAAAATGCTGAAGATAAACGTTAAGTTATCAACGATGTATTACTTTGAGATCGATAATCAAATCAAGAAAGTCAATGCTGTCATGAAGCATTATCTTTGAATCTTTGTCAACTATATGCAGAATAACTGAGCTAAGTGACTTTCTGAAGTTAAATTCATTATCAATAACACATCATCATTAATCACTTTAACATCATTCTTCTTGATCAATTTAAGTCAGAACTCATGTTTAAACTTCAAGTTTTCTGAATCTCTGTTTGAGAATCTTACGTCTTAAGCTTGAAACAAGTTAATTAATGTTGAAGAGTTCATCAAGAAGATGAAGAAATTAACTGAGCATCTACGTGATAAGATGCTTATAACTCAGATCATTTACAAATTCAATGTTAATTTCTTTCATCATTCTTGTTTTAAATACTTCGTTGAAGATGAAATCTGACTGAATGCTTGCAATCTCAGCATCGTTCATCTCGTTGTAAGTTAAATGATCATAACATTGATTTCTTCAAGATCAAGCGTGTCTTCGAGAATAATTTTCTGATCATTGAGTTAGATTTTTCAGCATTTATGAAGATTCATTCAATCTTTCATGTCACTTTTTTGAATCATATCACAAGTGACTTTCTTTCGAGTCAACGTCAGAAATCTTGAGAACTCATTATCATTAAGAATGACGAAAGATTCTGATATGTAAACAGCATATTAAACTTCAAGCATGATAAACATTATAATTCATCTTTGCTTAAGTATTACATCAATTGAAAAGATTACTTTTCTACTTGAAAATCTTTTCATCTTTTAAATAATTGTGAGCAAGTGTTCAATGAATATCATCTCGTCAATTCTGTTGTTGAAGAATCACATGTATTGTCATGTGTGATGTTTTAATGTCAATGTCAAGAACTTTAAGTTTAATCTTCATCATTTCAATTTAGCTCAGATCTGACTCAGATTTTGTTTAAATCTGTTTCAGATATCTTGTTTAAATCTGACTCAAATGTAATTCAGATGTATTCTAGTTTCATCTGTGCATCATAATATTAAACTGCATTTCATCTTTCTTTTATTCAAATCTGACTCAGATCTTGTCTAGATTTGACTCAAACATCTTGTTTAAATCTGACTCAGATGTGTTTTAATTTCTGTGCATCATCACGTTAAAATGCGTTTCATCTCGTTTTACTCTTCAGACATCTTGCTCAGATCTGACTCAGATGTGACTCAGATTTATTCTAGTTTCATTTGTGCTTCATTACATTAAAATGCATTCACATCAATTCTCATCTTGTTTTAATCTTCATCTTTGATTCTTTTTTGTTTCATCTTGTTTCTTTTCATCATCTTGCAGAAGTTCAGTCTTAAAAAGAAAAGTTACTGTCATGATGTCAGATCATTAATTCAATTTAAAACATAAATCATTAATATTTTAAATAATTTTAATTCATTGAATCTGTTTTGCAGTTCAATGAATCAAGTCATCAATCTAATCATCATTATTGTAATTTAATTTCAGCAATTCTGTTTCAATTATCTTAGTCATATGCATGAACTTTTGTAATTTTAAGTCAATAAAACTACTGTCTAGTCTTGATTCTGCTCAATTCATGTATATAAAAGTTGAGCTTTCATTCTTTTCTTTTGCTCTTTATCTTTCATCTTGTACATTATTTGATGTATTGTCTTGTATTTAGATTTTATCAAAGTAATAATAATATCAATCTTTTATATTGATAGTATCTTTAGTTTAACTCAGTCTCTGACAGTCAATGATCATACTTTTCTGACTTTATCTCTATCATATTCAATTTGATCTGAGTTAGTAAGATTTGTTTTCAATTTATCAAATCTTCTGATATTGAATCATTTGACTTTGATGAATTTACAGATTGAATCTTCTGAGCTTTTCTCTTGTATGCTATCACTACTTTGACATGATTTATCTTTTCATACTGATGAATTGAATTCAGATCAAATCTTCATGTCATTTGCATCACAAGTCTGTTCAAATGACATCATAACATCTGTGTGCATTGCATGCTATTATTTAAGCAAAATCATTGAATGAAGCTTTAATCTTTCTTTTTCTTTTCTTCTTTAATTTCAATGAACGTTTTAAAGCTTTTCAAGCGCGCTAAATTAACAGTCTTCAAACTTACACTTTTCATTGCAGATATACTTTTGACAAAGCATTTATTTACTCATTTAAAAAGTTTTTTGCTTTCTTGAGAAATATTTTTGACACATCTTGATTGTCAGAATTATGCGTTAAAATCAATTTAAAGAACATCATTCTTTCATCATTGTCAGTGATTGTCATTTTACAAGTTTCTTTCAAAGTATTGTTGATGTATAAATGTATCTTTCACTCATATAATCTGCTCAGTATCAGAGTGTACTCATCGCTTTTAATCACAAATATTGAAATCATTGATTTTGCTTTGTCAATATTGATCTTCACGTCATTGCAGCATTCAATGATGTTAGTATTTGCTTCGCTGACTTCTATCATATTTAAATGAATGTCTCGTTGCATAAACAACTGAACTTTTGTGACAAGAGTTTTAGACATAACGTTGATTTCAGCATCATTATCAAGCAGTATCTTAATGTAAATCTCATCACTCATCAGCACTTATGTTCTTGAACACGTCATTGCATACAAAATTGTGTTCAACTTTTTGAATGAAGAATCTTCAAATTTTACTACTGTTACTTGCACATCATCAATCTTTTCTGTTTTCTTTTTCTTATGTTATTTTACTTAAGCATAAAAAGCTCAAAGAAGAATAAATGAATGTGTAAGCATCTATTCAATGCTCACATCTTGCATCTTTTGATTTATTATAATATGCATCACATTTTCTGTGTTTATGCATTTTTCTACTATGTTTTGCATTCTTTTGTCTCAATTATCTGACTTTATCTTGCTGTCATCTGAATTCTTTTCATTGATTTCTTCATTGTTTTTATCATTTTCTTGAGAACAGCTGCATTTTGCATGATCATATTCTCACTTGTTCACTTCTTTGAAAACATTCTTGAAATCGACAGATACTCTTCAGAGCACAAATTCTTCATGCTTGATAAACATTCTTCTTCTCTTACTTTTTCTCTTTAAGTTTAATTTAAACTCATTCTCTGTTATATCATTATTTTCATTGCATTTTCATCTGACTTATAATCATGTTGAGCTGTGACAATTATTACTTCTTCATCTTATTTCTGTTTCTCATCTGTGTTCTTTGCTTTCTTCATGATCATTGCTTTTACACTTGTCAATCTGATGACATTGACATGTTCTATCTTCATTTGCTGACTCTGTTTTTTCAAAGCATTGTCAATCAGCTATTTCTGAGAATGATTCAATGCAAAAGATGTCAATCTGTCATCTCTTTCAATGAATTTCATTTAAAGTCTGTTTATTTCATTTACATGTATCTTCTTTTTTATCTTATAAATATTCAGTTGATGACATCTGATCTTCTGACATTTTATTTTTTCACAGAAGAAGCATTCTTTCATTTTAAACATTAAAGATGTTCATTCACTTTTTAAAAGTGAAAATAATGATGACATCAACATTGTTGAATGAGCAAACATGATGAGTTCATGTGAGATATAAATGTTGAGCATCAAGACAGATGCTGTCATGTTTTGCATGAAAGATTCAATTTTCTTCATTGTTGTTTGCAAAGAAAGCTTCATCATTTCAAACTTATTTATTATCTTATTCATTATCATATTGCTGAGCTGTGTTATTATCAAAGAATCGAAGAACTTGTTTAATATTATTGATTACTTGATCTGATATTTATTCACAAGCTTGCTAAAATCATTGAAATTCTTGATCATGATCAAGAATTTCAACAATGCTTTAACAAAGTCGCAGTAGATCACTATTATGTCATTAGCTTTCTTGAAATTCATGAAACTGAGATTTTCAGAATCAAGTGCACACTTTCATATAATCTTTTTGCTTAGTATAAATGAAAGACTCTTAACAAATCAGCAACATCTGATATATTCATTCATTTACTTGCATTTTATCAATGAATGTGATATGCTTTTGTATTGTCAACTGTACAGCTTCAGATCATTCTTTATGATACAAGACTTATTCTTGAAGATTTTCAGAAAAATTTGAGAATTCAGCTGTTGATTAATGTTATCTTTCTTGTACTTTTTCTTCATCATCTTCTTCAGTTCTTGTCAGTTGAAATCAATATATTCAATCATAATCTTGATGTTATCATCAATGATCTTGTTACAGTATCTTGACAGTTTGCAAAATCAATCAATCTGATTCAGCTCATAATCATCACAGAAGTCTTTATATCTTTCTAGAAAATCAATCATGTTCTTTTCTTCAAAATACGAAACTCTCGAAGTTTCAAGCGATGACATGAGTGTCAGATATTTCAGAGACAACATTGTAATCATGTTTATTTCTGAACTGACTTGAAAGCTGATGAGCGTAACACTCATGTCTACAACAAATGTTTCCAATGAACTTATCATTTTGTCACTGTGAGTTGATATTAAGAGTTGTGAAAATGAAATATAGAATAGCAAAAATAATAAAGTAGTCAAAAAAATCTCATTATTTTGTTTTTGCTTCTTGACTCGTCGAAGTTCTTCTTTCTTTCTTTTGCAGTTGTTACAACTGATCAAGATGCTTTTCTTTTCTCTTCTTTTATTAAATCAACAACACTCAATCTTATGCTTCTGCTGAAACATGATTTACTGCTGAAATTAATGTCATTTCTCGTACTTCTGTTTACATTGCTTTGAATTCATTCTTTGATTCTCACTTTTGCTGTCTGTTTCTTGCAAGTCTTGAAATCAGATGAATTCTTCTTCTGATCAGAGCATCTCTTCTGAGTGTCAATCATTCATGAAAGTCAGTTTCTCTCTTCTTCATTGTTGCATCTTCGCTCAAAAAGAGACAGTTTTCATCAGTTGAAGATACGCGTTTCTTCTAGTTTCAACTGTGAGAATTCTGTGACTTGAATAACTTTTGTCAATATCTTTAAGCGAAATGAAGTCGCTATATTAATTTTCCGTATTTCAGAGTCAAATTGATTCTCACTTTAAATCTTTCATAAATTCTCTGATCACTGTAGAGATGTCGTGTTGTTCTTTACTGTTCAGTCAACTGTTTTATTCAAGATATCATAAAAATGATATCTTCGCGTTGAGTTTCAATGTCGAGAAATAGAATACAGATGCAATATAGAAAGTCGTATCGAAGCAATAAAGAAAGCAAACAACGAACATGTGCAATGATCATGCTAGTAGAAAGATACTGTAAAACGTGTATGTTTCTTGTCTTTATCTACAAGTCGCAATGACATCTATATGTACATTCAGAAAACGTCTCTTGACTCTTTTATCATTGACTCAGATCTCGATCTCTTTCCTCTTACTAACTATCTTGTGAGAATGATACGAGCAGCCTCACGACAATGAGGAAAACAGAAGGGAAAACGATCTATTTATTTCCTTTTTCCTGCTTAATCTTCTTGTTCTCTAGCGATCAACATTGATCGAGTCAAGTCGACTAGTCACCTTCGCTTGCCAATAGTCTTCAGTCAAGCTGAATCTTCTTGAGATCAGCTACTCAATCGATAAAACGAACTTTCTAGAGATATATCAACAGGCTCGACATGAAGCAATTACATCACTGAATATCAGAAAGTCATGAACAGCTACGAAACTTCTTTCGTTCAGCTCAGCATTAGTACTTCAGCACTTTCCTTCTAAGAAACTGAATCAATCACAGCAGTACAACATAGTCATTCATTCAACTACGTCTGTCGAGACTACAGTCACATACATCGATCTCAAAGACGATTTAGAAGTCGTTTTAACATCTGCAAATACTTCACAAGTACAGCAGCTTATTAGACAAGCAATAAAAGAAACAATTTCTAGTCAGATTCTTGAAAAGATGGGTAAAGCAGCAATACGAGCAATGACGAAATCAACTATTCAGAACGTCACTAATCAGAAACTTCTTGCACTCAATAAAAGAAAGATGCAAAAGATCAATCGAATTGAAGGTAATTACGATACTGCAAGAATCATGAATCAAGAGATTGTTGATGAAAGAAGAGAGAATCAACGAGTAAAAATATGGCAAAAGAAGATCAATTCTCTACTACGTCTAGATTCTAAGCTATTTACTTCAAAATCTTCTATTCGAAAACGAGCTGTTGTAACTTCAGCTCAACAGACAAAGATGTGAAATAGGAAGGTCAATGATCTACTACGTCTAGGCCTCAAGCTCACTTCGACATCAAGCTCTAGACAAAAGAAGAAGAAGCAGCTGATAGTTAAGCTACGAGTCAGACAGCTGAAGCAGAAGCAGAAGCAGAAGCAGAAGCAGAAGCAGAAGCAGCTGATAGTTAAGCTACGGGTCAGACAGCTGGAGCAGAAGCAGGAGCAGGAGCGAAGAAATAACGGGATATCTACAACTGGTCAATCAGGGCGAGGCATGCGTATCAGAAGGGCCCCAAAGAGGTCATATTAGCTACGTAGTTCATCGTTTGAAGCAATAAAAGATGAAATGTGGATTTTCAGCCCTATAGGGCTGTCCGACTGCTAGGTTTAGCCGGTTGCTAGGTGGACCCTTCTAAGGGATGACCAATCATCATGCAGAGCCTGGAAATAGGCTGCGAAAACAAACCCTCATCTTGCCATCTCGTCGCGAGTCACCACAAACCTCACTTTCGCATCAAGGTTCGAACGGAAACCGACAAGCTAGGTTGCAGCATATTGAAGAAGTAAGATACTAGAAGAAATGACGGCATACAACCGTATATCAGGATATACGCTTTGCTAGAGTACAACAGCGTGATTGAAAATGCCATGTGCAGAGCTGCGTGTCGCCTATTAAGACATGTGTGTCAAGGACCCCTCGAGCTGCAATAGTCGTTATCAGGTTCCTTTTCGTGTTTTTTTCTTGTCTCTCTTGTCGCCGGTCCTAGGACACGATGCTACTGATCTAAAGCCTTGATAGAGAATTGGTACGGGCCATGGAATAATCCAACTGGGAAAAGGTACGTATCTTGCCGACCTCGAATTCTGAAGGAAAATCATTTCCTCAATTAGTCCTTTCAAAATCTGACAAAATTTTATGAGCGTCTAGAGAGGACCCAAGTCTCCAGTGTGTGAAAGGTTAAACAAAATTTGAACAAATCGACAAGGAGGCTATTCGGTATTTCACGTTATATACAACCGAGTATGCCATTAGCAGTTGAGGATCTTCTCATGCAAATACCACGCATAGAAGATCAATATACAGCTTGAAGCAGATCTGAAGTAGCGCCACCCAACGAATCCGCAAGTCGCTGCTTCTCACCATCCTGTGTCTTTCTGTTGAGTACGAAGTGCGCAATTGCAAAGAGAACCTTTAGCGCCACCTCCACAATCGAAATGATCCAAGAATTCGACTATCGAGTAATCAGTCTTTGGGCTATAATATAGATCGCAGATGTCTTACCTGAACATCACACAGCGCCTTGAAATTTAGCTGAGGGAATGCAGTCTGAACGGTATCCGCTTCGTGAACACACGACCAACCCCAGAGATCATTATTGACGCCATGCAGACTCTTCTCGTATCTATATAGCGTCGTGATCACAAGCCAAGCAAGGATGTGTATCGCGTACCTCAACACCGTGATCTTCCAGCTTTGCCGTGCCCTTTTCCAGCACGGACAGTAGGTTAAAAAAGTAACAGCCGACACTAGAAGCGACATCCCAGCTCCAGCAAGTAGCATGATCGTTGGCCAGAGTTTTGTGTTCTTAGGCCAGGCACTTATCACCGAATGAACACCGCTCTTTGCTTCTTGCGCCAGGTTCTTGGTGGATTGGTATTTGAAGAGGACAAAGACCATGATGGCGAACATGATTGTGCTGAACAGGATACTGGCGAGCTGCGAGAGAATACGGAGGATGCGCAGCCATCTCTTGAACTTTTCGTACCTTTGCGCCCTCAGGCGCTTGAACTGGATGGGTCTTTGGGCGGGGTTCGGTGGTTTCTGGCTTGCGGCGTAGCCTATTGGGCTAACTGGGTCTTCCAGCGGGGGGAGAGGTGTATCGTAGCTTGGGTTGATGGGATGCATGGTGTAGCTTCCTGTTTGTTGCTGCTCATGTTGGGGGATATGGAGGGTGGGTTGGTAGTACGAGGCGGCAGCCATGCTGAAGAAAGAGTACTTGAGCGACGCCAAATTTGAGAGGAGTAACTCAAAACAGTAGATGATCGCAAGCACGGCGTGGATGGATTTCAGACAATAGCTCAGAAATCTGCCGACCAGGGAAGGAAACAATTTCTGGACAGCTTTTCAAGGGATCGAAGAAAGCACAGGAGGATTGTCCTGAAGCAGAGAGGCAATGAGCGAGGTGCGAAGCTGATAAAGTAAGCACTGGAGTCTGGAGCGATTATTCGGTCTTACTTCTTACTCTCTATACAGTATGACAGGCCCCAAACTGTGGCTGATCGCTCCAATCATTTACATCCACCCTTGTATTCATTTGCCTTTCCTGAAGACCTTAAGTTTACAGCCTCCTCTCCATCGCTCCGTTGGATGAGAGCAGCGGCTTCTTCCACTCTAGAACCCTTGCAACAACCAAGCCATTTATCTATGTCTGCGTGGCCGGATATTACTGTGGTACTAGGTAAGAGAAAGGGTCATACTTAAGTCATTGCATATAGAGGCGGAAAGTTATGTTGTTGATGTCGGCCAAGTCCCATCATCCTGTGTATCCCCATTTCTCGGCTGAGATTCGCTACTGTGGCACATCGCCAGAATCAACAACAAACCTTTCCGCCTCTATTCTGTATATGACCTATGACCCATTCGAACCAGCCATCTCGTCCGATTGATCGTAGAGTACTCCGTACTCCGTACATGGCACGCAGACTCAGATTGTGCGCAGCAAGCGTTGGACTAGGGCTTGCTTACGATTTTTAGGTTTTCACCTCTCGTAAACATGACTGTACGGTGCCCTGTACTTCTTACACTCAACGACAACATCATGCATGGTACCTGCGCCCTACTGGAGAACGAGCTTCGTCCATGATGAGCAAGCTCTACTCTACCTAGGCTCATGAAACCTAGATGGGCTGGACTAAGTAACTAAGCACGCGCCACAGACATCTCTATCATTCGGATTGTGTGAGATGTGCTTCCGGATCGCTTGGGCTGGGCCGCTGAGGCGAAATCATCTGAAGTTCGCAGATAGAGCGTCTTCTAGTGGAAGTCCCTTGGATGTTTCAAAGTACATTGTGGAAAGTCTCAACAAGATTTGCAATTGTCGTCTTCGCACTTTTTCCTTGTTGAACGACGCGCAACTACGAGATTGCAGTCTCTGCTAGTTTCTTCGCAAATATCACTTCCGCGGGAAAACTACACCCTTAAAAGTCTTTGGACATACGCTGTGTTTTTCGCGCTCCCTTATCTACTACTGGCCCTTATGTTCCAGCTTCTAAGTACCTACCTCCCTCCTCCTTTTCCCGCTTGAAGCGGCCCGGGGACTCCTTGGTTAGGGCGGGGAGGACCGTTTTGCATTTGGGGATTCTGTCTGTTGACAGGTGGTATGTTCTGTCTTAGTGGCATGTTCTGACCCTGTGGCATGTTTGATCCATTTTGAGGAGGCATATTCTGCCTTGGTGGCATGTTCTGGTTAGGCTGCATATTTTGACCGTTCGGTGCTGACACGGTCTGACCTGAAGGCATGTTTGGCCTTACTGACATGCCTTGATTCTGTTGGGGGTTTGAATTTGGGCCTGATCCTGGCGGCTGGCTCTGTGCATTGGACATCTGCGGAGGTCGACTATTTTGCATCTGTTGTTGGGGAGGTACGCTTGGCCTACTGGACAGGTTGTTGGGCATAGGTGGGTTGCTTTGAGGAAAAGCTCCTGGAGGCGTAGGCTGCATTTGTTGATTGTCCAGCACTGAAAGGTCAGGTTGCATTGGCTGGCCGTTCTGCATGTTGACTGGCGGTGGGTGCTGGCTTGGAAAACCATTCTGGGATCCAGGGTGTACCTGGCTGTTCCCCATATATAGTGAATTTTGCTGCTGCATCGATGGTCCGCTTTGTATGCTCTGCCCAGGCATTCCCTGTTGCACACTCAATCCAGGCTGGCCACCGCTCTGCATTCCATTGTCACCACTCCAAGGCGATGGACCACCACCAAGGGTCTGAGCATCCTGAAGATCTAGTACCGTATCCGCCCACAGCTCATACTGTGCCTGCCAGCTTGCGATCACAGACGCATGTCCCAAATCAGAATACTCCTCGAAATCATCAGCATGGTCACGACGTAGGGTCCAGATCTTCTGAGAAAGGGACTCCAATTCATATGCTGCTGTGGACATTTCCTGAGGTTCGTTCTCTACAATAGATGAGATCAGTATATTATAAAACAACTTCGATTGTTTGAAAGCGCTGGAAAGTGTTGCTTACGTGCTCTAGCAGTATAGTACGAGTTCTTGTTACTCTCGAATTCAAGCATCATACGATGATACGTCCTCGACGCCGATTGCGGCGAGCTTTTCCGGCGTGCTCCCTGGAGTGGAGGTCGCTGACCCAGCGCGGCAGAAGATGGTCGAACAGCTTGCCCAAACGAATTCAAGCAACCTAGTTCTTGACTGTACACCGGATCACCATGCGACGACAAGCTCTGTCCGAGATGCGAGATGGATTGAAAGAGACCCGAATGCTGATGAGGAGCCTGACCGGCGCCTTCTGGCTGAGCGATACCGTATCGAGGGTCCACTTGATGCTGGCTCAGATTCGAAGCCATACACCCCTGGCTCGTGGGCGGTTCCGAAAACGAAGGAGGCAGAGAAAAGCTCTGCAAACCATTCCCCTGGCCTTGCGCTCCATACCCCAACCCCCCATTCCCGCTTTGCGCATGATCCTGCTGATTCTGATATCCTAGGTTACCAGCTTGGCTCCCGCTCTGCGAATTCGACAGCTGCACATCTGCATACTGCGGCCTGGGACTCGCAGGAGGTCTGCCCCCTTGCGCTGCGTTTGGGAGTCGATCCGCTGGGATGTTTTCGGCAATGTAGCCCATGACGGAGGTTTTGGGATCGTTGAAGATTTTGCGGAAGCCGTGGTTTGTGTCGCTTCGATCTGCCATGGTACTATTTTCCTTTTTTCTTCTTTTTTTTTTTGGAGAAAAACGAGAGCGGATTCGAAGGGGGTTACAAGATTTCTGGGAAGTTGCGAAATTCGTTCTTGATGGCGAAGATTGGCAAGGACGTATCTACTAGGGGGCATCAGACTCGCTGACTGTACTCACAACTCCACAACCTACATATAACCTAGCTAATCCAGAGCGAGAGATACATAGGTAATTAGAGCTTACCCGCTATAACCACGAAAAGTTCTCACGTAATGTGGCTGCTATTCTCACTGCCGAGGACCTCGGCGCCACTGGTACGTCTGCAGCATCATCACTGCACTAAAGCACCTACGTGCGCAATTACTCACGCCTCGCCAGCACCGCAGGCGCTGCAAGCGCTTATCAAGACAATTATCAGCGGGGTGCTTTAGTGAAGATTAGCGGCGAGGAGGCTTGAGAAGCTGTCGGGTAACAGATAGAAGTGGGCCGAGCACTGGCTGACGTGTGAAGTTGTAGCCAGGTGTAGTCCCGGGACGGCTCTGTTGCGGCTGCGATGGAGAGGGTGGGTGAGTTGATGTCCTCGGTCGAACCGGCCGCGGGCTGGCGGTGGGAAAATGTTGCCAGCCATGCCGGCTAATCTGAGATGTCTCTTTGTCGAAGTTCGAAAGGATGGACAGGGGCCGAAGAACAATTAACCCCCTATCACGATAAGAATGGTAGCAGGAGTGAAAGATGATGGTCGAGAAAGTGAATGTAGCTCGTCATCGTCATCAAATTCCAGAAGCACGGTCAAGCATTTCTCAAAGGCATACAGCATCATCACCCCATCACCCATCACCCATCACCCCCGAATCTCAACCCATTCCCATAAACCCATCACCCATCCCTCCCCACGACATTTCCACACTAATTCCCCCACCCCCCCTGCCCACCCTCATGATGCTTATGATGCCCATGCTTCTCCTCCCTCCCCCCATACCCCCCCTGACTCCCTCCACCATACCCCCCCTGACTCCCCCCACCATACCCACTCTGCTCCTCCTGCTTATGCTCCTTCCGTTCCTTGAGCTTATCCTCCGCAAAACTTCCCATGATGGCCCCGCCAATCGCGCCCAGGATGCCGTGGCCCATCTGGTGCCCACCGAAACCGCCGGCAGCCCCGCCGGCGAGGGCGCCGCCGAGCCCGCGCTCGCCGTCGGGGCCGATGGGTTCGCCCGCGGCGTTGTACTGTTGGGGTTGGGGCTGGTTGTATTGGCTGGTGGGCGTGTCAGTGGTGGTGGGCTTTGAGAGTGGATTTGGGGGTTTTGGGTGGGGAAGGAGGGGAAGGAGTGCTTACTCCTGTCCCTGCTGGCCGTAGCCCTGCTGGTGCTGTTGTGGGCCTTGGCCGTAAGCCTGCTGGCCCTGCTGGCCGTAGCTCTCCTGGCCGTAACCTTGCTGTTGGCCCTGGTGCTGCTGGCCTTGACCGTAAGCTTGTTGGCCGTATGGCTGCTGCTGCTGTTGTTGGCCCTGGCCGTAGTTTTGCTGGCCGTAGGGCTGTTGTCCTTGGTGCTGGCCTTGGCCTTGGCCGTAGGGTTGCTGGCCGTATTGGTCGGACATGGTTGTTTGTGGTTGATGGAGATAAAGGATGGCGGTTGAGGGTGAGTAAGTCCCTTGGTTGTTGAGTTTCAAGGATGGATTGAGGATTGAGAGTTGATGGCGGGGGTGTATGGAGGGGAAGTGAGGGATGAGGTTAAGGTACTTATACAGTACCACTCACTACCCGAGATTCATGCGCGCTAGTGATGCAAGTAAGAAGCTGACAGTGGCTGCTATGAAGTACCGAAGATACCTATGAGACTACATGTCGGCCGACCAACGCTAAAGCTCGGTCGACCATGCAAAATGTCCGAGCATGGTTGCCCAACCATGCGCATAATTCCGCTTTTCTGAGCTACTGATAATGTAATCTAAATTCACAGAAAACAGAATGACTTTTAATCTTCTAAAATATATCACATCAATTCTATTGATCAATAATTAATTAATAATTAATCAAGAAATAATTATTTATCAATTCAACTTATCGATTTTTGAGTATGAATAAAAATACAAACTGAGAAGTTTCTCAATCTGAATAATTAGAATTCAGTATCTAATGATACTAAAAATGTCAAAGATGTATGTTATTATTCATAGATTAATAATTAATCAATCAGTGATCAATATAACATCAATGATTGATTAATAAATAAACATTCAGAACTTGAAAACTTGCTGAGACAAAATGACTAATAAATTGTTGATCGATGAGTTATTGATAAATGATTAATAAGCTTTATTTATATTCTTAATTAAAAGAAAATTCAATGATGTAAATAATGATCAATCAATAAATAATACTAGATCAATCAATGATTGATTACATAATTTACATTTGAGATTGACTTGTTAAATAAAACTTCAGACTTCAGAGTTATTAATTCAAGATCAATCTAGGATTGATTATGTATTAGTTGTCGATGGTTGAATAGGAAAGAGTTCAACCGACCATGAAATTTATGAAATGGCTCGGGCAGGTGGCGAGAAGCCTAGCGCAAAGTGTTAGCGTTGGTCGGCTGAACTTTAGCGTTGGTCGGCCGACCTGTATCCTCGATACCTATGATAGACGATTCCGGCACCAGTGAAGTTGCACTCATATTTGCCATTGCCATTGTTCACAGGGGCAGTCGATTGGCCGTGTTTGGAAGAGAGTGTTCTGGTGGTACAGTACTCTCCATAAGCTTACGTGGAGGTTTAAGATGTTGTGGCCGATGGCTGATGGCGGAGGCCTACCTACCTTAACGTCTCGTGGTTCCAGCTAGACTAAGTAGTTAACCGAACTCCAGCCTGCGCATAAGGTACATAGCCCCCCAACACGTGCCCAAGCATAGCCCATATTTGCCCCTGCAACGCTATGAAACCCAATAATAGTGCAATGTGTTAACGTGTGAACGATTTGGTCTCGTTGAACTCATTTGGAAAGCTCTGCGATGCTACTGACAACTGTGCTACAGCAGTTAGAATAGAGGCGCCAGGTGTGGCTGACTGTCAAGAAGTAAGTTGGTTGTCTGGGAGATGCATTCGCATCGAGTACAATGAGTTGGATAAACTTACAACAAACGTACAAGTCATTAACTAGAAGATTGTGTAGCCACCTAGCTTCCCTAAGTCTATTTCCGGCTTGCTGGAGCAAATCAAACTCACCGTCGATGACAATATCAGTTCCTGTCATAAACTTCCCGGCCGGACTGCACAGCAGGACAACTGCTCCAGTCAAGTCCTCGGGATCGCCAAATCCCAGTGGAGAGCGCTCCATCCACAAGCGCCTCAACTCGGCCTGGGCAGGGCCACCAGACAGTCGGGTATTCATAATGCCAGGCGAGATCGAATTGACGCGGATTCGGTGACCAACCCATTCTGCAGCCAAGGAGCGGGTAAGATGAAGAACTCCTGCTTTCGAGACGGCATAGGCTGGATGTGGCTGAGGCGTGTTGACAATGTGGCCGGACATGGAGGCGGTGAAGACAACGGAGCCGCTGGATTGGCGGGCGATAATGTCTCTGCTAGCTTCTTGAACAATGTGACTTTATGTTGGAAATGATTGAAACGGTGATTTCTTACCTGGCAACCGCACGAGCTACAAGAAACGAGCCGTGCAGATTGACATCTACTATGTTCCTCCACCTGCTAATATCATAGTCAACGGCAAGCTCACAACCAGTGATGCCAGCAAAGCAAAGCAGGATATCTATGCCACCAAAGGTGTTGGAAATGTCATCTACAGCGTCGTTCACTGCAGCTTCATCGCGTACATCGACATTCTTGAAGACGACGATAGGCGTATCATCTTTACTTGGAGAGGAGAAATGCTCTACCGCTGCTGAGCCTTTGACATCATCAACATCAAAGATTGCCAGGTGAGATACTCCGTGCTCAATCAATGCTCTAGCACACACGAGGCCAAGCCCTTGGGCTCCGCCGGTAACTTAGTAGCTCTCAGTCAATGTTCGACTACTTCGCCCCAACCTTTGGGGTTGAGAATACTATACGTACCGATCGCGTGCTTTCCGTTCAGAGAAAACCGAGCTGACGCCCGCTCAGCGAGTGTCTTTTCGGGATGCAGAACATCTGGGATTGGCTGTGGTGGAGGTGGGTCATCTGCAACAGGGAACGGAGTCATATACGGTAGAGCGCCTGTTGGCGGACCTGTAGCTGCAGCCATAATATTGCTGGACTGTTGTTTCCAACGAAGATGCTAGACAACAGGGATTTTGCCGAAGCAAGAAGATGTTGTGATTCAATTGAATTAAAAATAATCTTCCCAACGAAAGGAATTTAGTTATCAATTATCACTGGTTGGAGATTTTAGAGAAACGCCGCTCGAGAGATTAGGTGATTGAGCAGCATCTGCGAAACTAGCAAAGACTCGATATGCTAGGTTTTGATATAAGGAAACATGAAGTGAGTAAAGTATCGAGGTACTTCCTTAAATATTCTTGGTCTTTGGCTGCTGACGTCACTGAAGATTTGTCAGTCCTCGTACTAAGGTAGTCAGTACCTACATGACTGCACTCGTTATTGCAACCTTTCAGTTGGAAGTCACACCGCAATGATGGCTCTTCTATAATCAAACAAATATAGTAATCACCTGGCCCAATGATGAATTAAGGGATGGAACCTGATGTATCTACTTACACCATCCCTATGATTGGGTAAGGCCGGCTCAAGGTATGCAACACGGTCTATGGCTTAGCTCTCTTGCTGATATTCTGTTTGGGTCACAGATAATGCTTTCGGGCGGTTGAGAAGTACCATATGCGCTGCCGAGGCGGAATTGATGTTTCCTGCTGTAGATGCCGTGGCCAGCTTCTTGATTTAGTCGCACCTCAACCAGCAACGCTTTTTTCCACATTCAGCCACTGGTTGTCCGAGTATGGAAACGGGGAGCACTATGGCAGTTACCTGGTGAAAGTGCACACTCGATTCTTCCATGGCAGGTCCATTCTGGATAGAAGCTGTCACGCATACTCTGGATCTTTTCATGGAAGGTGTAGAAAACCATCTATATCATTACACCCACTAAAGAGGATTTTGGTACTATGTGCGACACAGAGGTCTCAGACCATGGATTATGACCATGGCCGTAAAAGAAAGAACAGGTACTAACGAAGCAGATAATGCAAGCTGCAGCCTTTGATGGGGACCACAAACAGTGATCCGAATAGACCCTTAGCCACCCTTAACGACAGTATTGTTTGTCCCCGGCAGCTGAATTTTCTTTGCAAGATGGATTCGGAGCGCTCGAGGCTCCACGCTGAGCGCTTTGCCATGCCGGTCAACTTGAAAGACAAACTCATCGACAGCATTATGCCCATATACAACCGCATCGACCCCGAACCAAGTCGTGCAATCTATGTTGAAGATTTGTCTGTGGCGGTACGTTGAATTCGTATCCGGTACGGGTTGAAAGATGCCCCTATATGAGACGTCTGCAGTTGAGTTTCCGCTCATGGCTGATGATTTCAGACCTGTGGGGTAGATTCTTGCCTCTACTATGACCCCTCCGATTTTCTCATAAACGGCAAGAAGATCCGTGCCGTTACTAATCCAATTGCTGATGAGTAGCCCTGGTCCGTCGTCCTCAATCAGCGACAACGAGCTGTTAGCGCCGGGCGACTCGTAGACTCCTCCAAAAGCTACAGCTGCCTCCTCTTTACTGACTAGGTATATTACCGGAAGGAAAGTCTCTGCAATCATTTCTGATAACATACTCACGAGCGTGGACACGTCGCCTGCCGTCAGCACTGTGAAGGCGACCTCGTAGTCGGGGATGAGTACTATGAGGGAATTATATATCCCGGTGCTACCGGATTTGGTATAGAGATCAATGACTTCTTTATCTGAGGTGTTTCTCGTAATGCTCTCAATTTCCCACGGAGCACCCACAGAGGACATGAGGGACGCTGTGTTGGCGCGAGGCTTAAGCCAACGTCTTGTTTCGACTGGCTGCAGCAAAGAGCTCTTGAGAATCGCTCGAGAGAGTTTAGAGAGGTCATTTGTGCTCGAGTAAAGTCCACCAGCTCTGTGACACCAACATTAGCACCGCCATACTGACATTGGAGACTGAGGATACTTACGGGCCGTTGTCTCCATAATCAAGTCCCCATGCGTAATTGCCACCTTTGGGTATAAGGCCCTGGGAATCGTGCAAAGGCTTTGTGACGCTGGTACGGGCCATACCCAGGGGCTTCAAGATACTTTCGTCTACAGCAGTCTCATACGGTTGGCCAGTAATCTTTTCTACAACATACCCGAGGATAACGAACCCTGCGTTGGAATATACAGGTGTGGTGAATGGAGCTAAGATTGGATGGCGGGCTGTGAAACCGCGGAAAAAGGCTTATAAAATGTCAACAGCAATTCACCAATTGAGCAAAGCATTGAAAGGGAACCAACCGTCTCTTGAGCATGCTAGGTTCTTTCCTATCACATTGCAATTTGGTATGTCTGAGCCATTCAAGGCTGGAAATATGCCATTGAGCAATGGGATATCTGAGCCGGCAAGGTCGCCGTTGTTATCTGAAGAGAATCGATCGATATGTGAGCTCATGATAGCTACCGGAACAGACTGGTAGGGGCCAGGTGCACTCACAGTCTCGGCCTATTCCTGCTAGATGGCTCGCCAACGCCCCTATCGTAACATCTTTCCACTGAACCTCGCTAACAGGGTCAAACGTCCCATCTGCCTGGGTCTTTGCGATATCGGCCAGTTCAGGGATAAACTTTGTGACTGGATCATCGAAGATGATTGTCCCTTGTTGCAGAAGCAGCGCAAAAGTCGTGAATAGCTTCGAAACGCTCCCAATCCGAAAGATGGTGTCTCCAGTGACAGCTGTGGTACTTGAATTATCAAGCAACTTTGCTGTATGCTGGTATTGGAAAATTGGCTTGTCTTCGTTCGCGGAGATGACACTTAAGGAGAAGGAGTTTGAATCAGAAGAGAAACCCCCGTAGGGCGTCCTGTTTTGACGGATAGCCTGGTCTAGAGCCTTGGTAAGGCTTGCCACTGTGCTACGGGTCAAGGTATTCGAATTGACGTTCCGAGGAACCGGATAGACGGCGCCAAGGAGGGGACAGTATTTGATGGCATGGGAGAGGCCCACGAGGGTTATAAGGAAGACGAGTGCTGGAAAAAGCATTGCGAACACTGCCTATGGTGTTCTTACTCCGAATATATTTTGAGAGAATAGACGGGGACGAAATCCTAGGAGCAGATTAATATGTGAGGCATCTCACAGAAGCGAGGGTCTATATAGTAGTCTGCTGCCTACCATGACTGCATATCACAGCCGTTCTCAACGCGTGTCCCTGCATTAAAATACGCCGCTAACTTGTTTACGACATTGTGGGCTGTTGAAGAACTGGCTGCAGAGATGTTCCATCATATCAGATTGTTCAGATCTATCTTTCCACAACCGTCTCCAGCCTGTTCATTCCTTGCCAGCCACTTCTTGAACGTCGCCCTTGAAACACAAGGGGAAGGTATACACGACTACCATCAACGTTTCCGCCTCGTGCGCAGTGCGCCTTTGTACCTTCAACTACGCCCATGAACGCGTAATGCCCCCCGAGTCTGGTAAAGCAGTACAATGTACTTCCGTTACGCATCTACCTGTACAAACTCGTAATTAGTGCTCAGATCCGTGAAGTGCTATTTGAAGATGGTGGCGCAGTAGCGAGACTGCCGCTGCTGCCTGGAAGGATCCCTACCATTCAATGGGCAACTGGAGACGATTAACAAGAGCTCACACGGTTCGTCATGACCGAGCTTAAGAATAGTTGCTGGACTGGTTGGAAACAGCAGTAGTAGTCGGCTTTCATCGAAGACAAGTGGTTGATTCGCTGAACTCTTCATTACAAGAAGCCAATTAGTCTGCAGTCAAGTTGATATATCTGATCGAATAACCCACAATCTCGAATTTCGCTGCTGAAATTTCGGCATATTAGTTGAATAAATGTGCGACGAGACGAAGTAGACGAAAAGAATCTTTCAGCCTTGGGACGCAATTTGGTTGTAAAGACGAATCAACTCAACTTGACTTAGGTTTTTTGCCTTCTATGGTATGTATATGTTACGTGATGACAACCTGAGGATTGTAAACTTTGTTTCTATCATCTTAAGCATCTAATCTAGAATACATCAAACCTAGGGTTCACTTCACGGTTGTAGATATATAAGATTCAAGACTCTTTGGTGTAGGCTTACTATAGGTTCTGGTAAGGATTACTTCATTCAACCAGCCACAAATTCCCATTTCCTTCGGCGATAATCATGAAACATGATTAAATCACAGCTTCGCAGACGTCGCACATGCCCCAACCGACACCACTCGATGCCGCAGAATTACCGGCTATGCGTCCATTGCATTCTTCTCTAGCATGGACTTGCCCGTTATTGATGAGCTATCTCTACCAGTCGACTATGGAAAACTTCCGAGGTGGTGTCCGAAGTTATGCAACGACTTGCGATGCTTTCCTCTTCTTGACGAGCTCGACGATGCATCGAAAGACTGCCCTTTTGATATGTTCGGGAAGCTAATTATCTGGCTTGCGAGAATGCTTTGCAGATCTACCACAGACCTCAATGCCGCTTAAACGTTATGAACCAGACGAAATGCTTCGATGAGATTGATGCGGAAAAAGTGAACAGATTGAATCGAAAGCGATTGAAGGGAAAAGAGAACGCTCAGACTGGGCCGGGAAAGCGTACGCGGAACGTCCTGGCCACTTTGAAAATGACACTCGGGCTTCTAATGGAGACAAGAGTGAGTCTGCGCGGACGGGACTGATCTTGCCATGTGGAGTGATAAAGCCTGAACATGTCGACCTCTATCACCAGAATACAGAGTATCGAGGTTACTTTCAAGCTGTACTTTGCCTCGCAGATGACCATCTGAAGGCTGACGCAATGAGAAGAACCCTGCAATAAGAGCCACTTTGGTTTGTCGGCTGTTGTAGATAGTGCAGGCCACCTTGTGCGGCTGGTCAGATGGCATGCCGTACAGTTTCACCCCCAGTATCAGAACTAAGGTCAATTGGAGACGAGGTAGAATGCTAGACTTCTAGATCTAATGTCAACTCGAAGACCGAGAGCTGCAGCGATATGTTCAACCCCAGTCCTCGAAAACCGTCGATCCACTGACAGACCTCACTTCAAACCCCAAAGCAAGCAGCAGCTTGGACTTCCATGCTAGAAGAACCGCCGTCGAACTTGCGGCGTTAATGACTATCATATAGGTCAGTCTCTGGAAACACTCGGTCCTCTCCTCAACTTGTGTTAGACATTGTATCAGTCTTGATAGATTTGGAATCTATTCAAGCTAGCGAAGGTTTATGAAAAGACTCAGAGTAATGTGCATAAAATCAAGTTTGAAAGAGAATGTCTACAAACCCCCTCAGTGACCAACGCCGTGGAAATCATCCATCATGCTTGTTAATGCTTCGCAACGTCCTGACCCTCATTTCGAACGGAAGAGAAAGATTAGGATGATGTGGTCTGAAACAATGAGTCTTCTAAAGATCTACTGCGATTACGGTTCATAACTAAAATACCTCAAAAGTAGATATTCGGAATGAGCTGGGAAGGGTTGCTTCGATTAGTAGGATTATGGATATACTTCTCCTCTATGAATTTGGCTTCGAGGTTTGTATATCGTACTTTTAGAATTCCGTTTGTCTTCTCGTACAAAGTTGATTTTGACTTCGCTACTATTCAGAGGTCTGATTTAGATTTTATTACTGTGACTGGTTGTGGTCCTTGATACGTTATCTTGAGTTTGAGGTACGACCCCCATATTAATGATATTCCACATAACGATAGTCTCTCAGAGACCAACAGGGATTATATCGTACGGCCGCCTTTGATATGACGGTGTTTCCTGGTAATGATGCGGTTAGGTGGAAGTTGGACATCTCATAGTCAGGTCTTGTTGTAGTAGTGTTGCTGGAGGAAGACGTTAAGAAAATTATGCGAGGTGGCTTCAAATAGGAGGTACCTTAGGCTTTTAATAAGCCATATATGGCCCGTGCACCAACGCGCTTACGGAACGCGTTTTACTCCGTGACTTTTTCTGGCATTTCTCTGCATCAATTGTTCCATCACTGCTGGAGAAGGGTCTTTTGTAAATATGGCTCCCAAATGCTCTGCCCTTAACGTGTCAGATCAATCGCGCTGCGATGACGAAGCCACATCGCTCAATGGCCTGTTCTGCCCATTCCACTCGAAACAGTGTCAAGGTATTCTACCATTTCAGTCGTCGTTGAGTTTGTTGGCTAAGATTGTATCAAGGCCTTTATAGAGGCTACAAAATCCGAAATGCTCGTCTCGACGCTCTCGCAGAGTCTCCACCGAGCTATCTTGCCTCGAATCCCACTCCTCTGGCTAATCAGACTTTCGCTGATATAAAGTCCGAAGCCACACTCCGTGAGCTTCACAGCTATCTTGCGCTGAGATATGCTCTTCTTGATCGTGTCATTCGTGCCCGAAAAATCCACCACACTCGCTTCTTTTCGATGAACATGGAGTAAGCCAAGCCCTTTCCAATCCGTTAGCACACTGGCTGACTTCGATCCTCCACAGCTATGGACACCAACATTACCTTGATAACCTACAAAACCAGAAATTTATAGTGACGCACGCATTAGAACGTTTAGAGCGACGCACTGCGGAAGTCATGTTCAAAAGGCAGAACTGGTTCAAATGGGTTCGCGAATGCCAAGATAAGGAGGAAGCCCAGCGGGACAATGAGAAGAAGAAGATCAAAAAGGAGGCGGCGCTATTCAAGCGTCATTGGAACCAGTTCAAGCTTCGGATGAAAGAGCTAAGGGCAAAAGAAGACATGAAGCGTCAAGACAAATATCTTGATCAGGCCTATAACGAGAGAATGTCTATGGAGGACGAAGAGGCAATTTGGGATCCTATTGACGACGTGGTAGAAGATGAGCGTGGCACTTATATCGACATGATCAACCTATTTCTCATGCTCAAAGAAGATCTAGACGAGGATACGGACATGGGTGGGAACACCACTCCAAATAACTCCAGAACAGTACACGCAAGTGGAAAGAAGAAGTCGCCGAATAAGGGCTCAGTCGACAAGACAAACTTAGATACCAAAGCACAGATGCGCAAGCGTTTGGGGGAAGGCGTTGAGTACGCTCACGGAGCGATGTTGGTCCGCGGGACGATCGAAAATCCTGTGGAATTATCACATAAAAGTGCACCCTTACCCGACAGCGAGATTGACCGACTGCTGGAGGAAATCTCGGAGATCAAGCATCTATTATTCTGTCGGCTGTTGCTATCCCATGCAAGCCTGTTCCCTGCTGCCATCAGGGCTAATAGTGTCGAAGAATTTTTGAACGACAAAGAGGTTCACGACAGCGATTTGAGAGATTTATGTCTGGCAATGGAGAATCCAGGACTTCAGGAAGTTCGAGATGCGTGTGCGGACCTCATTCGTGGCGAAGAGGAGGAATCTATGGAGACAGATGATGGGAAAGAGGATCAATCTGGGGAAAATGACAAGACGGATACGACATGGCGACTCCCTTCAACACGTCGTCGCAACAATCTCCCCGAGGTTTGGAACTCGAAACGCAGTAAGCAATTACAGAAGCGCGAACAACAAAAGCGGAAGATCATGGATCAAGGCACAGGATCTAGTGGTGCGTACATCGATTTCGGTACCTTCGCCGACGAGACAGAGGATCGTGGAAAGAAAATGCGCATCAAGGTTTGCGGAAAAGTCATCTACAACTACCCAAGTGAGAAAGCCATGAATCGTGGAGGGTGGCTCCATTTTTGTATCATCGCCAATGACAGTAACCTTTTTGATGCTGTCAATCTATGCCGGCATTGGGACGAATTCTTTGAATTGAACATCCTTGCCGTGTATCAGTTCTTCCCAGCCGCCAATTGGTTGGAGTATATAGGAGATCGGCTCAAAGTGCAATTCCTTCAACTGGCAAGTAGTTCTATAAATCTCTTCAGTTGCACATTGGCTTCATGGACTAAATGGTATTAGGGCTTCTTCCCATATCAAGAGTTCAGAGATGCAGCCAAAATGTCTGTTCATCACCAGTCTGGATCGCGTGGTCACATACGCCGAGCCCATGCTATTATGGAGGCTAGAAATTTCGTTGCAGCTCACATTTCTCGTACGGACCAGGCCAGTCGTCGACTAATACGCTATCTTTCCATGCAAACGCATCGCGTGCTGCTACTTGTTAGAGACGCAAAAACAGGTCGAATCCTAGTAGCACCACCTGAGGATGAGTTGTGGCTTGTTCGAGAAAAGTCCGGTGTAGGCAGGGCAAGCAAGAACTCCTGGAATATCGTGAAAGAGGTCGGGACAAAGTTATTCGAAGAAATTGACGCCAACAGAAAATGGACCCTCAGATTCAACGACTATTACGACGTCATCGTGTGGGATCTTGAGCCAGGCAAGCAATTCTCCAACGTGTATAGTGTGATCACCCAAGTAAGTACCGTTGTATATTTTATGTGTGGCGCGAATTTTGACAGGAGGAAATCCCTAGATGCTATTCAAAGCACACCGCTTCCGCAGCATGCGGGACACGTACAACGTCGCAGCGCCAATCCTTAAAACTTTGGCTCGAGACCACAGCAGCCACCGCGTACACGAAATCATGGCAGAGGAAGAGGCCGAGAGCATATACGATGAAATCCAGCACGAGGGCGCGCGTTTCCAGCTTCGCGGCCAGAATATGGAGGTCATGGAGAAACCACCCAAGTTCCTCTTCTATAACGACGCGGATGCACTAGAGGACAGGGTTCTGTTCCCCGAGGAGACTCTAGGGGAGGAAAACGGATTCGCGATCGGAGCAGAGATGAACAAGATGGAAAAGCTAGAATACGAAGCTCCTGACTTTAAAAGATTTGTGCACGACCTGGACACCGACGAAGACGTTCCTAGCGGAGAAGGCTACTCTGGCCCAGAGCACACATGCATGGATGAGGATTCCGAGGCAGACGAAGACGAAGATGAAGATTGGGAAAATGACGATACTGATGATGAGTACGAGGTCGAGAATCCGGAAGATTATCAGGGACCTATGACCGAGGATGCAAACACAGCTATCCAGTTTTACTCGAGACATCTTGACAATGTCGACTCGCCAGACTCGGAAGATCCAGACCAAGGCATGAAAGATCAGTTCACGCGCTTTCTAAGAAGAGAGAGTTCGAAAGGTATGGGTTCATTGCTATTTGCCCTGGGTAATGTTACGTACGCTGATTAAACATAGTCTTCAAGGCAGCCTGGCACAAAGCTGATCTCGAGCCATGTGGACAACAAAAGTACGCCGATATGTTGGACCTAGTCAAAAAACTGGATGAAGCACATGGCAAGAAGAAGCCACTCGCCTACATTGGCCCACTCGCATTTCTAGACATAAACCCTCATGTACATCGTCGTGTCTTTCCTGACATGCACGACGCCTTTGCTAGAATGGCAATGTTCTTCCCTTCTGCCACCGAATGCCTCGAACCTGATCTCCAAGAGGAACTCAGGAACCACCTGATTGTTGATCAGGCGGAGCGTGCAAAAACCATACCAGATAGGAAGAGGCACAATAGCACCAAGACCCAGCCAAAGCAATTCTGGAATGAGTGGAAGGATGTTCAACAGAAAGGAGATCTTGACGAGAACTTCCCAGATGATTGGGACCAAGCTATTAGGCCTATTATTGCGCATCGTAAGTGGATCTCGTGGGGAATCAAGGATAGATACTAACCAGCTTGTAACACAGTGTACCGAGAAGGTATTATCCGCAGTGGCTATTCACCACCAATGGCAGGCCAGGCCATTGCTGCCAAGGTCGACGGCCGCGAGCCAGACCTCTTCATCGACTTCCACGACATGATGCACGACATAACCTTCAATGCCGGCATGCAGGACCCGCCCTCAACCGAATACTTATTCAGCCGCGCTCGTAAATTCGCAAAGGACAACCCGACCGCCCGCTTCGCCGCCCTGCGCCTCTGGTCCGCCCCTCACTTCTACCCCCTCCTTATCGGCTTAGAAAGACGCCAGGCCATTGCCTTTCACGACGGGCAGGGCCGCGCCTGGGAATGGAAATTCATCCCAAAGGATATGCCGTATTCCGAATGGAGCATGAACCATCAAGCCCGAATGCGGCTCGAGCCGTTCAAGCGCAAGTTTGGAGATCGAGTGCTCGTGAAGCGCGATTTGTTCTTGGTCATGGGCACGGATGAGAAGGATTTGCTGAAGCTGGCAGCGGCGGCGACGTATGCGATTCAGACGGATCCATGGAGGTTGGAGGTGGATCTTTGGCGGAGCTTTGTTAATGTTGACATGGGGTTTTTGGAGGGGTTGGATATTAGATGGTTGGATTGATTGGTGAGGTGGGTTTGAAACTTAGAGTGCGGATCTGTGTGTTGATGCAGATATGATGATATTTTTTGATATGTCACATTTCTCTATCTCGTTTGTAGAAAGAGGGTTTGGAAAATTGAATTGTCAGTCCATATCACAGACTTTACTTCATCCTCATCCATTCGTAAGATCCAAGATCCCACGCTATATATGATGCGCACGACGGCGAATCTACAGCCGCCACCCTACACCAACAACCGAGAAGATCACTGATTCATCCCTTCTCGCAAAAATATCGACCTAGCTTCCATGCCACCCATTCATTCCCCACAGGCGCCGCGAAGCAGCCCAGCACGTACTGTTCATCGACGGTGGCAAGAGCGCGGGTTTACGCATCAGGGGCCTTTATGGTTTAGATGTGCGTGTGCGGTGGTGGGGATGGGAGAAGAGTGGGGGGTTTGAGGGGGTGGAGGAGAAGAAGGTGGGGGGGGGTGGTGAGGAATAGAGGAATGAGAAGGGAAGGAGGGGGCTGGGGAAGGTGGAAGGGGGAAGGGGGTTGATGGAGGGGAATGAGGGAGGGGGGCATGGGGAGTGTGATGGGGGGGGATGAGGGAGGGGGGCACAGGGAGTGTGATGGGGGGTGGGGAGGGGGAGGGGGTTCCCTTTATTTTATGTTTTATGCAACGAGAAGGAAGTAGATGTGCCTCGCCTGCGGAAACCTCCGAAGCAACCGTTGAGTTGTGAGTGGGCGGTCTAGTACCAAAAAGGCAACTCTCATGCCAGAGAAATCCACGCCAGCAATTCCGCGCTGCCATAACCCGTCTGCTATGCCCTATGTACACACGAAACTTCCCACGCGCCTGAGGCTCATGCGTATGTAGATTTCATCATCTGCACCTCCGCGCCTTTAGTCGTCTTTCTTTCTCTCCGCTTGCAGTCATGAAGCGACTCCGACTTTCCTCGGACGCCAATCGTTTCCGCGGGCGTAATGCAGAGAGAGGAAGGAAGACGTGGCCCGATGTTTCGTGCGCTCAAGAATTTGATTTTTTAGATTTTCCGGAGTTGCTTTTCCGTCGAAGAATCGACGGCGTGGTTGTGAGGTTAATGTCAGTGGAGGTTGGAAAGCTGAGTCCTTCTAGTTGGTAACAGGTTGACTTCTACGTCGATGATCGGCTACGAGGCGTTCAAGTTGAAGGAAGTTCGGTTCTGCAATTGTAATTCACGAGTTTGAGACTTTAGTCACATGAAAGCTTCGCGTTAATGACGTGGCAGACGTGTATGGAATAGCGGACTTGCTCGTGTAGACTCTCTGGCATCAGAGTTGCCTTCTTTCTGACACTGTATTCGACTCGGTCGAATCTTTCGGTCGAGGTGTTTGACATGTGCGGAGCGTTAGGGCGATGCTGAAAAGAGCTCGATTAAGAACGATGGAGGGATGGGTTGGTGAGCGACGAAGTGGCTGTTTGGGGGGATGGAAGTTTGAGATCGGATAAGTTCGTGTGTGGGATTGTCTATCCCTTTCCTTGCTGTTTGTACTTTGAGAAAAGACGTGATGGGAAAGTGTTGGCTGGTAAAGGATTGAACGGAAGGGGTTTTTGTTGGAAAAAGATTGTTATATAAGACGTGGTAGACAAGCTCGCAATATCATTGCACTGTTGCGTTCTGCAACATGCTGCTTGTGGTATGGCTTTGTAATGGATGCTGTAACAAAGGCGAGGCAAATCAGATGTTATGGTATACTGACCCATTGGCGTCGCATTATTCTACATGAAAATTCCTTCATGCGATCTTTGCTGTATCACGCTGAGGGGTTAACTGTTCTTAGCGGTATACAGGTCGGCATGCCTTACGCTAAAACTCGGCATACCGTAGATCATTTCGGCCAAAGGTCGGCATGCCTTGACCTCTAGCACTATTGTAGTTTAGCTTCGACGCCTTCTAAGCGAGCGTAGTTTTCCCATCTTCGCACTTTCAAATCTTTTCTATTCGATCATCATCTTGATACTATTCATTCAAACACTAAACAAGCTGTAAGTCATGTTTCAATGTGATTTCTTCAAGAGAAACATCATCGCATACACATACTTCAATTTCAAGTACTGCGCATCGCTTTTCAGCACTAACAGAATATTAACAAATCACTAACACATTATACGATGCTGATAATTAATTTTCATTGTATTAATATCTTGTTGCATGTTTTGATAATAGTCTTGCGATTTAATATTATTGTTCTTCTTAATGTATTGTTAATTTGTTACTCAATTTTTGTTTGAAATTAGCATCATATAAACTTTTCATAGCGAACAAGTTACTATTACGTTAGCATCTGAATATATCGAGACATGATGTACTTCTAATAGCATAGCATTGCTAATACAATACTATCTTATTAGTAACTCGATATGAATTGATATATTGAACTCGTCAATCTCAAGCAGACTAATCACTTGAATCTGTCATTATTTGTATTGAATGTAGAGAAAAATCAAAATTTCATATTACTAATTGATTGCTAATATATTAAAAGAAAAAAAATGAGATGATTGTGCACATCTACGAGCGTTTTTGTAAGTGAAATATGAATATCACGAACGAAAATGAAGAAATCGTAGAGCTATGTTTCAGAAAAATAAGTTGTCTGTCTATCTTGTTATCAATTGATTACTAATGTGTTAGAAATCGCTCTTTTTTCAAAGAGCTTTCATCAATCATTTAAAGTGTCATGATGTCAGATCGTCACCTCGATTTAGAACATAGATCGTCGATATCTTAGATAATCTCAATTCATTGAACCTGTTTCGCAGTTCAATGAATCAAGTCATCAATCTAGCCATCGTCATCTTAATCTAGTCTCAGCAATTCTGTTTCGATCATCTCAGTCGTGTGCGCGAACTTCTGCAATCTTAAGTCAATAGAACTACTGTCTAGCCTTGATTCTGCCCGGTTCATGTATATAGAAGTCGAGCTCTCGTTCTTTTCTTTCGCTCTTTGTCTTTCGTCTTGTACATTACCTGATGTATTGTCTTGTACCTAGATTCTATCAAAGTAATAATAATAATATCAGTCTTCTATATTGATAGTACCTCTAGCCTAGCTCAGTCTCTGACATAAAGACTCATAAGATCTATGAACATGTATGATCTATTAATGTTTTTTTGATATTCAAATACTAACTTGTAAAGTCTCTCAAAGTTGAATCATCTTGCGCTGAATCACTGTCTACAGATGCAAAATTTCAATTCGAAAGTTTGTATTAATAATGTGTTTTTATTCTGTTATTAATAAAATAATCAAAACTCATCAAATCTTGAAAAACTTATGCTGAGAATGAAGACGTTACATCACTTTCTGAAGTATTATCTATCTAATTTATTGATATTTAATCAATAATTAATTGTGATCTAGTCGAGACTCAAAACTCAATCAGCATCTGTTGCTGTCTTGCATGCTTCAAAGTTACTAAAACGTTCACATACAAGAAATGAAAACGTAAGTTATTGCTATTTGATTGCTAATATGTTTCTATTATATTTGCTTGAGATTGCTATTTGAGATTGACAATTTCATGTTATTTTGTTGCTAATATGTTTCTAATATATTTTCATGTGATTAATGATGTTAGTTCGCAATCTTATTTTATTTTGTTGCTAATATGTTTCTAATATATTTTCATGTATATGTTTTTAATATGTTTGCATGAGATTGTTGATGATGATTCGCAATCACACAGTATTCTGTTGCTAATATGTTACTAAATCATTAGTTTTTCGTTGACAAGACTCAATAGACGCTGAAAATTAACAACAAACAGAAGTGCAACAACTGTCGCAAAAATGAATTTTCAAAATGTAAATGATTGCAAATTTATTATTATCTTATTATTAATATATTATTAGATTTCATCTCAGCTGAGTGCGAATTTCTCACGAAATTTGAGTCAGAGATTTATCAATCACTCAAGAGAATCAGAACAACAGTCTCTCAGTCTAAGAAGAATAAAGATGAAAATCAAGATGACATAAAGATTGAGCAGAAGAATAAAAAGAAGAAAGAGAATGAGAAGAAGAGAGAGAATGAAAATGTTATGAATGCATCAGAATTGATTAAAACTAGTCAAGATCTAGTTGAGATCTGATCTAGATCTGACTCAGATTTGATTCAGATATGACTTAACATCTTTTTTCTTCTCTAGCATCTTCTAATCAGCTTCTATTGTCTTTTAGATAAACACACTTCTTTGTGTTACGAATAGTTAACAAATATCTATGACAAACACATTTCTTTGTGTCGCAAACATCTTTTGAATCAACATCTTTCTTGTGTTTTAACACGTTCTCTTTGAGACTAGCGTCAATCTGAGTAACTACTATATAGAGCATGTTCTTCTTGCTTTTTGTATCTTCTTTCTTCTGTATTTTTAAAGTCTTAGTTATAACTATCTTTATAGATCAAACATTCTAATCACGCACGCACTCTGATTAGTTTTTAGACACGATTTCAACATTACTTTAAGAATTTGTTAATCACACGATACTGATCTCATTACTCATTCAAATTCACTCGACTGACAACGAGATGAGTATAAAGAAATTTGTGTATCTGATGATTGACGACATCGAAAGACAGAACAACATCAAGAAATCAATAGAATCAAGAAATTAAGACCTTGCATTGCTAGAGAATCTACAGCTCATTCAGTACGCGCTCATTCAAATTGATTAATAGAATCAAGAGATTAAAATCTTGATTGCTTGAGAATCATCAAAAAAAACCCTTCTCAAATCAGCAACACTCTTCTCTGAAGACTAAACAACTTGAACTATGATCTTACTACATATCGTTGAGCATCGCTTTTCGCTCGATCGTTAACTCTTCGCTATGACTCGATCATCTGTGAAAAATCTCTCTGAGAATTATCAAAGTCTCTATTCTTCTGTCACTGCAGATTCAGTCATTTATTCTGAGCTATCATCTTGCATATTGAAATATCTTAGAATCGACTTCGTATGAAAACGTCATCACTCTGTGTCTCATTCTCAGACTCTCAATGAACTTCTGAAAGCTTCTATTTTCTGAAATATAAAAAATGTAAAGCAGCTACAACATTGAATCAAACAAGACTCAGAAGTGTTTCTAGAAGATTTAAACAGTCTTTGAACTCAACGAGATCTTGATGTGAAAGCTTGTGAGCTATTTGACAAGATATCAAGCGAATAAATATGAAAGACTCGCTTTGAGAAAATTGATCGAGCAAAGAAATGATCGAATCAATTGAATCAGACACTTCAGAACAAATTGACTGAAGCACAACATCATTTGCAAATGACTAGAAATGTCACTTCATCGATCTCTATTCTTTTCACATTCAGCAAGCGATCTCAGAAGCTTTCGAATTCATCTCTGTTTACTGATGAAAAAGAATCTATCTGAAATGATTGACAAGAAAAGATTCGCGACAAGCTAGAAATCAACGTCGATCATTTCAACAATGACAAAGCTATACTAGTCTACATTCATTTTCGAATCAGTGAAGATGCAGTCAAAGTCATTCTAGTCAGATGTCAGCGAGATTCATTGTACTCTTATTCAACGATCAACGATCTACTATATGAACTTGCTCAGCTATACGATGATTCTAACAAAGAGACAAACTTTCGAAGAAAGTATGCTAATCTCTCTCAAGAAAAGAGCAAATTCAGCAATTTCTATTCAATGTTTCAACGTCTGTTCTTCTATTTAGAGTATCATGAAAAGCAATTGATCGTCGATTTACGAGACAAGATAGTTTATCGTCTTCATGCAGCTTGAAGTAGTCAATTAATGTCAGGACCGTGCCTAGATGATACAACCAATGGAGGTCAGGGTTGATAGTGCTTGATCTTTAGAGGTAGCTATAACTGAATATTAAGAATACAGAAGAAGGTTGGTACAAAAGCTTCTATTT
>JAABUO010000713.1_pt1 | contig 54403 bp, 39 predicted proteins | sample 5559291 | NCBI WGS metagenome assembly JAABUO01 (sample SAMN10711878, study PRJNA513372) | rock metagenome | isolation source: Antarctica rocks | place: Antarctica: Victoria Land, Finger Mt sud | reverse complement strand
TGCCAGGCGTGATATCCACATCCACTTCCTCATGCGTTTCATTCTGAGTATCTCTCTTTGCATTCAAGCGCTCAGCAGCTTCAATCTCCACGTCGACTCCTCGCAGCGATTGTTCAATCCGGGATAACTGCGTCAGGACTCCCGTGCTGTCGATTCTCTGCGAGATGAAGTCTGCAATCAGCTTCTGTGCCTCGCCATTCGTAAGGACTCGGGCGTTGGTGATGCGTAGAGGGACGTTGATGGTCATCCACGACTGCAGACCCACCACCGTGCAAGAATGCTGAGGTTACAACGCACCGTATGGAACTCACTGAGACCGAGAATCGTTCGTCCGCTTACTCCTGTGTGCACAGGAGCGACATTGGCAAGGGAAATGTCGGCATTGTCCCTTTCTCACCCCAGGCCACAATTCATGCTGAAGGAGTTTCCACAGGATGGACGAAGATGGAAATCGAGGGGGAACACGTACCAGCCCTCTAATCTGCGAAGGAAGAGGAAACACGGCTACCTGTCGAGGATTAGGACACATAACGGAAGGAAGATCCTGGCTCGAAGAAGGGCAAAAGGCAGGCACTTTCTGTCTCATTAAATTTCATGAAGAAGAATCCACCTACTCCTATATGCACTTCTATATATACACCTCGATCATGATCTCCGGATCTCATCAACTGCTTTTCGTCGATGTTCACTTTCAGCAAAAAGAGCCTCAAGCAACTGCACGAGTTCCGTGTTTGAGAAATCGACCAAGGCACCTTCGTGGAAGAGGTACATGATATCCACCAGCGAGCCTTCCAGTACTTCCTTCAGGTATTGAAATTTCAGCCAATTTGGACAGTATCTGGCAACCGTCGAGGTCTCAGATTCGATTGGAAACAAGACTTCGAGTGTGGAGAGGGTGCTGATGTGCGATGCAATGGCCATTGAATCCCTCTCAGAGATGTCGTGTATGTTTTGCACATCGTCAATGAATCTGCTAATTGTTGCATTGAGGAGTGCTCCAACAGCTTGGTATAGTGATAAAAGTCCCAAGACCTCACCCCACGTCGTGGCGCAATCTCTGATTTGTCGACAAAGACTTTCAACGACAGATTCGCAGACTTGCGACTGTACTGACTGGGAGCAACTGATAAAGCCATCCGTCTTGTCCAGTTCCTTTAATATGTTCACCAAGTGCTTTGCTACTTCTGAACGATACGAATTGGTGGCGCTCATTCCGAGAGCTTCACAATCCTTGCCCTCCACCTTCTCGATTCTTGATAATGCTTCCTCCAGGTATAGACAGTCATTATACGCCACCATGCCACCAATTTCAATGGAGGTATAGCATGTGGAGCACAGTGATCTGTATATTGCTACAAGGGAAGATATGATCTGCAGAAAATCGGTGACGCTAGGAGTAGCTGCGGACTTTTGAATGTTGGAATCTTGGAGGTTTATAGCTTCGCTCAGAATCTGATGGACAAGTCGTATTATTACATCTGGAATTGACGAGATCTTCATTCTTTCCAGGACTTGACTGGCGTTTTGTGCAGCGTCTTGATTACCGAGTTTCTTGGGAGATTCATCCCATTTCCATTCGTCAAATTCACCATTAGGTTCTGGTGCAGGATCTTCCACAACTATTTCGCTGTCCAGATGCCACCCATCTTCATCATTTTCCCATTCGCCATTCCAAGCAGTATCCTCCGACATGGCTTGAGAATTTTTCCTCTCCACAGGTTGCTTTGTAGAGTTGTCACCAGAACCATTCACTTCAGTGTCCAGCTTTGCTTTACGTACTAACTCCCACCGCTCAACAGACTTACTCTCCATTCGAAGGGAAAAAGTAGCTTCGCGTGCCAATGTTAGAAACGTGCTTTCCCGACTCTTCAACCACTCAAATTTCGCCATACTTGTCCACAGTGATAACTTGCTGGTCACCGTAAAACCCGTGTCTGATAGAAATGCTTCAAAGCAGTCTACTTCTGCCAAATAGTCCCCATAGGCGACCAAATCTTCAACTCCAGCAGGTACTGACTGCGGAAGAGTGTCCTCCAGGAGTGACTTTAAAATTGCGGGACTGAGCGAGTCCGCCACCTCGATTTTCGCTGAGGGTGATAGTCTTTCACTAAGAAACTGAAGGAGAGTAGTGAGGGAGAGACAAGGAGCTTCCGGCTGTTTTGCAACACTCAGCGTGTCTCCAGTACGCTGAAGCTTAGAAGCGTAATTGAGAGCATGCGGTAAAACATGTTTCTCAATTTGTCGCGAGAATATTCCAGCAAGCTCGTCAAGGGTGTTCATGGCTTCCAGCCCCTCGCAAATGCTCAAAATAGAAGCCGAACGTTTTCCCCGTGGTATCGTGTTGTATATAGTGATAGATGCGGTGGCCTTATCCACTTGCACCATGGAGTTCCAAAACTCCTCCAGCGATTCTGAGGCAAGGAGACGTAGATTTCCAATACGATCAATGCATTGGTCAACAATGTATGCTTCTGCCACTAGTTCTCTTAATATACGCAGCTCGTCCTCTGACCTGTCCATGAGGAAAATCGATGATTGGAACTCCATGTTCAAGATCGCGTTGTCTGCATCCGTGTAGAGACTGTGAAAAGCTTGAAGATGGGCCACTACCTGTTTGACACGCTCAATCTCGTCATTTTCTTCAGCAAGACTCTCTCGTGCACGTATGAGCTCGTTGGTCCTTTTCTCTATATCGTCCGGATCCATGGAGACTGCAATGGCAGCTTTGCTCTGATTTTCCAGGTCTACAACATCTGAGTCCTTGCAGGCCTCCCGATTCATCATCTCCTGCCATTCCAGCCCGTGAGCTTGTGCAATCTTCTGGACTTTGTATTTCAGGTCTTCCGTGGCATCATCCAGGCGGCTCAACACTCGCTTCAGCTGCTGTGGATTGTTCAGCTCTTCAGATACAATCGCGTCATTCTCCGGATAGCTGCCTGCTATGGAGATCAGAATAGCTTTGGCTATTTCTCCTTCCTCGGTGCTCATTTGTCGGGTCCGTGTTGATGCATCAGCGCAGTGATCTGTGGTCTATCCATCCATCTCCACGTCCCATCAGCAACCAGCCGTGAGAGGATTGCCGTCTCAACTCAACGCCAGGCGCCCAATGGTCCAAGCCTCTACTTTTGAGCCTGTGTGTTCTTTTCCCTTGGAGTACTGCAATGCTTCAATACACAAATGGAGGTCGAATCTGACGGGCCTGACGGCTGTTCATGTTGCCTTGGAATCGCCCATTGTTCATGGATACTTTGCATTGGCTACGGAAATAACGAATGACTCCGGTGCTCCACATACCCTTGAACACCTGTGCTTCCTAGGGTCTGAGTTATGGCCCTACAAAGGGATCCTCGATAACTTGGCGTCGCGAGCGTATGGATTCACAAACGCGTGGACCGCTACAGATAGTACCGTGTACACTATGGTTGGCGGTGGAAGTCAAGGGTTCTTGCAAATCCTTCCAGTCTACGTAGACCACATGTTGTATCCATTGTTGAAAGAGTCTGGTTACGTTACAGAGGTCCATCACATCAATGGCGAGGGCCGGGATGCTGGAGTCGTTTACGCAGAAATGCAAGGTGTGCAAAACACTGCTAGTTTCAAGTCGAACCTAGAAACAATGCGGCATCTCTACCCTCAGGATTCTGGTTATCACAGTGAGACAGGTGGCTTGCTGCCTAACCTTCGCCAGCTGGACATTGATCAGATTCGCAAATTTCATGCATCTATGTACCAGCCACAAAACTTATGTATAATAGTTACTGGTCAAATGGACCATACAGCATTATTAGACAGTCTCAGTGACATTGATAGACGAATACTACAGAGATCGGGGCCTGCAGATCCAGGTTTTCTGCGGAGGTGGATGAAACCGATTTCTCCTGTGAATGCCTCTATAACAGAAAACATTTCTTTTCCTGACGAAGACGAGAGTATGGGGGATGTGACTATAACATTCCTTGGTCCATCTTACCTTGATGTCCTCGAAAGCACTGCATTTGAGGTCCTTTCAAAATATCTATGTGGTTCACCGGTCTCTACATTAGATGCAGCATTAGTGGAGATTGATGACCCCTTAGCAACAGATATAAGTCTTAGTGCAGACCTTCGACCTGTAAATGAGATGTCTTTGGCTCTCTCGGGGGTGCCTACTGAGAAGTTGAAGGAGGTGAAAGAAAGAGTGATTGAAGTTATTAGAGCAACTATTGATGGTGATATAGATATGAAACGAATGAAGGATTGCTGTGAACGAGAAGAACTACAGACAATTGAAGCCTGTGAGACCTCTGTAGATTCTTTGACTGATGGGATCATTACTGATTTCTTGTATGGAAGTTTGGATGGTGCGGATTTAAAGAATCAATATGAAAATCTTTCTGTTTTCAAGCAACTGCAAGATTGGTCCCAGGATCAGTGGAAAGACGTTTTGAAACGGTATTTTCTTGAATCAAATCACGTCTCAATTCTCGCATCACCATCGAAAAAGTTGGCCGATTCGCTTGAGGATGAGGAAAGTGAAAGACTTCGTAAACAAATCGAGAAACTTGGTGCACAGGGACTAGAAAATATGAAGAAGAAGTTACAACAAGCAGAGGCTGACAATGATGTTCTTGCGCCTGAAAGTATAATTCGCAAGTTCGCTATTCCGTCCGTTGCAGATATTCCTCTCATTAAAACATTCAGCGCTAGAGCTGGATTAGCATTAAAGAATGGGAAGTTCCATAATGAAATTCAAGAACGTTTGCTGCTTGAGGATAACGCCACAACCATCCCATTGTATCTGCATTTTGAGCACATCGTCTCAAATTTTGTTACAATTTCACTTGTACTGTCTACTGGTGAAGTCCCAGACAACATCCGTCCTCTAATTCCGGTTTATATTGCCAACTTTTTCAGTTGCCCAATCACACTAGAAGATGGAAGCATCATGAACTATGAGGCGGTAGTTTCCAAACTGGAACGAGAGACCGTATATACTTCGGCCCATCTTGGCTATGGATCATCATTTACAGAAAACATCTCAGTATCTCTGAGAATAATACCGGAGAAATACGATACCGCAATTAAATGGCTGCAAAACTTCCTCTGGCATTCAGTTTTTGATATTGAACGAGTTGGCATACAAGTGTCCAAACTGTTAAACGAAATCCCCGAGGCTAAGCGAGAAGGCGCTCAGATGTGTGCATCTGTCTTGTCGTCTCTCCAATTCTCGCAATCGTCAACGTCACGAGCGGCTGATACCTTAACACAGGCGAAATTTCTGGAGGAGCTGGATGCAAATCTCGATGACGAGACTGAATCTCATTCGGTTTGCGAGCAGCTTGAGATACTTCGAAAGGCAGTTTGTCGGACAGAAAATATGAGGATTCTCATTGCTGGCAACATTACCAAGCTGCAGACTCCAGTAGGATCCTGGAAAAATTTTGCCAATTATAACTCGAGAACTCAAGAATTGCGTCCTATTCAACTAACCAGGAATGTGTTAAGCGCAGCTGGCCAGCGTCCCTCCGGAGTCGCTACATTTGTTCCTCTAGCAGCCATTGAAAATTCCTATTCACGACATTCTGCTAAATGCATCGAGAACTTTGCTGATCCTCGCCAAGCTGCAATTCAGGTGGCTCTTTCACTCCTCGAGGTAACAGAAGGTCCACTTTGGAAAGCAGTGCGTGGAAAAGGCCTGGCGTACGGGGCATATTTCAGGCAGGATGTGGAATCTGGTTTGCTCAATTTCTACATCTATCGATCTCCAGATGCATTTCAAGCATTTTCTCGAGCTCAGGAAATCGTCCAAGAATTTGCCAGGGGAGCCAAGATCGAAGAAAGTATGCTTGAAGGTGCCAAAACAAGCTTAATTTATGATCTTTTAAGTCTTGAAGAAAACCCTGTCAGTGCAGCACAACTGGTGTTCCGCACAATCGTGCTCAAAGGCTTGGACTCCACTTATCGCGGCAATCTGCTTCGAGATATTCAGTCTATAAGTATAGAGGATGTGCGAAGTGCGATGCAAATAATTGGCGCAGTCTTTGACTGTTCACGGTCAGACGTGGTGGTGGTCAGCACGCCGAGTTTGGTAAAATCCATCAGGCAAGGATTTGAAAAGGGAGGGTTCAAATGCTCAACGAGGAATCTGGATGACTTCTAGTGGTACGCTACCGACTCTGTCTTTTTTATTGAATATCCCATCTAAACGCCATTATGCATAGATTTGAGTCGTCAATTCCCAATACAAGATCAGGAAGAGTCCCAATTAGCAATGGTCATGTACATTGTAAAAATCATCGCCACAGATCCAAAGACTCCCATAATGATGTCTGCTGCTTTTAACCATTTCGTCTTTGAACAAGCCCGATAGTGAAGCATAGGAGGGTAGATATAAACCAAAGGTATACAACAGAAGGTTCCGACCACTGAAACAAACCGATCAAGGTTACTGGACCCTAAATATGCAACGCATATAGTGAAGATAACCAAAAGCACTCGTAAGAAATTTTTCTTCCATTTGATGGAAGTGTTGAATTTTCCACTTTTCGTAATGATCGAGTTCTCGACAATTCTGATGGCCGGAAACATCTGTATTGGCGCTGACAAGAGAATAGCAATACTATAGAGAAGCTGTACTGCTCGAGTAAATTTTCCGTCCGGCAAATTCAGAATCACAACAGTCTGCACTGCGGACCCGAAAGCTGCATAGGAAAATACTCCGGCCGTTGTGAAGACGGTAGTGACAATGATCATAACAATACCCAAGACCCGGGGAAATTGCTCTGGGCGTTTCATTTCTTGCTGGATTGGAAGAATTAAACCAATTCCTTCAAAGGTAAATATACTCGTGCCAATGAAGAGTGCAAAGTCCTGCGAGTTGAATAAACGAATGTCGGCAATTCCGTTGGCAGCCAAGAATGAAGCATCGTAGACATAGAGGACGATTAAGCCGAAGAGGATAAACACATCTGCTACCAACGCAGACGCACTGAGTGTAGAAATTTTGCGAACCAGAGCCAAAGGGATGAAAACAAAAGCTTGGCCAAAGATAAGCCACTTTGCATCGATAAGAAGGGATCCACCGGATACGCCAGCTAGAAATGCCCGAATTGTGGATGACACAAACACAATGTAAGCAGCAGCAAAGCCAAGCTGTGAGACGACAACAGAAAACAGTATTGAAATCCTCATTCGATGGCCCCAAAGCGCGCCACCTATATCACCAAAACTTCCAGGAACAACAGTTCTCGTTTTGGTCAAGAGAATGAAGTTGTGCATTGAGATCATTGCTACAAAGACGAGCAGAAATGCTGAAAATAACATTCCGCCATTGCGAAAAGCTCGTGGCAGGAATAGGATACCAGTGCCTACAAAAGATTTCAGCAGCAGCAGTGTCGCTTTCATGAAGCCAGCTTGTCCTTTGCCGGCTGAAGAAGATGATCTCTTATGGCTAGTTTTTCTGCGCAGCAATGGCTGTCTCTCCTGATTCCCTTGATCATCGCCATCAGAAATGGGTGAAGGATCCTGAAACTCCCCCACCGAGGAGCTCTCGTCCTCTTCGTCTAGGTCTTCGCCAGCAAAATGACCATATATGGATAGGAATTCAATGAAATTACGGGTGAGAAATGTGGGCTGAATTTCCACTCCATCTGGTGCTTGAGACGCTGCCTTGTTTTGTAGATAATTTCGACGAAATCCACCAGGTACTCTGATAGTCTGGACATTGAGACGGTCCTCCGGAGGCTTTGGGCGAGTTATTTCGAAACTGTGAGAGCGGGTATGTTTCCTTCGATTTGACTCCTCATCGACAAACTGATACAGCTGTCTGGTAATATCGCCACTTTGTAAGTGTAAGCTTGAAAAGTCATTAGCGTCGTCATTCGGATCTGCGTTGGCTTGACCGTTCTCATCATTTATATCTGCCGCTAATGAGCTGATACCGCTCAGCTTCTGACTTGCTTTACGCTCTTCATTTGAAACGAGGTGACGCTTAACAATTTCGCGGTGTTCGGCTGTTGTTGGGCTTGTCCCTTCTGATTTGGGCGAGTCAGGTATACCTCTGGAGTCCAAACTTGTCCCACTGCTGACTCTTTTGTTTAGATCAATGTAGTTATCTGCTACGCGCTCTTTCGGCGCATAATTACGTAGCGGCGCTTCCAGTCGGCTCAGCGATAAGCGCTTCGGAGAACCAACATTTGCACTGTCGAGGTTATCGTTGGCAGACGTCGTACTCCTTGTCTCACTTCCACCATTCACAGGTCTTGGGCCCGACATAGCGAGGCTCTCACAGCTGAGTCTGCTGGGCTCCTTTCGGGGACTAGCGACAGAAGCGTACCCGATTACCGAAAGCAGTGCATCACGTGACTTTGGATTGTTGACTTTGGACACCAAGTATCAGATCACTGGTTGCTCCATTTTCTGTCCTGCGAATGAGCCCTAAGTGAGCTATAGGCCTATTTATCAGTACATCGTCGCAGTGTGATGCCTGTCTATGGATCCATTGCAGCGATATCAGAGCCGTGTCAAGGTCGGCAGTGGCAGCTTTGGCAACGTTTATAAGGCACTTGATTCAACAAGCGGGGAGCAGGTGGCTATCAAGATTGTCGATTTGGACGATACAGAAGATGATGTTGCCGACATTGTGCAGGAAGTAGGTATTCTCTCTCAACTGAGTAGCCCCAATATTGTCAAATATCACAACTCTCACATATGCGGATCGCAATTATTGATCATTACCGAGTTCTGTGACGCTGGATCTTGTCTAGATCTCCTCGAGCGTGTGAAGTTAGAAGAGGCACATATTGCGGTTATTTTCAAACAACTACTTCAGGGCCTTGAATATTTACACGGCCAGAGCAAGATCCACCGAGACATTAAAGCGGCAAACTTACTTCTTACACGCAGTGGGATCGTCAAGCTGGCGGACTTTGGAGTTAGTGCCCAGCTGAATGGTCGAGCTGGTAAGAAAAAAACCTTTGCGGGAACTCCCTATTGGATGGCGCCGGAAGTTATCAAGCAGACGGGTTATGACGAAAAGGCAGATATTTGGTCCCTTGGAATCACCGCTATTGAACTGGCTCTGGGTCAGCCTCCATACTCTGAGATCCACCCCATGAAGGTGTTATTTCTCATACCTAAAAACCCCCCTCAAGCCCTCCCCACTCGCTTCTCTGCGACCTTTCAAGATTTCGTCTCACAGTGCTTGATGAAGGACCCTAGAGCACGGCCTTCAGTGCGACATCTTTTGCACCACCGCTTCATCAAAAATGTAAAGAAGAATGCCTCACTCGTGAACTTAACCCATCACCTCCCCCAAACTACTCAGAGTGGCGGAAGTAGCGGCGATGTATCGGTATCAGGAGCGAGGAGCACTCGAATTTTGGATTGGGACTTTGGAACTCTGCGGTCGATAAGTCACAATGCCGGTCTGAGATCAACTAAGCAGACAACAAAACAATCTAAAGCTTACGGGGATACATGTCTCAATACAGTGGTAATCCCGTCATTGAGGAACCTTGAACAAAATTTCACGAGCGACATCGACAGACATGCAATTGACTGCTTTCGTCAGCTCTTCCTCGATGTTCATCGATCCAGTCCTGGGCTGACTAGACAGTTGATTGCCGAATTTTACGAGAAGAAGCATATGTACGATGCATGTTAACCGTTTGTATGGGGATGAGAGGGTATATTAGTTTCGCATTTAGCTCTATGCCTTAATCATCAAAATTTCACGAAGATGGGATTCGTTTTGAAGGGCAGCTCGTTTCTGTGCAATGTACTTTGCTCGTACGCCCAAATGATGAGAATATGTAGTTCCCGAACTCTTTTTATCTTCTCTTACTGATTTCTTGACGCTGCCCTCATGTAGTCTGGATGCACGATCTTCTCGACGTCTTGTTCGTTCAAGTCGTCGCCTAGCTCGTTCTTCACGACGTTTCCTTCGCTCTTCCTCGCGTAGCTTCTTCTCGATCGACGGATCATTCCTCTCAGCACAACGCAGATCATCCTCTGGAGAAGGAGAAGGAGAAGGTCGTCGTTCAAGGGCTACCAGAGGCTCATCATCCACAGTTGTCGGGGTATAAGTCTCGCCTCGGACGAATTTCATGCCATACTTACCGAAAGCAGCCTCCTTTTGTTTGGATCTTATAGCCACTGCAGCTTGCTCTTCATTTCCATTAAGTCTTCCTAACAAAGCATGAAAATCCATCAAACCAACACACTCATCAACTTGACTGCTTTTGGCCCCGATCCCGAGGTTGTCGTCTTTCACAATCATTTTGATTGGTTGCTGCTGTGAGCTCTCTTCCACAGAGCCCAATCCTAGCCTTTTCCCTGGCGACCAACCCATTTGCGACATAAGCTTGTACCCGAGCTTCTCTGTGTTATCTCCCCATTGATTGTTCCTTGGATCATGGCCGATCTTATGTCTCTTCCGTTTCTCGGCCAATCCCATCACAAATATCGTATGTGGAATTTGCAAGAAGGAAACGTCGACCGATAAGCTTGTGCGATTCTACGATTTTTCAAGCGGCAAAAGGGGAATGAAAAGAGCGATCAAAAATTTGAGATCACAAAGCGAGTGCGAAAACATATGAATAATAGTGTTCATTGCCCAAAGTATCTATTGGGAGTGGCCCTTTATTTGGAATAGCTACGTTGTTTCACTGCCTTTCATCTGAGACACAAGATATCTATAGTGATGGCATGTCATTACTGACCACGGATGTGACAGAATGTTGAATACTCAGCATCCTTCGCCAGTCGCTCTTGACATCCTTTCTCCATGACAATGAATACGTCAAGCCCATCACTTTCCCCAGCTTCTGCAGCAGCGGGTAGTACTCCTACAGCACCCTCGAATGATAGTACTGAAGTCCGAATAGTCGCAGGAAGTCCGAAGCCGAAGTCATATCCCGTCAATGCTTTCATACCCGTCCAGCTAGTTCCCACCACATTGTCGGGATTCCAATCCCAAACCATCTTTTGCGAGTCTTCAATGCCTCGTTTTACTTTGAGAAGGTCGGGAATCGAGTTTTCCTTGAAATCTAGGATGGATTCTCTCACAGCTTGAGCCGCGAGAGCCAGACCTTTGTCGCTGAGCAGAGATTCCACAGTTATGGGCTTGGAGCACGTCATTATAAAGGCATTTCCAAAATATTTATTCGGTACTAACGAGCCAAAGCGGTTTCGAGCATCCACAGCGTGATTATAAGTTGTCTTTGAAGAAGGAGTAAGCGATTTCAAAAATGGCAAGCGTGCTTTTGTCATGGCTCTCCAGGTCACTCCAACCACACAGTCATATGTGGATACGTACTTTCCGGTTTCTTTAGGCCAGCACTCTTTCTTCAGCTTCTCACAGCTATGTGCGGGAAAATGATACATCTGAATTGAGGTCTCTGGTAGATTGACAGGCCCGTAATTTGACTCTTCAGTTAAGTCAGGATAAATGAAACCTTTGACATTCTGTTTGAGACTTTCTGCTTCGGCTAGAGATGGTTTGATCGCCACATTGAAGTATGAGCGGTCGAGCGTTGGCTGAAATGTTGGCATCTCCGACCCTTCACGAGCCGCCTTGCTGCTGTTGGCCCACAGCATGTAAGTATGGTCAATGCTTTTGGCATCTGCACACAAGTGAATGATAGCCACGGTCAGGATGAGCCCGCCCTTGATGAAGTTTGCTTGGAAGACAGCCACGGGACAGCCATCGTCACGCCTGAACCCAGCAACATTGGATCCGGGCGGTGTAAATGCAGCTGCATTACTAGTAAAAACCTCGATCGGGAATCCGTCCTTGGCAAGCTTCTCATATGTCGGGAACGAGTCATCGTCTTCCAGGTGGTGAACGCCGAGTTTGATTGGCACGTGGTTCTCACGCAAGACACACATGCGATTGGCCTTGGAATCATTAAGAAGTGTTCCACCGAGAAGAGGGATGCAGCTCAGGACGTTTTGGAGACCAGTCTTGAGGCTGGTAATGATTTGATCTTTGTTAGCATCCGCATTGAGTGGAAAGACTGTGCTTGGCGTAACGTGATTTCCCGGGACCAATTGATCCCAGTCGGACAGATCAAATCTGGTCTGTGTCGGCAAATTTTCATATCCGAAAGGAAAGATATCAACGGCTTCAAAACGCCGATGAGTCGCCATAGGTAGGATCTGATAAACTATTTTCCTCTAGTTGATTAGTAAAATTTCGACGGGAGAGGGTTTAATCTTCTCGTCAGGGGCAATATGGGTCTGGACACCCAGCCGCCCAACCGTATTATTTACACGTGTTATTATTTACCACAACAAATAGGCTGCATCAGATTCGTGACTGCTACGGCTGATAGTCACATTAAGTGAGATAGTTAAACCTTTGACCCATACTAGCTTACCCTTAATCGTAGCCTTTTTGAAATCATTTCCGACCATTGGGCGGTTGGGAAAGCGTGTGGGTCAGACCGATATCGCCCCTGTTGGGGACGGGTAATTTAGGCTGAAGTTGCGAAGCGGCTAATTTCCTTTTTGACAGAATTGGGAAAAGTATAAGTCAGGTAGCTAGCTTGTTACTTGTCGACTTCTGCTCACACGAATCTCTTGCAACCGATGCTTTGGTAATCCAGCTTCTTCTGTAGTTGATGCAAGTATCGGTGATAGGTACCCCCGATCTATAGGTAAGATGTCTGCTTTTCTGGTCTCGGAGAGTGTTTGCACAACTGGCTAGAGAGCCCAGATACTCCGTCTCCCATTGGCCAGCCCTGATGATTGTAGTCGTCCAGCTTCACGGTAACGGAGACGGGGAATTTCAATATTCAATTTCTTCCAACTTACGTTTTATTCCCGAAAACAATTGGTAAAGAATCCTATGACCGGCCCTAAATCTGCAGAAGGCAAGTGAAGAAGGGAAAGAAGAATGACAACTACAAGGCAGAGAGCGTTTATTTATTTATGACCAGAAATTTGACAATACGCTAAATACTCAGCATCAGTCGCCATCCGCTCTTGACATCCTTTCTCCATGCAAACAAACATCTCAATTCCATCATTTTTCCCTATTTCTGTAGCAGCGGGTAATACTCCTAAAACACCCTCGAATGGTGGTACTGTAGTTCGAATAGTCGCAGGAAGTCCAAAGCCGAAGTCGTATCCCGTCAATGCTTTCATACCCATCCAGCTAGTTGCCACTACAGCTGGAGGACTCCAATCAAATTCCATCTTCTCCCTGCCTTCAATGCCGCGCCGTACTTTCAGAGTATCTGAAATCGAGCTTTCCTTGAAATTCAAAATAGATTGCCGTATAGCCTGCGCTGCGAGAGCCGAGCCTCGTTTGCCTAGCAGAGATCCGATATCAATGGGCTTTGTGCACGCCATGGAGGCACCATTACCAAAATATTCATTCAGTACTGATGAGCCAAACCGACCACGTGAATCGATAGCGTGGTAAAAAGTTGTTGTTGAGGAACTGTTGACCCCAATTCCTTTCAAATACGGCATACGAGCCTTTGTCATTGCTTGCCAAGTTATGGCAGACACACAGTGATAAGTGGATACGTACTCTCCAGACTCTTTGGGCCAGTTTTCCTTTTTCAGTTTCTCACAACTTTTCGCAGTGAAATGGTACACTTGAAGCAAGGTCTTTGGAAGATTCACCGGCTCAGCGACGCTTTCTTGTGTTGTTTGTTTACTATGCTGATACACATACCCTTCAACTTTCTTTTTCAGACTCTCTGTCTCGGCTGCAGATGGTTTGATCGCCACATTGAAGTATGAGCGATCGAGCATTGGCCGAAATGTTGGCATCTCCGATCCTTCACGGGCCGCTCTACTGCTGTTGGCCCATAACGTGCAAGTATGGTAATACTTTTGGCGTCTGCACACAAGTGACTGATAGCGACGGTCAGAATAAGCCCGCCCTTGATGAAGTTCGCCTGGAAGACCGCCACTGGACAGCCATCATCACGCCTGAACCCAATAATATTAGATCCCGGGGGTGTTAGCGCAGCTGCATTAAGAGCGAAAAAGGCAGGCGAAAATGCATCTTTAGCGAGCTTCTCATATGTCAGGAAGGAGTCATCGCGATCCAGATAGTGAACGCCCAACTTAATTGGCACGTGGTTCTCACGCATGACACACGTGCGATTGGCCTTACGATCATTTTGAAGTGCTCCACCAATAATAGGAATGCAGCTCAGAACATTCTGCAGACCGATCTTGAGACTAGTGACGAGTTGGTCCTTGTTTGCATCCTTACTGAGTGGGAACAGTACACACCGTCGTGTGACTCGCCGGAACTGCCTGATCCAAATCGGATAAGTCAAATTTAGTCAGTTTTGGCAAATCTTCATAGCCAACAGGAAGAATGTCAATGGCTTCGTAGTGTTGATGAGTCGCCATGGCTGGTGTCCACCGGCATTTTGAGTCGGGGAAGACGTATTATATAGAACATACTGTGCTGACCCCCACCTAATCAGGCAGAACTTGCGACGTCGGGTAACGAGGCAAAACTTTGGTCGTCGGGAATTTATTTTTGACACGAACACGAAATGACAATGATCTCGCTTATGCCGACACCACTTTAATATGTCAACTCATCCACCAATTCCAATTAATCAATCTGCCTAAAGCAGCGACCAGAAGACTTTTCTTATCTTCCAGAGGCAAGATCTTCCATCTCCGCCACTTCCATCTTTTGTTTTCGGGCGCGGTCAACGATGCGCATGGGCTGTATGCTTGGCTCACTTACCAAAAGACAGAAGGCGAAGGAAGAAGGGAAAGGGAAATGGTGATGAGGCAGGTCAACGGTATGATTTAATGAGTTGGTGCTGCGAGCATCTATGAAATGCAAAGTATTCTCAAATCTCTTCGAACCTCTACGTTTGGTCATTGGCGTTTTAAGTAAAAGCAGTCATCATGTTACCAGATTCCGTAGACTATTTGGCGGCATTTTACTTTTGGCCAGGCCACCACGAATCTGACAAATAGCCGAATAGTCGGCATCATTCGCCAGTCGCTCTTGACACTGTTTCTCCATGACGACGTATACATCATATCCGTCGCTTTCCCCTACTTTTGAGGCAGCCGGCAATACTCCTAGGATACCCTCAAACGGCGGTACTGGAGTTCGTATAGTTGCGGGAAGTCCAAAGCCGAAATCGTATCCCGTCAGAGCTTTCATACTCGTCCAGCTAGTTGCCACCACATTTCCAGGACTCCAATCAAATTCCATCTTCTGCCTGCCTTCAATGCCTCGCCGTACTTTAAGGAGGTCGGGTATCGAACTTGCATTGAAATCCAGAATGGATTTTCGAATAGTTTGTGCTGCAAGAGCCAAACCTCGTTCACTGAGCAGGGCTTCTATCTCCATAGGCTCTGCCCATCCGATTATGAAAGCGTTACCAAAATAATCATTCGGTACTAAAGAGCCAAAGCGGCCACGCGCATCAATAGCATGGCTAAAAGTTGTGATTGAAGAAGACGTGAGTGTTTTCATGTACGGCAAACGAGCCTTGGTCATTGCTCTCCAGGTTGCGGCAGCCATACAGTCATAGGTCGATACGTACTTGCCAGACTCTTTCGGCCAGCATTCGTGTTTCAGGTTCTCAGAGCTATGTGCAGTGAAGTGATATACCTGAAGCGAAGTCTCTGGTAGATCTTTGGGTTCAGCCAGACTTTCATGGGATACCTCTTCCCTAACTTCCTGATAAGTAAATCCTTTAACATTCTTTTTGAGACTTTCGGTCTCAGCTGCAGATGGTTTTGCTGTCACATTGAAGTATGAGCGATCGAGCATTGGCCGAAATGTTGGCATCTCCGATCCTTCACGGGCCGCTCTACTGCTGTTGGCCCATAACGTGTAAGTATGGTCAATGCTTTTGGCATCCGCACCCAAGTGACTTACAGCGACGGTCATAATAAGCCCGCCCTTGATGAAATTCGCCTGGAAGACCGCCACTGGACAGCCATCGTCACGCCTGAACCCTGTGACATTAGACCCGGGCGGTGTTAGTGCGGTTGCATTAAGAGCAAAAAAGGTAGGTGGGAATCCGTCTTTAGCAAGCTTCTCGTATGTTGGGAACGAATCATCGCGATCCAGGTAGTGAACGCCGAGCTCGATTGGCACATGGTTCTCACGCAAGATATACACGCGATTGGCCTGAGGATCGTTCTGAAGTGTTCCACCGAGAAGAGGAATGCAGCGTAGGACGTTCTGAAGACCGACTTTGAGGCTGGTGATGAGTTGATCTTTGTTCGTGTCCACACTGAGTGGAAAGACAGGACATACCGTCGTGTGAAACCCCGGAACTACGTGATCCAAATCCGATAAGTCAAATTTAGTCACTTCCGGTAACTTTTTATAGCCAGTAGGAAAGACATCAATGGCTTCAAAGTGTTGATGAGTTGCCATGTTTGGTACTGAAGGCTTGTCTGCCTGGGGATTCTTAAAACTCTTACACATGTGAATGAAATGCGATGCGTGCAGATCCCTGCTTAAATAGGCACAACATGCGAATCACAGAACTTGCGTTCGAAATCTTTGACAGGCTGCTAGCCCAAGCGGCCAAAGGCAAACGTAGAGGAGAAAGCGGTATAATAAATTCAATGCAGAGATTGATTGTTCTCGACCACGAGATTAAAAAACCGCTAATTATTCAGCAGTCAGCATCATTCGCCAGCCGCTCTTGACATTCTTTCTCAATGACAGCGCCTTTTTCAAATCCATCGCCTCTTCCTTCTGCCGTAACGGTGGAATGCACTCCAAAATCACCGTCGAACGGGAGTACTGGGAGTCGATTGGTCGCAAGGAGGCCAAAGCTGAAGTTATATCCCGTCATGTTCTCATTTCTGTCCAGCTAGCTCCTAAGACATTTTACAGAATCCAATTCTTCACCATGTTTGGTGACCTCTCAATTCCTCGTCATACTTTGAGACCGTCAGGTATCGAGTTTTCCTTAAAATCCCGACCGGTTTCCTTAAGTTTCGGGGTAAATCCGCCCAAGTTGTGGTTGCGAAGAACCCTGCCTAGTATGGCACACAGCAGCTGTCATGGCAAAGATTGCAATCACGAAATGGCACTTTTAACATCATGCAATTTCTGTCGAGTGCACGGAATTAGGTAACATCATAGCTTCCGCTTATACAAACTCCATTACAACCGATGCATTGTGCAGTCCAGCTTCTTCTATAGTTGATGCCAGCATTTGTGATAGGCGACTCCTGTTGAAAATAAGTTCAAATTCCTTTTCTGTAGCACCCGGAATGTCTGCTTTTATGGTCTCGAAAATATACTGCACCGGCTCCTCTAGTCCAAATCTCCGAACGCTCCTTGTTCCATCGGCCAGCCTCAATTGCATTCGTGTCGAAGACGAATCGCCTTGATCAGGCTCGGGTCTATGTATAGCTGGAATTTTTGCAAATGCCGATAATGCTTCAGGTGAGGGCGAAGGTGACAGGCGTTGTGGTTCTTCAGGTTTCGTAGCAGATGTTCTCGACGAGTAAACAGAATTTTGTACCGCCAAGTTAAGTTGCTCTTCTTCTGTCATATGATCTACAGCCTTAATTGCCTTCTTTGAATGTGGATTCTTTGCTTTTGGGTTCAGAGAATATCGATCAAGAAACTCGTGGACATCATGGATGAACTCACCAGGAGACAAGACTGTGTTCCAGACTTTGACCTGTTCACCTGTGCGCGGGTCAATGACGGCAAAATATGGGTAATCGTGAATGTTGTAGAACTGGTTGTATTGTTGTCCATCAACACTATTAGACGAATATTGTAAAAAGATGAAGTTCTCCTTGATGCTTTCTTGTGCCTCCTTTTTACTCCAAAGATCCCGATTAAGCATTTGGCACTGAAATATTGCGGTATCTTGAATATTAATAAGGATCCATTTGCTTCTTTCGCGCGCTATGGAACGGGCTCGTTCGAAATCTATATTTTCCATGAGTTCAAAAGGTGGCCTGTACAATTTAGCGAGCCGATTTGCCTTGCTATTTTGTGTAGAAGCACCACCTGTAGACTGTGCCAATAAATCATCATCGTCTAAGTCAAACGCGGAAGCGCTCACCGGTCTTTGGTTAAATATACTTGACCTTCCGAGTGGAATCGTCGGAGAACGAAATCCAGTTTGTAGGCCGAAGTCACTGGCATCGGGACCCACAAGAACGTCTCTTTGGGGTGCAATTGGAGCTCTGACATCATCATTTTGGCTGGCGTTGGTTTCGCGATAAAGATCTTCTTGCAAGCGTTGAGCCATCTCAGCATCTCCATCATCATCTAGACCAAGCATCGGGCTATCTGTCCTTGTGTTCGTACCTAGAGAAGGAGCACTACTTGGTGCAGTGTTTATAGATTCGCCTCCTTGTTGCTCACCAGGAAGATTCAAATCGAATTGTTCATCTAGGTATAATGCAATAGCAGATTCCAGATTATTGTCTGCAATTTGCAACATCCTGACAGCTACTTGTGGAGTAGAATTTGTCACGGCGCAGAAATTAGCAACTATTTCGGGGTTATTGTCGCTTTCCATGTTGCTCGATGTAATCTAATGAACAGTGCCGATGTTCACAAATTGGTGACGACGACGCATGGCTAATGAAATGAAAAGTCACTAATTTACTTTCTTCTATCTCTTATAACCTTTATGCCATCCAGTTGACTATTTACTAAATTTTGGAGAGTGTCATTTTCATTGCTTTGAAAATTACCCAAACAGTCAGCCCCTGCAATCTCACTCATGATTGTCGAGGTTTGCGTCGACATACAATCCAACATGTCCCTCAATTTCTTCGCTTCTAAATAGGTATCAAGACATTCATGTATCTGCCTGGCCAGATCATCCAGATATTTCTCTGCTGTCTCTAATATCCTGGCTACCTCGTCTGTTTGCTTTTGAAGAAGGCCAGAAGCTCGACGGAAAAGGGGCAGGACTTGACGAACAGAGAGTATAGTGTTGCATGAGTGAAGCATTTCCCATCCTGGAGTAAACTTACAAGGCGTTGCGTTCTGTTTATATAAACATTCTTGAAATTCCATTATTGAACCCCTGAGATCTTTTTCATCCATAGCCCTGCCTAGTATCTCGCTCAAATGCAAAAGCAAGTTCACCCTCCATGTTTCTGTTTGGCTGAGTTGGGATGAGAAATCTGATTCAGTTGATAGTACTGAACGTAAAGAGGAGACATGGGTCCTAAAATCTTTCCCTTTTGCTAAGGCGCATAAGATACCTTCTATATGAAGGTGAATACTAGTCCACTCTTCTCCAACATCCTTATTTGGATGCGCAACTTTTTCTATTATATCTTGCCCTAATTTGGTAGCGTCGTAAAGAACCTTTTGATCACGGTTGTCAAACCATCTTTCGGGTGGGGGCCCCGGGAATGCCGAATACAGGTCCCCTAATTTTCTTGCTGTCCAGGTGCACTCTATTTCGAGAATATACAGCCAGAGGCTCTTTTCCAATCGCTCCCTAAAAATGAAAAAATCACGAATCTGTGAGTATGTGCCATGCTCGTAGGCCAAGCATATCATATTCGGCGTCTCTTCCAGATTGGCACTATAAATACGCCGTACTTTACCATTCATAAGATTCATGGTATCATTAGTGGGGTAAATGCTTGAGATCCGAGTAAGAAGATGATGGGACATAGTGTCATATTGAATTTGTTTGATATTGAGGCATTCGTAGCACTTAACGGCTAGACTTGGTGCACCCAGGGTGATGTATAAATGGATGAGGAGTAGTCGAATTCTGTAGTTGTATTTTGATTTTGAAAGGGCACTTTCCAGAATTACTACCGTCGTGGATAGAGCTTTGACATCGTAAACATCGAGCAACGTGTAGATAGCTAGTAAGAGGACATCATCACCGGGCGTGTTATCCGTTTCCTCTAATTCATCATTGTGGGAAAGAAAAGCAGTGTAGTGATGCATGCACTTCTCTATAAACTGTCTCTTCTGCACGTCTGACGCATTGTTGATCGATAATAAGAATTCTATTTTCATTGAATTGACGCGCGCTGTCACCTCGTGCAAAGTCAAGCCTTGCAATCCCCGCACGGATGTATTTTGCGAGGCCACAACTTGCTCCACAAATGCCACAAAGCTTTTTTGATCTGCATTATCCAGCAAAAGTATATACTGATGTAAATCCTCGAAACAAACAGATCTGTTTTTGAAATTGGAGTAGTAATCACTACTTGCAAGCAATAATTCTTGTGGAAATGCGCGGGAGATGAGGCGTACATATGCAAGATGAGGATTGCGTTTCACTCCAGTTTTCATCTGATCTAGTAGATAGTCTCTCCCTTTTTGTAGAGTTGTGAGATTAAGATGAGCTAGTTTCAAATATATTTCAACAAGAGCATTGTAGTACTGCCAGTCATCCGTTCCTTTTTGGATAGCATCGGACACAACAAAGTGCGCCTCCTCCCATTTTTCGCAAGTCAATAACAGTTGGAGACGGATCACCTGCAAATCAATATCTTCCGGGAATTGCCTGCCAAGGTCGCTATTGAGGAGAGTCAATGCTTCTTGGTGCTTATTATGCGCCAGGACACACTCGATATACAAGTGAAATTGTTCGGATCTCTGTATCTTCTTCTCCTTGGCAGATTTTTGGCACATACGATAAGCTAGTAAGCCAAATAAGCTTTTGTCAGAGGCTGGAGTGACTCCATATTGGTTCGCTCTATGTAGATCCATATTAGAAGATATAGCGCGGAAGATGTACTCCTGCTTTTCATAGTTCTTGTACAAAGTCATAGCTGCCTTTTGCTGCCCCGATGGGTCCTGAAAGTGTACCATGGCTGCAAACCAATCTCTATGAAATCTTTCATTTTGTGGATTTGCCTTAGACAACTTTTCATAGAGAAGACCGATTTCTTCCTTGTAACCACTTTCCCATAAGACATCTTGAATGAGTTCTGCGATTGATGTATCATTCACATCATGGGTGATAATATCTTTCGCAATGCTCACAGATTCATTCAACCGTGATTGACGGTACAATGCATTGCACTTCAAAGCTTTCAGTAAGGATGATTGCGGTTCTTTTTTCAGGAGTTTATTTACCAAATTCAAGGCTTCCTTGTACGATTTCAGCTCGAGAGCATCGTACACGTTTCTGAGTTTCATATCATTATTTTGATGCTTTTCTGACCTCCACCACCTTCAGTTATAAAAATTGAATAGCTTACAAACAATTGAGGAAAAGAGTCAACTGTAAGCAGGTCGTCACCAAGACTGTCACAAATGGAGAATGGTGAAAACCGGGAAGAGGTAGATATGGACGAGAATGCAGATGTGGAACCAGGCCTTGGAGATCCTAGTACATTTCTTGGGGAGCTGATTGGAGGGAATGTAACGGTCAAGCTCAATTCTGGAGTTGTTTATAAAGGAGAGCTGCAGTCGGTGGACGGTTACATGAATATAGCCTTGGAGAAGACCAAGGAGTATGTTGATGGAGTTCTCAAAAACACATTTGGGGACGCATTTCTTCGAGGGAATAATGTACTGTATATAGGCATGGATGACTGAGCTCAAGACTCGCAATTTAGTATTAACTCATTGTGACATGATTTCTTTGCCTTCGTAACGTTACTTCGTCGTATGGGACACCAGGGGATTGATGCATGGATATAGTATATCGTGAAAGTCCACGGTCATTTGCTCTAGTCAATGGGTCCCACTGTCTATCATTCCGCTATTCGCATGGCTCTGAACAGACGCCGAAATGTATAGTCGAATTCAGTGGTGCTTGGGATGAGAAGCAGAGAACGGGTTACAAGGCTATATCACGATCAAAGATCCATGGATGTCTCGGGATAATCAACATAGAAGAAGACGTCTTCCTTTGCGTTATTTCTGCTACAAGCAAAGTTGCAGAGATGCGTCCAGGAGAGACAGTTAATCGGATCTTGGCTGCTGAATTTCATTGCTTGAGCCGGGATATTTGGGATAGCGAGCTCTACGCTATCAATACTTCGTCTACTGAAAACCTAGATGAGCAGGGAAATGAAAGAAACCAACAAGCTGTTGAGCACCCATGCCATGCTTTGCGTAAACTCTTAAGTGGTGGAAGTTTCTACTTCTCAAATGACTTCGACTTGACTAATCGAATGCAAGAGAGAACGAGGGAGTCTCAGATTGATCTGGAAGTCATTGATGAAGGCTTTATGTGGAACTCTTACATGATGTCAGAGCTACTTCTATTCCGTTCTCGACTTCGCACAGGCGACCGTGCAGAGTTTGATAAAAGCCAATTCTTAACAATAGCGATACGCGGTTTTGTTGAGACAAAACAAACATCCGTTGGTCCGCGCCCTGCAAGCCTGACGGTGCTCTCAAGACTTTCTTGTCGGCGAGCGGGAACTCGTTTCCTTTCACGCGGGGTCGATGATGAGGGCAGTGTTGCAAATTTTGTGGAAACTGAGACGATCATCACTACAAAAGATTGGTGTTGGAGTTACGCACAGATACGTGGGAGCGTCCCAGTGTTTTTTGAACAGACTGGTATCCAACTCATTGCAAAAATAACTCTTTCAAGAAGTCTTGAGGCTACTCAGCCCTCGTTCGACAAGCACTTCCAGACTATCTTACGTCAATACGGGCAGATACATGTTGTCAACTTGCTCGGTGTTAAGCCAGGCGAGCAGGACCTGACTGATCGTTATCACCAGCTAGCGGCACAACTTGTTCCTGATTTACGGGCGAATGTACGTCTTACTGACTACGATTTCCATCAAGAGACGCGAAGCGGAGGGTATGAACAGGCTCATACAATTAGGCCGCGCATCAATGCTGATGCTGAATCTTTTGGTTTCTTTTTGGAAGATCTGGGAAGAATAAGTGTAAAGGCGAGGCAAAGTGGTGTTTTTCGTACGAACTGTCTGGACTGTCTGGATAGGACGAATGTCATTCAAGGCATCATATCACAGATTCTGATCGAACTATTTGCTAAACAGAAGGGCTTGACCGTAGGACCAGACTTTTGGCTGCGACACGCAACAATTTGGGCTGACAATGGTGATTCCCTATCAAAGATATACACAGGAACTGGAGCTATCAAAAGTAGTTTCACTCGATCCGGTAAAACATCTTTTGCCGGTGCGGTTGCAGACCTTACTAAGAATGTTGGTCGCGCATACATTAACAACTTTGCCGACAAAGGGCGGCAAAATACAATAGATATGCTGCTCGGTCGTCTATTAGGACAAAGTAGAGTACAACTATTTGATCCAATAAATGACTGGGTTATGGTGCAAATGAATAAACGGCTGCGAGAATATTCACGAACAAAACAAATTCGCTTGTTTGTGGGTACATACAACCTGAATGGAAAGCTCAGTAATGATGATTTATCAGCTTGGTTATTTCCACCAGAAATGGCGGAATTGCCGGACATATTTGTGGTTGGTTTCCAGGAGATTGTGGAGTTGACTCCCTCACAAATCATGTCAACGGACCCAGGTAAGCGAATGTTGTGGGAGGGGGTTATTCAAGAGACTCTGGACGCAAAAATGGCAGGCTTGGGGCCTCGTAATCGGCAGAGCTACACCTTACTTCGCTCAGGACAGCTCGTAGGTACTGCTTTAATGATCTTCGTGAGCGGGGATAGTCTAAACATGACTCGTAATGTGGAAGGTGCTAATAAGAAAACTGGACTGCATGGCATGTCTGGAAATAAAGGTGCGGTTGCCATAAGATTGGACTACGCTAGCACTTCAATGTGCTTTGTGACCGCACACCTAGCAGCTGGTCATGCCAACTATCTTGAGCGCAACGATGACTATCACACTATTTCCAATGGCCTTGAATTTGGACGGCGACGAGGTATCATTGACCATGAGACGGTAGTATGGCTTGGCGACTTCAACTATCGGATTGGGATTGCAAATGAGCAAGCCCGAGCGCTCATCGCAGCGCACGACCTTGACGGAATGTATGAGATGGACCAGCTGAATTTGCAAATGATTGCAGGGAAGACATTTCCCTATTACTCTGAATCACAAATTGACTTTTTACCCACTTACAAATTTGACAATAATACGGATCGATACGACTCTTCGGAGAAGCAGCGAATACCAGCCTGGACGGATCGCATCCTCCGTCGTGGCAAGAATGTTAGTGTCCTTTTCTCTCATATTAATGATAGTTGCGACAGCTGGCATATGGAAGTGCAGGCTTAAAGTTTAGTGACCATCGTCCAGTCTATGGCCTTTTTGAAGCTGATGTTGCGCTTGTGGATGATCATATCAAAGACACGTTGAGCCTGCAGCTATATGAAGGACGGAGACGAGAAGTTGGTGTAAGTGTTGCTAACAACTCTGAGCCAGACCTGCTGGCTCAACTTGAGAAAAAAGGCGACCTTGGCGGACGTCCATATCTGCCACCACCAAGTAGCGATCGGGACAAGTGGTGGTTGGACGGGACAGGCGGGTCTAAAGTACGTGTGGACGCTCCTCCACGCAGTCGCCTTAATCCAAATCTCCCAAAGAATCCTTTCACACCAAACTCTGAGCCGACATGGGTTCCAACCGACGCACCTACACCTCCTCCACTTCCTCGCCCTCCTCCCAAACCGAGTCATTTGGGAGCCAGACGAATTGATAGTCGCCCACCATTACCTCCACGCCCACAAGAGCCTGCACAAGAACCACTGATGGACAGCACGGATGGGGCGATATCATGGCAGCCATTAAAGCCAATGTAATTAGAACTAATTTACGAAACAGCGGAAGCAAGAGACAATAGTAGACGTACTTGGTATTGGTAATGCTAGCAGAGATAAGTCCAGGCCCTCTTCCACCAAGCCTCATTGCGTGAATCCATCTTCTCTTGCGCGATCACGTGTGCAATGTCGATATCGCGACGTCCAGTGTCCAAATCGATCTTGGAGCATCGCATAAAAGGCGTCAAGTAAAAGATTTTGTAGCCAATGTACACAACAATGACAATGGGAGCAGCGAGATATACTTGGAAGAATGCATTCGCGTCAGGCTTACCTCCTATGGGGAACAATGCAGTCCAGAATTGAGCGATGAGTACGAGACAGTTGAAAATAAAGCCGACCCAGGATCCCCAGATACCGACTGCAGACTTGAAAGCAAGCTCATCGAGAGTATGTCCATGATATTTCCAGGCGTGGCGGAACCGAATGTGGCATAGACAGATCGATCCCCATGTAAAAATGGACGAGAGACCAGATAAGGCCAACATCCAACTGAAGACAGTTCCCTCCACATTCGAGTCGACCAGGAATGCCAGAAATCCGAGAGAAGACGCAAAGACAATGGAGAAAAGGGGTCTTCCGGACCTGTCGATATATGCGAAAATGCGAGGAATCTGACCCTGTTCTCCCAAGCTGCAAAGCGTTCGCGAAGATGCGTAAATACTAGCATTTCCAACACTTAGTACAGCAATCAAGATCACTGCATTGAATATGGACGGTAGCACGGGCACACCAGCGTTTACAATAGCAATAACAAAAGGGGATGCTTTCGCGTCTACTGAACTCGATCCGTTGAGCAACGCTGGGTCCGTATACGGAACCAGTAACCCTACTAGTGCCAGTGCAATGAGGTAGAAAAGGGCGATTCGCCAAAAGACTTGCTTGATAGCTCGTGGGACCGTCTGGCGAGGGTTTTGACTCTCGGCTGCAGCGAGACCAACAAGTTCTGTTCCTGCAAACGAAAAAGCGGCCGTCACGAAGTTACTGCAGAGACCCTTGAACCCAGCGGCAAATGCACCGGGGTCTTTATAATACCGACCGCCAAGGTACCCGTTGCTTTTTGGCCCTCCGCCGACATCCACCACAATAGCAAAGATTATAAAGCCAACCACCGCTGTGATCTTGATGATGCTAAAGACAAACTCTGCCTCTCCATATCCCCTTACACCAAATAAATTAATAGAAATAATCACAACGAGAAAGACGGCGACGAATACGGCCGGGTCGACGGATGAATTCCAGTACTGTAGAGTAATTGAGGCAGCTACTATTTCCAGAGGTAGCACGACCAGCCATTGCATGGCATAGTTGATGGCCATACTGGCGCCCCAGGCTGGGTCGAGGAAGCGGGTTGAGTAGGCTGCGAAACTGCCAGACATGGGATAAACCACTGCAAGCTCTCCAAGTGCATGCACGGTGCAGAAGAGCATGATTCCGATGAGCCCAAAGGCCAATAGGAGAGCGCCCGGGCCGCCAGTGCTTAATGCCAAGCCACTCGACACGAACAAGCCGGTGCCGATAGAGCCGCCTATCGCAATCATCTGCAAATGGCGATTCTTTAATCTTCGCACTAGCGCGCTTTTAGCAATTTCAACAGCAGCGAGCTCCGAGTCGAATTTCTTGCCAGGCGCATGGCTTGCGCCGATGGCGTGCCAGCTGGCATTGGGCTTGAAGCTATCTGCGATGCGACCGACATAGCCGCGATTCGGGTCCGAGACAGAAGTATCTGCGCCCGCGAGGTAGCTTGGAGCTGTGTTGCCTTTCTCCTCGTCCATGGTTTTGTGTGTGTGGCGGGAGAAGGCTTAGGGTACATGGAAAGTGGGTCAATGTGGCTTTTTCCTCTTATCCGACAGCAGAAAAGTCAGCAGATGATGCTAGGGCGCAAATTAATTGGACCAATCAGCGCGCGTCAATTAGCGAGTTACGGGATTAACGTTTGATGGGCTGCGTTCTGATTGGCTGGACGTCCTTGTGCCGGTGGGATAAGCCGAGGCACATGCTCTTGAGCACGCGACTGAAAAGGCATAACAGGAATGGATCGTCTGCTCGAATTGTGTGGCTTACGAGATACTGGGATTTGGGCTGTGTGTCTAGATAAGTGATGAGCATGGCAGAGCGAAAGCTGTACGTGAGCCTACAGCAGCTGCTACTGTCTCAGTCGGGCGATGTTGCAAGCACAAATTGGAGTAACTAGCGAAATTAGTGAGTGAGTCCAAAGCCATAAAGCCATAATCCTTTTGCACCTAGTGTGAGCTCACTCTCTGCGAAGCGGCACACCGGTCACATTTTAAAAAATACGCATTTGTTAGGATTGGACCACTTCCTCCTCCTAGTTGTCAAATACGCTCTCCATAGAACTGCATCTGTCAACTCTGTAATTATTAACCTTGTCGAGGCAAACCGCAGGCCGATCATTTACCAGTCAGAGGTTCATTACGCGGGCTTTACAGAAAATTTGCCAAGCTTAGAACCCCAATAGTTGACAGTGAGGTCTATTCTGTCTCCATTTTGGAAATGTTTCGGAGTCAAGTACTCGTAGAAGGCTTCAATTTGGAAGCAGTGGCAAGTCATCTGTCACTGAGTTATGGTTTGATCTCTCCCTTTCGAGGCAAAAGCGATAAACAAGCTGCAGTAGTGTAGATTGTCTGGTAAATGCATGGACAGCGGCAACATATTCTGTACTGCTGTCTCCTGCGTGGTTCGCTCTTTTCGCTTGTACTACGTGAGAGATTTGATGTAGAGTTTGGCTTCAAAGATAACCTTCGAGATGCGCCCGCATCCAGCTATATAATATATGGCTGAGTTCACATTTGGGTCCAGGATCCTGCAAGACGAGAACAAGGTTTGGGACTTTAATGCATGGGACCACGTCGATTGGGACGAGTCGCACATCAAGGAAGCAGAGGTGCGTATTGCGGAACAGAGATTGCATCCTGTAAGCGACTTTGACAAGCTAGCTATCAATGCAGCCCCCGAGAAGTACTGGGACAAGTTCTACCTCCGCAACCAAGACAACTTCTTTAAAAATCGCAAATGGCTCACTCACGAGTTCCCAGAAGTAGAGGAATGTCTCCATGCTGATGCTGGAGAGAAGAGGATTGTAGAAATTGGGTGCGGCGTCGGCAATTCGATCTCTCCGCTCATCGAAAATAACAGTAACCCCCTTCTGCACATTTATGGGCTCGACTTCGCGCCACGTGCCGTCAATATGGTCCGTGGGAAGTTCCAAGAGGTTCCGATTGGCCGTGTTTCGGCCCATCTATGGGATGTCACCAGCAAAAATCTACCTCCTGAAATCAGCTCAGCTTCAATCGATATCGTCCTCCTTGTCTTTGTCTTTAGTGCGCTTGATCCATCCCAGTGGGAGAAGGCACTTCAGAGCCTTCACAAGATGATCCGTCCGGGAGGCTACGTTCTCTTTCGAGATTACGGGCGCTACGATCTTGCACAGCTCCGTTTCCCCAAGGCACGATGGCTGGAGGAGAATTTCTACTGTCGTGGAGAGGGAACACGGGTCTACTTTTTTGAAAGGACGGAGCTGTCAGACCTGTTTGCAAAGTGGTTTGAAGTGGATACGGTCGGGGAGGATAGACGCATGCTCGTGAACCGGAAGCGACGACTACGAATGTATCGATGTTGGCTTCAAGCACGATTCTTACGTCGACAAGCATGAGATGTTACAGATAATCCTTATGGAAGCCAGCTATGGTTTCAATATCATCCTTCAGGAACTGCTTTGTATCATAGGTAGATGGAACTTCAGACACAGCAGTGCCACCGCCGCCAAGCCGTGTGGCGAATGTGGCAAATCCCTCCTGTTTCAGTCGGACTTCCACCTGTTCCACGTCCTCAGCCGTAATGCTCTCCTTTACCAGGGTGAATGCACATCCACCACCACCTGCTCCAGTGAGCTTGGTCCATCCAATCCCATGCTCGTCTGCAATCCTTCGGACAGTCTCTAGCTTTTCATGGCTGACACCCAGAGCCGTCAGGAGACCGTGATTGATAGCGATGAGCTGGCCGAGGAAATTTACGCGCGCAGTGTAGTCCATTTGTGAAGCAGTATTTGCGGCTGCCTTCGACGTTCCGATCAGGCCGCATGCATTTGTCGTGATCTGGTCAATTGAATCCAGGATCGGCTTCACGACCGTAGGGAACTCTTGAAGTAGCAACCCTACCTTTTGAACAAGATTTGACGTCTTTCTGGGATGTTGGGTGTCTGATATGAGTAGTCGCAAGGGAGCAAGCTCTCTCACCACAGTCTTCGCAGCAGGCTGTCCCTTTAATCTCTTGAAGAGGACGCATCCACCAGATGTCGCCACAGCATTATCCACACCACTTGGATTCCCATGAATGCACATCTCTCCAACAAATGCCCAGGCTTCTACAATCGTGGCCGCATCGCTCCTTGATTGAATATGGTAGAAGCGGAGTAAGAGTGCTGTTGCAATGCATACCGACATGGCAGCACTCGAACCCAGTCCTGCCCCGGTGGGCAATTCTGATCGAATGGAGACCGTGCTGGGAGTTTGTTTGCCAAGGTACATGTATAGATAGAGGAATGCCATCGCAGTGGAGTGTTGTGTCGGCCCGATGTCGCTGCATAGCTCCTCCAGACTTGCATACAAGGGAGCATTCAGGCTGGTGGGAGCATGATCTATGGTCCCCGACGTCAACAGATGCCAGGGCAGCTTCCCCATGCTGAAGCGCAGGCCGAGACTGACATCCGGACACATCAAACACAGCTCCTCCGTGGCACGCCAAGACAGCAAGAGGAAGGTGCGTAGGTCGAGGGCTGCAGCAAGGGCTGCTCGCTCATGGACCACCGCGTGTTCGCCAAACAGCAGGATCTTGCCTGGCGCAGACACCAGCAAACTCATTCCATTGGCCAGCTCCGCCGCGTTTCGGTGCCTGAAAGCCAATTTGGTTCCCGCTCATCTCAACCGACGTTTCATGTCCTCCATCCAGATCCGCTTCACCACCAAGGATGAGGAGCTCGCCGTCTCGCCAGACCCCATCATCGTTCCAACGAGCCTCAAGCGGTATGGGCTTAGCGAGGTCGTCAACCATCTCCTGGAGACCGGCGAGAATCCCATCCCGCTGGATTTTCTCGTTAATGGGGAGCTACTTCGGACCTCGCTGGTAGACTTCCTGACTGCCAGGAATGCTTCATTTGAGTCCATACTACAAATTGAGTACATTCGGTCGATCCTCCCTCCTCAATTCGCTGCATCATTCCCGCACGATGATTGGGTGTCATCTGTGTCACTTACTGATGAGCATATGCTCAGCGGGTCCTACGACGGCATTGCCAGAATATGGACCCACAGTGGAAATACAGTGGCCCAGGTCATGGCGCACAATATCGTCAAAGATACAAAATGGATCAGTGAGAGCTCGCTTGCATCAGCTGGAATGGATGCTGGAATAAAGATTTGGGAGTGGACAGGGGGGAAGAAGATTCGCCCGTCCATGACCTTGACTGGTCATGAGGCCTCTGTAGAAAAGATTGCAGTGCACCTTCAAAGCCACAGATTACTGAGTGCCGGTGCTGACGGGATCCTCGGCGTCTGGAACATTGACCCAAGTGACGACACCCAAACACAACGACAGGAAGCGCCTCGCAAACGTGTAAAGTCTAGTGTACCCTCCCGAGGGCCTTTGGAACTTCTACGTGGTCATCTTGGCTCTGTCCGAGATGTGTGTTTTGCCTCGGCTACGCCAACGGCAGCTTACACTGTCGGCCTAGACTCCACCATCCGCACATGGGATCTCGTCACCGGCGAAATCGTGGATACACGAACCACCGGGCATCCACTCCTGTCAATCACGCAACTCCCAGCCCTGTCCCTTCTCTGTTGTGGCTCGTCACAACGACATATCTCTCTTCACGATCCCCGCACTTCTGCGACCTCTATCTCCGCACAAGTGCTCCCTGGCCATACAAATTTTGTCGTCAGCCTGGCAAAAGCACCAGGAAGTGACCATATGCTTGTATCTGCAAGCCATGATGGAACAAGCAGGATATGGGATGTTCGTGCATCAAAGACGAGCATTTACACATTGACGCGTGAGTCGGGTAGTGGGAAGGCATTTGCGGTGGACTGGAAGGGAAGCCATGTTGTCACTGGAGGGGAAGACAAGCAACTACAAGTGAACACTGTACAAATATGATAGGGAAACGTGTGAATATGATCTGTGACTAATCAACTATGACAACTATGAAAAGAATGTACCCCAAAATGCAGAGATCGCGTCCAGCTTATTGGATCTGAATTCGTTTGGCTGCCTGTTGAGCCTTCTTAGGGACGACAATGGACAGAATGCCGTTGTTGAGACTTGCTTGGATGTTGTCATGATCCACAGCACTTGGGAAGGAGAAGGATCGTGAGAACTCCCCAACTAGGCGTTCGCTCTGCCAAACACGGCGTCCATTAGCCTGAGACTCTCCCGCGGATGTCGCAATCCCTGTCTGTTGTGTCTTTTCCTTACCATTATGATGCTCAGGTGTATCCGCCTCGTAGACCTCTGGGCCGGTAGATTCTCCTCCCTTCTCGACCTTGCCATTGATGACCAGTGTATTCTCATCATCAAACTCAATACTCAAGTTGTCTTTTTCGACTCCTGGGAGATCTGCCTTCACCTCGAATGCTGACTGGGTCTCATAGAGATCCACCCGTGGTGCGAACGTGCGCTGAGGGAAAGTCCCAGCCCTTGCAGATTGCCCAGTGAACAAGACATCATCCAAGGCTCTAAAGAGTTGAGGGATCTGGTTGAACTCTGAAGCGATATTTCGGCTTGCGCGCGGAAAGAAGAGAGACATTTGCCTTTAGCTTTGGTATTGGAGCCTGAGCCATCGTATTTATATCTGATCGTGTATGTTGTGTAGAAATCACGAGAAGGTTCTGGAAGCCACACGCGCCACCTTCTAGAACAATCGAGATTCCCCACGAGGAGTTGAATGACAAGTGGAAGGAAGGGGAGTTGGACGAAAATTGCATGATTCTTTATGCGTGAACCGTCGTCCTACCCGGGCGATCCGACTGCGCCCGAGATCAAGCGCAAGTTTCGACAAAAGAAGCCAAGCCAGTACTTTGATCCGTGTGCTGAGGCAGCTGATCTGAGCATGAAGTGTCTGGATGCCCATGGCTACGACAGGTCTCAGTGCGCAGATTTCTTCCAGTCCTACAGGGATTGCAAGAAGAAATGGTTGGCGGAGCGTCGGGAGGATCGACGAAAGGGCTTAAAAGTATAAAGAGTCCAGATGTACATTCATAAATAGGGCATGTTTCGCATCATGCGTGCACTCTACTCCTCTTCCTCCCCCTCGCTAATGTCGGCGACAGTCTCCTCTTTCCTTATTTGATTGGACTGCGTGCTTGCTTCCTTCTTGGGTCTAGGTGATGGTCCTCGGAAGGGGGTTCTGCGCCTCTTTGCATAAATAAGCGTCGAGGGGGCTTTTTCGTTGTACACATGATGATAGTTTGTTGGGTGGATGTGGGTTGGGTAGGAGGCTTGAAGAGGTGTCGGAGCAAGAACCTTCACGCCGCTGCGAGGAGTGCGCGGCGTTTTGATGGACGTCAGAGAGTTTGAGGAGTTCGAACTTGTCTTGGAATGGCTTTTGTGATGGAGAGAGCGCATGGATGAGACAGATGACGAGGTTGAAGTAGCACCGAGACGCGATCGTGAGGAGTATTGCTTCGTGGTAGTAGACGGATGTGGTGATGTTCGACCATGAGGATCAGATCTAGCAGGCCCTTGGGTGGATGTCTGGATTGGAGGAGGGCGTCGCTTACCTGGGCTAGAGGCCATGCTATCTTCAACTGCTTTGGGAGAAGCCACTTTGGTGGAAGACGATCGCATAGAGTGCTCAGTGAACCAGTGGCGAATTACGTTCAACACATTAGAAGGCCTCTTCTTGCCATCCTTTCCGGCGGAAAAGATACTAGACATGGTCGTAGTCTTAACAAGCTTTTCAGGCGGCTCTTTAGGTGAACTGAATTGAGCTTTATGGGTGTTTGAAAGCGGTATCGGAGACTGGTCTCGAATGCCGTTGGGGGACTGGCTCTCAGAATGGCTCTTTTGACTTTGTCTTCGAGAGTAGCTTGGTCTGTGAGACTGCGAGTCTCCATCACTGGCTAGGAAACTCGATCTTTTCCTACGTTCCATGCGACGTTGACGCTTGCGATCGCGTCTTTGCTCAAGTTCTAAGGAGAGCTTCCAGAACCCAGCAAGCGCGTCGCAATTCTGTGCCAAGACGCTTTCCACCAATCTATCAACATTGACTCCGGTGTACTTCATTCGTTCTAGCAAATGCTGCTCGAGGTGGGACGTGAAGGGAACCGGTACGGCAACATCTAGGATCTGGAGCTGTGTAGCACCTTCTTCTCCGACAAAGGCATGGGCTAAAACCTCAGCAACAGAGGGCCTCGCCATCTTCTGCTTTGAGAGCATGAGCTTTAGTAAGGCTTGAGCATCTTTTGGAAGTGTATCCGGATATCTAGGATCCTCATTTGAAATCTTCAATTTCGTATCGGCCTCATCTTCCTCATCAAAAGGGAGTTCCCCGAGCAACAGTGCGTAGAGTATTACGCCGAGTGACCATACATCAGCAGACACGCCGATATACTTTTCGCCTTTGATCATCTCCGGCGGCGCATAGGCATAAGTACCACAGAATGTGCTCATCAGCTTCATACCATCCGTCTCACGCGTGAATCCGAAATCGCAGAGCTTGACGTTTTCTCGTTTGTCCATCAAAATATTTTCTAGCTTGAGATCTCGATGGACACAGTTTCTGGAATGTACATATGCCACGGCGCCACAGATTTGTGCGAATATGCTCCGCACCTGACCTACAGCAAGAGGACGATGTCGTAAAAGAAAATCATAGAGCTCCTGACCCGGGCAATACTCCAGAGCAAGAAAGACGTGGCTCTCGGTAATGATAAACTCATACAATCTTGCAATATGCGGATGTGTCATCTGTCGATGATGATGGATCTCCCTCGCAAGGTTCGCGTCATCTTTCCGAGTACTTTTAAGGACCACTTTGCGCCCAGTGATGGTATGAGTTGCTAGGTAGACTTTGCCAAATGAGCCCTTCCCCACCATTCGTGAGAGTGAGTAGTTCCCAACTGACTCCAGGTGGGAACTGGAGAAGCGATGGAGGAGGCCATTATAGCTTGATGCGATTTGGGCCTTCTCTTGTTGTGTAGCTGCCCGTGTCGCTCCTCCCATCTAGCTCACGAAAGTGAGAGCGGGACCCGTTGTCACCGACCGGCCAACCAATCAGAAGACAGCTATTATTTCTAAGACATTTTGCGCTACAGAAGCCCTGCACCTACAGCTGGAAGAGCTCTTTCAGGGTGGACTGGGTGTCCGCATACGACTGCACCGTGTGTCCAAGGGTGCGCGGGTCCTCGTAAATTTCATGGTCGTTGCCTCCGGGTGCGGTCTTGTCACCGAAGAAATGGATTTCCTTGAATCCTTCGTTCTCGACGTGCCGAAGACAGTAAGTCTTATCCCAACCTATTGGGAAGACATCAAATGAAATCTGTCCGCCAATGGAGTACGTGAGACCCAGGTTGGGAAATTTTGCCTTGAGGGCCGTCACAAAGTCCTGGCGAATGTGATGTTCATTGTCGTAGGCCGTGAACGCATGTCTCTCTTTGGTTGTAGCGTTTCTTCCTACTGGAGAAACATTGATCATAGCATTGCGAAACTCAATGAAGGTCCCTCTCTTCACCGGGATCTTGAGATCGGCAATGTAATGAAGAATAAAATTTGCCAGCTCCTGGTATGTTTCTTCCCCAATCCAATTAATAAACGATTGTGACGCAAGCTGCTTGCCTGCTTTGAATGCCGTGAGTCCATTTTCGGAGAAACAATAGTCAAACATATCGGTCACGTTTCCGTCTCCCAATATCAATTGCTCTTGCTGCTTGGCAAGGTCACTCCCTCCAACAAACCCAATCGCACATTTAGCACGAAGTTTCTCCAAGGTTTCGACCATGTCAGGCGTAATCTTCTGACGTGCAACAGTAAGAGGTCCATCGACGTCGAAGAGGCAGAGCACATGGCCTTGCGGACGCGTTGTTAAAGACATCACGTGAGATATGAACAGCCTGTCAAAAGATAGGGAGTCGCAGATATCAGATAATTGGAAGGGGCTTTGTCACCAGTCCTATCCATGAGCGTGCACCGTGAGATGCGCTGAATGGCCAAGTCCAGTCGGTCTGAAATACGATGGAAAGGATGTGATATGAAGCGGCACCCCATATGGACGAACTTTATGGCCGGAGTAATTCACTTCCGCAAACCGCCAAATCATGTGTCTTGTTCTAAAACAAGTAAGTCACAGTCGGCGGCATGGCCAAAAGTGGAGGAAGTCGTGTGCGAAACTCGTCCGAGTGGCAGCACCGGACAGAGTTTCGGACGTCCGGAAGTTTAAAGTGTTACGGCGATGTAATGCGCAAAAGACGCGTAAGCTCAACAGCCAATACAATGAGCTTGGGAAGACTTAAATACGGCCCGTCTCTTCTCGAGCACACTCACAAGCTTTCAGGTTTCCTCGGCGTGTTCCTCGGTCAGATATGTTGTCAAGCAAAGTATACGTCGTCACGGGAGGAAACAGTGGACTTGGATTCGAGACTGCGCGCCGCCTGGCAAAGCAAGGAAACAAGGTCATTATTGCAAGTCGAAACAAGACAAAAGCAAATGAAGCGATACAGAAGATCGGCGCTGAGTACCCGACTGCAAAGGTAGAGTTCCAATTTCTCGATCTTTCCTCCATACAAGGCTCCGTGGATGCTGCAGCTACTATTAAATCCAGTCATCCTAGACTTGATTGTATAATTGCAAACTCCGGAATCTTCGCAGCGCGTTTCGAAACTACAACCGATGGCTACGAGAACCAATTCGCAATCAATCATCTCGGTCACTTTGCCTTCATTGACACGCTTCTCCCTCTCCTGGAACAGACGGCTAATACTCATGGGCAAGCTCGTGTGGTGATTGTGTCCTCTAATTTGCATGAACCAAAGTCAAAAGAAGGCATTGATTTTGAGAATCTAAAACCTCTAAGCGGGCGAAAGGACCCTGCCAATATCTTTGGATTTCTCAAGTCTATGGACCGATACAACAGATCCAAGTATGCTAGTATTTTGCATGCCTTTGAGTTGGATAAGCGCCTTCGTCAGCGAGGCATTCGAAATGTTTATGTTAATTCTGTACATCCCGGCATAATCGCCGATACTAATTTGACAGGTGGGGATATGAGGGCATACTTACCACGATGGTTCCTGCCTATCTTTCTATTTTTAAATCGATTTTTCTCTATTTCTATAGAGGAAGGCGCGAAAACACAATTGTATTTGGCGACCTCACCAGATGTTGTCAGCAAGGAAATTCATGGACAATATTGGGTTCAGTCAAAAAACGGGCCAGTGAAGGGTGTTGTCAGAGGTCGTGGCTTGGACCGGAAGCTGGCCACGAGATTGTGGGAGAACTCTGAACAAGCTGTAAAGGAACACCAGGCTTCTTAATCGCATTGCTATTAGTTACGATATCGAGTGTTCACTAAGAATTATTAATAAATACTTTCGTAGTTGGATCTGTTGCAGTTTAGGTACTTCATTGAGATGAGAAAACAACCAAACGCGTGACGAATCTTGGAAAATATGTAACCAAAGTGTTGAAGTTCCCCTTCAATTCTAGACCGAAGAGAAACGAGTAGCTTTTGTGACTCTGTGCTTTCCACGCCACATCCATTGAGAGAAGTATACTCGTGGGCCTGTTGTACGCAAGTAAGGCCATTCTTACGAATGCGGACTTCAGCACTCGTGATTTTGTAGTTATTCAGTAAAGCTTGTACTTTTTATTTAACGGTCATATTAGCCTTTAATGCCAGCAACTTCCTTCGTTGGTTTAGTTGATGGCACGTGCATGATGATGCGTGAATGCGACCCTCTGGTTTGCAGTCTGATGTCCGAATCTTGTATCGCAAGGTTTGACAAATACGAAAACATACTTACCCAGTGCCTACGGGCAGCTCACCGAAAGCCCGTCGAAAGCCGAGCAAATTTCATCTCCTACGTAAGAAATGAATTTCGAAAACACCTTCACATCGAGAAACGAGACTACGTTACCATCGAGTATCTACTGCGTCAAGGTGGTCCTGTTGACTGCTCATCTAATCACAGGACACAAAAAGCTAGATGCATATTCCAGTATATCAATCCGAGCAATTCAATAGATTCTCATCTATAATCCTCCTTGCCAAGCCGATTTCTTCTGTCCCATCTCAACCGCTGCATCAGCCCAATCCAGAGCATGATTGTGTCCACCATCTTCGCCCGCTCGCTGAAGTGCTTGCGCCTCGTTAAGGACCGTCAGGATCCCAAAGATAACGGGGATGCCGATATCTATTCCGACGCGCATCAAGCCATGGCAGACAGCATCAGCAATATACTCGAAATGCATTGTATCCCCTTTTATGAGAACGCCAATGGCGATGATGGCATCGAATGCCGCCGTCGACGTTGTCGTTGCTGCCCCCGCACTCGGCGTAGAAACATCCGCTCCAAGTAGATCTGAAGCGGTACCGCTCGTGCCTTGCACCTGCATTCCAGTGACCAACCGTGACACCGCAAAAGGCAATTCCCATGATCCTGGGACCGACTGGACTACGATGTTTTCTTTCTTCACACGGCGAGCTTGTAGCTGTTCAATGGCACCATTAACCAAAGGCGACACGATCTTCTCATTCCAGCGTGCATGAACAATTGCAACACGCAGCCCAGTTCCTATCATCAGCATTCATGAATGCCGCGCGACTACCATCAGCTGCCTCTGCCTGCCCAATTCCTTTATACATGATGTTCTGGTTACCTCGTACCTAAAATGGGTTGAGATGCAGCATACCCCACAATACCAACACAATCATGCTCTGCTAGGCTTACGTACAAGAATCTACGGTACTCGTACGAGTACGTTCTTCCATCTGGCGGTTTAGAGGAGAAATCTCGGACATTGATAGTCCCTGCGGATTTTGCTTTTTGGCTCAGATGTTCTTTGTAGAAGTCGTCCAGGTCCAGCCGTTTGCATAGGACCTGTCTCACTCTTGGTGGCAGTTGGGCATGAACCACGATGCTCCTCCACCGACTCGTGCGGTGAAAACAGAAGTGCTCACTGCACTAACCTTTTAAATTACTGATCCACATGGTGTTCTTACTGATCACCACTCTTGTCAAGAAATGTATATTGATACGAGACTCTTCGTCCAGATAGAGAAGCATTGAGCTTTCACTGAAGCCTGAGACATCAATCACATGCTCTACAGTCGTTAATTGCATTTGTTTCCTGTAATCGATTAATTGATGGCGTTATTCTCGTCAAAAAAGAGCGCGCAATCTCCCTTTCAGTAGGACTCGGCTTCATTTATATGGCAGGGCTTGGTGCCAGGCAAGCGCCACCATGGTAAAGTGTCGCTCCAAAACGGATAACGCGCTCTACGTGTTCGTTGGTCTAGACGCGGCCATGCTGTAGATGGCAATTTTGCCCTTGAAAATGGACACGGAAAGTACCGTGGCTGAGGAGAATAGGCTTTAATATCGGCCGGGCACCAGCCACCCCATTTAAGCTTTGCGATCAATGATCGATCTAAGCGACCCTGCAGCGCTGCTGGCTGCGCCCAAAACGTGACATGGCCATCGAAGGATTGATGTAACGAGGAATAATACAAACTGCGCGGGGCCCAAAGAGCCAATCTCTGCCTCTACTCCCATCCGGCCCATCCAATTTTCGATTTTCGTAAATCGTTCAAAGGAAAAAAAAATCCAAATTCCGTCATCTTGAAATCATCCACCTAACCCGCGGACTGGAAAGGGAAATCGCCACCAACACGAATTCGCATTTTCGGCGTCATCACCCAGTCATCGCCTCTCAAACAGACAGACACGGTCCATCTCCGCTCCTGCCAAAAGGGGGCCAGCCATTTAGCGAGCCCCTGCGCCGCATTTTCTAGTTGGGTCAGAAAGTCTGGGGGACATCGTGCCTTCTGCTCCTCGGACCTCTGACATGAACAGAGACCAGCTCCTCGCGCCCTCACAACCACCCCTCTCATACCCACACCCGGACTCAAGTGCTGCGGCTTTGGAGGCGAAGCACCTGGTAGAGGAGAAGCGTGCAACCCTCCTGCCTTCGATCCTGGTCTCCTCAACCGTTCCAACCAAGCTGGCGGGCCAGACCTCAAATCCGACGCAGAGTCCTCTAACATATCCCATGAGCTATCCTTCGGATGCTCCGTCGGATACTCTGTCTGCTTTGGAGCCTCAGCCGCCCACTCCGTCGCCTCCAGATGTTGTGAGGCCGTACGCTTGTCATCGCTGCTTCCAACATTTTACTCGCCACCACAACCTCAAGTCACACATGCTCACTCATAGCCTTGAGAAGCCGTTCGACTGCCGTACCTGCGGCAACAAGTTTCGGCGACTTCACGATCTTAAGCGCCACAGCAAGTTACATACGGGTGAACGACCCTTTACCTGTCACGAATGTGGTCGGGCTTTTGCACGCGGCGACGCACTTGCAAGGCATGCTAAGAATGGCTGCAGCCGCTCTTCCCCTCACCCTCCACAGCTTCCTAGCCTCTCCGGGTCGAGCCATGGTTCAGAGACCACCCTACCTTCTCTCATCTCGTCAAACCCTCGAAACTCTACTTACCCTCCCAACCAACCTCGGACCTATCCGCAACCTGCCTATCCCAATGGGCTCCTGCCGTCCCCTCAGCGATCAGATTTCGGAATGAATGGAGTCTGCGAGTCACCAAGGCCAATATCACCTTCACCATCACCGTCTTCTCCACTTCCATACTCCGGTCCACCATCTGCAGAGTACTCTAATCAGCCTCCTCAGGCATGGCCTACGAGCGAGATTAGAATGGGTGACCGGACGCACGCACGCGGCCGCTCTCTCGACGACCGAGATTTTTCTCGAGGATCACAAGAACATGGCAATAGTCCACAAGGAACCCCCGAAGTAAAAGTGAATGGCAAGGTAGATGTGTGGCATACAGTGCGCCGTCTGGAATCCCGTGTCGTGGAACTGGAGACGCAGCTACAGCAAATGTCCGGTAATATGGCTTAATGATTTTACGAATGTGTATGACTAGAGGATCTTCATGAATATATATCAATTTAAGATTTTCCAAACTCTTTCTTCGCCCATGCCAGGAAGTGTGGGACATCTTTCGCAATCTGTGACGGTATTGCCGGGTTCTGCAAGCTTCTCGGAAGATTCCCCCCCGCATCCGATGCGGTGGCCATGGTCCACTCCACTTTCCCGTCCTCCATCTCCTCCACATATTCAACGCTGACGTACATGCCCCGCACACATCTATCATCCTGCTGTCCGCTCAACGGCAGTGAGACGACATAGAATGATTTTGGCGTTGGGCTTGCAGTGATGACGAGTTCAAGCATTTGTCGTTTCGTAAGCGGCCAGGGCATTTTGTACGTATTCTTGTACGCGCTGATTTTCGGCCCAACATTAAACATGTGATGCACATCAATGATGGAAGGTATATACTTTGCCTCATTCTCGGGATGGTTGTAGAAGAGTCCGCGTTTGAATATTTCAAAGCTGAGTTCGGAGTGAAAACTCTGACGCACACACCAGTGCAGTGTCTCACCACTTTGGCTCGTGACACCCTTTCTCTTGTTTGCAACCCCGGGCTCTTGCTCCTTGTCACATCGCCACGACTGGGTGCTGTTTATGAATTCTTCTGCACGAATGACGACTCGATCAATCCAGACATCGGTCAACGGGTACTTGTCGCTTTGCGTTTCATCAATATATCTTCCTCCAAAGGTCGGAACCGACTTGATGTTTATCGGAACTAAAGTCAAAGGATCGTAGAGCTCCAAAGTTTCCGTCATGATCGGGAAATATCCGGTTGGGCTCGGGTTAGCGATCCAGATCGGGGCCGGCCGGAAGCGAATTTCGCCAAAGTCGATGAACGATGAAATGAAATGTAGACCTTTAAAGTACGCAGAAAAGCAAAACCTAATGTCTATGAGTGGCCAGTCATGGAATGAACATTGCTGGCTGCTTCATGAAAGTTTATGGCCAAGCCCTTGAATAGGCCCTGTCAACGAATGATTTAAACATGTTTTCTATGATGTTTCTGATCAATATCCCAGCCTCGGCATTTGGTCTGGCATTCACATTGTTTTCAAGCCCGCCAAGGAACCGACTTCACTACTGCCACTGTAATAAGTGTCACGAGAATCTCGGGTAAAATGTATCTTATTACTTAAAGGCTATTTGGCGTGCGTCACATACACGTAAGGGCCAAGGAAACAAGTAGTTGGTGTCAATTAAATGTTAAGTGTCCAAATCTCCTCCTTGTGGAATCAGTGCAAGCGTAAAAGACAGGGCGTCCTGGTTGGAAATCCGTATTGCTGCCAATACGAGCAAAGTCTGAGAACGCTGCTTAGCATGAAATTGCTTGGGGTGATACTCTGCACGTTCGTTCCTATGGCTACTTTACTGTCAGTACCGCATATATTGTCAGTACCAAAAATGTCGACAAGACTGTGCTCGTTCAAGATGAAGACCACGAATGTGTGTATTGTGCTATGCTGATTGCTCAGATCTGGCCATGCGACTTGATCGTCTTCAAGGTTCGCTTTGATTGTGAGAGAGAAAGGACTCATTTACAAAGGAACTGTTGCAAACCACTATGTACAGTTTGCGTGATCACTGCCAACGATGCCGGTTTTTAGAAAGGGTGGATGGAGTGTTATGGATTCCAGAACACTAAGCAAGAAATTGACTTCCTCTTGCAGAAACCTTTTTTTAGTGAGCGGTAAATATTAATCGTTGACTTTATCCTCTTCCAATTATGTTCTCTTTGGAATTGGAAACAGCGCTCAGTCAACGTATAGTCGAGACTACGGATGCATCCTCACCCTAAATTGTGCTGCATCCGAAAAGCGAGATTTAATACATATACATATCCGTTTGCTTTTCATACATGGAGTACAAAGGAATCACTCGATACAATTAATCGGGTCCAAAGGGGCAATAATGAGTTATTGGCCCCGACTACGCCTCTGCGGCGAAGCTTGTTTAATCATACGCATGATATAAACGTGGTCTCTAAATACAAATTCTACCCTGCTTCCCAACTTCTAGCGTTTTATCTGACTTTTGCACACGTTTGAGCCAAGCAACAGCAGTCAATATTGATCAGCACTTCTCAGCATGAAAATGAAAACATATGAAAGGTTTATCATTGGCATTGAAAGGGCCAAGACAACAAGCGTCTAAATTTTAGGATCATTGTAAGCATCACAGACATATCGTGCAAGGCCAAAACCTCATCTTACTCGTACTGTAAGTGCAAGCAAAAGTTAGGCACGCTGCTCAGCATGAAGTTGTTTTTAATAATACTCTCGACGTCCGTTTGCCTGTCAAGGCTAATTATAAAGCCGAACGTCATAAAACTGCGCAGATTGAATATAGTGGCCATGATTGCGAATAGCGCGGCGCTTTGGCTCGCTTTATGCGAGAAGGGAAGAATGCGAGCGCAAAAGAAATGTTGCAATTCACGCTCTGCAATCTGCGCGGTCTCCATGAAGACTCCTAGTGCTTAGCAAGAAAGGAGGTATCAACGCAAATCACAGACACACGGTTGACAGTTCTGTTGTATTGCCAAAATGCTCTTTACATTTGGCTCCTATCGACCCTATAATTTGCAAATCTTGTTGCCGATGCTTGGTCAATTTTTTACTCCATATGCATGTTTCTTTGCTTTCTATCCCTGCGTTTTTTAAAAAATAGACTGCAAGAGTACAAGATGCTCTGTAGTTCTATTTTTGAGCCACCAAATGGATCTCCACACAGCTTAAGTCATGTTCCCCGCAGCAAAGTTTCTAAGCTGGGCGGGGCATCCGAAGAGCATCCGAAGATCGAGATTTAGAGCAATTTCGAGAACGACAAATCCGACTAATGAAGAATGAATGAAGTTTAGGTGTGTTTTACATAGATGGAGAAATTAGCATCAATAAGTTCGTCTATATCGCATTCTGGTCTAAATCTGCTCGTAATGTAGCCAAGCTTTTGACTGATTTAACGAATGAATTTCTTAGATAATAATGATTCCAAAGAAGCTTCCCAGCGTCAGCTTCTCGCCTGGTACTTAGACACCTTTAAAACTGCCAAGAAAAACCGGTTACTATCGATACCCTGATTTGTTTTAAGAATCTCCAGAATCGTATGAAGACTTTACGCATGCGTCATATGTAATTGCCAATTGAACAAGCACCGCGATTTTCAGAGCTGGTGACCTAGCTGTCCTTCGCCTGCAATTCAGTGGAAGCATTTAAGACAGATCTCTCAAAACCCAAATCACTGCGAATTCAAGCAATATCTGAAAACGCGACTCAGCATGAAATTGCTTGTATTGGTTTTCTGGACGTGTAGTTCTCTGGCTGGGGTCGTCGTACAGCAGAATGACGTTGAAGAGTATGCGTCCTCAAGATACAGAACGTGAATGCATAATATGTGCGCTAAGGATTGTCCGTCAATGGCAATGCGCCATGAAAACTTCTCTGGATCTCGTTTTATGCGAGGAGGCTAAGAAGATGGCGCAAAAGAAATGTTGCAAGCCGCAATGTTCAATTTGCATGGTGGAAATCTAATCTCTTGTCTTTAAAATGAAGGTTAAGAACATAAGTACTAAATATAGATTTCCTATTTCTTCTGCTATGCTAATAAGTGTTACTTCATTTTCCGACTTGTTGGTCTCTTTTTGAAGTGTCTTAGTGCGGACACTCCATTGACGACGTTCTGGTCCTCCTCTTTGTCCACTTCATATAATCTTGTCTATTGTAGATGTTAAGAGCCTTTTGCAATTTTAATACAGTCGAGCCTGACAACAGTTTGACATATGGTCGTCCAATTTATTCACCACCTTAAGTTTGGATGACGATTATTTGTGAAAGTCAAAAATTGCAAAAGGCAGATTGGGTGCATATTAATTGTTCAAAACTGCAGAAGCCTTATTTCATTTCTTGTAGGTTCATTGTTTTACAAATTTCATGTCCCACTTTGGCCTGGCTATTACACATTATTAAAGCTGCCAAGGAGCAATACCCGAGACTGCCGGTCTCGCAAATTATAATGAGAATTTTAAGTATTATGTGATGGATTTTTGCATGCGTCACTCACATAATGGCCAAGAGAACAAGCATGTGGTGCAAATTTGTAGGGCAGATGTCTCAACTGTCCTCTGATTTTAGAATTTGTGCAAATACAGACTGCAGACACATAGCACTAAGTCAGAACACATCGTTGACTTACCGCTACCACAAGCAAGGCCTGAGATTGCAGCTCAACTGAAATGAAACTGCTTGGAGTAATCTGATTGCGTGCTTTGTGCCAGTCTAGTAGCTATTGTCATGCAATGCCACTGGCGTCTGATCGAACAATATGTGAGGATAGAATGACAGAGGCGCAAAGGGAATGCTGTCAACCGCACTGCCCAATATGTATAATAACAGAACCGAATCCTAAGTTTTGGTCAGGGGATTTTGGGGACATTTATTTGGACACATGAACATTAAAAGTTCACAGTCCTCGAACCTGGTTTTTGCGTTAGTGAAAGGGTCGCTTTCAATTTTTCCTGCTCCATTTGAGTGCTCCTTTGCCTGCGAACGCGTGTGTTATTTTGTTTTGCTTATTGCAAAAGTATAATGCGCTCTCTGGAGCTCAATGGTTGGCGCATAGAAAGGTCTTCACACACGTTCGGTCAACATTGTCTCCAGAAAAAGCCTTCTAAGTCGCGTAGTTGGTGGCTCATGTAATTCATAAGTGGCTGTTTGAAATTGTGGAATTTATAAATTATCTTGCTTGAAGGTGATTGCTGTAGCCGAAGTTCAACGAAAGTGAGTTCCAAAGCCCAACTATGCTTGAAGTAGCCAGTCTCAGCAACAGCAGAAAGGGCATGGTCATAAGAGATAGCAAGGCCTTTTTGAGTGACTCGTAGACTTGTCGCGAATTTGCCCGTAAGATCGACAATAGGTGGAAAAATTAGATGAGATAAGAAAAACGTAACAGATCATGTTCTTGGTAGTGTTCTTTTATCTAAGTCATTGCAGTCGTCCTATGACTTCCTTAGTAGAGATTGCAGAATTGGGACGATTATAGATACGATATCTCGATCGTCACCAGTATCTCAATGTCGGTGAAATTGCAACACCTTGGATCGCACAAATTCGGACCGAAACACCAAGGAAATGCGGCAGAAGATGAAGAGTATGATCGTCTACGCAAACTTGCCCATCAAGAGCAAACAAGTAGGTCGCGATGCATGCAACAGTCGCAGGAAGCGTATCAGAGAGGTGACGGAGCAGCTGCACATGAGTTGAGTGAAGAGGGACAAAAGCACGGCATGCAATCCAATCGCTACAATGAGCAGGCTGCGCAATTTGTATTGCGTGCAAATAACGCTGACTCTGCACCAGATGAAATTGACTTGCACGGATTGTTTGTGGAGGAGGCTGAAGACGTCTTGAATCAGAGGATACAAGCCTGTCAGCAACGACGTGAAACACATCTTCATGTCATTGTCGGCAAGGGGATCCATTCAGCCAACCACGTGCAAAAGCTAAAACTTGCCGTAGAGAGGCTCTGCCAGCAACATAATTTCCAATACAGCACGGGACGTAATGAAGGGCGTATATTGATAACTTTCCGGGAAGGAGCGCCTTCGAATTTTCCACCACCGCCTCCACAGCAAGCTTACTATCAGGGCAATCAGGGATACCAGCAGCAACCTTATCAGCAAGGCCAGCAACAGGGGTACCAGCAACAGCCGTATCAACAAGGGTATCCACAGCCAGGATATGCGCAACAGGGCAGTCAGCCTGGCTACCCACAGCAAGAATATCAACAACAGGGTAATCAAGAACAGGGAAAGAAAACTGCTCAATGTATTGGGATGGTTAAGAGACACGGGCCGGAGATTGCAAGGAAGTTTGCGCGATCGTGCTGCGAAATCATGTAATGAAGAGGTCAGTCCTGGCACATAAATTTGTGGCACACAAGTCAAATTTAGTGGCAATCTACAAAGCCGAGGTTTTTGCTGTGGCTTGTCAGAAAGCGTGTCTGTGTACTGAGGTGGTATACGCGGAGTGCCAAGGAAGCGGAGTGAACTGTAATAGCTAGGAAGCCTGAGGATGGCAGGGAATAGCTCTTGTGAATCTCGAGGGAGACGTGGGACGGATAGTATTCTTCACCAGAGGAGAAGTTCCTCGTCTGGGATCTATATAGGATAGATCACTCCCTTTGCCTTCGGATCGCGGGACGGGAACAATGGCAAACTATGCGATCTGAGACAAAGGTTAATGCGCGAAAGCCACTGGCGGTGCACGTGACAAAGCTGGCACGTGGATCAACTGACCTGTTCATAATTTGTATTTGGTCATGTGATAAGTCCATTGCTTGTGGTCGATTGAGATCACACGCGTTCGAACAGCAGGAATTATGGCCGAGTGGTCTAAGGCGGTAGATTTAAGAGCACGCGTGCGATCAACTCTACTGGGCGAAAGTCCGCGTGGGTTCAAACCCCACTGATTCCATAACTTTTTTCTTTTCTCTTCTCTCGTCTCTATTCCTCATCCACCAAACTATACTGTAAGCTCAATTTCGTCCAATTGATGCCGCTCCTCCTCAGGCGACAAGTCTTGTCCATCCCGATGCTGCTTGCTTGACTCCGTCTCCACCAGAGTGTCCCCGCCCGTCAGATCATAGGTCCGACACTCTGTGTTTGCCCATCCAGTACCTGGGAACTGGCCGTCATTCGCGAAGTCTTCAGTGAGGTAGTGGAGGAAACCACCATGACTCACAGCTACAATCACATCATGCGGCTGCTCGGCAAACCACTGCCTGGCGGCCAATGCTCTCTTTTTCAGTGCTGGAGCAGAAGGGGCCCACGGGCCTTTCTTGCTACACCAATCCTTCGACAATGTCGAAAAGTCAACGATGCCCTTGAATTGAGGCATTTGCATGAGCGTGCCGGGTGCTGAGCCTGTGTCGCACGGTTCGCTGCTCGTTTCCTGTAACTCTGGCAGCACGACAATACGTCCCCCGTGTTCTGTTCCCAGCAAGGCAGTCTGCAATGTGCGCTTGAGGGGCGAAGCCACCACGAGACCAGGCTGGACAGGGAGTCGACTGAGCAGACTCTTTGCCTGCTTCTCGCCCAGCGCGGTCAGCAGGGGGTCGTGCAGATGGTATCTCTCCCCCACATTGTGCTCAGCCTGGGCGTGGCGAATCAAGTGCACTGTCTTCATCCTTCCCTCTTCTCTTCTCTTGTCTTCTCCTCTCCTCTCCTCTTCCTATCTATCTACTCCTGATGCCTGCCTGTATTTGGTGAGTGGGTTACGCGCTCGCTTAACCTATCCTGGCGAAATTCTTTCTTCGTCACATGTCACATGTATTTCTATTTGTGAGCTAGCTTCTATTCCTGTGTGCGCTGATCCGCCCTCTCCCCCGCACACAATCGCACCACCCTCACTCACTCTACGCAAATCTCTCTCTCTCACTCGTTTAGCGTCGTATCAGATATGTGTGGGATCTTTGGGATCGTCAACTACCTTGTCGAGAAGGACCAAGACTATATCCTCAATACGCTCATTAATGGGCTGCAAAGGCTGGAGTACCGGGGGTATGACTCTGCAGGCCTGGCAGTCGACGGAGATCATGCTAATGAGGTGGTCATGTGCAAGGCTGTCGGGAAGGTGGCAGAGCTGAGGAAGAAAGTGAAAGAGACCAAATTCGATCTGAACAAGACCTTTGATTGTCACGTTGGGATAGCCCACACGCGATGGGCCACCCATGGACCGCCAAGCCCGGTCAACTGCCACCCCCAGCGAAGTGACAGGAACCATGAATTTGTTGTCGTCCACAACGGCATCATTACAAATTACCGTGAGCTCAAAGCTGTGCTCGAGAGTCGAGGCTTCAAATTTGAATCCGAGACAGACACGGAATGCATTGCGAAGCTGGCTAAGTACATTTACGACTTGAACCCTAGAGTCGACTTCACCCATCTTGCCAAACTCGTCATCAAGGAGCTGGAGGGCGCCTTTGGATTGCTCATGAAATCTGTGCATTATCCGGGAGAAGTCATTGCTACGCGAAAGGGCTCTCCGCTGCTTGTTGGTGTACGTACGCAAAAGAAGATGAAGGTCGATTTCGTGGATGTTGAATTTCCCGGCGAATCATTCACGCCGGCGCGAGTAGTGTCTGGAGGATTACCCGGGATCAGTGGAATGAACGGGCTCCAATTACCGGTGGTCGACGACTTGCGACGTTCTCAGTCGCGTGCTTTTATATCTGATGACGGCCTTCCAATGCCCGCAGAATTCTTTCTTGCCTCGGACCCATCCGCTATTGTGGAGCATACCAAGCGAGTGCTCTATCTCGAAGATGACGATATTGCCCATATTTACGATGGAGAGCTGCATATCCACAGACTACGACGAGAAGAGGGAGCCAGCACATTCCGGTCGATTCAAACTCTCGAATTGGAGCTGGCAGAGATCATGAAAGGAAAGTTCAGCCATTTTATGCAAAAAGAAATCTTTGAGCAACCCGATTCGGTAGTCAATACGATGCGTGGACGGGTTGATTTCGAGCACAGGTCCGTTCAGCTGGGCGGTCTCTCTGCCTACCTCAGCACGATTCGTCGATGTCGTCGAATTATATTTGTTGCATGCGGGACGAGTTATCATTCATGCATGGCCACACGGGCTATATTTGAGGAATTAACGGAAATTCCAGTGTCCGTGGAGCTTGCGTCAGATTTCCTCGATCGTAGGACGCCAATTTTCCGCGACGACTGTGCGGTGTTTGTGTCGCAGTCTGGAGAAACTGCCGATACAATCCTAGCGTTGAGATATTGTCTCGAGCGGGGTGCATTAACAGTGGGTATCGTTAATTCAGTGGGCTCGTCTCTCTCTCGAGAGACGCACTGTGGTGTACATCTCAATGCTGGACCGGAGATTGGCGTTGCCTCAACCAAGGCATATACATCCCAGTTCATTGCGCTTATTATGTTTGCAGTCAAGTTGTCGGAAGACAGCGTGTCCAAGCTGGATCGAAGGAATACAATTATTGATGCTCTAGGCAATATCTCATCCCAGATTCGGAAACTGCTGGAGCAAGATGCGACCATCAAGAAGATGTGTGAGCAGTCATTTGCGAATAAGAAATCGATGTTACTTCTAGGCCGCGGATACCAATATGCGACGGCTTTAGAGGGAGCGTTAAAGATCAAAGAGATCTCATACATGCATTCGGAAGGAGTGCTTGCAGGGGAACTGAAACATGGTGTCCTTGCACTGGTCGACGAAGATCTCCCGATTATTGTTCTCATGACAAAAGACTCCTTGTATCCCAAAGTGCAATCCGCATTTCAGCAGGTTGTGGCTCGCAAGGGTAACCCGATTATCATATGCAACGATACGGACGACTCTCTCTCGAAGCTAAAGCAACAGTTCCGCACCATCGAAGTTCCGCAGACGGTGGATTGCCTGCAAGGGCTTCTTACTGTGATTCCGCTGCAATTGATGTCATACTGGCTGGCGGTCAACAAGGGCGTGGATGTGGACTTTCCCCGGAATCTCGCAAAGTCCGTCACGGTGGAGTAAGGGCAGGGATTTACTATAGTTATGTTTTAGGGCAAATGTCATAATTATTTCTCCTCGCTTGCTGCCTTCCCGGTGTGGAAGAGATAGCCGAGATTTTAGGTTCCTTGTTCCCTATTCATCATGTTGGAAGAAGGCGACTTTGCAGACTTGCAGCCAATCCCCCAGCATGATGGACCCGAGCCTGTGGCTGCCATTGCGTATGACGAAGAGTATATGCAAGCTATGGGCTACCTGCGAGCTCTCATGGCCAAGGAAGAGTACTCCCGTCGGGTTCTGCAGGTCACAGCCGATGTGATATCGATGAATCCGGCACACTACACAGCATGGACATATCGAGCAAATTGCTTGTTTGAGATTCATGCAGACCTAAAGTCTGAGCTGGGTTGGCTGGAAGACTTTGCTATGGAGAATCTTAAAAACTTCCAGATATGGCATCATCGACAACTTATCTTGGACGCATACGACGACGCTAGTGGCGAACTGGAGTTTGTCTCGAGGATGCTGGAGCTGGATAGCAAAAATTATCATGTTTGGACCTATCGGCAGTGGGTTGTGCGGCGCTTTGGTTTGTGGAAGGGAGAATTGCAATACGCAGTAGATCTCATTCGCGCCGATGTCTTCAATAACTCTGCGTGGAGTCATCGGGTGTTTGTGGTTTGGGGCAGGTGGGAGGGAGTGGTGGCAGAAGACTCGGTCGCGTTGCGAGAAGCGCGATATGCTATCGAATGCTTGGACATCGAGCCGCAGAATGCGTGTCCGTGGAATTATCTAGACTGGATGAGAAAGCAGCATCCTTCTCTTCTCTCACTCATCTCGGAAACTGCTGTGAAGTACGCCAAGACACCTGATGGACGGGTGCAGTCTCTGCGGGCTCTGGAATGGCTGGCGAGTATTGCACCGAATGCAGACCAGAGGACTGCCATGCTGGATGAACTAACGCAATTGGATCCCATACGCAAAGGTTACTACGACTTTCAAAGGTCAAGATCAGTTTTGGTTGAGTAGAAGGCTAAGAGACGGTACTGGGTACGGTGCCTTTGTACACATCTTGCACTTGGTCTGCATAGGTCGACTTGTACTCGGCCATCTTCTCCACAGAAATGTTGGAACCTCCACACACGACAATGACAACGTGGCTGGTTTTGGACCAGCCTGGTAGGACGTCTGGAAGCATGCCAAAGTAAGCTGGCGCAAGAGCTGCCCCACATGCGGCTTCCACCATAATTTTATGGTCATCTGCGAATTTGTAGGAAGCAATGGCGGCTTGAGCGTCGCTCACGAGAAGTGGCGTCACCGGTCTCTCTAGCGACAGACTCAACGCTTTTTCTGCCACGGTGGTGGCACCCAAGGAGGTAGCAATGGTATCAATTTTCCCCAGCGTGACCAGCCGCCGTGCTTTGATGGAGTCGTGCAGCGAGGCAGCTCCGTGTGTCTCGACCGCCACAACAGGGACATCCGACCACCCTCGCTTTGCGAGACCGAGCAGAATTCCGATGAAGAGCCCGCCGCCACCGACAGAGCACACGATAGCGTCCGGTTTTCGACCAAGCTCGGCTACCAATGTAGCATTGCCCTGCCATACAAGCTCGTGATCAAAAGGCGGGCAATACACGCCATTGTTCTTCTCCTGAACAAGACGTCGCACATGCTGATCTGCTTGTGACCAATGATCTCCATGTGTGATGACCTCCGAAGCCCCTGCCCCGCGTAGTCGTGCCTTCATCATTTCCGAGGTGGAGGACGGCACCACGACGGTGGAAGGTCGACCGAGCGTCGTTGCGGCCGTCACACACGCCAGTCCTGCATTCCCACCGCTGGATGAGTAGAAATGGGGATTGGAATGCGTAGACATGGACTTCTTGCATAGGTTGCCGAGCCCCCTTTGTGGTTAGAGGCGTGAGCCAGCACTTACCTCGACTTGAAGCTGCCTGAAGGCTGGAGAAACTCGCATTTGAGCCATACGTCACAGTCTGCAGCCTCACTGAGGTATTTACTCTTGATTAGTGGCGACTGCACCCACAGGCTAGCGTCCTCCTGGTTCACTTCGTCTACGGTCATTCTAGTGTCGAAGTATATGTTTTCCCCCGGATCTTCGACAGGGCGGTTCCTCCCCGCAAATACCCGATTCCGGCGGGCTGTGCACATCTCAGAAAGTCGATGCAATATTCACGACGCCGTGTGAACGATTCTTGGAGACAAGACAGATTGGTATAATGGAAGTTGGGTGAAGAGTTGGAATGGCCAGAAATGGAAAATGCATCAATTTGCCGTGGTGAGCCGGTCGCGCCCAGGTGTTGCGCATACCGTTTGGGGATTGACTGCTCGCATTCTCGTGGATGCCGCGGTGCGCGAATTGGATATGGTCGGAACCCCGACTTTTCGCATCTCGGAGAGGTATAGCAATTTGCTCACACACGACTAACAGTTTGAAACACAGTTCATGGTCATAGCGTATTATATTGAGAGGTAGTACTTAAGACGTCGGTATTACCTTAATACCTGGAAACTAGTGACGCGTATCCCGTCGGTGTTGTGTGAGGCGGCAAAGAAGAACAGTTTGGAAGTTGCAACCAGGGCAATCATGAAGCTGCCGGCCAGCGCTGATGCTGTGTTGGTTCCATTGGTGGGAATCTCTATCGGCTTTACTAGCGTAGGCTCTGGGGCACCCTTCACAAACATGTTTCAATGCTTTCGCCACGTGCACAGCATTCTTGTGTATTGAAACTAAAGCTTCCAAAGCGAACACTTTCGGGCATTGTGAGCATTGGAAGTTCTTTTCATTCGTATGAGCCCTTGCGACGTGTAACTTCAATTCGCTATTCATGGTAAACGTCTGGTCGCAATTCGTACATGGGATTATATGACGGTGTATTTGTCGACAGTGTTTCTTCATATGAGTTTCACTCACATACTCCTTCGCACAGGTAGGACAGGTAAATGTCCTACCGTCATGCACGTTTGAGACATGATCTTCGCGTAGCCAGCGGGAGTGACTGCCAAAATCGCAGTGAGGGCATTCATATGTGTGGTATATGTGCTTCGATTGTAAAGTTACTTTGTGGGTATTAGGTGGAGCTGCTGGTAAGCTTGTTTGAGTGGCCATCATGGACACGAAATCGATCCAAGAACCGGAAATAAAGCGCGGGGCGTTTGAAAGCAATTGGAATCGATGGCTGGCTTCTAGGTCGTCTCCGCCATTTTCTGTAGCACCAAGCTCTAGAAGAAGAGGATCGATAACCGGCATATCAAACTCTAATTCATCAGTCTCGGCCTCTACAGTAGGTTGAATCCTCGCGTTAAGTTGACTGGGTTTGATTTGTTGTAAAGCCTCTCGTGTAGCTAGAGGAGGAAGTAGTTTGTCCTTCCGTCGAATTTTTTGGCTGGCTCTAAAGGCTCACCCGAAGTTGCTTCTAACAAACGCCTAGAGGCCCAATCCATTTGAGATTCTCGTCCATGGTCTTGTAAAGTTTGTTGGTCCTTGCATCCACGTGACCCGCCGCTTCCCTGGCAGTGCGACTGTCCGAGGAAAATTTGACCTCCTGCACAAACCCCCTCCGGATATCGTGTGCCACGCAGTCGACATCCATTACACGCTTTAGACCTGCCTTCGATTTTTCCCGCGTGCCCTTTACACCCATTAGCAATTTTTCTACAAATCTGTCTGGGCCTCTAGGATGGCTGCCGGGAGTAAAGCCCATCTCCTGATTGATAATATCGGCTCCCTCATCTGAGTCAAACTCTGAACTCATATCCATAATAGCCCACTATGTTAGGTAAGCATTCATATAATCTTTCGTACTTGACACACACTCCTTCGAGGAGCACTCTCCTAGTTTCCAACGTACCGGATTTAGCGAGAGTCACAATCTATTGCCCCTGAAAATCATGGACTTCCCAGCATTCGAGGCATTACTGAGAACGGATGAGGGATGGGATGAGGGAAAGGGTATGAACATGCGCGATATGAAGGATGTTTATGGATGAGGACAGAGGTCTTCCGGACGAGATCTGGATCCAAGTTCTGGCAGATCTCTCCGTGCGAGATATCGGAGCTACATGGAGATCCTGCCGCCTGCTTCATTCCTTGCTGAGCGTCCACCAGCAAGAGATTGTGCGCCGCGCAGACCCCTGGGCTGATCCTCGACGTAGTCAGGTCGAGCATCTCTATCCGATCGACTTGACCTTTGCTTCCTGGGCCAAGAGCCAGCGCCAGCTGGGATTCGGGAGCCTGGTGACGAGCGTCGTCATGGGCGACCATGTGGAAGTTTGTCGCTTCCGCATCTTTCACTTACTCCTTCATACGATTGAGACGTCGCGAAGGCTTGCCATCACGCAACGATTCGAGCTGGAGAGGCGCTTCCTCATGTCCTTTGAGCGAGCGGGTCAAGCTACTGTCATTGCCATGTGCTACGACTACGAGCTCTGCATTGGAGCCATCTTCCTGACTCTCCCTGAATCACGAGTATTTGGGGCGGTGGAGATGCAGCGCGCGTCGAATTTCTTCATGCTGCAAGGGCTGCAAGCCGTCTCGCAGCTCTTCTACGCACAGTCGGACCCCGATAAAATACGGGCCGTCTTCACAGGCATCGTCAAAGAGAGCTCGAGGCATGTGCTCTTCCTAACCGAGAGTAATTATATATACAATGAAATTGAAGACTAGCTCCTCGATTGTTTTCGTGTGTAGGCAGGCCCATTCAGAGCCGATGCATGGCTCTTCAACACCTGCTCAATATCTCCATAGCTGATGAAACAAAAGCGGACGAGATTGATGGCCGCCGGCAAATTGGAAGGCCGTTAGAGAATGTGACGGAGGCCTTCACGCCTGAGCCAGGGTTCGTTGTCAAAACGGCGAGTGCCACCAAGACCACTGCTTTTCCACAAGGCTTGAAGTTCTTTCTAAACATATGCCACTCCTCGCGTCTCCCAGAGCCGGAAACTGTGGATATGCGGAGTAGGATTGTCACAGGGCAAGATTGGGACGTTTCCGTGGCC
>JAABUO010000712.1_pt1 | contig 54489 bp, 23 predicted proteins | sample 5559291 | NCBI WGS metagenome assembly JAABUO01 (sample SAMN10711878, study PRJNA513372) | rock metagenome | isolation source: Antarctica rocks | place: Antarctica: Victoria Land, Finger Mt sud | reverse complement strand
CGAAACTTTAATAAGTTTATCAATTTAAAAGAAAGAGAGCGAGATAGAAGAGAAGAGAAAATCTAACATAATTCGACTTAATTTAACATAGTTCGACGATCTCTTTCTATTAATAAGTGAATATAAGCTAAAATAATCGAATTCTTTAAAGACTTTATTAATTCACAAAGAATAGATTATATTAGATATAAGAGATCGACAAAGAATTAACAAAAGCTAGATAAATATAAAATAAGAAAACAATCTATTGCAATACTAGCAACAAATTGCAAATACTATTTTAATAATTTTGTATATCTTGTTTTTGCTATTAATAATAGATACAATTATACTAAATTATATATAAATATTATATATAGACTTGTAGAGACAATAATAGTAATAGTAATAATAAGTAAAGATATAAATGCAAAAAGAAAAAATAAAGAAGATAAAGACAAATTATTATTAATAGATTAAGTTAATATAAATGTTAATTATATATTAAATTGAAAACTTTATTAGAAATATTGTTAGTAAGACTATATATAGTTAACAATAATAGCAACAAGATATTTCTAATTAGATATAATGCTTAGCTAAAGAGAATTGCTAGAAATACAAAAGAGAATTGCTTTAAGTTAATCTAATTGCAATCTAAACACTATATTATTACTTAGCGCATCTTGAACAATAGATTAATATATATCTAACAATATAAAAAGATTTTGTCTAGAATTGTTATTGAAATTATGTAAGACTCGTGATATTGTTGTGACTTTCGAGGTACCTTTATATTATATTTATCTACTTACGACTTATAAATAGTGTGATCGTCGAGTCGGGTTTCAACCCGATCGGATTAACCCGTCCAACCCTAACCCTAGGGTCAGGCAAATTTCCTAGCCCAACAGGGTGGGACAAACGAAGAATGCGCGTCGAGTGTTCAACTCGACCTACCCGATCACGTGACGTCACGTGACGCGCTAACCATATGTGGCTAGCGTGAACCCTGCACTAGCCTAATCGGGCTAGCTTGAATCCTGCGCTAGCTTAATCGAGGTAGCGCATAGATAAGATAAGATAAGATAAGCGGATGCTAACGCGACGAAGTTAGCTTGGGTTCTTGGCATTGGCCCGACGAAACCCGACCCTGGGGTCGGGTTCGCGCCTTAACCCTGGCCCAACCCTACGGGGCCCAAGAGGGTGGGTCGGGTTGAGAAAAAAGTGTCCAACCCGACCCAACGGTCACACTACTTATAAACGCATGGAAAACTCACCCAGGGGTGCATCTGCTAATAAATTTCCAGGGTTGAGCCATTCCACCCTAGCCCTTAGTAAATGCATTGAGGGGTACTTAGAACCCTCCAAACTGATTAATCTTGGCACTGATTATCAATCTTAAGACCCCACTTTCTGGCTCAGTGGATATGTATACTTTAAAGTATCCAGTTGAGATGTATATTATAAAGGTGAACAAACGCTTGGTCAATCATCAGCATGGCCAGCTGCACGACAACCACTCTGGTTCTTCCGGTCGAGCCTCGACCGGCCGCATTGATACACGAGCAGAGCCCGCCAATTCCTCTACACACCCTGTCCACCGAAGGTTTCACCCTCAACGACCTGCCGGGTCCGGGGGCCCATAATATTGTCGAGGTCCAACAGACGTGGAGGCATCCGAGGATTAATACCTGGCGCATTGCAGCAGTCTTCTTTGCCTTCATCAACTTTGGCATGAACGATGCCAGCTACGGTGCACTTATCCCATATGTCAGGCCTCTCGCTCTGCACCGCCAGTAGGGAACACGACGGCTGATGTCATTTAGATCGAGCAAGATTATCACCTTACGTACACTGTTGCTGCACTCGTCTTTCTTTCACCCTTCGCTGGTTATACCGTGTCGGCCTTGGTGTGCGATCGCCTGCACGTTCGCTTTGGCCGTCGTGGTATGGCTCTGATTGGCCCGGTCTTGAAAATAGTTGCCTATATAGTCATATCTATCCATCCACCATACCCGGCAGTTGTGGCGATTTTGGTCATTGTCGGTGTTGCTAATGGCATACTCGATGGAGCGTGGAATGCCTGGATCAGCCAGTTCCCTTCCACGAATCAGCTCCTGGGGCTAATGCATGGATGCTATGGGCTCGGCGCCACGATTAGCCCGCTCATCGCCACAAGTATGATCACGAAATACGGTCTGGGTTGGTGGGAATTCTTCTATCTCATGACCGGGCTCCTGGTAGTCGAATGCATTGTCTGTACAGCCGCATTCTGGAAAGAGACGGGCAAAAAATACCGGGATGCGACCCGTGATGACGAGGGCGCGAATACAGGAATGACGAGGAAGGCACTGAAGCAGCGCACTACGTGGATCTTGTCCGCTTTCCTTCTTATATACGTGGGGGCAGAGGGTTAGTATTCCAGACGGGGTACTTCTCGGAGACTGATGCGATAACAGTATCAATTGGTGGATGGATCGTGGTATTCATGTCACGCGTTCGCGACGGCTCTGAATTCTCATCGGGACTTACAGCCACGGGTTTCTGGCTTGGTTTGACCATGGGCCGTGTCACTCTCGGCTTTGTCACTCCTAGACTTGGCGAACGCGTTGCCATAAGCATCTACTGTCTGTTTGCTCTTGGCCTACAGCTGATCTTCTGGCTCGTACCGCAATTCTACGTATCTGCGGTCGCCATTGCCCTGGTTGGGTACTTCATCGGTCCCTTCTTTCCTGCTGCAGTCATCGCCGCTGCAAAGCTTCTTCCCCCAGAATTACATGTTGCAGCCATTGGATTCAGCTCGGCACTTGGTGGTAGTGGTGCTGCCATGTGAGTTTTCGACTGCTTTGATATCCCGTGGAAGAGGGCTGACCACAGAATAGCCTGCCATTCGTTGTAGGCGCTATAGTACAAGCAAAAGGCGTTTCGACTCTGCAGCCAATCATTTTGGCCTTCTTAGTCGTCCTCCTAGGGATTTGGCTGACCTTACCACGGATGAAGAAAGACCATCAGCAATAAAAGGCTGCAAATCTCTGGCCTTACCATCAAAACGGCTTGTGTCAGGAAGGCAAAGCCTCCAAGAGTTTACTTGTTTTCATGGAGATCTATAATGCCAGACATATGCGACGTTTATATCATGTAGCATATCTACTCATGACCAAGCCTTCGCGGATCCCATCGTCATACACCATGCCTTGCTGACCAAATGTGCCAGGATCATACGCATCCGAAAGCACAATGCTAGCCTTGCTGTACCGGTTGAAGCCATCTGTTTCCTTGCGCCGGCTACTCCGCCAATCAGCAGTTCCTTGACCTCTATATTCGCCACTCGTCGACCTTGCATAAGCATGCTCTCTACCATCATTCCGTTCCACTCGCCCGGATCTCGAGCGCTGTATCGGAATGGCCGGCAATTGCTCCCCACCTTTTTCAATTCCCGTCTCGTATTTTTCCCCTTCTCTCCCTCGGTGTCTTCCTACATGCCTCCCGAAAGCGTCCGCCTCCTCTCTTTCAGGCCTTCTCACCCACCTTGGCCATGTCATTGGACTGCGCCATATTATGACCCCAAAACCAAGCAACCCAAATATTATAATGAACCCCACGGCAACCCAGCCAACCGGTCCTGTGTAGGCCGTTACGACCAACGAAATGGTTATGAATGCCACGACCTCCAGCCCGAACAAAAAGGCTGAAACACCGGTCGCAAACCACAGCACCTTCACTCTGTCTGCGCCCGTGGTGGTACCAAAAGCTTTGACAGCCTGCGGTCGCCAGAGCGAAAGCGCACTTGCGAAGAAGGATGTGAACGCCAGCGCCAGCACGAAGAAAAGCCAGGAGAGGGAGATAAGGTACTGGATGTTTTGGGAACTGAAGCCGAAGTTGTGGAAGGGCGTGACGGGGGACCTGATGATGTTGGTGAAGGTGATGGAAGCACCAAGGACGGAGACGCCGGTAATGGTGCGGAAGAAGTTTTCGAAGTAGGAGGCTAGGCGGTCGCCAGGGTGTTTGGCTGCTGGGTCGATGGGATCACCAGGGTGAGAGGACGCCATGTGAATATGTGTCCTTGAGATGAAAAGAGATGTGACGTAGATTGTGGCTTGCGGTGGTCAGTCAGGTCATGGACCTCCTCTTCGCCGGCTGTAGAAGAGATTTCTCTACTGTCGCAATGGTGACGTTCAATCAAACCCTCTTCGTTCGAACGCGTAGCTAGCCACATTGAATTGAGCGATCACAGACTCGTTGGAGGCCGTAAAGTTTGGTGGTTAAGTCAAAAGGTGAATCCGTGTAAACGTTATTTCATCGACCGGGCAACAATCAGCCTTGGCAGGCCCCACAACGCGTTTGACGGGCCGTGTCTCCAGCGTTTGGAGCCGGTACCTTTATTCAAGCCGTACTTCCCTCCCTGGACTAATCTATATCATGTCCGAACCGGCCTTCGTAGCCAAGTCGGCAGCTGCGTTGAGACTGTGATGCTTTTTGAGCCTCAGAACAGACGCAAGCTTTGGAACCAAAGCCGAGAACACTGAGCCTGCCTCTCTGCCTAATTGCCGAGAGCATCTGGGTCTGGGAGGTCGAGTTCAAAGCCGACACAAGAGCAGAAAACCCTTCTCCATCCCACGACCATAGTCATGCCACCCGAGTTTTCCGACCCTGCAGCATCGGCCGCCGCACCATTGCGGTCAAAGAGGAAGCGGTCATTGGAGCCTAGCGTGAGCATGATGGTGGTATCTCCCGGAAGGTAAGGCCCTCGCTCACACTGAGAAGGAGGCCAGCATTGGTCTTTTGAGTCCACGGCCTCATCGCCAGAAGATCGATGGCCAGGCAGCAAATGTGGGTGTTGCTGTTCTCACGACCTATCTGCTTGTACTTACAGTTCTCAGGAATCCTCAAACCCTCTCCCCATCAGACCTGAAGAAGATGAAAGACCCCCGCAAGATACCGAGGAGGATTTGAAAGATTCAGCAATTGAAAAGGGTGATCTCTTGGGCGGAGGCATATCGAACGAATCAGCATCGGATCAGAAAGACCCGGAAGAAGTGGCTGTATCGGATAATAAATTCGACTTGGGAAGTCTACACGAGGAAACCGACTCCGACTACAATAAATTCGCAGAGTGGACCTGGCTCCAGACTGTGGACGTAACCTCTGAAGTCGACAGTCAAAAGATTGATTCGTGTAATAGCAAGATCATCAATCGGAAGCCCATACGTGCAACCTTCCACCGCAACATCGAAGAACCTACGTCCGACACATCTAACATAAGGTTTGGTCTCTTCGACCGCTGAGAAAACCTCAAGACCGAATACATCCAGCACGACGTCAAGAAGGGCACGGGAGTATAAGGGACAGAGCTGAAAAAGGGCCAAATACTTCTGATCGAGTACGTCAACGTAGATATAAATTACCGTCGTCAAGGGGTTGATAAGAACTTGGTTGCAGCAATCTGAGCAAAAGCACAGGAGCTTGACCCCATGTGTAAGTTTGCTATCACGCGTTCGGCGTGGCTCTGGTCTTCAATTCGGAACCACCACAATAGTCTTCCAGAAGAGCACGCTCGACATTCCTAGAAGAGACCCCATTATCATCTGACACTTTTTGGCGAGCATATAACTTCCGGCGCATTGATACAAGTTTCTTTCTCGGACTTGCTAAAAATCTTGAACATCCCTCGCGCAGACTTGCTTCATCGAATAACCACCAGCATCGCTGGATTCTACAATCTTTGAAGATGTCGAAGGGTTAGCAATTTCCGTACGACGAAGCGATGGTTGCCAGCGATAATGCGAACATTCTGGCGTCCATGGAGCACGGCTCGAGGCTCGGCCTCTTCATAATCAGTCGTAACTGACGGTCGACAAGGCAGATGGGAATTTGATGCATATAGTAGCAGATACTGGAAAATCTGAGTCGTTGAGATAGCTCCTTGGACTGCCATTCGCAGATCAGCTTCGGCAGCAGCTGAACTTCGAAGTAAAACTTCTCTCGAATCGAAGAAGGCAGCGTTGGAGGAGAGGAGCCTCAAGACAGAAATCAACATGCTGACCATCCCGATGTCTGATAACTTCGAAGGCTATCCGCCAAATTACGTTGCCTGCATAATGCTGCTTGGCAATATAACTACGCCCTCGGGCCTTGAACTCTCGCGGATAATCTTTGGATGCACTTGTAATCAATGCATTGCGGACTTTCTCAGTCCACGTCTCATTTATGCTCTTGCCTGTCAAAGCGAGATCGGCGGTAACATGCTCAGCGATAAGTCAGAAATAACATTGAATGGTGATAGTTGGATCCACAAGAACGATTATTATCTAGAGAACGTACACCCAGCTGTCAAGCGGAACATAAGCACAAACAAGTCTCTTCGACAAGGCTTCGCCAACCTCGTCGGCTATCTCGCCAAGATCCTCGAAGCTAAGCAACTCCCAATTACTGCTCGGCTCAGCGCCATCTCAGAGAGCGAATGGCCGCCTCATACCCAGAACTTCTTGCAGCGTGGCGGTACACCAATATCGGCTGTGCTGGCATGCTTCGATGGCGATATGAGTCAGGATCAATACCTTGGTAATGGCGAGCACCAGCGGATCTTTGGCGACGAGACCGAAAAGCTTCCTGAATGTCGCAACGATGGGAAATTCGTTTTCGCGCAACGCATTGCAAACATGGTATAGCAATGTATGCTCATGCAATAGTCAGTCAACAGCTGTTCGTATACTTAGCTGGAAGAATCTATCTATGTGCTATAGTCATTTAATCAGAACATCCTAAATGAACTCATCCGACATTCCCAAAAGCAAGTCTCGACGCCTACGCCCTCTTTATTGTCCACAGACTGGACATGCCACTATTGTCCACGGCCTCGATCAACTCACATCTGAGTCTCAACCCATCTTTCAATAATCGCCGATTTGGCACTAAATTTCCCTGGACCTGAGCAACGCGCTGCTTGGATACAAACATACATACTCCTCTGTCGACATGCCACGAACTTTCCAAGAAGAACTCCATCTGGTCACGGGCATCTCCGAGAAAAGCTGTGTTTTTGAATCCATCGATGATAGTGTTGCTTAGAGCAACTTCGATGGCAGCATGTCGAGAGAATATTGGGCGCAGGCTTTCTGTGTTTCCATTGGCGAAATTCGAGATAGAACGACTTGACGACATGTTTGCTAAACGGATTCCGTAAGTGTCTTTGTGCAGAAGCAGAATGTTGATATTTCGAAGAGTTGCGTCCTAGCTAAGCACGACATACTATGTCTAGAGTCCATTGTCGTTGATTCTTACAACGTAAGTTTTAGGTAACATACTTTAGCTAGACGATTGGCGATTAGCAACGACCCTAAGGAGCTTTCCGAAATCATATTGACATAGTCGTGTGTTAATAGAAAAAGAAGCAAGTAACGAATATATAGTACTAGGACAAAAGTATTCGCGAATCTCGCTCTTATCTAAAAAACATCTTTACATTTATATCTATTGCATATTACGCAAAGAATTGGGAAGCTACATATTTTAAACAGTAATTTGCACTCAATTAACAAATATAATCTTAAAATTTCTAAGCTTTAATACTTGATATATTATTTCTTCGACGCAATAAGCGTCTTAACTCTTTTTTCTATACTTTACACTAGATTATGCAAGTAATATTTATTTAACGCCTTCTATATCTTATATAGACTAATCGTTAGATTAGATTTCGATATTAACATTCTAATTTAATCTAAATACTTAATATTAACATCGTAATCTAGCTTAAATACTTGATATTAATATTGTAACTCGATTTAATATTGATTTAATTTCTAATTTTATTAATCTAGTTTAAGAGAATCGTTAAGCAATCGAAAATGACGTTAAAATGTCAAGATTTTCTATTTTTAATTCGAAAAGTCTAAATTTAAAAATAGAAGTAAAATAAATATTTATTTTTGTTTTATATTAATTATTTGCATTATTGTAATACATTATTATACAATATTTTAAAAAATTAATGTAAAATTAAATAAATAAGTTAATTTATAAATTATTTATAAAAATATTTAATATCTTGACGAGTTAAATTAATACTTTAAGTTAATACTTAATATTGACATTGTAACTTGACTTAAATACTTAATATTAACATCTTAATTTAAATTAACTTTTCAATATTAAAATTCTAATCTAAATCGAATTTTAATGAACTAAGAATCTAGTTTGAACTTAATAACTTAACTTGATGCGATTAGTTTAATCTTATATAATATATTAAATAAGATTTTCTTAATTTTAATTTTATTATTAATTATATTATTTATATAGAAATTAACTTTGTAGACATGTTCTTTAAGAAGAAATTAAAAATACTTAATTAAATTTATATCTAAATTATAGAATAATTATTTCGTAATATTTATGCTATTTTCTCGAAGTTATAATATTATTGCTTTTGTTATATATATAAAAGCATTATCTTGCATAAATATAAGATTTAATTAATAGATTTTAAGAAAATTGTTATTAAATACGTAAATATAAAACTTAATAAAATATTTATATTTTTTTGTTTTAAAGTTACGCTCTAAAATATAGAGATTAGAGCGCTTTAAATCTTAAAAACAAGCTTATATTATAATATTAAAATTATATTTTTTCTTATATAATTAAATTATATTTTTGTTTTACTTTTGTAAAGATATATAAAAGTATTATTTTTATTGTTTGCTTATATTTCTTTCGACAAAGTATTTATCGCTTTAAATAATCTTTGTTTACTTCTTAAAACTTTAGTTTTTATAAGTTGAAATTTATATATAATATTTACTCGCTATCTTAAATATTAAGAGAGATTTTTTTTTGTATAGTTAATTAATTATTTTCTTCTCTTTTAGTAGACAATAGACAATTTTGACGAAAATATTAATTCTTGTTCTTGTAAGAAATTTTTTGTAGATAATCTTTAAATCTAAACGTACAACTCTAATAAGTAAATATATTTATTATATAAAAAAAGCTTTTTAGAATATCTTAAATAACGTATAGACTTGTTGTAATATTGTTAAACAACAATTTTGTAAATATCTTGAACTAAGCTTTTCGAAATCTTATAAAGGCGTTAAACTTTAGATAATGTCAAATTACTACTAATTGCTTTATAAATTAATCCTCTTTAATAGAAGATATATTCCTGCTTATAAACACGATTTGAAGAAATTGAATCTAACAAACTGCGAATTATAGTTTGGTTGTTGAAGAAAGTAGATAGTTTGGGGGGGAATTTAAATGCGCGACGCGAATTTCCGCGTTTTCGCGAATACTTTTGTCCAGGTACTGTATCCGTGCGTTATCCAGACAATAAGTCCCGTTATGGGCATGATCGTGTAATATGTCGTCACGTAGTAGAATCCTCCCAGTGAGATAACAGTGATCAGGCCTACCCAGAGAAGCCATCCAATCACTACAAAGGCGAGATATTTGCGCCGATTCGAAGCCAGGGGCATGCGTGGTGGCTTGTCCTCTTTCTGAATGACGTGAATGGTTTCTAGCCGCTGCTTCCTCCCGGCGTTATTTGCAATATTAGAGTACGGATTGCTTAATCGAGTAGTATCGCACTTTGTGCTGATAAACAGTCTAGTAGCTGTGGGAGCGCTGCAGGGATACAAGTCTCCATACTTGCCATCAATGCAATGTAAAATACCACTGTGTTTTGGGCGATCAAGACAGCAAGCGCTATGTGTATCCTCGGAAGAAAGTAGCAGCCTTGCACCCGCGGGTGTTATAGGCCAATTCCAGAAAGTTATGCGTTCATTTAGCTCGTACAGATGCAACATCAATCCAACATCGATGAATTCGATCAACGCAGATAGAGGTAGTGTTCCTGCGAGCTGTTGTGCCCAGGCAGGAAGATCTGGGAAATGCGCTGCCGATAGTGTCATTCTGTTGCGGAGGCAAAGTCAGAAGACCTCGGTGGATGCTCAATCGCATACGATATGTTCATAGAACGCGCTGGATTAGGCTGATCAGTTGGACCAATGTCAGCTTCACCGAAGTTTTGCGTATGAGACGATTCACGCAATTCTTTCGAAATCTTCCAGGCCGGAGATATTCCGCAACATCCCCTTGAAGCTCTTGGATGCTGGGCAAGAGCGAAGAAATGCAAGCTGATAATTATGCTAATGTCGCCTCGCGAACCCGCTAACCAAGCTGAGCGCCCAAGGATCAGGGGCCGCTTAGGTCTGGCTGTCACAGCTATGATATGATTGGTGCTCCTCACAAGACTCCTTGGAACCTTGCTCCCATCTGAACCAGGCCAGTCAAAGCACTGTGAGTTCTAGGATATCGTGGTGGTTGCTGGCGAATAAGTCTGCAACTAGAGCTGCACCGGCCCATGCTCGATCAAAATACCGCCCTCGTCCCTTTCTTGTCCTGCGGAACTGGGTGGCTCTGTATTTGCCTCGCGAAAATGTCGAGATGCATGTGTCTGCCTGATGAATGTACAGCCTCATTCGTTGGACCACAGCACTGACGTCACATATCTTCCGCTGTGACATGCCGTTGAGTTAACCTCGTGCGACTTGTCTTATAGATTAGCGATCTTGTTTACCGATTTGTATCTGAATTGCGTGGTTCTCTCTGACGATTTCGTGTACACCTTTGATGTCAACATATTCGTGAGGATCAGATTCGCCAACAGACCCTTTCACTGATGTGGCAACTATTTCCTGTAGCGATATCAGATTTCCCGAATCAGGTACTAGATGATGGCTGCCAACACAGATCGTGAGCCAGTACCGACTGACCCTGCCAGCCATCCTCGTGATGCTCAAGGTGAGTTATCTAGCCCTCTCTAAAATGACTGTAAGGCCAACGTGCCCATGGAAACATCTGGTACAGATATCACTGAGACATCGAGAACGGTGTGTGGGAGCCTCAAAGATGGTGGAGAACTCGCCCATGGAGTGCCATCTCCGGATTCAAACGATGCAGTCTCAGAAGCCGAAGCTCGCCATCGATCCGAAAACACCGCTGGCGGAGTTCATGAAGTCACTCTCCGGGCTCAAGCCGAGCTCGGGACACAAGAGGCTGCCAAAGAAGAGTCTACCAATAAGACCCTCTCAAGCCACGGCGACACGATTGACGATAGACCTTCACAAAAGGCAGCACTTCCGGAACACTTCAATCTGGAACAGAGTCTATTCCGCCCAAGCTCTAGTGCAGCGCAAAGAGAGAGTCAAGCCTTACTCGGCGGGTGTTTCAATGCCTATGTCCTCAAGCAATTGTTCCGTACAAGTCCTTCTAGAGGGTCTAACACCCAAAAGAATAAAGAGACCGCGATATTGGAAATTCTGCGAATCGGTTGTCTCGATTCCTGGATAAAAGAATGCACCAACGACTCATGTCAAGAAGCGAAACATCTCATGGAACAAATGGCACCCAGGTGCGAGTGGAAAGCTTTCCGGACTTGGGCGATCACGACTATGTCATGCTTGAGCAATGTTTATCCAAGGTTACCAGCGAACGAAGAAGGGGACGGACAACCCTTTCCCGAATGGTTCGTTCACCACATTGGCGTCTGGGTCCAAGAGGGAATCCGATACCCTATAGACATCATGGGCGTTTGTGAGCTAGTCTGCTGGATGATGGACATTGCAATATCCTTCGCACCAGATCAACGAGAATTCCGGAAGAGACTCAGGTGGATTAACAATAACAGCCTGAAGAATGGAATCTTTACGACTAGTGTTCTAGAGACATTGACTAGGGCCACAACACTTGGCGTATGTCGCAAAAGGCTCTGGAGTCTGATAGAGTCGAGTCCAAATGGGGAATTGGACCTTTCTTCACTTGTGTCATTAGGAGAGCAAACTACCCTGAGAGAGTTCTACAAGCACGCCAAGCACGAGACATGCACGAGCGAGACCTGCTATTTTACTGATGACAACAGCTCTCCGATCGAACAGCTGCATTTATGCACAGATTTTTCATGTGGAAGGTTAGCTTTCCCTTCTTCTCAGATAGAAGTATCCGATAAGCATTCAGCATGGCGCACTGGGGTTAGGGAGCTGCTTCCACCAGCAGTATATGAGGGAGATAGCTATGCAGCAATCTCTCACGTGTGGTCCGACGGCACGGGCTCAGGCATTGGCGAACCTGGAATGGTCAATACCTGCCTCGTCGACTATTTTGACGCCATTCTAGAACGGGTTGGCTGCTCTGGTCTCTGGTGGGATACGATCTCCGTTCCTACCGAACGTAAAGCTCGCACAAAGGCGTTGAACAATATGCACAAGCATTTTCAGCGCGCAGAGTGTACTGTCGTTCATGATAGATATCTTCTGCAATTCCCATGGGCTGACGATGGGAGCCCTTGTTTAGCGCTATTACTATCCCCGTGGTTCACGCGGGGCTGGACAGCACTAGAGCTCATGATGTCGAAGTCGGTCAAAGTTCTTTATAGAGGTGAGAGTCCGCAGAAGCCACTGATAAAGGACCTCGATACCGAGATCCTGGCTCAGAATCAGGCAATTACGACTCGAGGTCATTTCGCTGCCTCCACTATTATCCAGCAGCTGCGTAAACAGAAGGTCCACCTCCTTCGTGATCTTCACACGATCTTGGGAACGCGAGCGACATCCTATGCACGTGATCGGATGATAATTGCGGCGCTGCTTGCGGATTTGCCAATTCCAACGATTCCAGATTGGCAAGCTCAACTGACTCGCGATATCATCAAGAAGTTTGGGATGATCGAAAGCGCCTTCCTGTTGCATGGTCACGCTACTCAGCAAGATCAAGGGCCCTGGTCTTGGTGTCCCTCAACTCTGTTTTATGTGCATACAGGAACACATCAACGTCATATCGAGACATCGCCGTTCATTCTTAAAGTGACGCCAGAAGGCTCGGTTGGAGGGTCAGCTTTCCTGCGGCCGCTGGATGCACAAACTGCTTCGGATTTTCGCCCATATACGTTCCATACTTCTGTCGCATACAAGATCAAAGCTGCTTTACAAGACTGGGAGAATTACCTCCTGCTAAGACCGTTCGACATGTACAAACGTCTTGAGCAGCGTCTGGCGATTCTAGTACAGCCCTTCGCTGTCGAAGATGTCGGAGGAGTGGTTATGCTAGATTGTACGTATGTGGGTACAGTCTGCGATTTCGAGCCCTATGACTGGGCCACAATGCATCGAATCGTCTACAGGTTGGGATGTGAACCAAAGGCAACTCGCAGAACAGCCAAGAATCTAGGTGAGGAATGTTTGCTACGCACTCCGCTGATAGATAAGCAAGTGCAATTCAGTTCGGACTAAAAACATGGTGCGTCGAGACAGATTTCTGAACTCTTGGCTGTTGACTTATTGCCCTTGCCTCGGCAACAAATAATCAGATGGACCGGATATACGGGCATTTCTTTATATTGTCCTAAGTGTTGCGAATAGGCCGCGTTTCAGTTGCTATTCGGCAGGCAGGGTCTGCCTGAGCCTGCGAACAGGGCGAGCAGGGCGAGCAGGGCGTCACCGGTGAGGCGAGCTAGGGTATCGCCTCACTGCGAAAGCAGGGCGAGAACCAGGAGTATATAGATCTCCTTTCCCTCTCTAGACAGTCCCTACAGAACAAGCAGTGCTTCCATAATCAATCTATGCTGCGCGCAACACTAAGTGCTCAAGGCAGGAGGCTAGACCGAAAACGGAGTCGAAACTCCGCTGGTAACTGCAGCCGAGGTAGGGGTCCCAGAAGTGGGCCATTTAGGGGCTGACAGGGGGAGCCGGAAATGGCCCGCTTCCTTGCGCAGGCAGCAGCAGCTCAGGTTGATGACCGTAACTAGAAGTAGGAGAAAAAAATCTTATGTTCGACTATATGGGTAAGATCTTGTCACAATGACGCAAGTTTTCGTTTGCAATAGATAGCGAAAGACGAGTTCAAGCTTGTCGCCATTCTATGTTTCTACATGTTGACAAATAAATATGTACTACTATCTAATATTCTTAATACAAAAACATTATTAGCGCTTTGAATAATCTTAATATTAGAAGAATATCTAGAGACAAATTTGATAGATAATTAGCGACTAATCTCGCTAAAATAGTTAGTTAGCAAAATATTATGTTTTCGAGAAAATCTCGAGATAAGAGTTTATTCTCGAAATTTTAGATACAAAAATTATTTAAATCGATAAAAATTCTTTACGTTCTTTGTTAAATATATAGTATAAATAGAAATTACTAATTTAAAGCATCTAAATTTTTAATTTATATAAATTGCATTTATTGCGTATATAAAAGATATATTTAAGATTAAAACAATTGTTTTAATTCTCTTGTTTTTAATCTTAAAATTGTTAAAAACAAGATTTTTCTTATAGTTATTTCTTAATCTCTTTACAATTGCAAATTAACATCTAATTAAAATTCTTAATAACGCACATAAAACAAATATCTAATAGTAGATTAATTGTTTAATAAAATTATAGAAAAATTAATTTAAGATTTATAATTTATTTCTTAAAGAAATTAATAATTGTTTATATCTAATAATTTAGAAGATAAATTAATAATAAAAGAAAGAAGAATTATTAAAGCTTTGTTGCAAATAGTAAAATAATTTGTTTTATAAATAATACAAAAAATATAAAAATAAAGAATATAAATAAAAACAACTAAGATTAAAGTTAAGAATTAATAAATATAAATATATTCTTTATTGTTAAATTAAGAAGCTTCTATCTCTTTATAGAAATTAACTTAAAGATAATTTTACTATCTAAAAAATTATCTAATTTGTTCTTTATTTTTGTTGTTTACTTATATTGTAAATTAAAATTATCGAAAATTAAGTTTAATAACAAGATATTTAGATTATATATTTATTGCTTTAGCAATAATATTGTTAATTTAATTTGTATATTAATATCTTAATTTTTATTCTTTAGATAAATAACAATATTAATAACAAAGATAAGATATAAAAAATATTTAAAAACTTTATAATATTAAAGAGAATAAATAAAATATTAACTACAAAAAATAACAAAATTCTATAGAAAAATAATATATAAATAGTTTAGAAGCTTTAGAAATTGCTGTTACGCTGCTATCTGGCGATCCAGGATATCAGAGAGAGTTATGCTTTGGAGAGGTTTGTAGACGTCGACAGACAATGCAAGCAATCACTTGGTAACAAGGATTTGCAGCTTTAGTAGTCGTAACAATAAGTCAAGACTTAAGATGAGTTGAACACGATTCATAAGAGAGTCGTGTTCGGAGATCTATATACTAAATGAGATTCTTCTTGTTCGTTATGCTCGCTGTCGAGCATGTCGAGCTCTGCTCGCCCTGCTCGCTGTCGAGCATGTCGAGCTCGCTCATTAGCGCGTCGAGCTCTGCTCGCTCTGCTCGCTGTCGAGCATGTCGAGCTCGCTCACTAGCGTGTCGAGCACTGCTCGCCTGCTAAGTCGTCGAGCATGCAAATAGTCGTGCTTCGTGCTACATATTCTTTCGTAGAATATATATCGACTGTACGAGCTAAAATCGTAACACTATTCTTTTTCTTGATCTTTTCGTTTCGAAAAGCGACTGCTTACATTATTATGTCTCATTAGCAACAAAGTCGTATTCGCCTTGCTTTCGAAATCGATCGCTACGATATACTAATTAACTTTGTCTATAAGCGTTGCTCTTGTTTTGATAAATCTTGTATCGCAATGAAAGACTCGCTATCTTATCTGAAGTGTTCGAAATGTGTTCGCGCGAGTAAAGCGTGTGTTAACATGTCGTGGGCTTCGCTGAATCGCATCAGGAAAGATCTGTTCTCGAAGATCGCTAAGAATGAAGCTGTGTTAACAATCGTGATTACGCGACTGCTTCGAAATAAGAAGATGTTGAAGAAAGTGAATGCGAAAGCAAAGCGAAAGACACAATGTCTCTTGTTCGAGATGAAGGAGTCGAACGTCGCAGAGTCTTCTGACTGTTTATCGAAGCATCTCCTGCCATCTGATCTTCGCTTGCTATGCTGGATGATCTCTTGAACGTTGATGGAATCTCTGAATAAGAACGTCACAATTGTCGAGATTGCTAATAGATTCTTATGTGTTCTCTGTTGTAGAGTATTTCTTTCACTTGACAAGATATCGCTGATCTCTCTTTTCTAGAATTCTCTTAATCTCGAATCGATTCTTTTTTTGTGAATAATAATGAAAGATTCCCTGTATAAATGTACTGAGATCAACTGATTTCAATAGTGAAACATAAAATACTAAAAATACTTTGACGTTCTTGAGTAAGTCGAGTTCGTAATTGACTAATTTCTTGACTACTTTGATGAAAAATGATTCGATCTTAACATGATTAAGCTTCTTGCTTTTCTTTCTAATCTTTAGATTTTTCGTTAAAAAATACACTCTATTCTTCTTCTTTAGCTAAGATGTCATTTTTCGTTTCTTGTTTTAATACTTGGCTGATCTGATCTGCATCGTCGTGATGTTATCGTGTATCTTCTTAAATGTCGTTATTCTTTCAATGATTAACTAAGTTGTTAGATGTTGTTTTTCTTGACTAAAGAGATTCGATTTCTTGTTAAAGTTGACGAAGAAAGATGTCATCTTTGTGATATTTAAAATCTTCGCGTTTAGAGTTAGCTGTGCTATAAATAAAAGTAATACTCAGTTGTTCTAAATATTGTTGATGTAATGTCTCAGATATTGCTTAAGACTTTGATTTGTTCGCTTTATCTAATCATTCGTGACCAGGTAATAGACAGTCGACATGCGAAGCCTCGTATCTAACATTGATATAAGTGTTTTTTAATAGTTAGACGTGAAGAGCTTGTCTCTGTCACTAGTTAGTTCTTTGAATATATTATGATATCTAATTAATCGATTCAGTACGATGTATCTTAATTGTTCTGCTGTAAATTTCTCTTTGCATGCGATGATATGTGAGTACTTAATAAGCTTGTCAATCATTATTAGTATCAAATTATATCTCTCTTCAGTTGCTAGATTCGTTGACTTAGGCAACTTAATAATAAAGTTTATCGTAACTTCGTTTCATGACGATTCAAATAATTCTTAATACTGAATTTCGCCATACTGCGCATGTGTATCATGTTTGTTCTGCTAATAGCTAAGACATTGTTTAACATATGTCTTAACAGTTTGTCTTATGTTGAAAAACTAGCAATGCTGGCGCAAAAGCTAAAGTGTCTTGGTCACTTCTAAGTGTTTCTGCAGTGATTCGTCATGATGCTCTTTTATACATTCGTCGATTTTGTTGATTGATATTTGAAGCTTTCTCTTCTTGATTAAGAATTTCTCTGACTTGTCTCTTAGAATTCGTAAGGTTGCGTTTAGCTCATGCTTATTGATCAATAGTGATTCGTCGTTGTTGACCTTAAGTATACTATGATTGAACGATTTCTTCGTTTTTATATGATTAATTCGTTTGCTAAGTGCGTCTGCTTTGCCATTTTCTTTCTCTAAGATATACAATATCTTGAACTTGTATTGTTTTAGCTTCTCGAATTACCTCACTTGTCTTTTGTTGAGTTTCTTTGTCGTGATGAAGTGCAGTAAGTTCTTATGATTCGTTAAAATAGTAAGCTCTGATGCTTCTTTCGTGTATACTCTTCATGCTTTAAGAGCTGCTATTATCGCAAGTAGTTTCTTGTTATGAATGTCGTAGTTCTGTTTCGCTAACAAGAGTTTTCTGAAATAGTATGTCACTAAGTGTCACATGCCTTCATATAATTGATTGAAGCATGCATCAATAACTAAATTTAATGCGTCGATTTTCATTCGTTCTGATTTCTTAAAATCGAACATCTTGAGTACTGATTTCTTCAAGCACTTCTTTTTCAATCTCTGAAACGCTGTTTCTTCGTTTGATTCTCATTTTTAAGGCGTGTCTTTCTTTGTTAGATTTGTTAGTGATATCGATCTTCTCAAGAAGTTCTTGATGAACTTTCTATTATACTAAACAAATTCTATAAAGATCTGAATGTTCTTAACATCAATTAATGTTAATCATTTCTTGACTGCTTTAATCTTCTCTAAGTTCATTCGAATTTCATGTCGTTCTACAACGAATTCTAGAAAGTTCACTTTCTCTTGATGAAATTCGCATTTCTTTGGTTTGAGACGTAGATTTCTTTTGTTTAAGCATTTCAATATTTGAGAAACATGCTGCACATGTTTCTTTAGCGTAATTAAGTATATCATGATGTCGTTCAAATATGTTATGACAAATATATCCAAATATTATCGTAGCGCATTATTGATCATTTTTTAACATGTTGCCGAGGCGTTGATGAGTCCAAACGGCATCATCATGTATTCGTAAAGTTCATATTGTGTACGAAAAGCTATCTTTTACTTCTCTCTCGTCTTCATTTTAATCTAATTGTACGCTTCTCGTAAGTTCAGTTTAATGAAATACTTAACTTCGAATAATCGATTCTGAAGTTCGCTAATATTAAGTAGTGAATATCGATTCTTAATCGTTATGTCGTTTAGCTTTTGATAATCGACACATAAGCGAAGTTCTTCGTTCTTTTTGAGTGTAAAGAGAATTGAATATTCTGCTCGTGATTGGAATTTTTTAATAAATTCTTTCATTTTGTTTTCTGCTAGGTATTTGCGAAGTATTGACAATTTCTTCTTCGATAGAGCGTAAATAGATTCAAACGTGAATTTCTTGTCTGATTCAAGTTTGATTTCGTGATTTTACAATTGATGTTTAGATAGAGTCTTTGTCGTTTTCTCTTCCTGAAACAGATGCTCTCATCTGTTATATATTCGTGATATGTGTTTCAGCGATTTCCTCGCTTTATTAGATATTTCAAGGTTCTTAGAAGATTCGCAGTTTTCTTCACTCACTCTGTCTTTATGACTCAGCTAACCTTTGTCAGTGCCTGACGAGTCGAACTGTTGTTGATCGTTTTTTTTCGAAAATGCAAGTTTGCATCTTGCGATCGAGTTTCAACTCTGTCTCTTATCTATTATCGAACGCTGTTGATGCGTAGGTTGAATGTGAATTGCGTGATCACATCGCTCAAATCTAAGTACTCGTGTATTTTAGTCGACTTCTGAATTGTGCTGCTTTAATCAAGACATTCTTAAAACGATATTATGAGTAATTATTTTCACTATATTAAAGATTAGTTTCTCATGATGTTGCTAAATAGCTATCGATAGTGATTTTGTTTCTTTATTCACTTTTTCATTCTCATCGAGTAACGAGTTTTCATCTACAATTATTAAATTGTAAGCGTCAGGCTTCTTTTGAGTAGAATAATCTTTCTTCTTAACAAGAGCTCTGATCATAAAATTACCTGTTGCATCAGAATCGATCATTGCGATGAATCAACAATCATTGATTTTAATTGATGTGATAAAACATCGTGCATGTGCTGTTAAGTTTAGTTGCTGCTGTTAGGCTAACATATTGCACTTCTTTGATATGCTCTTTATTAAAAGATTTTGACTTTTTTCTGTTCTAATGCTGCGACTTCTGCTTTAAGCTCTTTTCTTCACTAAGCTTTCTTCTGTTGCTAAAATAATGACTTTAGTTTCGATAATGCTCTAGAAAATTATTCTAATTCTTTCTTGTCTTTCATATGAGTTCAGCATGCGTCGTTGTAGCAGACTGTTCAACTAAGAGTCTCATGTCTCTTTGCTTGCTTTATCTTCTGTCGAAATAGACTAACACTGCTTAGTTGTTGCTCAATTTCGTCGAGAACGTTCTTTTTTGTACTAGCATCGCTTTCTAGCGTTTCCTCGCATTTATTCACGATTTAATTGATTCGTCTTTTCTTCGATGAGCTATCTAAAGCGTCGAGTCGTTTCGTGATTTTTTCTAGCATTTTCTAAAAGTCTTTTCATTCATACTTAGCGTCGAAGTCTATAATTGAGCTGTGCGAGTATAACGTTCTTGAATGTTTGTTTTGTCATATTCTTCTAATAGCATTGTTGACTTCCTGCGTAGATGCGAGTGTCTTGTCTGATGATGTTTCATCTAGGATTTTCTTCAACTAATTTGAGTTTTCTATTAGACAGTAGTTGTCGTTCGATTTAGTCTTGAAGGTGTTCGCCTCTGTGTCAATTTGCTTTCTAATGTCGTTCTAATTATTAAGTATCTCTCTTAACATAGCATTGATTTGTCGTGAAATTATCAAGTTCTTTGAACGACAATCTCTTGCGAAATGGCTCGGTTTGCCACATGAATAGCACGTTTTCTAAAATTTGTTATCTTGCTTTTTTCTAGAATTCTTCTCTTTACGATGTTGAGTCGAATTTAGTTTCATTGATGCAGACTCGCAATAGTTTGAATTACTGTACTTCTAATTAAAACGAGATTCGCTCGAATGATATTCGATCGTTAATTCAAAAAAGATTTTTGCTCTTTCTCGAGATTAATTGTATCTTTTTTTCATAGCTTTTTCATACAGTTTGTCGTCGAGATCGATGATCATTTCGATAAGATCGAACATATCGTTGATGCTTTTGTCATCGCGCATAATTTCGTTCTTAAGATTGTTCTTGAGATCTCGTCGAAACATTGTCATAAGTGCGACATCGTCTTACTTAATAAGATTGATATACTTTTGAAATCTTGCTGCGTACTTCGCTGCAAAGATTCGTTAAATTAAATGCTAAATTATTCTTTTTGCGATTTGTTTCTCGTTGAATGTTTCAAAGATTCTTCGAAGCTCTCTCTTAAAATTGTCGAAATTCGTGAACATTGCACGAGAATTTTCGTTATAATTCTTCAAATACTTGCGTAAGTTTAATTTGAGTTAGTGCTAAGTTCTTTCTCTAAGAAATGTGAATGCAAAAATTGTTTTCTTGTTCGCTAAAACAAAATAAAAGATGAAGTAAATATTTATCTATATAAGTTAGTTCTTTAGACTAATACGATCTTCATAATAGATGTTAGACTTGTTGATTCTAATCTTGTCATCTCTTATGTTCGACAATTGACGTGATGCTATTAAGCTAGTGCTTGAAGTAGAGACGCGTTGATCTAATATAGACATTCTTAGAGTGTTCAAAGTGTTACGCTAATACTTTCGCAAAAAGATATTAGAAAGAGATTTATGCTTTGAAGAGATTTGTAGACGTCATTAGACAATGCAAGCAATTATTTGATAACAAGAGATTGCAACTTAGTAGTCGTAACAATAAGTCAAAACTTAAGATAAATTAAACACGATTTATAAGAAAGTCGTGTTTAGAAAATCTATATATTAAAGAAGATCTCTCTTGCTCGCTATGCTCGTTGTTAAGCATATTAAGCATTGTTCGCTTAACTCGTTGTCGAACATGTCGAACACGTCAAACATTGCTCGCCTAGTTCGCTATTAAACATGTCGAACATTGCTCGTTCGTCAAGTCGTCGAACATGTAGACAATCGTGCTTCGTGCTACATGTTGCGTTGTAGTTAATATATCACGTTGTTCCAAGCTAGACTCGTAACATCTAGTAAGATTTTTATATATATGCATAAAATTCTATTATTTTATTGATTACAAATGTGATTATTAAAGATAACGCATTAATTCTAATCACAATTTCAAGAAAAAAGCAATAGAAATAAGTAGTAGAATCTCTAGATTAGAACTACGTATATATGCTAGTTCGTTAATCTTCGTTCTTTATATCTTTAACAAATTGTTTAAGATTCTATTTGTTTTATCTTTGCATTTACGTTTGAAATAAATTCTTTTTGCATTTGCGTTTTCTTAAGAAGACGTTATATAGTTGCAAGACGCTTATGTAAAAACTTTCTTACTTTGTTATATTTAACGTAATTAACTAAAACTAGAATTATTTAATTAATTGTTAAACAAAATATAGAAATAAGTGTTTATCTTTAAACAATTTAATTAAATATATTTTTGCGATCTTATGTAACGTTTCTATCGCATCGTCTTGTATTTAATTAATGTAATTAACAATATTAATCTTTAGCAAAAAATTTTAACAATAATAATAAAATTGTTATTCAAGAATTATATGCGATAGTTTTTGCTAATAATTAATAATTTTCTTTAAAACAATGTTTAGTCTAGATCTTAGCAATATTAATTAATAATAAAAAGCAATAAATTTATCTTTTAGTTTGTCGTTAATGCGAGCATTTATAAAGAAACTTAAGAAACTAGATGTTTGTGTAGACAATTATCTAGTAATTTTAATCTAAAGAGTTGACGTCGCATTTATGTATTTTCTTGTTGCTAGATTTATAAAATCGAAGTTAATAAATTTCTTAAATGTCTTTCGTAACGCAAATTCTTTTAAGTATTAATTTTTCTCTTTTGCATTATTGTTTTAATCTAGATTAAGACTTCAATTACAAGTAAATCTTAATAATTATAAATTAAAATTTAGTTTAATAACTTCTTTTAAGTTTGTGATCGTAAGCTACAACGCATAGAATACGAAACAAAAGTATATATTTTTTAAACGTTTTATATTTGTGAGAGAATTATTAATTAAAATAATTAAGTCTTTCTAATTATTTAACAAGAAACGTTGCATAAAATCTAGCATCTATTAATTAACATCTATAAGTAAGCTCTTATGCGTTATAGTTATTGCAACAAGCAAATTAGCTTTTCTTAATTAATTTAATTTAATAAAAGATAGAAGCAACATTAACTAAGCAATAGTAATTAAAAGCATATCTTTAATATGCGAAAAGATTATTGTTGTTAAGTTAATTAAGATCTTGTTTGTTTTGTTACTATTGCGTCTTACAAAAAATAAACTAAGAAACTTATTATGTTTATCTAGCTTTACACTCTTTAAATAATTTAATTTTCTTACTTTATCGCGATATTTACAATAAGACGTTTAAATAATTTCTAGAAATTTAATCTTTATTATAAAGAAGTTAAAAAAACAAATAATAAAAGTCGCGATTTATATAATATTAAATTCTAATATTAATTTTATTGTAGAGAAAGATTATATAAATAATAATAATGTTAACGCAAACAATAATAATAATAATACGTTAAAAATTAAATCGCTTTTAACTTCGCACAAGAGAAAAACTTTCGCAACTCGCTTTATATAATTAAAGATTTTATTAAAGATATATATTAAAGCTTTTAACAAGTCTATTATAATTAAGAAAGATAAATGTCAATACATGCAATAATAATAGAATGTGTTTTAAATTTTTCTAGTCTTAAACAAACATATAAAGATATATGATCGCTTTACTTAAATAATTAAAAGATTTAAGAATAATAACTTTAATTTAAATGTAAAGATCGCACGTTAACTCGAAGAACAAAAAGATAAACGAAATTACTTGTTATTAATAATAGATTTTGCATCGTTCGTTGCAAGAAATTGCACAAGCAATTGTTTAAAGACAATAATAAAAAATAAGTTTACATCAATAAAAACAAGATTTGCGAAGAAAGTTACATTTAAGAAAATTATAATTATAAAGAAGAAACTTGTATCTAGTAAATTTGTTAAATTGACATTTGCTAAGTCTTGCAAAGCGATAACGTTTAAGTCTAACATTAAGAATCTCGCAAATATAAGAAGTTTTATGCTTGTTAGTAAAACATCACAAGTATGCATTCTTTCAACGCTTCTATTACTAATTTTTATTGTTAATCTTGTATTTTTTAAGACAATAAACTTAATTACGATCGTTCGTTTTATTCGATCGTTAAAAAGATTATTAATGTTGTGTTATGTCAAAAGCAATTAATCTATTACTTGAAATTTACGAAATTAATAAAGATTTAAGACGCAAATCTAAAGAACGCATTAAATATATTTATAAGTTAAATGCAAGATTATAACGATGCAATCGAGTTGTTTTAATAAGCTTAACAAGTTTATTTTATGCTCTTTGCTTATATATATTATCGTTGCGCCCAATAGCTAACGCGTATTTTACAATTATACAAGTTTAATGACGACATTAATAATAGATGTGTACTTAGACGACAAGACTAAAGTTGTTATTAGCAATAATAAGATAAAGAACAATAAGATAAATTTTAACAATAAACTAGAAAACTTCATTTAGATTATTAAGTAAAATAGAATGTTTTAACAAAAATAAAGAAAAGAATAGAATTTAATGCGAAACGTATAATTTCTTTTCTATTGCATTAGTTGCAATAACTTCTATCGTTTAATTACTATTTAGATTAACTAGATTTAAGCTTCACTACGTACTTGATTTTATGCTATAAAATTTCTAAGAATGTCGCAATTATATATATAAGTCCTAAAATCTTAACATATTTAACGCATTACTTAAAATTCTATCGTAACTTCTATTTATTATTAATAGTAAAAAGAAATAATAGAATTATTATAATCTTAAGATAAGCAATAGTAAAGTTGTTTTTCAAAACTTTATTAAGAGATTTAGCATTGATGTTTATTCGCGATCGTTAACAAGTTTGTCGTTGTCTTCGTCTTTATTAACATTTTGATCATTGTTAACGTTAAGTTAATTGTCGTTAACGTTTTCGTTTTCGTTATCAAGTTAAACGTCGTTGACGTTTTCGTTTTCGTTATTAAGTTAATTGTCGTCGACGTTTTTGTTTTTGTTATTAAGTTAAGTTCTTCGACTTGCTTAAGATATGCTCAAATATAATTTAAATTAATCTTTATATAATTAATTTCTTCATTATGCTTCATAAGGTTTACAAGTACTACGTTCTCTTAACATTGTATATTAATCTACATAAGAGCTTTTATCTTTAAACATTTTAATAACATACGTCTCTATAACGTCTTAAAGAACTTATATTGTTATATTTTGCATTATAATAATTTGCATTTAATTGTTGTTACGTACTTTTATCATAATGATTTGACAAAACTCTTAAAAAACTTGTTTAAGTATTACGTGACTTTAAAAGCTCTAAAAGTTATAAATTGCAATAAGACTATTCTTTAAGTTTAAGTGTTAACAATGTAATATAATAGTAAATACGAAATGTTACACTTCTTTATTCGTTCGTTATCGCAAAATTCATAATAAAGTCATAATAAATTTGTGTAATATTTAGAATCTAAGATTTCTTATCTAACATTAAATTCGTATAATCTCTAACGATGTTTACGTTTTCTATATTATTAATGTATAACTTAAATTTAAACTTGTTTAAATGTTTAAATATTAAGTTATTAATTATTGTAAAAAATTAAACATTTTAATTAGATACAAATGATATCAAGTAATCGCATTCTATAAAGCATTAGTTTTTAAATTAAGCTAAAAGTTATTAGATTTCTTGTATTTATTTCTTTTTTTATTAATGAACTTCAAACTTGATTAAGTTATTAATTAGATAATTTTAGAATTTCTATAGTAAAATGTTGCGTATTAATCAACTTGTCAAATTTTAGAATACTTGATAAACTAGAGTTAAGTTAGCAAAAATTAGATCTAAGAAAGCAAAGCATTGCGAGTAAGTTCATTGCATATAATTAATGTCGCAAATAGCATTTTTATACTTATTAAACTTACTACTTAAACACAAATATTATGTAGAAGATTTACATTATACTTGCAAGATAGTTGTGCTATTTATTATCGCAATGCAATATATAATATAATAAATTAACAAGTTGTAATTACGATATTTATTATAATTCTAGATTATGTTCTAGAAACATTATTAATCTTTATTATTAAATTGTTTATTATATGATTGCGCTCATTGTACTTGTTTATTTTGTCTTTATACTTCTTTTTATATTAAGAATATCTATAATAATGCGAAAACTTAATAATTCGCAAGAATCTAGAAACTTTCAAGACAAATCTAATTTAATCGAACAAGATAGACGCTCTTTTAAATCTATTATTACTTTCTATTGTTCACATATTAATAGAGAATGTTTCGCTACAATTGAAACTCGTATTTAAGTCGAAGTTAAAGCGTAAAAAACTAATAACTAAGAATTTAAAAGAACGCGAATTAGAATTAAACGTCATCGAACAAGAATTGCTAACAAAGAACTCTTATACTTTATTACAACGAATGCGATTTACTAATTGTAAAGTCGCTCAAAGTATATTACGACGCATTTTTTTTTTATACAATAACATATTAAATCATAATATTAGCGTTAAGTTCTTAATAGTTCTTAAGTTAAACTTCGATTAAATCTCTCACTTAACGTTTAACGAAAAAAGCGAAAATTATATTAAATCGAAATATCAAGTTAAACATAATAAACGAGTTCGATTTAAAAGAAGAATTTTAACTTTAATACTAAACAAAGTACAATAATGCTTCAAATTTAACAATTAAACGCAAAGAAAAATCTAGTAAAAAAGAAACGTTTGTTACGAAGTAAACAATTATTTTAACACTAATTGTTTAAAGTAGTTTTAGAGACTCTAGAAAACGAGCAATTAATACGAGAGAAATAAACATCTTAACACTAATCGCGAAGCGCAACACTTTAAGCTCTAGAAAACTAGCAACTATAATGAAGAAATTTATAACATTATTATTTGTAATTAAAGTCGAGAGTAAGCTAGTAAAGAAAATTATCGTTGTTAAGAAGAAACTTGCGACTATTATAAAGTTAAAGAGTTAAGCAAAAGTTAAAAGCAATAAGACAAAAGATTACAAATTAATAAGCGAATCATTTATTGTAAGCAAGACGTATTCTATTTATTTTTATTGCTACTTTCTATTACTAATGATACGAATAATAGTTTTAGAACTCTAATTTGCAAAACTCTCTTTATTTAATAATTCGCAAAATTATAAATATAATAATTAAACATAAGCAACTAATATATTTTCGCAAAGAAATAAAGTTGCGTACGACAAAAAATGAAAATCTAAAAAAGAAATATTATAGATTTTTAAATTAGTGTTTGGATTCTAACAATGCGATAAACGATGCTCATTAATATACTTTAATTTTGAAAAGATTGCTATAATTTTTATTAATTAATCTAAATATTATTGATATTCGAATCTAATGATTGCTCTTGTGCTAGATATCTACGAAGACAATGAAGTTATAACAATGTTGTTTGCTAACAAAATTGACGAAATCGATAAAGAATTTAAGCTTAATTTGAAGAAATTTATTTAATCTATTGTTTAAGTTTAGTTACAAAGCATTTGGAACAAAAGTAACAAAACTCTAAAGAAAAAAGAAGATTGCTTGAAGTTCAATCGCTTGTTTAGCGAAATCTTAATTTTCTTTTTTACGTTACGTCTTTAGTGATGATCTTTATATTAATATTTTAATTAGATAGATAGTTATGCTTTAGTAATAACTACTTTATTCTAAATATACGTTAATAGTTTTTAAAGTGCATTACAATTATTTTAAAATATTCTTTGATTTGCGAATAATCTATTATTATTAGAATGTATTTATTAGTTATTAAGATAATTCATTAGTTCTATAACGTTTGTTTGCGTCTTAAATTCTTGTTCGTAGTAGAAAGTAACAATAAAAATAGTTATAGTAATTCTTAAGAAGAATCGAATTACATTTTTAATTTCTTGTCTATTATAATCTTAAGATAATATTAGACTAAAGTTAAGTCTTTGAATTGTAATGTTTATTGTTTGTTATAAATAATAGTTCGAACAAACGTTAAACAATGTTAACTAAATAAGATTGCACTAGAAACGTAATTAATTAATTTTATATTTAAAGATAAAAACAATTTACGCTTCAATTGTCTCTTGCAACGTCTTAATTGTCGTCTTTTTCATTCTAGTAACTTTATTTTTTACGAAGTTGTTAACGATTTCTTTACAAAGCCTTGCGAACGATAGCTTTCTAATTAGAAAATTTATAGATTTCTAATATCGACGAATCTTTTTAAGCGTTATCGTTACAAGTTCGATTAATACTAGAACTTAACTATAGATAGAAGACAAATTTATTGTCTTTCTTATATCGCATAATCTTAATCTTCTTAGATGCTTCTTTTAAGTAAATATTTATGTCGTTTTGTTGCTTTCATTTATTTTTTACTCTTTTCTAACGATTATATAATTATTGTTATGTTCGAATAACGTCTTGTTTGCGTTTCTTCTTTATACTAACATTAGCATACTTGTGACGCACATATTTAGAAGATATTTATACGAACGATAATTTTTAGTTAAACTTATTGTTTTTGATTTTTTATCGCACATTTTTAGAGATATAAGTTTAAGCAATAGTTAGCAATGTAATCTAGCAATGTAATTTAACGATATTATTATAACAAATTCTATAAGTAATTTTTGTTATAAACGAAGAACTTTCAAGATTTGTAGATTATAATAAAATTATTTATGATGTTCGTCGATAAATTGTTAATATTATAAGTATTCGATTAATTTACGCAATAATAGTTTATTAGATTGCGACTATCTAGCAACTTAATTAGATAAACAAACAATTATGTTCACTTATTATTATTAATTTATTCTACAACTACAACGTCTTATTAATAGATCATAAATAGCTCGTTATAAACAACGACAATCGTAAAGTTACGAAGAATATGTGTAGATTTAAAATTCTATTACTTATTTATGCTACTAAGTGCGCTAACTATGTTGCGCAATGTTATTTATCGTAGCTAAGAAATTTCTTTTCGCAATAAAAAAACAATCAAAAAGATTAAAACAATTAGAAAGTTTTATTGTTAAAGATTCTTATTAGTTGTTGCAAATTATAATATAAGAGTACTAATAATAAATTAGTGTTATTATTTGATCAATTACGAAAAAAAGTAAAATGCGAATTTTTCGAAGAAAAAATCGACTTCGAATTGCGAACAACTTTGAGAAGTAATAGTTAAGATGTCGATCTTAAACATGTTAAAAAAAGACTATTGACAACAATATTAAGCTAAACTCAAGATAGATTAACTTAAAATCGATCGAATGTTACTTGACGCAAAAACGAGAATAAGCTTAGTTAGAAACTCTAAATTAAACGAGTTAGAAATCTTAGAAAGAAGCGACAAGTACTTTATTACTTTCTTTTATTGCTTGTTCTTTAACATTTATGCAATCTCGTCGTAATCAATTCGAACGTTTAAGACTTCTAAAGAACGATATATAACGATTGCTTTGCGTAAATAACGTTATTTATAAAATTGCAAGCTTAAATTTTTTACAAGAAGATATTCGAAGACGAGCAAACGATTTATAAATCTACTATGAAAGAGAAACTAATAAAAAAGAGATAACAAGAGAACAAGAGTAATAAGTAATAACTAACATTATTTATTGCTTTTCTAACAATTAAATAAAGAAATTCGTAGTTAATCGAATCGCTATAAATAATAAGAAGACATTAGATAAAAAAGTTATTAAAGAGAAATTCGAAATTAAGAAAGAATTAACTAGATTTAATAACTACATAATTTAGCAAAAGAAAAAAAATCATTAATTCAAGATTCGCATGTTAGAATTTTTATTTTCGCATTCAATTACTAATTTTAGAAGTTGCTCGATTAAAACGACTAATTAACAACACGTTAAACAAAAGAATCTTTTTTTGCTTTAATAACAAAAGATATACGACGTATTATTCTTAGATAAAAACAAAAGTTAGTGTAGTATAACAAATATAAACTAAGAAGTCTAGATATAAGCGAGCAAGAAATTGCGTCTTAAATGAAGAAATTCGAGAAAAATTGTCTAGATTTATACAATGCTATAAATCTAGAATTTAAGTATGTGTTTGCGCTATTATCGTTACAATTTATTATAAACTACTAATGTGTCTTATGAAAATAAATACTTGCTTTCTAGTTATATCTTCTTTTTGTTAATCTTAAATGTTAACTCTAAAGTAAAAGTGTTCTTGTTTAATAATTCTAAATTTTAAGATAGTATAAATGAAGACAACTCGAACGACATAAGCAACTTTCTATCTAATAATAATAAACACAATTTAGATTAAAATGACATCAATAAGAATAATAATTTAGTCAAGAAGTTCAAGAGTAATAATAACAAGAAGAACAACGACGTTAAGAACGTAAATATAGCAAGAAGTTAAATTAAGAACTAGAATTAACAAGAGTAATTCTAGCGTTAATTTATAATTTAAACAACTTTAATTCTCTAACGTAATTTTCTAACTCGCAAGTGATTTGTAAAGATGTTTACAACATTGCATTTATATAATGTTATAGCGTCATCAACGCACTAGCGTCTTAGAATATAATAGAGTATGTAATCTTAACTATCTATGAAAGTCTTAAATCGTACGACTTCTCTTTCGAGTTAGAAAGCGAAAAGTAGACTCGCACGTTATGACGAGTATTAGATAGAGAGAAAGCTCGTCTCTCGTTGTTCTTTAACGATTAGTCTTATCACTATCTATCTTATATAGCTAGAGCATAGTAATAAAAGTCTATTATATCTTACGTCTTTCACATCTTAGTGCGTCAACAAACAATAAACGCATTCGCATTTTATAATTCTAATTGTTTTATCTTTCGAAGAGAAAGACTTAAGACGTGATAGCATTATGTCGAATTAAAACAATTTAAATCATAACGATTATTTAACTACTAAATTAAAATTCAAGAAATTTGATTTTTATTAAGACAACAATCGTTTACGAAACGTTAACAAAGATAATTGTTATCAACGTGATATTGACGAAGATAATAGTTTAGATACGATTAAAACTTCGACTTTACATTAACAAATTAAAACATTAATGACGAAGATTTAAGACTTGCGAAACGCTTAACAAGCTCAAGTTATAGCGATCGAAGAAACGAATTCTTAAGCTTCTTAAATTGTTATCGCATCGTCGTTAATTATGTTTAAGTCTTTAAAGTTTAAAAAGTTAAAACTATACAAAAGTTTAAGCGTAAATAAACATATTATTTAGTTTCGCAAAATCGACATTAATATAATGCGATTCTTGACGTATTTTATTACGAATAAGAACAAAATTCTTTATTGCATATTATTCTTGAAAAATGACGTCGCTACGCAATAATATTTAAGAACAAACAATGACGCTAAGCTAAAGAGCGAGATCTTTGAAGAATTTAGAAAGTTTTTATTAAATTTGATAGTTAATCTTGCTAATCGTCGTCTTTTCGTCTATGAAAAACAAGAGAACACTAGACAAAAGTCAAATTAAAAGATAATTGTCTTTAAGAGATATCTAGATAAGTTAAAGACTTATTTATTGTCGCTCTTAAAGAAGCATAGAATCTATATACTTTTAATTAAGCTTAAATCAAATTTAAAAGTGAAAATTCTAAATATTAATAACGTACTAGACATTCGCGATAAGCTTCTAACTATAATTATTATGTAAGAACAAACGTTAAATCGCATTCGCAAAGTAGACTTAAGTAGCTTCGACAATTAACGAATAACAAAAGATTTTAATGTCTCTTTAAATAAATCTTACGAGAATTGTTGCTCAAATAAGATTAATAAATTTATTAGAAACAAGAAGTTTTATATTTCTAAAAATTCGTCGACGTCGCGCAAACAAGTCTACGAGATTAATGACGCAAAATATTTGAATCATATAAAATGCTTTAAATGCTATGAAAAAAGACATTACAAAACGAAGTATTTTAATAAACACAAATGAAACAAGTTTATTATTGTCGTTATTATTACAATCGATGCGAAAAAAAATTAACCTTCGTCAACGTCTCGCAAACGAAACAAAAAAAACAAATAAAAACAATAAATTTAATTTTAATGAAAGATTAAATCTAATTTCTTAATAACGAACGTCAAGTTATAGATTTAATCAACTTAAGAACTAAGTTAAATCTTATTAATTATATCTACGTAGTGCAATAGAAATTGCAACTCACATTCGCTATCTTATTAACATTAAATTTTCTTAATGACGATAATTATTATTGTTACGACGTCTATAAGTTGATCTATTATTTAATTGACTCGTGAAATTAACATCAAGAATACACTATCTTATTCTACTTAATTAAATATATAAGTTTTAATCTTATATTAGATATGTTAATGCTAATTAAACAAGACATATTAGTTGATTCAAAGATAAAAAGCTAGCAATTTAAGATCGCAAATAAAAAATTAAAGATAATTAATTTTAAGCAATTTGTCTTAGATCTCGTCAAGCATAGCACGATTTATGCTATTGTTTGCGCTAGCGTTACGAAGACGTCAAGTAAAAAATCAACGAAGTTTAAGATCTCTAAAGAGTTAAGAAATCTAAAAGATGTTTATGACGATAAATTGATCAAAATTCTATTAGAATTAAGAAGAGAAAATCATGCTATTAAGTTTTAGAACAACAAAGAATTATCTTTTATGTCTCTTTATAATTTTTCACAAAACGAGCTAGCAATACTTCGACAATATCTTAATAATGCATTAGTTAAAGATTAAATTAAGCATTCAATTTCGTCTACAAACGCTTTTATTCTATTTATATTAAAATTGAACGATGAATTATGTTTATGCGTCAATTATAAAGATTTAAACGCAATTACTATTAAGAATTGTTATTTATTGCTTTTAATTACGAAAACGCTAGATCATCTATGCGAAGCAAAGCGCTTTATTGTCTTAAATCTAAAGAACATTTATTATCGCATTCGCATTAAACGCGATAATAAGTAAAAGATAACATTTCGCATTCGTTATAAGTATTTCAAGTATTAAGTTATATCATTTGAACTAGTAAACGCATTCGCAACTTTCTAGATTTATATTAATAAAACTTTGCGAGAACTAATTGATGTAACTTGCGTAGTTTATATAAATAATATATTAATATATAGTAATAATTCGACGAAGCATTGACGTTATGTTAGAAAGATGTTAAAACGTCTTCGCGAATATTTGTTATACATTAATTTAAAGAAGTGTAAGTTCAACATTACAAAGATTAAATTTCTAAGCTTCATCGTATTTCTAAAAGATGTATAAATGAATTTAAAAAAAATCAAAACGATCAAAAAGTAATTTAAATCAAAAATTTATTGTAAGCTTTAAGTGTTTCTAGACTTCGTAAACTTTTATAGACGCTTTATACATTATTATTCGAAAAGAGTTATCTCTCTTATTAATTTATTAAAAGAAAATAAGAATGATAAGAAATTTAACTCTTTCGTTTGATTAAATGAAGTAGAGCAAACGTTTCGCCAACTTTGCGATATTTTTATGTTGGCTTCACTACTTTGTTACTACAATTTAAACAAAAAAATTAGAGTAAAGATTGACGCATTTAACTTTGTAATCGCGAACATTCTAAGTTAACAAAATAACAACAAAAATTAACGTTTAATAATGTTTTAATCGCGAAAGATAATTTCGACAAAGCAAAACTATAAGATGTATGATCAAAAATTGCTAGTTATTGTAATCGCTTTTAAGCAATAAAAACACTATCTAAAGAATAATGTTTACTTCATCGAAATGTAATTAGATTACAATAATCTTAGAGAATTTATAAGTTAAAAGAAGCTAAACTTAAGACAAGTTCGCTAGACGCTTAAGTTAGTCGTTTATAACTTTAAAATCTTTCATCGCTCAAGTAAGAAAAATTTGACGAATAAATTGTTAAGACGTCTTAATTATGAAGAGATCTCGTTGTTAAACATAAGATTGCTATTGACGTTGCAAAACAAATTAACGTTATCGTTTAACGAAAATTCGCTAGCGCAAAGCAAGCGAAAAATATTAATTAATTTGATCTTTATATTTTAAAGTAAGCTAACGTTGTTGTCTAGCGAAAAGTCGCTAACGCAAAGCGAACGAAAGACATTAAGTGATTTAACTCTTGTATTACAACTAGCAAAAGTACTCATTAATGACGCGAAGATCTCGTGGCCATAAAGTAGAAAAAAAATTCTTAATAAACTAGCATCTCTATTTTAACTAGCTAGTATATAAATTGTTATCTCAAAAAAAGTGATTAAAAACATGTCAAAAAAATCGTATAAAAAATCTCAAAAATCTCAAAAATTCTTAATCAAGAATCTCTAAGCTAAAGACATTTGAATCAAAAAGATTTGTATCGAAATCAAGAAGTCGTTTCGTCATTAACAAAAAACATGAGCTCTAGATCAAGAGAATTTCGTTAAACATAATAAATTGCTCTATGTCTTAAGAGATGCAATCGTTAAAAAAAAGTTAATTCGCAAGAATTATAACGACTCTTTAACAAAACACTTTAAGATTAAGAAAACTTTAAATCTACTTTAAAAAAAGTATTTCTAACTCGTTTACGCAAAGTAGATAAAAGCGTATATTAAAACATGTGATGTTTGTTAACGCATCAAAGTTTCTCGTTATAAGTCGTATAATAAGTTTCGATTCTTATCTATTGCAAAGAAGTTATAAAAGAAAATTATTATAAACTTTGTAACGAATTTGTCGTCAAACAAACGTCATAAAGTCGTATATAACTTAATCTTCGTAATAGTCAATCACTATACAAAAATAATTAAGTATATATTTATAATTACTAGAATCGATGTCGCAAAGTTAGCGAAAGTGTTTTTCGATAAAATTGTCTTATGCTTCGAAACGTTAATTAGCATAATGAGCGACAAGAAATTTGTCTTCACTAGTGTCTTCTAATTCGTTGTATACTTTTATGCACAAATTAAAAAACAATTAAGTATTGTCTTTTATTCTTAGATAAATGACTTAATTGAGCGACAAAATTAAACTCTTAAGTACTATCTTCGCACTTACGTTAACGCGAAATAGATAAAATGAACTAATTTATTATTAATGACAAAATTTGCTTATAACAATAGCTATTACGTCTTAATTAAGACTTCGTCGTTCTATTTAATGTACAATTATTACTTGAAGATTTACTATGAAGTTGAGAACAACTTTATCGAAGAGAAAATATTATTAACATAGAAACGCATAAAACAACTTTATAATTTAAGAAAAGTTCTAGCGAAACGTTTTGAAAACGCTATTGCGCAATAAGCGAAATACTACAATGAAAAACATAGATCAAAGAGCTTTGCTATAGAAGAATTAATTATACTTTCAACTAAAAATCTAAAGCAAAAAAGATTTAGCAAAAAGATGTCGCACAAGTATGTCGAATCGTTTAAAATTAAAAATAAGAGTAAAACGCAAGTTTATTGTCTTATCTTATTTAACATCTATTAAATTTATAATACTTTTTATGTTTCACTCTTGAAGTTATATTTGCATCGCGTCGACGACGAGCAAATGAAATAAATATTGCAAGCTTCGAAATTTATTAATGACGAAGTCGAATAAAAGATCGAAGAGATTCTAGATAAAACTAAGTTAAAGAAACAAATATAATATAAAATTAAGTAAATAAATTGTAAATTGAAACAAAAAGTACAATCAATAATTAAGAGAAAAATCTCTTAAAAAAGTTAATAAATTGTGAAAGAAATTTAAAGAGCAAACGCATAATAAACGAAAGCGAAAAAAGTAACGCAACGCGTATTGCGACAACGACAACTATGTTAATAATAACTTGTTCAATAAAATATCGCGCAATCGTTGTCGTATTGCTAGCGTATTTGTTTAAAATTATAATAAAGAATTTCTTTATTTCGTTACACAAAATGTTAAAAATAATAAAATCGTCTCTCTTAACATAAATGCTCAAAATATGATCTTGAATTTCGTGCGTTATATTTTATTAACATTAGACAAAGAAAATCTATACGCAAAGCACAACGCATTTGCTTTGTCTTTTCTTAATCAACAATGTATTGCAATGACTTAACAAGTTTTTAACAACTCGTTAAACTCGTTCTAGACAACTATAGGAAGTTATTAAATTTATTCGAAAATAAGTCGTTAGACTTTGCAAAGTCATTCGTAGACAAGTCTTCAAAATTGCTTAAAGCATTCACATTCTTTTAAGAAAATTAAATTGCAAAAAATTTATTTCGTTCGATCTTTATTATATTCGTCGTAGACTTAATCTCGTTATCTATACGCATCTTTGCGTTCTTTATTTTCTATAAACGTATAAGCGAACGAAGTGCAAACGAAAGTAAAAAAAAAACTTATTACATTATTATTTAACGATCTCGCTAACAACTTAAAGTTGTAAAGAGATCTCGTCGCAAAGTTGTAAAACTTCGCAAAAGAATTTTTAAAATTCGTTTAATCTAAGTCAATAATAAGCTTAAAGACGATTTGTCTTAACTTTATCTTCTTCGTCTTCGTTAACAACTTGTTCTCGTTCTCATTCTTATTCTTCTTTAAATTCTAAATATATGTTAGTGCACTATACGACACATCAAAATAAACAAGAAAATAAATAAAAAAATGTGTTAAAAAGTAGACGAAAATACTTATAATTAACACACGCTCTAAAAGAAAATCGATTAATTGCTTCATTTTAATAAGAGCGTCATCTTAACTTCTCTTTGTTTTCTTAAGTTTCTATTCGAGTTCGACTTGACGCTTTAGAGTGCGAGTTAAATTACGTTCAAGTTAACGAATACGAAATTGCGCTTAATTCGTCGTTAATAAGATAAACTCTTCATTACGTTGTTAATTCTTTATGTTAAGAATAACACTTTTTCGCAAACGTTTTATTAATCTAGTAATTGTGTTTTCGACTTCGAACGTTTTACGATATTTGTTAACAAAAACTTTTATTTAATCTTAAAAACGTTTAACAAATTAATAAATATTAATAATTATTATATTGTAAACGCAAACAAAATATATCGCAATGCAACGATTTGATTTACGATAAAGAACTTTGCAATAAATGTAAACATTCTTCTTTCTACAAACATATACACATTTGTCTACGCAAGTTATACATAAAAGATTATTATAAACTATAATATATTAATTCTCGCAAACGATAAAATGTTAAAATTGTTTACTCTTTTATTTCTTCGATTTCTTAAAAGATAAAGATAAAGTTAAAGATATATTGATTTAATATTTGCACTATATATATAAGTCTTACATATTGTCGTCTTTGTAACAATTTATTTACGACAAGAAAGCAATTGCAATTAAGAAGAATATAAAGAGAAAGAAAGAAAAGAAAGAAGAAATAACAACATTTGTGTTTATAATTTATCTAACGTGTACGCAACGCTAACTTTACTTTAAATTCTATTTAGAATTTTAACAGCAACGACGAAGCGATAATTTATCATAAATTGTTATTGTCGCTATTACGTTGTTCTACAAGTTGTGTTGAATTAAAGCATAAATTAATTTTTATTAAATAAAAAACTTTTTTTCTTCTAATTTCCAATAAGGTTTGGGAAGATTTTTAACGAGCTCTTGTAACGTTAGCGCTTAATAGACGTCTTCGTCTTGTGTAAGACTAATATAGCTTCTTACATCATTGAAAATCAATGCTCTAAGAGAAGAAATAATTGTAATGTTATAACGTTATCGACGCGCTAGCGCCTCAAGATATGGCAAGGCACGTAATCTTAATTGTCTATAAAAACTTTAAATCGTACAACTTTTCTTTCGAGTTAAAAAGCAAGAAGCAAACTCGCACGTTATAACGAGTATTAAATAGAAAGAAAGCTCGTTTCTCGTTGTTCTTTAACGATTAGTCTTATCACTATCTACCTTATATAACTAGAACATAGTAATAAAAGTCTATTATATCTCACGTCTTTTATATCTTAGTGCGTCGACAAGTAGTAAACGCATTCGTATCTTACAATTTAAGCAATTAATACATAGTAAAACAATGTTAATAACGTATAAGCAATAAAATGTAACAATAAAATAGCATTTGCTAGATTAATCTATGCTAGATATATTATTGCTTCTTGCTTATTTATTTTATTAATTAAGATAACTTTAATAGTTACTCTATGTAAAGCCTTAATATTGTCGATTTAATGTCTTGAAACGTCTCTTAATTACATTAACATTGTGCACGTATTAATCTAGTTAACGCAAGTATTTTAACTCACAAACTTAATTAATGTTTTCATTAAATAACTAGAATTTTACTTCAACTACTTGCATTATAATACTTGTAAAAAGTTAATTATTAATCGACAATATTAATGTTTGTTGTAAACTCTTATTAAGAAAACACATATATATGACGTTCGTTCTTCTAAATCTTCGTCATCAATTTTTTTTTTTTTTAGTTGAACGAGATCGTTGAGAACGCGAGAAGCTCTTCTTCGTAATACATCTTTTCTTCATTATAGAACGTAAAATAGTTGTTAATATTATTTCTTAAGTTTATGATGTGCTTCGTTCGACGAATTTATCTTTACTCTTTAGTTAACAACTTCATTGTGTAAAGACTTAAATAAATATAAATTACGTTTAAGTAATATGTTATTTTAATTTGTGACTTGCTAGTGTAATGTTGTAGCGACGTAGTTGTGTGCTAATGTGTTTAAAGTTAATATATTTAAGTTTAAACATAAGTAAAGTTTGTTCAAGATATTTTATTATTCATAGCAATAACTACATTTAATACAATCTTAATAAAAGTTATATTAGAATTGAAAATTGTAATAAGAATTTAGTTTACATTTTTACATCAAAGCTACAATGCACGAAGTAATAGAATTAAGTAATAGAACATTCTTAGTTACTACTTTTTATCGTTGCACAATATTTATATAAATAATTCTTTCTTATATTTTTAATAACTTATTTTTGCTCTTTTGCTTCAACGTTTAGATGTAAAACGTATAAAAGCTTCTTAATGTTTAGAATTGCAATTTAATAATTATTATTAAAGTAAACACTTCTCGCGAACAATTCTTTAATCGTAGAATTCTTAGCTTACGTGTTAGCTTCAATGCTATAAAACACATTTACATTGATAAATCATAATAGACTTGTTTATCTTTTTAAATCGTAAAATTGTAATTAAGAAGAGTTAAACATTCGAGAAAATTATCGTTCATTTATTAGTTTATCGTTGAGAACAATTTAACGAACTAGACATTCGAATAAATCTTAAGATAAATTAATGTATCGTGAAAAAACGCGATTGAAATGTAATTTAACATGTTATGTAAATACGTTATTAGCGATTACATTTCTAATTTTATCTCTTAATTATATTTATTTGTCAAAGACTAAATTTGTTGTATTTAATTGTTAAATCTAATAAAGTATTTAATTAAATATCTTGGTAATTAAACGCATTTTGTTCTAGAATGTCGCAATAATTAATATTATTATTATTGATTAAAATTAATTAACATATATAAAAAAGATAAGACTTGTTAATATCTTGTCTTAGCATTTAAATGTTATAGACATTACTTGTTTTTACTTCTAATTCTTTTTACTTCGCAACTAAAGCACAATTTGTTACTACATACTATTAGTTGCACTTTTGATTAAACTTAGAATTAAGTCACAACGAACTCTAATAAATTATGTTAACGATTTTTAATCTTACTTTATAAGAGAAGAGATACAACGCATAAAGCAACAAAATTTAGCAATAAAACTATGACTTTAACTATTATTACGTATCGTTATACAAGATCTTAAGAGATAATTTATACTTCTTATTAATAATTATTATATCTCTCTTAATTCGACGTCGAAATGCGTAAGATTACACATTACTAGTTATTAAGTAAGCATTACGCAAGAGTTGCAAGAAGAAACGCTAACGAATAACTCTTAGTATGTTGTTATATTATTGAGCTATTAAGTTTTAAACAACAATTGCGAGAGTTATAAGTCGTAACACTAAAAATAATAAAATGTGAAATATTAACAAATAACTAAAAGCTAGCTTCATTTAAATTAATATTTGTCTCGAAACTATTATAATTATTAACAAATAATAAATCTATTTTAAGTTGTCAATGTAAATAAATGTTGTCTAATAATACTTCGTACGCTAAGCAAAGTCTATAATTCTAATAATTTATTACGAGAAACATTGCTTTCTTATAATAGAAAATGACTTGCTCTTTCTAATTGCTAGCTTTTGTTTCAAGTGTCTTATCTAAACGTTAAGCTTTATAAATAATTATATTGTCAACTATATACGACGTTTGCTTTGTTAAATGAAAAGCTCTAAATAAATAATAATCGAGAAATTAATATAGAAATGAATAACATTTAAGATGTTACTAGATAGCAGAATGTAATTACACACATTTCTAGCATTAATTTCTATTGTTCGAAAACTTATATTATCGAGATAAAAGACTATTGTCGAAAAGATAGAATTTGGCGAGTGAATTCTAAGTAGTGACTTGACGTTACAATTTTTATTAAATAATTATATTTAAATCTTAGCTTTAACAATATATTAACTAATATTAAAATCTAAAATAAAACTTAATTGTATCAATTATTAAAACTATGTCAAACTAGAATTTTAATATAAATACATTGTATTAAATGACGTCTTTACTAGTTAATAATTGTTTACAAATGTAAAAAGCGACAATTCTTATAAAAGTTTAAGAAGATACGTTCGATCTACGAAAACTACTATTGCGCAAACAAGAAATGCAAAATGTACAATTTCTAATTCTTAACATTGTATTTAAGAAGAAAGAAGTAATTTTAATAAAGAATCTACTTGTGAACGACAAGTTAACGTAAATATTGCTCTTTTTACGTTCTTAAGTTACATTAAGATCTTGAAACTCTAATGCGCTTTTAAAAGAAACATTTCTACAAACGAATGCTAAAAAATATCGCATATTAAACAAGAAAATAAAATATATTAATAATGCATAGACGACTTATAATTATTTCGACTTTCTTGTATTATGCAATGAAGTAGATAGATTAAATGCGATTATTAAGTTTAATTATGCGAACTTCAAGTAAAATTTAAGCAAAAAAAAATCTAGCAATAAGATGAAGAATAATCGACGAAAAGTTTACGACATAGATTAGATTGCAAGAATTGTTCTCGTATTATTTTCTACTACTTATCGTAATAGCTTGTATAGTTTAACATAATTATCGTAACTTCATTTTTATTCTAATTGACTTTGTTTGCTTTAAAACAAGTTTCTTAACGTTTAATAATAAGCAAATATCGTTTGTGAATTTTTATTAAATTGATCTTTATATCTTTTTGGAGTTTAATCATAAAATTAACATTTTATTCTCTAGAATTCGTTAGCGATATATCGATGTTTATTTTAAGTAGATTGATTGTCGATTAAGCATAATCTTCGTTAAAATAATTAGAAGAAACTTGATCGTTGTTGTTTAATTAATTATTTCGTTCTTCGTATAATAAAGCTTCGAATTGCATAAAGAAAATAGCGATTAATAATAAAATTTAGCAATAAAATCTCTTTTCGTTAAATTAAATATAAAAGTATTAGTTACTTTAATCTCTAAGTACTATTTTTATAATTAAGACAATTTTCGTTTACGTTTGTACTATCTTTTATTTTATTTCTTCTAACATTACGTGCTATCTTTAGAGCATTTTATTATGATTATAAAATTCTCGCAATTCAATCAAGATGCATTGTTCGACTTAAAGAAGTACTTAAACAACAATAACATCTTTGACACATTCTATTAACTTAATTCTTCTAATCTAAAAGTCATTAAAGCTTACTAAAATCTCTTCTCGTTTATTCGAAAAAATAAGCGTTAGATAGAGTTTTTACTTAATAAACTTTTGCGTCTTAATGATAAAAGCGTAATTGTATAAACAATTAAGAAGCATCTTATGTTTAAAAAGTAATAATAAAATTAAACTTTCTAGAATTAAGATACAAAGTTAAAACTAATAAAGCATTTAAATCTTTAATAAAATATTTAAGCTCGAAAAATCAAGCTTTAGAGCAATTAATATAAGATTGCTTGCGTCGTTATTAATGTGCTTAAAGTCATTTGCAAAAGCTATGAAAAAATATTTCTTTATTTAACTTTTACTAATTTAGAAACTTTTATCATAAAACAATACAAAAAAGACAATAATTAATGTTAGAAATTTAAAGATTTATTGATTTAACTTATTGTTATCGCAATTAACGCGTTAATTGTTCGATACAAAGTCTTTCGTAAACTTCAAGCAAATAATGTATTAAACAAGAACATAAAAAGTATAATTCAAGATATTAAGATTTGTTAAGACAATATCTATGCTATGTTGCAACGAACGTACGACATAAAAGACTCTATATATAAATAACTTTATATCTAGACGAAGTCAAAGTTCTAAGTGCTAAAATTAACAAGAAATAAATAAAGTTAAATACGTTACATAATAACACTTTTGAAATCTTTCAAGAAACTTAGTTAAGCTTTAAATTTTTCTTAAAATCTTACAATATACGAAGCTTAAAAAACTTACAATATAATGCATAATTATTTAAAAGATTAGCGACAAGTTATTGCGAGACTTTTAAATGTAACTTGAACAAAAAAGTTACAAAAAAACATTTAAATCGTTAGAAATTAAATTAATGTATATTATAAAACTATTTATAACAAAGCAAGTACATACTTTAATGTTAAGACTTTACTTAATTCATTTAGAAAACAATCGATATATAGCGTACGTTATTCTATTAATAACGTTTCGCATTCTATTGTCGTCTTCTATTGCTTAAAAGATTAACGTTTCTCTATAAAATTAAAGTTGATTATTAGTTAATAAACGAAAATACGTTTAAGAGTTTAAGAAATACTACAATAATAACTATCTACAATATTAAAAACTAAAATATCATTAATGTCTCGTTATTAGATTTAAAAAGAAACAATTTCTAGCAATTGTCGTGCTAGCTACTTAACGTAACATCGACAATTAACAAAATGTCGTTAATAGCACATAGAATATTGCGTTAAAGACGAAGATTAACGAGATAATTGTTTAGCTTGCTAAGTTAATCGAATCTATTAATAAGTCTTTTATTCTAAGCGTTTAAAACACTCTAAAGTCTTAATTTCTAACATTAGCTCGTATAATTAAAGACGTTTTAGCAATTCTTGTCTCGAATATTAATGTTAAACGACTATTTTTAATGATGCGCAATGTGATTATCTATCGTCGCAATTAATTTCGCGAACACATTATTAAAAATATAATAATAATTAAATGTACAAATTAATTTGCTAGAAACATCTTAAAGAACGCAAACATTATATTGCTTATTATTGCGAAAAAGCTAAATTAAGATATTAAAAAAATTAACGACAATAAATCTTTATTAAATATTACTTAAGTAATAGAATTAAAAAACGATAATAAGAAGTTAAACAATAATTTAAACTTCGAAACGTCTTTTATTAAATTAAATAATTTAAATAACGCTACTTATGCGATAGCAATAATAAACAATAGTAGAAGTTAAGATTCAATCAATACGTTAAGAGAACTTTAAGCTTGTTTTCTTGTTAATTTTTCTCTAACATTCTTAATAGATAAAATTTAAAATTACGTTAATAATAATGCGAGAAGTTATCAAAGCTTAAGTTACTCGCAAATAGAGTTAACATTGCTCGCATATTCGCAAAACTTAAATCATTCTTAATTAATGTCTTAAGTAATTATATTTATCTTTGCGAAGAGTTAACAACAATACATAATAAACAAATTAAGTTAAAGTACGTTAACTCGTTTGCGAGAGATATTTGCGAAGCAATAGCGAGTCAATACATAAAATAACTATTAATTTAGCTTAAACGTAATAGAGAAATAGCAAGAGAAACTTAGTTTTAACATATATTAGACGAAGTTTGATCAATTGTTATAATAGCTAAATTTTATTCTAAGCTTTTAATAGCATTCATTTTTAGATCTTAGTGTTCTAGACTTTTAAGATTAATTTCACGAATTTTATCTCTATATATATGACGTAATCAAATAGCTTTAAGTCTTTACTAATTTATTGCTTAAATCTATTACTTAAGTTTCGAACGCAAATTGTTAATGCATTTAACTATGCAAAGCATAAGACATATCTTATTATTTATTTAATCTTATACTAATCTTATTAATAAAATTAAATGAATTAAGTTGAACATTCGACGCGCATTCTTCGTTTGTCTCACTCTATTAAGCTATGAAATTTGCCTAATTCTAGAATTAGAATTGAGCGAATTAACTCGATCGAGTTGAAACTTAATTTAACGATCACACTAGACTTAATTAAAAGAGCAAGAAAATCAATTTTGCTAGATATTCTAGTTTAAAAGAGAGATTCTTTTTATTTCTTTGTTGTTTTAAATTTGCATATTAAATATTTCTGCGTTTGTTCTAATATTAGAGTTCGAAATTCTTAGTTCTATTCGAGTCTTAAGATAGTCTATATAAGAGAGTCTTTAATATATAGAGTTTTATTGAATTTGTTTCTTACTAGATACTCGATTATTAGATTGATCGTCAAGTCGAGTTATAATATTATCTCTTTAATTCGATCTAACGTCAAGATTGGGTCGCGACGATTTTTTGAAATCGAATCGCTTAAATTAGTTTAGCGCGCTTCGCGTTAAACTACTTATAGTAATTGACTAAACTACTTTGAGCGATTCGATTTCTCGAATTTTTTTTGACTTGAGTCTTAACATTTGCATGTGATATTTCCGGGTTAACGCAATTAGTCTATCGATTATTTTGCAACAAATATTATATAACTTGAGTTAAAAGTAAGAGAAGTAACATATATATTGAAGCTAATATCTACATAATTTGTTGTCGACAAGTAAATAGATTAATTATTCGAGAATAATAATAAAGAAGATTTGTTTTTCTATTTCTATTTATGTTCTATGCAAGAAAGAAGAACAAGATTGATTGCGTAGATCGAAATAGACTTTGCGAACAACACATATTAGCTCTACGTCCAATTATTGTTCTTTCTTTACACTAAAATCTTGACTAGTCCTTATGTTGTGTTCTAGGCGCTATTATCGCTTACAATAATTATTTCGGAACTAGTGCTAACTGTATCTCTCGATTTCACATGTTGAGAATCTAGAAACGATTATTTTTCGTTCATCACTTCTGACGAGTAGCGATCCCTATACTTAGCACTGTTAGCGCGATTGTATATAATAGCTGAGGCGAGAAGCGAAGGCCATCTACTTGTAAAACGATTTAGAGCATCACTTCCCAAACGAGCGATCATCATCTATGAAAATTTCCTCAAATTGCGCTCTCATATTCTTCTTTTTATGACTTTCTTTCGCTCGAGAATCCAGAAGCACAGAGAGTTGACTTTTACACCATTGCTCGAATACGTCGAACATATCGAAAAGTATTCGCTCATTTCACGTTTATTCCCACGCAGCCCATACTAACACCACCGCTTCATCAGCGAGATTCATCAAAATCTCTTCGATATCGCAGTATCGCGCATCTCGAAGAGAATTTCAGTTCTGATCTTCATGTTCAGTACGTATACCTCATCGCTTTCCCCAAGATATTTTTTCTTGCCCACTAAACTTTTCTCTTTCTCAGAGAGGACGAGACCTCTCTAAACCTCGTCTTCTTCAAAATTCTTAGCAGCACTTTTCGGCCAAACTTTCTCGCAGTCGAAATCAAAGATCGTAGACCTGTTGTCCACAAGACAGACCCCGTGGGCAGAGGCGGCGTCGTTGGCTTCGCTACCGCGTGGGTTTTCAAATCGAGGAGTGAAGTTAAGCGCTTTAACGAGAATACGATGTATGTTTCGATCTTCTCGAGATATTTGTCAGACGAGAGTTGCGAATTGAGTCAGACTAATAAGGTTGAACGAGGATTGTAGTGAGATATTTACGATCACTTGGTTTTCGGGAAAGGGCGAGTCGAAGAATGAGCGAAGAATGATAACGAATGCTTAGGCGACAATTGGGGATTCGAGTCTTGTGAGAGCGCTCAAAGAAAGAGAGAAAAGAAAGAAAGGCGTAAAAGACTTTGTTGTCAAGAGAAGGGTTTCGAAAGCGAAGACACGCTTCAAGGCGTTGTAATCGTATGAAAGGTTTGACTCGAAGCTCTTAAGTGTTTTATGAATTGATGACTAGAGAGTTCTAATTCTCATCGTTTCTAAAATGAAGATGATAGAAAGTCTGATTCGAGGTATAGCTCATAATGTCTTTTTAGACGCTCTTTCAGTCTTGATATTTTTGCTTGCCGAAGATGGGCTGTTGGGAAGCGAAGCACTATTAGCAATGCTTTCACTTTACGTGAATCTCGAGCGCATGCTCGAATTCGAAGTATCGACTTTTTACTTTAAAGAATGGGCGAAATAGAAATAGAAAGAAAAGAAATAGTAACAAATAGTGAACTCATTGTCGCGACAATAAGTGTAGAATCTATTCTATGAAGCATGAAGCGAAGATATTGTTAATGTACAAGATTATGATATTTTAGTTCAACTATTTTGTCTATACGTGATACGACGACGAGAAAATTTGATGCATTGGCCTTCACGACATCAAGAAGTGAAGGGAAGACATTTCACGCATGTTCGACCACCCTTCTGCAGAGAGCTTTTGGCGCATATCTGGGGCGAGAGAAGATTAGTTCTCTTGGGCTGGACCCTGCTGAGCGCTCTTCGACATGTTCATTTGATAATTATGTTTCTGCTTATACTTTTGGGCTTCGAAATCTACCGATCTCGCTTAGATCTTAGGGGTGACCTTCTTAATCTTCTTCACGTTCTTGAAACTCATTTCTTAGCAGAACACGAACGAAGCGAATGTCGCTTCAGTCGTGATATAGAACACGTGATTCAATGCTTAATTGTAAGCAAGTAAGACGTCGTTCAACGATTTCTGTGGAACCACCTCTTGTATAGTAGAAGCGCCTGCGATCAAAAAAGTTTTAACATCGACGTCGGGTGCGAAAGTCTTAAGCGCCTGCCCTAGACTACTGGTGAAGGTCGTTTGTGAAAACGCGAGAAATAGAGAGTCGCCAAACGTTTGTGTGAAGATGAGTACAGCCATGCCAATTGACAGCTTTGCTGAAGGAACATTGTTTTGAATGGCGACAATAGGCTGAAGAATGTAGACAGTTAGTGATAGTACTATGCGACGTATGAGCAGAAGAATCTTACTATCTGAAGTTCACAGTCACGATTAATTTCGCTTAGAATCTGATAGCCTATCCAGACCCCAGTTGATGAAGTTGGCGTTAGAGTTGATATCAGGCCGTATTCGACTAAGGTCAAGACAGCGCCAGAAACAGCCCAAGGCTAATAATAGTCGATCTTTGACACTGATATCAGTCAGTTCATGTTTTCTATATTGCCGAAAAGAATTCGCTAGTGAATGCCTGACATATCGAGAAAACCAGACAAGATCGAGAACAAAATCTGGCTCAAGATACTTAAAAGAAGATAGATTTCACTCAAGATTAAGAAGACGCCTTTCACAGTCTAAAAATAAATGGATAGATAATAAATGAATGACAACATTTCTTCAAAGTAAAAGAATGCGACTAAGCAGCTGCATCAGACGACCCTTCTTCTCATCATCAAGAAAGAAATCATAGCCATATCGCCTTTGCGATACTCTTATGTCAGAAAGACACACAGCGTCCTCGCTGCGCCACAGAAGAGCCCGATCACCGTAGCACTGTTTCAAGAATAGCGGGTGTCGCCTCATTGCAAAGTCAGGAGAAACTAGATAGCAGCGGGGGCAAAGAGCGCAAAGTCTACAAGATTCAGCTTTTCACGTATGATACTAATCAACGGCGTCTCGCTATCTCTCACAACTCGGTCGAGAATGTTAACGAGCAGTAGGAGACCAGCGATGAGGTCGCCTACGAGAAGATTGATGTAAAAGCATCATCGCTAAGTTGTGTATTAAGTAAGCGCTCCACCGATTACTGGCTCAAGGACTACATTGAGTTGCGAGACTGACATCATGAATCCGAGATACACAGATCGTTTAGCCAGTGAAAGACATGCAACGAGAATGATAAGAGCACCATTAATGAGTCTCGAGCCTCTCATGCCTGCTACGACTCGCTCTACAATCAACATCTTGAAGGAATTGGCGACGTCACAAAGTAAGAAACCTAGTTCGAAGATAACTAGAAAGGTAAGAAAAGTGAACTGTGATAAATAAGCAAGACATGCAATTTGCTGTAAGCTGGCCGCCTATCTTGAATTTAAAATAGGTGTAGATTTTTCTCGTCAACGACTGAAGAGAGCAACTAAATTCGACAATCAAACAGTAAAAGAGAAGAATGCTATAAGCGAACAGATCTTGCGAGAAGATAAGCACTGCCATATTAGTCAACATCAGGCAAAGAATGAAAGTCGTTAGTGATACGTGAAATAGCCTGTCGCCAACTTAAGCAAAATTACAAAAGGCTAAGAAGGCGTGACGTACTGTTGCGATGATGAACTGATCTTACAAGATCAGAAATGCTATCAGAGTTACACAATCAATGATCGTGGCTAGCTTGAAACCGGTGACATATTCGTAGTCATCTTCGACCGAATGGTCTGGCTTAACACTTTCGACTATGGGGGCCTTCCTTTTCGATTTAGGTTCAGGTGCTGCTGATTCGACCTTCGAAGAACGCGAATCGTGTATCTCTGTATAAGAAAGCGACGACTCTAATAACTTTTGTTCGTTCATAGCGTATTGTTATTGAATGTTGATAATTAGAATGAGCGACTGAGCGAAGAAGACGAAATTGATTGTAAACTTGACACCACAGAGCATGCAAAGAGAGAGTATGACGCGAAATATAATAGGGAACGCTTGAATACGAAGATCAATAAAGAGACGATCTCAAACATAGTCGCGCGTAACGAAAGTGTCGATGATACTTAAGTGTTTGCTGAAAGAGAAATCAGGAATCGAAGATTGCCTTAAGAACGAAAACTTCGAGTATTGTCAAATCAAGAGACAGAAAAACTCTAAGTTCGAGTTAAAGTTCAAAGTTCGACGCATTATTGATCGGGCCTTCTGTTTGAAAGTCATAGAACTCGAATTGAAATTTCTTTATCATCAACAAGTCATTAAGTCATGCGTCGCTCGAAGCATTCATCGATGCGCTTCTCGCAATCTCGGCCACTGAAGCAGTAGCTGAAGAATGATGTCTCTGACTGTTATCTCTGAACTGCCATCACGCGTTGATGCAGGTCAACTTTCGAACATTGATCTCGAACTGCTACATATGCGACAGTTCGTCATCATATTCTAAGTCAGTCGTCGACTTCACTTGTGTCATGTTGTTGATAACATCGTTGATGATCGTCGACAAATTACATGTTTCTCTGACCAGACTCTGATTTCAGTCAGGATGGTCAAACGTGAAAAGCCTGTATAACAGAACGATACAACGAGCGAGCTGTGTGCTGACTCATATAGAGAAGCGAACATAGTGGACTGGCGAAAAGGTGAAGTAAATTTCGAATCATTTTTTAGTAGCCTCGAGAACACTGTAAAGCGACTCAATTCGAAGAAGCTTCAATTCTCGGTGATTTGTGTCGGGGTCTAAAAATGCGATCTCGTGCACTTTGCCCTCTGTGCTATAGAGATGCAGCAGTAAAAGTTCTAACACATGCACATCAATCTTGTAATTCAAAGCTGCGTCAAAATTCAACTTACTATCATTCTGTAGTTCTGATGAAATTATTTTTCTACATGCCTTCAGCTCAGTCTGCATTGCTTTCAAATAGAACGACCAAGAGCTTCTTGAAGCACTAATAGTTTGACAAACTCTCTGCAGTCCTAAAATTCGAAAGATCTTGTTCTTAATCAATTGAAGACGTGTAAAGTGAATCAACAAGAAGTCTCCCGAGATTTCTTTGTTTTGGGTCAGGCTCTCTAGATAGTCATTCAGGCATGAGATTCAAAGAAGTGACTCGACTTTCGAGAAGTAGTTTGAGACTCTAGTACACAAGTCGATCAACAACGAGCACACGAAAAGAAGAGTATTTTCTACACTGAAGTTACTAAAAAACAATCAAGCACAACTCTTTTTTCTTCAATCGTTCGTTCTTGTGACTGACAGTATCTCTTTGCGCTTCTTTGGGCGACGTACTCAAGCAAGAGATGCGACATATCTCTTGATACGACTTTGTTGAGACCGAATTCTACAAGCTGAGCAACGACAAGTTGAACTAGATTGGAAAGAATAAGTTTGTTGTGCAAATAATATTGTTCTCTTGAGTTGTTGTCAGCGAACTCAGAAGAGATCGAATGCATTTCATATCATGCGACGCGAATGATGATACCATATAGAAGATTCAGACTTCTTTGTTCTTTCACAAGTATCAGCTCACCTAGATGACGCCTTACAGCACGACTTAGTGTCGTCTGCTTCGTTGATGATTTGGTGGTTATGATCATGATGCAGAGCCACATAAACGAATATTTCTGATGAACTTCACTAGCACTTTTTGAAGAGAGGATGATCACGAACGGCATGTATTCAAGCATATCATCGCGAAAGAACCTGAGAAGCTTCTTGGCTTCTCATTTAGCAGATTCAAGTGTAAGAGAGATTAGTGAGCTGGGGCTTTGAGATCTTGTCGACGCTGTTTCATGTGAAGAGACTGGAGTAAGTGTTTGAAAACTAAGAATGAAAGAATCGACGACTTGTGCGATCTGATTCTCTTTTGATGCTGCAACGTTCCTCGAATATGATCTGATGTTAGCTTGAGCTTAAAGATGAAATTTGATTGTAGTCGAATTGAAATTTGTAGTTGCATCTTTGAATGAAACAATCGTTCCTATAAGAAAGTAGAGATTCTTGAGCCTTCTCTTCAGACGCACTGAGTCTGTGAAGAATACTTTGTTCGAAGACTTTCGTTTACGAGCAGATATTGACGCTTGACAATTTTTAGCGAGACGTGTGCATCTGTACTGAATCAATGATTGAAAATGTTGAATAACTTTGCTACATGCATATCTCCCACATTTAGTATCGCTGGCGCTGACGATAACGCATTTAGCTTTGACTTGCGCACAGCTCGTGCACGTTCGACCGTTGCTAAACGGAGCTTCTGCGTTGGCGCTTAATTGTGTCTTCATTCGCTGACATCTTCTGTCTTATCTCTATTTAGTAAGGCGTCAATGCGCAACAAGCAGTATAACAGAGCGATTCAAAGCTTGCATTTGGTGATGCGCGAGCAAAAGTCCACGAGGGCAGAACGAGAACGATCAAGCGAAATCTTCGCTGCGAGCTTAGCAAGAACGAAGCCTCTTTTGTGTAATGTTGCTGGGCGATCTCTGGGCGATAGATGCAGCCCTTCTAGTATATAGAAGTAATGAATGGTGTCGTGTTCGTCAGATTGCGATTACTGTAGTTTTTTGGCCCAATAAGCTCTGGACATCTATTATCTTAAGAACGTTATATTTTGTCGACATAATTTTTTAGTTCGTCTGTTTGTATATTATTGTTTAGCTAGACCGAACATTTCATAGCTACAAATCTACTTCTAGTTCTTTTTCTTAATATAATACTAGTATTAGAGATTAGAGTTAATTGATAATTTTAAGAGAAACACTTTATAGAAGCGAATACTGCTAAGCGTTCTCTATTAAGACAATATTAACTAGATTGTTTCTAGTCTACTTGTGCTAACTTATTAAGAAAATATTTAATATCTATATAAACTTATATTATTTTAACGCTAGTTTAAAATTTATAATAAAGAGAAGAAAGTTAGAATCGACAAATCTAAGAACGTTAAATATAATTATTTTTGCTTGCTATTTGCTAATTCTATAAACTTATATCTACAAAAGTTAATTAAAATCTCTTGAATCTTTATAATAAAAATCTTTCTTGCTATTAATATTATTACTTTTTAATCTTATATAATTCTTATATTGTTATATTGTTTGTACACAATATTATATAATTAATTATTTTCTTAATATTAATTTATTTTTGTATTTGCTCTTTCTTGTTGCTATTATTATACATAATTAATACTATTACTTAAATATTTAACATTATTATCTTTATTAATTAATTAGATTTTTTTTTGTTTTTATATATTGTTTTTACAATAAAGATATTAAATATTAAAAGAATTAAAAATAATATTTAACAATATTTTAAAGTTAAATTTTTAACTATAGATTAAATTCTATTATTTAAGATTAATTGTTAGATTTAAAATATATGTTTTTTATTAAACTAATTGTGTCAATTTGAAAAATCGAATTAAATCTTAATAATTCGATTTAAATCGAATCGAAAGTCTTAACAATTTGATTTCTAAAATTGAAATTAACAATTCGATTTAATTTTAAACTTCAAATCGAAAATCGAATAAAAAAATCGAATTAAATTGTTAAGACTTAATATTAATATAAAGAAATTCTAAAATAAATAGTAGAAAATTATATTTTATTCTATAATCTTTCGATATAAGATTATCTAATAATATATTATAATAATGCATTCGAACTATCTAGATAATTAAAGTTAAATTATTGATTTAATTTTTTTAGTTAAAGAATTTAACAATTTTGTTTTGCATAATCTTATTAAAGATTATAAAAAAAAAAAAATTATTATATTTTATAAAAAATTTAAATTCTTAATCTTTTAATTCGCAATAATAATAACACAATAATTATAATAAAATTAATAAAAGTATAATAATATTCTTAATAATATTATTATAAATGTTATATTACTATTATTAAAAATTAAAATGCTCTATTATTAAGTTATTAAAACTTTAATATTTAAGCATATTTTATTTAAAAATATATAAAGAACTAATAACTTTAAAGCAATAACATAATTCTTAAAAAATTAAACATATTATTCGAAAAATTAATTTAAATTGTTAAGATATTAATTTTATTATAAATTATAATTAATTTGTTTAAAATCTTAATTATATATTGTAAATTTAATAATGCAATATAGTAATACAATATAATAATGCAATATAATAATATATTATAATATTAATTTGTAATAATAAATTCTTTAAGTTAAATATATAAAGTTATTAGTTTAAGATCTTAATAATTTTATTTATTGTACTATTATTTTAAATAATTTAATTCGAATTACTTTTAATTTTGTTATTATTTTTATTATTATAATGTTAATTTTTATTGCTCGCATTCTTCTCTTTGTTATTATTATTAATATTAGTAATTTTATAGTAATTATAACTTAACGTTTTAGCATTTTCTTAAACTATATATCGAATTTCTTAATTATTATTATTCTTTTTAACAATATTGTTAAAATTCTTTATTTTAATATTAATAAAATTAGAATTTTTTTTCTTTTTCGCGTTTTTTAATAATGTTATTTTCTTAATAAAGTTGCTATACAAATTAAAAGAATCGACGTTATTAATTCTCTTTTAAATAACTTTAAGTTGTTTTATCTTTTTAATTACAAATTTATTTTTTATTTTTTGTCTAAATTAATTCTTAAAACATTGTGTTATTAAATTGTTAATATTATATATTTTATTATATTACTTAAATGCATTATTATAAATGTCTTAATTAATTTAATATTTATTAATCTTATTTTTAATATTGTTCTTTATAACTTTACAATTTAATTAAGAAACTTTTATTTAAATAAACGTTTTATATAATTTTTTAACGCAAATTAAAATAATTTTGCAATTGTTATTTTGTTTTTAATATAATTTTTTCTTATTATTATTATATTCTTATGTGCAATTTCGACTTGCGATACTTTTTAAATTAATTAATAGTAATTTTATTATTTGTGCAATTTCTTAACTTAATTTACTAGTAATATATATAAATATTAGTAAAGTGTTATAAGATACAAAATGTAAAAAAGTTTTAAAAATTAATAAAATTATAAATAAAATATTAAGAGATAATTTTACAAATTAAAGTAAAAATTATATACGTTAAAATTAAAATTATTTCTTACTTCTACTTTTATTTACTTTAAACTTTTTACTTAATACAATTATTATTTCTTTATATTAATATTTATCTAATTTTATTAATAAGTAATGCAAGTTTATTTATATTAATTTCTTTATTATTTATTTTACGTAATTTTGTTATTAATTATTAATTTAAGCTTTTGTTTTTATGCAATTTTTAACACAATTTTCGACGCATTTCTATCGATAAAAGTTCTAAAAATTATCGCGCTTTTCTTTATAATTTCTTACGTATATATTATTTTATTTTAATTAATATTACTATCTTTAATAACTCGCATAAAGTAAATAAGTAATATATATAAATAATATAATAAATCTTGTTTATAACTAACAAGCTTAATTTGCTAATTTAAAAGTTCGCTTTAAAATTCTCTTATAATAAAATAATTTCTTGTAATTAATTTAAATAAGACAAAATAAACATTAATAAAAGCAAGAATATTAAAGACAAAAATATTAAAAAAAAAGTATTTATAATATTAACGTAAACAAGATAATACAAATAAACAATATATTTTTAACTAATATACTAATATTTTTTAATAAAGAAAACAAAAATAAAAGTTTAAAATTGTTGCACTTTAAGAGATTAAAAAATATTAAAAGTTAATTAATTTTCTATATTAGGGTTAGGGTTAGGGTTAGGGTTAGGGTTAGGGTTAGGGTTAGGGTTAGGGTTAGGGTTAGGGTTAGGGTTAGGGTTAGGGTTAGGGTTAGGGTTAGGGTTAGGGT
>JAABUO010000711.1_pt1 | contig 54642 bp, 50 predicted proteins | sample 5559291 | NCBI WGS metagenome assembly JAABUO01 (sample SAMN10711878, study PRJNA513372) | rock metagenome | isolation source: Antarctica rocks | place: Antarctica: Victoria Land, Finger Mt sud | reverse complement strand
CCAAATGGTAATTTGATCCACCCCAAGCCACAGCTACTCTACTTCCAACAGACCTTTCAATCACCGTTGACATTTAACACTACATATATCCTCCCAACAGCTAGCTGAAGTCCTCACCTCCCGCCTGAACATAGTGGTGGGGCGAAGGGGCTGGACCCGGGAAGGAGCAGGCGGCGCCAGCAAGGGCCCACGGGAGGCGGAATGTCGGGTCGGGTCTCAATTCCTGTCGAAGCAGCGATAGATGTCATTATTCTATGAAGCGAAAGATTCGCCTCAATACAGGGGGATCACATGATCATACTAGTCTCAAACTAGTCCCAAATACCTAGGTACCTACCTACCTTAAGCATCTCATTTCAACACTCCCCCTTGCGCAGGCCTATCTATCGTAGACTAGACCTCGTTGACGCGAAACATCTGAAGCTGTTCAGAAGACCTCTCTGACTCCCAAATCATGGTCTATTTCTATAGAACATGCCTCAGAGAAAAGGACTTCGGCGCAGCTGTCCCAGTGACGCACTGATCTCTGTGGCCCTACCGCGCAGGGGCTTTATGGACTCGACTTATCGTAGTCAGACGGACACAAACACACTGCTAAGCATCATGTGCAGTCAACCCTTCCGGGCTCATAACCTGTTGAAGCAGCGATAGATGTAAGTGTATTCGTTCTAAGGTATGAAGCGAAAGATTCGCCTAGATACAGGGGGATCGCATGAACCTACTACCAGGCCCTAGCCCTACCAGCCCTATGAAGGCGGAGATTACCATCGCATGAGGACAAGAAGTCATGTCAAGAAGTGTTATTATGTTATCGACGGCAGAGCATGGAAGCACCCTCCCTGGAGAGGCTGGAAAGGCATTCCCAAGTCCTCTCCGTTGGGAGATGCCTTTCGAGAAAGCATCCCTAAATCGAAGACATCGTCTTATCCTCATCGCGCATCACCATTCAGAATGTTTCCAAGTCACCATAACAAATCTTGAAGAGCATGTAAAGTGGATACCATGTGCTTACATACGTTGCCGGATAATAAAGGGAGAGGAGATGTGGCTCTGTTCCTCGCCGCCGCAAGCGGAAAGCCATGATGTAAAGATTGTAACTGTCAAAGGGTCGTTTCTGCGCTCTGTTACTCGTTCGTCAACTGCAAAAACCCAGTCAAAACTCTCATTCTGTACATCCGAGTCATCGCCAACATTCCCTGATGATAGAGGCGGCTCCAAGACCGGTAAAAAATCTTATCAAGTCCATGATCGTAGCTCTGGCCGCTGCGAGAGCACAAAATAAAAAGTGGCACTCGAGGCTATCGAGAGAGGACTTTCAAAGTTCCCCACCAGGTTGAAGCAATTTAGCCATCACAACCGGCTGTCCAGCCGCCTTCTTAAAGATAGAATTCTTCGGGGCGAGGGGAGAAGACAGGGGACTGCAACTCGTGGATCTTGATAAGATGGGTTGGCTTATTCTGCGCGGTGTTGGGTGGTTCATCCTCTGAGATACCCCTTTTGCAGGGTTGCTTTAAGAATTCAAAGTTGCTCTGCAAAGAGGCGAAAGTAAACAACACCTCTAATGAATGCCCCATACCCCCAAGTTCGCCATCAAAACTCTCATCCGGCTGCTGCCTCAGCGCCTCTTCCCTATTGCCGATCATACAACAGAAAAGCCAATCCAGCCACAGGGAAGATGCCAAAACCTTCAAAAGGCACTGCTGAAGAAATTCAAGAACAAGAAGGCCAAACTTGTAACTGACTTACAGACACTCAGGCGGAATCCCGATACCTTTTCCTCTAGTGCATGTAATCTTTCGTGATTGTTCGAGGTGAATAATCTAGCTACAGATCGCCACCTATCCATATGATGAATGGAATCCGTTTGTGAATGGAACACTGCAGTACTGGCATATGCCTGGAATCTATCTGTGCTATCGATATGGTACTCGGGATCGTTGCAACTGCATATCAGGAATCTCAGAACTACCTATGTAAATCCACCTTTGAGGAGCGGCTGAGGACTACTTAAGGATAACAGCGACAACTCAGAGGAGGCTGAGAAGAAACATCATCGCGGAGGCTCGCTCTGTTTCTTGTCACAAGTAGAACATGACGCAACGTCTAATGAACGCCCTTCGGCGTGTCTTGACAACATGGAGCAGTGGGACGAAAGAGGGCCAATGACATAGGAAGCCGCCGCGTACTACTGAAGCAGGCTGATAATTCTGTCAGCACAATATCTCCCTTGCTAGAAACTAGCCCTACGCCTGCAACCTCTGCCTCATACATAGCTTCTACAGTCGCTGCCGCCGCTTCAGTCTCCACTCAAGCTTTCAGCACTTCAAATGCATCCGTTAGGGACGTCTGCGGTCAAATTGGTGGCACCTGCTCCGGCGACATCACGGTGTACGATACCGCCGCCGGACTCACTCCCGAGATATTCGTAAAGCGCGGCTTTGGCTCTTGCGGATGGCTTAGCAATGGCACTTATGAGAATGTCTTTGCTCTTGCACATGGTGAGTCACCCATTCAACAACCCTCTTCTCTTCACCATCCAAGTCATCTCCTCTGCAGGCATGATGGGCGACCAGTCGAACGGAAACCCCTATTGCGGCCGCCTGGCCACCATCACACTTTATGGCAAGACTGCCGCCGGCAAGCTCGTCGACAAATGCCCCGCGTGCGATGGCCAATTCATCGATCTCTCAGATCATCTTTTTGCTGCTGCATGTTAAGTGGAGCTTCAGGACATAGAAGTGCTTGCATGAGCAAGTTTGTGGGCATGAATTAGTATTAAGATGCGGATCTAGAAGATGACCTTACTTTATACGTAATTGATATGAATATGCATGCCACTGAACGGAAGGAGAAATTGGCCGCGAAGCTGGTGCTGAAGCGACAACAGAAGATGAGATTGTGAATGTTGAGGTGGTTGTAGATTCTATGTATGCGACGATTGATGCAGGCGTAGAGCTGGTTCTTGACGGGATAGGAGGAAGAGATGTGATGCTGGAGGTTGGAGGAACCTCGATTGATCTCAGAGCCTGTGAATTGTCAGCCTGCTTTTGGACAATAGAAGAAGTCGGGGCATGCGAAGTCTGTTCAGTGACCCAGGGTCCCAGACTGTGTTACTCCAACGGTTTGAATGCAACTTTCATCAACCACGTTCTTTTTCTTCAACGGAAAGGTGGGAACAAGGATCAAGAATGCGGCGAAGACGTCGATGCTGTTCGTGACGCGTATTTAGATGAGATATGTAGAAGTAGACACTGATGACTGGGCAGTCATGCTGTCGTACTGAACTGACAATAACCACAACGGGCACAAAAAGGCAGTCCAAGCAGCAATTCATTGGGAGCTCATGGAAATTCTGACAGTGTCATTTAGAAGATCGCTTCAATTGTTTCCTAATATCTCTTTAAATAACCAGCAACGCGATAAGGTTCAATAAACTCTGTAGAGAGTCAATAAACTGAGGGGAAGACGGATCGTTAATGCTTGAGAGAAAGAAGTTATAAATGTTATGAATTCATATTTTCGGTCTCTCCTTGCGCAGTCGTAGAGAGCAGCAATCTTCGCTTGAGAATTCAACATCTTAGTCGTCTACTTTAAGACGTTTATTGATATAAAAACAGGCATGAGTGTTCTTCTTGATCTTGTGAAGCAGATGAAACCTGCTGAAATCGAGATTGTAGAAGAAGACTGTTCTTTTGTTGAATCATGATTCTTGAATCGCGAGCACGTCGATATTCTTTACTTCGTCGTTCTTCAGTAAAGAAGTCATAACCTTGATGCATTCTTTCCTTACATTGTACTGTAAAATCTTTCAGAGTGTTGTATCACTCATAAGACTTTCTCTTCGCTACTTCGAGTGTTGCGCGCCTCAGAGTTCTAAGAGCACGACGGCGTGTTAGAAGCTGTCTCTGACCTTTTCGTCTCATTCAATGAGGGGGCAGACAGAGACGAGAGGGGGGGAAGAGAATGAGAAGGTGAAAGAGAAGAAAGAGAGAGATTCTGATGCCTGTTTCTGTGGGGGATGCATACTGATGGACTGTTGCCCGACCTCTCTTATGCCGATGGTCGAGAGTCTTCCCATTCTTCTCACTACCCTCAATGACGTCTGAGTGCAGTTGCTCAGGTCTTCTGAAAGAGAAAAGAATACCACCACACCATTGTACCAGCGCTGTTAGGAATCGAACCTAATATAACATAACTACCCAAAGGAACTTTCTGCAGTCTTTCTTTTCTTTTTCTCGGCATTGAAGACTACCAGCTTAAAGCTCTTCACATCGGGTTGAATCATCTTCTTGAAGACGATCTGCCCCGTTGCATTCATCGGTATCGCGTAAAGAGCCGGGTTAGCACGAACTTTCTGTTGATTCTTCTGCCTCTCTTTTTGCTTCCTGAGACATTTGAGGTCCCAGGCGGTGTGCTTACCACCGCAGACCGCGCACTTGACTTCTCACTTCGTTGTCGCATCGTGGGATCATGTGTCGTGAGGGTCGGCTCAGTGATCGCACTTGATGAAGTTGGGGCAATTTCTTATTCAGTATCCGTAGTCGTAACAGTTGAAAACACTGCATCAGGTTCAATCCCTTTTCCCATCTTTCTCCTTGTAGAAGTTTGCATCTCTCAATGAAACTCTTTTGAATCACCTGATTAACCTCATCAGGTGTTTCATATACGAGTCCGCCTTTTCTCGCCCGTCTTTCGCCGGCCGGTTTGCGTTCATCGGTCACTTAGTCGCAAGAATCTCGCTTCCGGGGTGAAGTCTTCTACTTTTCTCGTTGAGGCGTTGAATCGTTGCTTGGGTCTCCTGAGAAGTGTTCAATTTCGTCGATGTTCTGCAGACGTCATAAATCATTGCCTGATATGTTCGTCGAAGCACCTGAGCCGAAGGGAAGGCCGCTTTCATTCAATCATCGTTTTGCTTCAGTTCTTGCCTACCTGCACTGAACACCGTGATAAGAATCACGTCTCCCGAGGGCAGTTTGTGTGCTGCCACGATCTCTCCTGTGGCCTTGTGAACCGCGTTCTTGAAGTGAGCGACCAGCTGAGTGAAACTCTCTGTTGCCACGTTCTCTTTCTCCTTCGTTTCGTGAATTCTCACCGTGACCTGTCGCGATTTTCTCGTCGCGTTTCTCACCTCCGTCGAACCAGCGGAGTGGTCCAAGGAAGAGTGAGAGGGGGATGAGTATGAGAAGGGAGGCGACATACTTCCCCTAGCGATTGATCGTGACCCCGAGCCACCTGCAATTCTGGCTCAACTATGAGAGCCTCCCGTCGACGCATTGACACGGTTGGACTCCCTCTGCAGATTGCAATTGTGTTCTATTACCTCTTTGAGACTTCGATCCGCGTTGTCTCTGTCTTCTTCAATTGCTTGCAACGCGTTGTTTACCCGTTGGGCCTGTGTTCGAAGCACGTTTAACCGTGTCGTTGATTTCTGATAATCGCAGATTGTGTATCGTTTCTGCAAACGTTCGGATTCTTTTCATCTCCTCTCAGGAGTTTGTCCTTTGCTCCGTTTCTTCCCATTGCGGTCAGTGGATCGCCGTTTCCGAGTCGCGTCGTGCCTGCCGCATCGACCGCGACGCCCTTATCGCTGCTCAATGTCCTGAACCTTCTCTCGTGTGCGCATGCGCGCATTGTATGCTTCTTCTCCTGTGATGTTCGCCGTCATCATTATAACTCAGTTAAGTTGTTTTGTTCAAGATCACAATTGAACAACAGTTTAGCGTTTTACTTTAATGGAATGGAAAAGGTTGATGGGAGTTGTATGACGGAGAAATTTTGCTGTATGTGGCTGGGGGTTCATTGTTGTCCTCGCCGGCGGCGTAAAGCCTTCGCTTTCCAGCATAATCAATCACAAACGCCAAGCAAAACCAAGCCATCGACGCTTTGAACGAAGAGCAAATGCTCTGGTTGAGCCACAGTCAGGGGAGAGAAGCGGAGAAAGAGAAACGCGTGGACGGGAAGGTGAAGATGCTGGAGGAGGAGGTTGAGTTGAGAAGGCAGGAGAGCTCGAAGAGGTTTCGGGCATGAGAGAAGAGGGGTGAAGAGGGAGGGGTCAGACGTGTTGTGTTTGACCTTTCTCTGAACAAGGCAACCTTGCAGGCATCACTACAGCTTTACGAGGTTTGCTCCCACCGCTCCTTACTGATCTTTCCACACTACACAGCTTCCACCTATACCGCTCGCAACCTCATCGCTCCCACCATCTCAACACACACTACGCTACTCCTGTTTTCGAGAACCGATCCAGAATTGCTATTCCTGACGTGACAAGTGAAAGACGAGAGAGTTCTCGTGGCGGCGAGATGAGGGATCTTCGTCGTGAGGACGCGACAGTGGGCCGCTGCTCGTGCTGCAAATTGGCTAAGGACGAGGACGAGATTTCAGTCGAGTGAGTTCTGCTGAGGGAAATGGACACCCAGGAGCTGACTGCAGGACAGCGGCATTTGCAAGGAATGCATAAGTACTCTAGTGTGCGCATTGTTGTGGCAAGCCACTAGGAAACGCGGGCGCAAAGGTTAGGGTTTGGATTGATGGATCAATAATAATAAAGGGTACAAGTGCTTACTCTTTGTCATTTGAGGGTTGTTGATAGAGCTGCAGGGTGAGTTTGAAATTGAGCATGATGCCATTTATAGCCTGTTGGCAACATTACTCAGCTGAAGAGACTTCCAGACTGTAAATGAAATGTTGAGTTATCCGTACCCCGCACTAAGCTCATTCTTCGCTTGTTAATTCAAGCCCTCAACATGTTTAATATGTCGGGGGCTTGCCCCACCTCAGTTATTTATTCAGTTATTGCTTCATTTTGCGCTCGCTGCTTCTGATTTTCTTCAACAATTTATTTGTACGAAGTCTGTCACATCTGAATTAATTCTGCGTGCAGTACTGCAGTGTACAGCGACTCTGACAATGACGTTCTCGACGATGAACGCTTTCAATGAGGTGAATGTCGCAGCCGAATTGTATCAACATGGACAGGCTGCGTTGACCTTGAGACGTACGAACGCTTCGATCAATACGACCAGAAACTACGAGTCAAAGCAGAAGAAATGACGAGTAAGATCTTCTTCGACGTCTTTGTACGACATAAGCACTGAATGAAGTAGAAGTTCTGTGCGAGACACGAGTTTGTGAATGGTCAAATAGTGACAGAAGATAAACTCGTCATGTTTTTGAACAAGAAAGTTCTGTCGCGAGGACTACGTAAAAGTCGTTTACAAGCAGTCTCGTACGACTGCTACGGGGGAGGAAGTGCAGCAGACGTTGAGATTTGTTTCAGTTGACAGTTATGTTTCTGCTATCATTTCTTTGTACAATTATCAGCAATCTTCCGATCATGCTACGTCTCTCCATTCACGAGAGACCAAAGTGAAAGCTCTTTTGAAAGATCGTACGAAGAAGGAGCATGCGAGAAGAAAAGCTCAATATCTCGATCGCGATGTCAATACTCTGCTGAATGAATACGAGCAACGACAAATGATTGATGCCGTACGAAGCTGTTGAACTCATGAGTTCTCTCAGAAACGAGCCACGGCTCAAACTGTGAAATCCGCTCATCGTACGACGCTTGATTTTTTGATGGGTCATATGATGTTGATGCGTGAAGAAAATCGTCGTCATCTGCAGTTGACTGATTTGTTTTCTTTGAACTTGAAGAACGAGAACCTCACCTCTTGTACGACGCACATTTGCATCTTGAACAATGAAAAAACGAACCAGGCTGGACGAATCGAGTACGAGGCAGTCGTACGACACAAGAATCCATTGCTGTGCATCACCTCGCAGCTTGCTTTTTATCTCTTCTATCGTTGAAACATCGTACGAGAGCAGATTTCACGTTCTCAAAGGCGACAGCAATGATACGATCTTCATCTGCTTCGAAAAAGCAAGTCGACTTCGCCTATGTCGTACGAAGTTCAACTAGAATGGATCAACAAGATGTTTGACGCCGTCAGCATTTCCAGTCTCAAGAAGACTCATGACCGTGGTGCAGAAGCATGAGCAGACGAGTTGAGTGACGCATCGGAATCTCAGATACGTCGTGCCGGACGATGGAATACAGATGCTCTGTTCACGAGTTATTTGACTCATCTTTCCCTGGAGTTCGTACGAGTAATGGCAGGCTTCAAACCGGCCCCTGAAGATTTTTTTTTGCCTCAAGCCAAAGTCGAGCCTTCGTTGTCTCTCGTACGAGCACTCTGGTCATGAGTTGATCATTGACTGGCGTGGTTCAGCGATTCCTCAAGCAGTGCTTCGTACGAGAATGATAAATCTTTGCTCGACGAATCGTTGCTTGATACTGCCGAGAAAGATCGATTCGACATGACTGCTCAAGATTTTCTGCGTTTGTTGAAGAAGCTTCGCATAGTGATCTTGCAGAATTCAATTATTTATCGTCGAGAATTTTCTGCTCATTCTTTGTGAAAAGATTCTCTCGTTTGCGAACGAAGTAGAGCTCTCGTTGCTCAATGTCGAGGAGCCGGATGAGCTTCGTATACGAAGCGTCATATCAGATATTGTCAATCGAATCAGTATGACTTCAGAGAACGTCGTACGAAGTATACAGCATCACGATTCTCGCAATCATCAGGTACTAGAGTCACTGCATGATCGTATGAAGGACTTCTTTGCAGAAAGGTTTTCCGTTACTCTGCACGGCTCTGCTGCTCCTCCGAGCGACATCGTCGCTCTCTCTCAGCTCACGCTACGGTCTTCGTACGAGAACAACGTCGCTTCTTCTCAGCTGTCGTCACAGTCTTCGTACGAAGTCGGCTCAAGTCTGAATGATCTTCAGAGATCGGAAGCTGCTTCGTACGAAGGCACCTCTGATGCTCAAGCTTCTCAAGCTTCGTCATCGCTGAACCCTGATGCCGTGCCTTCTGAGCATCACATGTGTCGAACTGTGAGCACGGTTTCAGATCTCTGACGAGAGTGAATGCTTGGCTGAGACTCTGCCTCGCTGCCACTTTCAAGCGCGGCCGGTCGTTAACGTTTAGTGTACAAGCGTACATCCTGCCGCCGTCTAAGTTGGAAACCTTTTGTGCAAGTAGCCCCATAGAACAAATGACTTTTGAGCTTCATTCCGGTACTCTCTTCGGATATTTGAGATTTGGTTGGCTTGAGGTTCTTCATCTGGACTGCCATTGCGAACCTCCTCTCTTTGTTGCCCTTTCTCGTCTTTAGTTGGTATACCGGCCGATCAATCAACACTCTCTTTCTTCGCATGACTTATGTTCGGTCCAGCCTTTGTTTTAGGTGTTTGACATTTATCTGTAATACCATTTTGAACCTTTTCCCTTTTTCTTTTCAACTCATCTTTCGTAAGGAACTTTCCTCCGGGTCATCTTGATCTCCCCCTTGCATGCTTGCTTCAATTTTTTGGCGTTGACACGAAGGGATGATTCCTCAGTATGACCCGGAGTGGCCTCTGGATACGAAGGTTGAGTTCGGGGAGTCCTTGGGGTTGGAAGAGATGAAAACTGAGGTATTTGACGGGAAGGTGAAAGCTGAGATGTTTGACTTGATGGGGGAAGCTCAGGGCCTTGGGTTGAGTAAGTATTTAGGAGTTGCGCGTTATTGATGTACACATAACTCATGGCCGCCGTACATTTGAGAGGGACGCTGAGATGATGTTCCATGTTCTGACTTGATGGGATGCGTTGGCTCTGCGTGGTAGCTGGCGTTCGTTCTCGAATTGAGCATATAGATCCCCGGCAATTACTCGTAATATGTGCTCAGAGGAGATCTGAAGAGAGCAGCAAGAAGATGCAGTTAGCTTTCGCGACCGAAATGGATAAAGGTGCTCCCTGTTATATGTGCGCCCGACAACAGATAGACCTTCGCTGAACGCGATGCGGCAAGATCATTCGGTGCCCCGCCGCAACGGTATTAGATTAGTATACATCAAGTCGCCTACGGTTCCACAGCAATTCGAAAACTAAAGGTCTGTTAAAGGCGGATTGGGAGAAGACCTGAGCCTTAGAACTAACCTTTCGCTTCCCGCCAACAGAACTTTTCGCGCCCCACCATCTCCGACCACCCATCTGTAGAACGCTGTTCAAACCCCCCAGTGTACCTCCTTACTGATCAGCGTAGGCAGAACATCGTGCCAGCAACAGACAATACCGGTGCGTCAGAGAGGCTTGTCTTCCTCAATTTTGCACTCGCATACTACTACACCGATCGACCGCAGCAGAGTTAGCCATGTCGCATCTCGCGCAGCCGGACTTGAGCGAAGACTACCTTAACAGGATTAAAGAAGTGGCTATCTAACGCAAAATTCGAAAAACCACAAGGCGATGAATGAGAACTGTGTGTAGACGATGAGCTACCTGAGAAATGGAAGCTGCTAAAGGAGATGAACCTTGCTCAGAAGGTTTGACACGCTGTCACGAATTCAGCAAGTCAGCTAACACATGCCTAGTTTACCAACCCAAGGTATTCAATAGTTCGAGTACCAGGTCCCAGACCTTCGCGATTCAAAAACACAGGAGACCCTTTTTACATGACATCAATTGAAATCCTATTGGGAAGCCCCATCGTTGAAGGGCTGCCGTTATCCACCAAACGAACAACATATGTATACAAGAACAAGCCTGTGAATGTTGCTCCAGCTTTGGTTCATCGTAACTCGAGAAGAGGAGTCTGTGGTGGGAGGGGTCAAGGAGTAATATATGTGGATGGTTTGTTCAGAGAGCCAGGGGGAAGGCCGAGGATGTCGAGAGGTTGTATCCTTCTGGTGCGCTTTCGGGGCACGTGAAGCAGTTCAACAGGTCGTACTCTCTTTGGGCTTCTGGTGCGACGTCGGGGTACGTGGAGCAGTTCAACGGTCGTACTCTCTTTGGGCTTCCAGTGCAAAGTCGTGGTACGTAGAGATTGTCACGGGGTGGTTTGTATTATCCAGAACACTTTGATTTGATACTTTGTTGCTTTAGACACAGTGAACAATTCCCTGATTTGAGACAAGACTTACCGGTCCCATGTAGCCGCTAAGGGAAAATTGCTAGTAGCCTGTGGACGGTGAGGGCTGATGTAAGATCGAATCCTCGAGTTTGTTGCCCGTTTTCTGCAAGTGTCAGTAGGGTATCAGAACTCGAGAAGAAACCACTTGCGGTAACAGGCTTGGTTCGCTGCTTCAGATCAGAAGTCCAACCCCGAAACGTTACTCATTGCTTCTTCGTTAGCTGAGTGTCAAGCTTTCCAGATATGAGAACATACCGTTTGACTGATCACCACTGAATGCTGGTGTCAAGCAATAAGGATGCCGTGTTTCGTCAGTCATCATTAGATTATCAGCCTCGATGCCGGCTTGATATGAATGCTCTTGGCCTGAATAGACCCCTTGAGCACGAGCCGAAAGACTTGTGCACGACGTAGTGTTGTCGAGTTGTCGCTGGTCGATGAATTGATCTCCTCGTCATCTGTCGAGTTCCCGTTTGCGATAGCTTCCGCGTGGTCAGAGTCGACGAAGTTGATATACAGCCGATCGGCATCTAAACGGTTTGAGAGTTCTACGCGAGGGCGTTTCCTGAACGGCTCGCGGCTAAAAGTCTGAACCTGGTCATGAACATATCGGAACAATTGTGTCATAAGGTCGCTTCGACATTTGAATAGCTCGTCGTAAGTCCAGCCATAGACAACCAGCCCGTTCAAAATGGTTCGAGCACTGAGAAAATCAAGATCGCGAAAGTATCTGTCAACTTCAGAGAACTTTTCGTTTCGAAAGCGGATCAAGACTGAGATGTCGTCTTCATCAAGTCTTCGTTTTCATCTAATAAAAACAAAATTTGTTAGTTATTGCGGCACATTGTTCGAGTATTGCAAGCATTTTGAGACATCATCGCCGAGTTTCAGTAAGTCACCTGGACCAGACTTTGTCAATAGGGACAGATAATGTCGACTATGCGCCTTATCACTCTTTAGGGCTTTGACAGTCGTGGAAAGATCTCAAGCGATGCGCTCGTATGCAACAGTTGCCTTCTTTTGTCCCTGCCTGAGTGATGCAACGGTTTCATCAATGTCATGACGCAGAAAGAGGAGAGCGAATCGATCGGCACAGTCGTACTCTTTACTGCCTTGTTTTATCTTCCTGCGACCCTCATGCAATCGACGAGTCCGTGATATATGTCCTATCTTCGATTGCTCAAATATGTTCGACTTAGATGAGCAGCCTTGATCAAGAATTGCACTCGGGCCGCATCGTTGACCTTGAGTTCACTCGTGAAGTAAAGAAGGGCGATGTCGTCGGAAGATGGCTGAACTGAAAGAGAGAGCAGAGAAGAGTTTGAATAAACTTCGCGGAGGTGTAGATTCCCTAATTGAATGTGATCTGGTTTCAGAGGCTGCCGGACTTTGCTCGGTCAAGTATTGAGTAGCGAACCCGAGGGGGGAGACGATTGTAGAGCACTAGATGGATGACCCATCGACTGAAAAAGCTTCTGCCGATTCGTAGGGGAGCCCCGAGCAAGAAATTCCCCGACGCAGTGCGTCACCTTAATTACGACTGAACTTGCCTCTGATTGCAGGACAGAGGAGGAAGACCAATTTTGTTGAGAGAAAGATAAAGGAAAATAAGACCCGAGAAGCAAAATGTATTGTCGTTTTCCCAGATGAATGAGCTATCCGTGCCCCCCACTTTCGCTCATCCTTCTGTGTCTGATTACCCAAATTGTATTCGTCTGGAGATCTAATCAAGGAACTCTGCACTTACGCATTACGGTCAGGCATATCATGAAGGTGCTAATAACAACTGGGAAAAGGAATAGCTGCAAGCCTTACGGCGAAGCGGACGGGAGGCAGTGACATTGTTCTTAAAATTTAGCCTTCTTCCGACATAACCCTAACCCTAATTTGGGAGCTTGAAAGACATGAGAACTCGCTAACAAGCGTAGGGACTGAAATCAAGGTTGCGTGCCTTGTAACAACCAGGTGGATAGGTATCTGAGTCTGCTTAGGTCATGTCGATTACATACTTCAATATCATGGAAGGGCTTGCGGATAGCGTTCTTCGAGCATTCGCTTGAGCGCGTCAGCATTTCTTACATTGCTGTGAAAAAAGACTAGAAGTTGATTATCAATTAGTGTCAGACTTGTTCCCTTGCATGGTAATCTCTGTGATGGTGGACCCACCGTCTGCAATATCTCCAACGAAGGGTACGAAACCAATGAAGAAATCGAAGAGGGCGTTCAACCACATTTTTCTACGGACGCTTTTTTCCAAGCCCCCCTCAACTTTCCCGGCCTGATGGATGACCGTCCCGGCCATGAAAAAGTCTAAGAGATCGCCCAACGCAGGTATGAACCCCACAATACTGCCCCAGCCGAGTTTTATACCGCAAATATTAAAAGCATAATCCAGTCGATGTGCACGACGCTTGACCTTAGCGAGGACTTTGGCGTCGTGCTTTGAGAATGGGGTTGATGCCATGCTGGCCATGAAGATGTATCTGGAGGGGTTGTATTGCGCGTCCAGTGCTGGTGAATAAAGGACTCTTATCTCCAATCCTTGTCTGACAGTCGAGTCATCTCCGTCAGCTAATTGATATCGTAGACATGGGAATCAGTATCGCATTACCCACATTAGTGTGCATGTCGTAGTCATGCCCCCCTCCAGTCCCAAGCATAAGCCATCTGTATAATCGCTTCCCTCTCATCCCGCCGCTTGTGCAGAAAATATAAGGTAGTTAGTCTAGGGAGCATTTGAGGAAGACGAGACCTGGAATTAACCAACCAATTCGCTGAAGAAGCCCAACCACCACCCCACAAACCAAACAGTCATATATATAAATCTTCATTCCATTTAGTCATGATTAAACCACAGTCAGCAAACGAACGTAAGCAATCGGCGAAGATACGAAGCCTTCCGGAGCAGGACAATACTTCCAAAGCCTCTTCCAAAGCAGCTGCCGTCAAAGCAACAGCTGCCACCGATGACCCAGCCACGAAGTCAATGGGGAAGCCAATGAAGACGTCAATGGGAAAGTCAATGGGATGTAGGGAACTCGTTATCGTTATTTCAAGCTCTTCTTCATAACAATACTTGATGTAGTCCTTTCTTCTATGAAACAGGTAAGCTGAAGGACTCGATGAAGCTTTGCGATGGGGAAGCAAACGAAGATGTAAATAGAGGAAGCAATGAAGAAGCTAATGAAATAGAAAGTCATGTAGGAAGCATTGTTTGAAGCACTGTTTGACGTGTGTTATGCATTTGACCGGCGTGTATTTTGAAGCATGTAGAGAGTTCGATACTCTCTAGACAGCTCGATAAGATGGAAGTTTAGTAGGAAGTTTGATAGAGACTTAGAGAGTTTGATAGAGAATTTGATAGAGAGTTCGATAAGGAGTTTGATAGAGCGTTTGATAGAGAGTTCAATAGGAAGTTTGATATCGAGTCATGAAGGATGCTTTCTATCGAGCCAATTCGCATGTGCTTGATGCATGTACGAAGCATACAGTATGTACAGATAGAGAGTTTGGTAGGAAGTTTAGTAGGGAATTCGGTAGAGCGTTTGATAGGAAGTTCGATAGAGAATTCGGTAGGGAATTCAGTAGGGAGTTTGGTAGGGAGTTTGGTATCGAGCCATGAAGGGTGCTTTCTATTGAGCTAATTAGCATAGGCCATCGAGCGAACGTCGAGCAATTTTGGAGCATGTTTTGAAGCGAGTGGGGTGGTGAGTATACCTTACCACGCTTACGTACTTGCACTGGGTAGGAAGCACTTGGGTCTAAATTTCAACCAAAGTGTTACCACGGTACTTGGTACACAAACACTCGGTCACCCGTCCGTTGTTTCTTTGCTGTGTACATCTTGATTGATGAAAAGTTACCAAGGTAATATCAATTAGCCAGCAGTCCTCTCCAAGCGCCAATCCTTTGTCGTAGCCGCGAGATCACGAGGCTTCTCAGGCAACAATTTATCGTGTGGGTTGCAAACCCAAAAGCTCCACCAAGAAGAAGTTCTCGAAATCCCTCCTCGAAACCACTTCCATTGCCAAACGTTTACGGTATAGATCAGTAAATTCTCAAACTCGAAGTCGTCTCTATTAACGGCCGTTCTAAAATAATTCGAGGACTGTGCATTGTAAATAAGTAATTCACTTCCTTTTAAGATCGTCGACTAATATTTCCCCATGTTAGACTACTGCCCCTTCCGCCTTTCAGAGTGGGAGAAGTGACAGCATTCACATCCGGCATACACGATTTCTCTACGCTCCACACTTACTAACAATCACCCTCTGCGCAGACAAACCCCCTTCCCGGACACACTAAAATCGACAGCTGCAGCCGCATCATTACCGATTGTATCATGCTCGCTGGTTCTCAGCATACAAGCTCGGTGCCAGCCCCAGTTTGAGTCTGGCTTTGAAGCATTCTACGTGGATACCAAAACGTCAACCTTTACTACCAACAACAAGCCCATTTTCGAAGCCACTAAAACCTCGTACCCCTGGCCTAGCAAGAGCTTGGACTACAAAGAGCTGATTATAATATCAGCTTGCTGGTGCACATCGACGGAAGCTTTTCAGGAGGACTGAAGAGGGAAAGACTATGTCGACAGTGGGACTCGACAATTCGGCAGAGACCGCCATTGCCCGTGGCTCCTAGCACTGACGGTGATCAAACGAGACTCGACGCAAACCCACTTCACGTTCCACGAGACTCTTGCGAACGCCAAGAAACGACTACTTGATGATGATTATAGCTCTCGATACATACAGCTGCTGTTCTTGGGGACTCATCTCAAAAGCAAGGTTTGGGATCATCCCTATACGGGCCGCCCAATCAACACTTTCTTGACTAATGCCGACTTTACTCAATGGGACCTCTACTTCTCAGCATGTTCATGGCCAATATACTCCTCCTACATCTCCATCGTATATGTAATTTGTTGAGAATATGCCTAGGAAAGTACCTCCCATACGGCTTGCCCACTATCAATCAGTTGGTGGAAATTTTCTCCATTCTATTTTGCCGGCTGCCATAGCCTTCTCATCGGCGTGTCTGCAAACGTGGCTCAACGCCTTGGTTTGGTTGCTACCAGTATTTGTTTTTGTTAATCGACATCCCTAGTGTATTACTCTTGTTAGACTTACTATAGCGTTTGATGCAGATTCTGAACTCGATGAAGAGATTGTACATGTAAAGCACTAATAAGACAATTCGGCAAATCACAATAACGAGGTTGTGAGATTGGTAGCTTAATCCACTTCAGATTGAGTAGAACGACTTCTAACAATTCATTAGAAGTCCATGCTTTCGAGTTCAGAAAATACCTTAAGTGCATTGAGCGGTATATTCTGGAGGATCATCGGGATATCTTGGAGGAGGTTCGTACACAACAGGCTCTATGGCTAGGCTGTATGCCATGGCAATCCAACGATAAACTGAGGGCTCTAGTCTCTTCAAGAAAGCAATGCTGTTGTGCTCATGAGAAAGACAGCCATGCTCATATGTCATAAATAAAGAATCTAAGAATTTCATTTCATTAGTCAAGTCGCTGATGGTAGTAATAATCTTGGCACGACTGTGTTCGCGACGTGACATTTTCTCAATGAGCGCCGCCATTCGTGGGAAACTTTCTTCGCTCACAACAGCTTCAGGACAAGGGTCCTGTATGGGAGAAGACATGATCTTTGACATAGTTTCGATCTGACACTCTATATAGACAGCTCGACTGTCATCAACCCAGGCGAAATCAGAGGTAGCGATGGAGTAAAGAACGAAGACCTCCAGAATGGCTCGAATGTAGGTGAACAATAAAATGTCATCTTCAAAGACGCATATTTTGGTTAATAGAAAAACAACAACAGCGCGGAAAGTTTTACGACCGGTAGCCGAGAACTCCTGCAACATGCTTTGTAGTTGAGCAACGTTTTTGTCCTGTTCTCGTAGCGATGCCGTCGTGGATGTATCACTCAATCGGGCACGCCAACTGGCAACATAATGATCTTGTCGTAAAAAAAAGCGCATATGCTGCCAGACTATAGACATAACAAAGTTGCAATGTGTGTGTGAATAACGGTAATCTAGTAGATATCAAAGTCTTCTCAGAAGAGTTATAGGTAGCTAGCACACCCGCGAAGCCAGAACTGAAGCTTATATAAGAGGGGTTAAAAAGAGCAAGTCGGAAATTCAGGTACAGAGCAGCTAACACTTGATGTTCTGACGAGAAATGTCAGCGTCAGCATCTCCGTCCGAATACATCATCATCACAACTCGGTGGTACATCGCACGAAAAACAAGTATCAATGCTCTGGAGTGGTGGAATCAATTCGCCCAGTCAACATCTCAGCTTGGACTAATCTAATACGCTGAATGGTAAGAAAAAAACCCTAAAGACTCGGGCTAGCCGAAGTAAAACCGTTTTTTCTACAAAAGACGTGTATACTTCTTAGCGGCTTTTTGCTGCTTTTTGGTTATGTGTGAATAGTAGGGAGGTTCACCTCGCTGTTGACCCCCTCGCTGTCATCAGTTCTATGTTCTTAGCTTACCTGCTTGCAGATTCCTGCCTTCCTACATTCAGCAATGCCTTCACAACGTGGTGGTAAGCCTTTGAACCAGCTTGTCGTCGATAAATTTCAGCAGATAATCATACCTGGAAGGCATGGCACTAGTAGAATTGACGTGAGGTCATGCATGATTGATTCAAAACAACCACATGCCATGCTCGCCGTGTGCCATCAATTCGCGTACAGGTTCGATTGACTAAAGAAGGTTTGTTTTTGTGCTCTTTAATACGTTGCCGCTATCACATCAATGTCATGACATGCCTGCTGTCATCTAAAGAGTCCCTTGCATTAAACTCCTGTTTCAATTTGAACGAGCACGATTGATCTTTCGTTGACCAATCACGAATATTCAATCACGCTATCGCCACGCATATCAAACGACTGCAGCTGCCAACATGCATAATTGAATTCTACCATAGCTCAGGCTTCAGCAAGTTCGGTGGCGCCACCTAACAAATCAGCGACTACTATCAATCTGAATTTATACTACTTAACCACGCTAAGGTACTGTACTACTAACCACAGAAACTGGTTTTATCTACCAGTAATATCGGTCTACATGTAGTGAAAAGGGCGTTATTTTTATGTCCTCCGGCCGATGGTCAAACCTTTTTAGACCAAAGAATAAAAGTGCATTTGATGCGAAGCCCACAGAACACCTACATCACTACTTTACACCTCGCAAGTTGTCGTTCGAGATAGCACACAAAATGAGTGCATTTTGATGATGCAGCGATCCTGCATTTTGAACACCTGGTCACACATGCGACGAAGTTTAGAGAATTCGGACGGAGACCTTATCAACAAAGCGAGGTTCTTTCATCAAGGCATTGAGGTGAGAGATATTTTCCTTCAAGTCCTATAATTCTGTGTTGATACATGATGCGAAGCAAGGCATGCATTCTCCCCCTCTCTGGCAGCGTCTGTAAGTCCACGTTATCGATGCACGCCCAGGTTGGAGGGGATCATGGTAATGAACTACAACGTGCAAAAAAAGGAGATCTGCTTGACAAAGCAGACTCGCGTTTGTACTTGGCATAGGTCAGCTCCTTCTTGGAAAATTGACCATCTCAAACAACCTCTTAACAGCCGTATCGTCAAAGTTCTCATCGCTGAGAAAACTCGCGAGAGCGCTATGCTGAATATTCACCTCTTCGAAACTATCGACCAGTAGAGCTTTAAACTGCTCGACCTGAGAGCCCATGTGAGCGCGAAAGGCGTCGTAGAGTTCTTTCATTTCGAAGAGTCGAGTCAACAAGAGCTTCTCTTTCGCAACCCTAACTTCCCTTTCCTTGACTTCAAGCGCCTTCATATGAGCCTCTTTTTCAGCCTTTAGACTCTCGGCGTACTTCTGGCTAACGTCATGGAGTTTGTGCTCCGCTTCATGCGCTCTGTGTGTCGCTTTATTGAGCGCTGCTTCAAATAAATCCTGTGCCTTGGAGTTATCCAGGTGCTCCATGGACGTAGTCGAGTCCACAGAAAGGATGTTAAAGGCGTCAGAAGACTGTGTTAAGCACTTTCTGCGTTTACTAAGACGGAATGATGTTCTTGATTCAGAATCACTTCCTTTGACTTTAAAGCGACGCCTTTTTCGCGCGAGATAAGGGTATACTGTTTGAGAAGCGGAATTCACTGGCGATGAATCAATAAGATCTACTTCTTGTAGAGATCCACTGAAAGGAAAATTTTGAGACCTTAAAGGCTCTTTGGGTACACTCTGACGCCTTGAACGTCCTATGGTTTTCTCAGTAGAGACCGGCGCGACTAATAGTTTTGACGTACTTTGTCGACTTGAGCGATCTATACTTTCCTCGATAGGCGGCGGGGGGGGAAAGGGTCTGCCCACACTCAATCAGCACAAGCCATTGAATGACTTTAGAGAGCTACTCACCGGGCTTTGGTCTTCCTCTTCAACCGTAGGCTCATCTTCGTCCGGGACATCAGTTCCTTCGGGACGCATGCCTTTATAGTCGTCATCATTGTTCAGCTCTACCAGCTGAAGATTGCCTATTCTGTCTTCGGAGCCATCTGGCCGTGAATGATTGACAGCAACCCATCCGGCACTAGGCGTATGACTGAGGCTCTTCTCTAGTACATTATTAATCGTCATGAATTTCGGCATGTCCGAAAGGGTTTCAAGACCTTTCTGGACTGGTGGCATGACTCCTTGTACTGGCGGCCGTTGTTCAGAGAAAGCCTGGTCAGGCAAAGGAGGTCCGGGCTCGTTAACTTTGAAGGGATTCGGTCTATGATGATTAGCCAGTTCGATCGAAAGTTCATGATGATGCTTACACTTCGGCATCTCCTGTCCGATATGGCTCATACCCCTTGGCATACTCTTTGTCTTCGAACCAGAGCGGAAATGTGATTAAACCTGGTGGTGAGGGTAGAGCTCGATTACGCGTGCCCTCACTGATTTTCCAATTGCTATTCCATTGCGCACGTCGGGAGGTCCATTGATTATAGCTGTATTGGACTATTGTTAGCTATGATTAAGACAATGCCTAGATAGGACGAGGCTTTCCTAACTTCATATTCTTCACACTCGTACTCGGAAAGGAACTTGAATAGAACGTTGAAATTTCTACAAAGTTCCCTTTGGGTCATACAATCTATATGCCACCATTGATAGAATTGACGTTGAAAGCGTTCAAGTTTCTTTGTCTTTGGAAACCGAGGGACGGCCATGGTCCGAAGAAATGGTGGGATAAGTTGAGGCGAGAATGAATGGCAGTCTTTGGTAATTCCAGGAGAGATTAAAACAAGGCTGTAGCGGCGAAGAAATGGCGGGAAGGCAGAACCAAGTCTACACCCACCAGTCCCAGATAGCCTCGAGGGCATATGACCTCGTTTTCCAGCATCTAAAGAGGCACTTGCCGACGCGTCCTCATGGTAGCAATGTATACCTCTGTACTCGAAGGGAGATTTGTGCATGCAGGTCGGGCAACGCCTTGGGAGTCACGGGAGTGTTGTACGAAAGTTATCCATGCTAGCGCCATGATCCTGACCGCCATCACCGCCATCACCGACCATTCGAGCCAACAAAGCATGCAAACCCCCTGTCCATTCTTCAAGGTCTACTACTAGCTCGCAGGATCAATCGACTTGCAGACTTGTCATGAAAGCCGGCGGGCAATGCTTGCCAAAAACTTTCGAGACTAGTAGTACTACCTTGCTGAGGTAAATGTTTGTTAACGCGATCTTCAAATACAGGGGACTTGATTGGTCAACACAGCGAAAATTATCCCTGATTAGATCCGAAAACACACCTGCCGGGATACCAAACAAAATGCATAGGGCTTACTACTACTGTGGTACTTATATCTTCCCTAAGATCTCGTTTCCAACTGAAAGCTGACAATGAGCCAGAACAATACTCGAATCAGAGATAATGAAACAGCTCTTGCATTTTGAAGAATGGCTTCCAAACATGCGCGTGGAGGCGTCGAGAGAGGTTCAAACTTATGCTCTAGCTGTAGCTAAGGAGAACAAAAAAGTGTTGGAAATGGAAACAGGGAACAGTACCGTTACCCCTGTGGTTAGTAAATTCAGGTACAGCCTACCTAGTACTCCGTAGTACAGGTCCTTCCTGCAGCGGGCTGAACATCGCTTAAGCGTTGCCGGGCTTGTTCAGGTATAGCTGGCTTACGCCCTCATACAAATAATCCTTGTTAAGAGGCTTTTTGCTAATGCAATGTCCAGCCCGCTGCAGGAAGGACCTGTATTTATCCTTCGCCCACTTCTTTCCTTCCTAGATATGCCGAAGGATTTTTGGATCTCGGTCCGAACTTCTCAATAGGACGGACAGCGTTTAGCGATGACCCACCCCTCCCTGGTCCCCAAGGCTGTACGTAGTAGACCTTTGCAAGGTAAGTTTGATGTCATTAAGTTTTATACATCAGCTGACTTCGATGCGAAACGCAAAAAATCGAGAAATCAAGCAAGAGCTGCTGCTCCAAGATATATGTGTTCGTGCAATATGGGCCGGAATCAAACTAAAAACATTGGGAACTTCTCAATCGTCTACTACGTATTTCGATTTCGCCGCTTTCTATACAAGTATGAGGCTCAAACCGATCAAGCGCGTCCCTGTCCGAAGAGCATGAGGAAGATTGGGAATGACCTGTACTTTGAGAGCGGCCGTTTTTGTTTAATACGCGCACACGCTCCGCATTGAGCTCTTGTTTCATCAAGCTTCTGTTCGCCTTAGCACGAGTATGAATTGATACGGCTGGAGATTGCGGTGCACATGGTCTAGGTGTGTCGTTGCTACGGCGTAGAAGATTTTCTGCAATATCATAGTGTGCAAGCGTGATGCGTAAGGTTCTTCTCCTAATCTCGAGCTTTCATAGTAAGGCAGTCGTCTTTATCGGCTGTACCCCTTTCATGCCACATTCTCTCGTCAAAACCCTCACAATGAAGTGCCTCCCCAAGCCTTGCATAGCACTGACCAGGCCCTTCACACCATCCATTCCTGAACCGCATTTTCAAGGAATCTGCGACAAGCCCTTCCTTTCGCCTTTTGCAGACCATAAATTTCCTAAAGTCGTGGTTCCTGGAAGAGCCCAACGGCTTGTCAGTCATCAAATCACGCAAACAGAGCATCAATTATTCGATGCGGCAAGATCTACTATGATTGGAGATGTTTCTTCCAAAGTGGAACGGCGTACGCCTGCTTCGCAAGCACGAATTCAGACATTCCCTATATCCGACGTCTTCGGCCTGCACGGCATGGGGGGCTACTACCTGCATCACCTCGGCCTATCACCAGCTGCTAATCAAGCGTTTTCTAAACGATTCAACACTAGATTGAGTAGCAAGCATATCGATGTCAAAGAGATGGCTGCGGTTCTTCATGCTCTAACAACATGGCTTCCCCTTTTCGCGGGGTGCAACCTCACTATATATGGCGACAACGCGGCCGTTGTCGCCGGCATAAACAAAACCTCCATGCGCGGAGGGGCAATGCTGCCTTTGCGGCGAATAGCCTTGCTGGCGGCTGCACACGATATATGCTCTCTGTGAATTTCAACCACCGAAAATCGCCTAGCCGATTTGCTTTCCCGAGCGAAGTTCAGTACTACTACTGACGAATTCCCTCAACTAGCTACACTCCAACCAATCAACGCGAGCCGCCGAGCTCCTGGTACAGCGAAGTCCCCCTCGACCGCTCAGCAGCCAGATATCTTTGGTGGGGTCTAGCGACGTCTACCAGAGGTACCTACGACACAGCAAAAAGAAGCTACTTCATGTTCAGCTTCTTGACAACCAGAGTCAAATATCCAGCTTCAATCTCAAATCTGGCCAGCTGGTCAGCGAATCTAGGGGACAAGTCGATCAAAGCCAAGACATATTAAGGCATACCTCACCGGCCTACGATCATATCACATTGACATTGGATATTCTGGTATCGAGATCGAGGCGTTCCATCACCCTACATTACAGCGGATTATAGCCGGAATTCGAAGGCTTCAAGGCGACGATCAGACTCGTGAGCGAAGGCCTATAACACGAGACCTACTGCTACTGTTACTACGTCAATTTGATCAATCTACCATTGAAGGGGCAGCATGGCACGCGTCATTTTGCCTAGCGTTCGCTGGATTTCTACGCATGGGTGAGTTTATATGGAGTCAATCGGATAGAACGTCTGACTTCAAACAGTGGCATCTAAACTTTCAGGATGACGCTTTACAACTCACCCTACCGAGCTCCAAAACCGATCCTTTCAGGCGGGGGGTCACATTGACCATCGCTGCCGTCGACGACGAAGCGTGCGTTTAAATCTCGCTCACCAACCTGTTTTCAAGGTTTCCTGCACCTCTTCTGGCCCCCCTGTTTGACCCAGGATATCTATACACACGAACACACGTCACCGAGGTTCTGCGCAGAACGCTAGCCACACTGAACATAGAAGGCCGCTACTCAGATCACTCCTTTCGCCGAGGTGCTGCCACCTCAGCTCGTCGAGCGGGGCTTTCGGAAGAAGAAATTCAGCTGCTAGGAAGGTGGAAATCCGACAGATGTTGGAGCTCAACCGAGCTACATACTGAATGCCTCTAGAAGGCACCAAAGATAGTCACACTTCCGGTCAGTCGACTAGGGCCAGCCCTCGTCGGTCTCGACTTCGCATCGACGTTCCTGGGGTTGGGAGTGCTTGACACCTCAGGGCGGCTTCCAGGGCAAAATTCAGCCCTGGAGACCGCCAGGGGCCGTCGAGCTTGCCCAAACACATATACTATACATTGGTTCAAACGGAGTCGATGCCCGATAGGCAAAGGTTGCTTGCTAACGTGTTGCATAATTCAGGAAGGTGTCTGATGTTTAATAAGGAATTATCAAATTGACTGCCCTAGGAAGCCAATAGTCGCCATCCTCCTTGCTTGGTGTTGTTATTGGGTATTCCCCGTCCCACCATCCTTCGATGTCTTGTTCAGGGAGGTCCTCATGTTCTGGGTCTCTGTCTAAGTTTCGTTTATATGAAACTTTCTTACTGGCATCTCGGAGTGTAGTGGTGGCACTCATACTGATCTTCCATGAGCAGCCATTCTCATAAGTCGCTGTGGGCCGTCCCATCTAGCTTCCAATTTATGGCCATGCTGATTATCTTGTGCCAGGCGCCTTATTAGAACGAGGTCCCCTTCCTGTAGTGAGGAGAATCGTGGATTTGCCTTATTGTAGAGTGTCTTTTGATCTCTTAGTCGTCTTTCTAAGGCTAGGTTTCTAATTTCGTCCATCGCCATCATTCTGGCCTCACACACTGCATCTGGTAACTCTAGGCCTTCTTTTGACATTTCCATTATATCCGTGCCCCCCACTTTCGCTCAGTTCTTCGCTTAGTGCTCACCAGCCATGCACCACTTCCAGCCATGCACCACTAAATTTAACTACCCTTTATATACAAGAGGATTTTTGAGCAATTGCTTCAAAATAACCCGCCATTTCTTCTGATAGGCCTGAACGAACTTAATGCGAGCAGCCTTATGGGGCTTAGCCCTGTAGCACTTCTTTAGTGCATTTAAATAACGCTTTTCCCAGGTCTCTTCGCGCTGCTGCTGCCTCTCATCCTCCAATTTCTGTCTATCTTGAGTCATACTTCGAGCATCTTTGACGTACAAGATGTTTTCAATTTTGAGAATCTTATTAGACTGTTTTTTGCGTGCTTTGCGAGCATTTTCAGCGGCCTCTATTTGGGATTGATCCTGCATCATAACCAAGAATTTGGGAAATATCGCTTTTGTTGCCAAAGATGACAATAGACGTACCTGCAGAGTGCGCGGACTTTGGTCAAGGAGGAACGGCAGGTGAGAGAGAAGACGAGGAGGAAGCCTTGCGCCGATTTTATGCGGTACTCCGTCAAAGAGTCGGAGAGTTCCCCAAATTCTTTCACGCCAGCGGTGTCTAATATCTCCAGTACACAATTAGGTTCCTAGGCCTAAAGTCAGCGAAGGCTAAAATAATCATGGGAGATGTTGTTATCCGATCATATTTTTCGAGCCAAATATCTTGCACAAATCGCGCTATTGGTACACATGAGCGGTCGACTCCTCTTCCTACGCATTGCGCACACGAAAAACCGGTTAAACAAACTATTCCCAACGCCCTCTTCGTGCATGCATCAGCAGTGTCGGATCTCAGTCCTCAGGCTTGTCTTCTCTTATATCTCATCCATAGAACCACCTTCCTCCAAGGAAATAACGCAATCCTCGCTCTCAAACTCCATTGAAAGTCGTTACCAGTGGCCCCATTGTCGGTCCCCCATCGTTGATGTCCACCCGTCAGTCTCCATAGTCTCCAAAAAGCTAAGATTATTAGGTTCCCTATCTTCCACAAAGCTGAAATCTTCAGGCCCTATATTAAAAGCCCAAATATCCTCCCCTTCAATCACTCCTCTCGTGGTTGAGTCCACTCGGCGAAATCGCGAAGGAAGGCGTGAGGCTAGTTGAGACGGCTTTCCAGACGTAAGACGCGTAAGCTTGTATCTCGCATGATCTAAAATTGCCTCCTTGAGTTCTTCGCTCACTCGGTCATAAAGTCTTGTGAGGGAACGGATCCTCTTCGAGCTTCATCAAACCATTCCCATGGCGTGATACTGTAGATCCTTAGGGGTCCTTAGGGCTATATTGGTTCAAAGGGGAGGGTTAGAATTCCCAGATGCAACACCGGAACAGAAGCAGGAACAGGAGCAGAGGGTTTCTTCGAAGCCATGGCTGAGGCTCGTAATTTTGGAAAGACCTTATTCAGCACATTAAATTGGATTGTCCACATATGAAATGTATCGAGTGCGCATGACGAGTACAGCGATATTCGCGTTTCTGACAGTTCTCATCTTGATTCAGTCTTCCATGACCAAATCTTCTCACTCGACTTTCTGTTTTGTCCTCGGATTCGTGTTTTTGCTTGAGGCTAACGGCTATAGTTGCTTCCTAAGGAATAGAGTATAGGGTTGGTAGACTGCATACATTATACAAATTATTCTGTCATGTGACAGCAACAAATATGGAATTGGGAGCCGTACGCCCAGCTAGCATGCGGATTCAGCCTTTTTGGTCAGTTGGGTTAAGGGCCAATATCCCTAACAAATGGTAGCATCAACTGGCCCGCCTCTGCTGATCGGCTGGTTATTTAATTCTATGGTCCAGGCCTTGGCTCATACTCGGGGTGATCAAATGTTCGATTTCCCCTCTACGTGTCATGGAAATTTCGTAGTTGTATGACTGCTCAGTGGTTTTATTGCCAACCCCGGCTCTGCCTTTCCTAGCTTATTGTGACCGCTCATTAGTGACCGATTGTCCAAAGGTTTGCCGCTTCAAACCTTAGGTTTCCTTTCGAAGATTCATTTCTTCCTAGTATCTTCTGCTCTCTGATGAAGTGCCAATATCACCGGACCATCGGGCGTTTCCGACTGCTCGGGGGTCAAGAGGGAAAGTTTGCAGCTCTTGTGACTCTGGATCTCGCGTTGCAGGGCAGAACCGGTGGCGGTGTCCCTTGATTGGTGACCCTGGCCGAACGGTCCAGCTGGATTGAGCATCGAGGCGAGGGAATAACGGAGAACGATTGTCTGGGTAGATGGCTGTGCCAGCGGCTGATTGAATATGCTAAAGACATAATCTAGGACAATTCCTCCAGGTAAGCTAGGGTCTGGTGGATGGAACTTTGACACCAACCTTCAGAACGATCTTCTCTCCACCCTTGCACTCACTGCCCGCAATCCTCTAGAAAATTCCACACTCAAGCCTTCACATAAAAATAATCGCCCTCATCGATAGGCGGACAAGCATGGAGGCTTAGATAGAATGAAAGAGAGAGAGGAGGGTTGGTGGGACTGGCCTGATTTAAGCTTCCGCGTGGGGAGAGTGGTGATAAGAGAGTGGGAGGAAGACGAGGGACAATGGGAGAGATTTGTTTATGGTTTAGTTTGGCGTAGATAATAGACGTAGCTGGATGCTCAAAACTGATAGAAGAAAAGAAACATTGCATGTCCTCGTTAAGAGCTCTGGTTTTTGTGAGATAGAAGTACGCGCAGGCCTATCATTTTCGAGGTAAACACACTCTCGTCCTGATTCAATTGCCGTTTAGGTTCTGCTTTGACTCTGCCTTCAAGTTACTAACTCGCTACAGATTTTGTTGTCGTCCGAATCTGATGTCGACTCGCGTCTCTGCATGAGCTTTTCAATCATAAAAAAGCTTTAATTAATAGTTTCTTTAATAACATTTTGGCTGGTGACTGAGATTGCACTATGCTTATACCTCGACGACGTCGTGAATTTTTGAAACGATTCACCATCAACAGCAGCTTCCCCACGCTGTCACATCTCCTCCTCAATCTTTACCCCATCATCAACTTCTTCTCCTTCCCCGTCGTCATCCTTTTATGAACTCCCACTCCTTCAACAATCCTGCAACGCCTCCGTATAAATCAATCTACTTCCCCCTAACCCTCACGCCCTCCATCAGACAAGCGAGAGTATTGGAGGCTAAAGTGAAATGCCCGGCGGGTCTGTTTGCGCCCTCTAGATGTGTTGTTCGCCATCGACGCACGATGTTCGGGGAGGATTGGTATTAGGATTTCACTCTTCTCCTCCGTCGGGTCCAATGATGAGGCCAGGCTTCTTTTTCCGTGCAAGGAGGTATCTGATAAGAGCGGCCTGGAGCAGATGTAGGGTCCAGCCTTCGCGCGATACACGACGTAAGGGCGCCGTATGTGTTGGTATCCAAGGTGAAGATTTCATAGGATGAAGCAATGAGTGAAAAAGGGGTTGGTAAGTTGGAGAGGTATCCGGGGCCAAAAATGCGTCAGGAGGTATTATCCTTCTTCAAGTACCTCTATTTCAATACCCAGCCAGCTCCCTCTGCAGGCCTTGACCATTGGCTTCTTCATTCCGAGAGCTTTCGTGTGCCCTACCGCGTATTTGTCGATGCGCCACAAAAACATTTTGCAGAAACAGCGAGGGCGTGTCACTGAGACTGCATATGTGCCGCAAATGCAGATAGTGACATAAGATGAATAAAGTATGCAGTCGCTCTCACTCCCCCGTCTACTAGAGTATTCGTACTTTCTCTCATACCTGCCGGCACAGCGTTCCACCTAAGACATTCACCATCACTAGTAAGGGTGTTCGGATAGTTAGTAAGCACTGAACATCGTTTTGTTTACCTACCTCATCGGTCTGATCTCAATAGTCTCGAAGCTTCCCTACAGTTCTATTGACTTTCAAAATGCCCCCACGAGGTTGCGAGTTTGACATTGAAGAAGAGCTGAATACCGTACCTGTTACACTACAAAAGGAGGTTAACAAGACAGATAGTAGTAAATATGTACATTGAAATTAGAAAAGGGGTTACAGCCTTCTTCTGATTGGCTCGGCGAGTCGGGCTTAATACTTTAAACACTGATTCCCGTACCCATAAAGGTTAAGCTTCTACCATGATGGCGTGCATGGCGTGCATGGCTGGTTAGCACTAAGCGAGGGAATTTGGTAGAGATCCAGGCAAGAATTCGACCAAGAACATTAATGTAACAAAGCGATAGTCTTTTCTGTCTATTTGTAACTCATTATGTTTGTGACTGAAGTGCATATTTTGATTTCTCATTTCAACAACGATCTTGATCATGACGTGCTAGTCACTATCTCTGGTACAGACTAAGGTATTCGAATGACTGAATTTTCCTTCGAGCTTGAAGCGATTTCTGGCCCAAAAAAGTATACGCTAGTAGCCCTATGAGGCTGACATCCTTACCATGCTGACCCATCGTGGATTTCCTCTGATTCGGGACCAACCAGTGCGCATTTGTTTCAGCAAACCTCTCTCGCCCCTTTCAACGTTAGGAAATTCAACATAGATTTTGTACGGCTGCTCAGCGACAATGAACAGAATGGCCAGTCGCATGTTCTTGAAGTCTCGATCAAAGGGAAGGCCTACGCACTAAAGATTGTGAGCTTGCTGTTTCCAACCCCGATTACCCCGCTGACAGGCCTGAGCTGAACGACGTAAGACAAAGCGATCTGGGCGTAAGCAGGATCACATAGCGACAATGTAATAGTAAGCCAGGTAGGTAGATCTTTGATTCAAGTGATCTTTAATAGCCACGGCACACACTGCGTACTCATTTCTCATTCAAGCTTTAACATATTTCTACGAAAGTACGATACTCCCGTCTTAAAATTGATCTCACTTTACCTATAGCAGGTGGCCCCTTACCTGAAGAGATGGCCGATGATCAAACGTTTGAAATGTTTCATACCGAAGAGTTGACATCATCAGCGCTGTTCATCTCACAACAAGAATTCGGTTGGCCGATGAACCTTGACAACCTTGTGATGAATTCGTTTTCTAGCAATGAGTTTCTTCATCAATCAACGAAGAAAGCCGAAGACGAGGCGAGTGGTCGAATCTTTGACGGAAATCCTGAACTTCTTACGCTATATGATGCCGCACAAGGCCCTCTCGAATCTGCAAATATCCATCCTTCGAATCCTGGTGCTATTGAAACCAGTTCAAGTACGCTCACTGGTTACCTTTCGAGCACCGAAGAATTCTTCAAGGAAGTCCCCCCCAAAAAGGAAGTAGAAGTCGTAACCGAGAACAAAAAGCCTAAACTTAAGACAAAGAGATACAAGCCAGAGAAGATGAAGATCATACACAACAAGTCCATAGGTAATACTTTTCCGGCGCGCAATGTACCTCTTTCTGATTGGTGGGTTGGCAACATCCTTCAAAGCGCCCTAGGAGGAGCGGAAAGAGGGAAAATGTGGCCTTGCGATTTCAACTCTAAAGGGTATATTTGGGCTTCAAGAACTCCTAAAGGAAGGGCTTACAAGCAACTCGGCGGCAACGATCAGAAGTGGTACTATGTGGTAGTTTGCTCTCGCTATCAATTGCATGGAGAAGAAGGACGAGAGGCCGGTTTCATCGCATGGAAGCGGACGGCTTCGTCAATCACGTCGACTAAGAAGACCTTTAAACGCGGAGTGATAGCGATGCTACAGAACGACGATTGGATACCTGACGTCGCAGGACCAGACGAGTTTCAAGAACTCAAGACTGACGATTGCATGATCGAGGCCAAGAATTCTAACTCTGGCTCATCGGGTTCTACCTTCAGCGAAGAGAGACCTTGGGAAAAGGCAAAAGGGATCTAAAGGTCTTCCTTAAAGCCCACAAGGATGAGGTACGAAGCACTTAGTTTCAAAGATCTGAATATGTCAAACCATGTACTGAAATTATGTACGGTTATCGTCAAACACTTTATGTATGATTACTACTTAGAATGGAATGAGCTGAGGGACAGAATTCGATTCCTTGATGAACACTAAAGACGTGTTGGAATGTCATTCAAACAGAAGCTGACAGTTCGCCTGCATGAGAGAATAGCTCAAGCCTTGAATGCCTGTCTGCAGATATTATTAAATGGCGATTTGCAATCTTTCTCCCGAGGTTATTTCAGAAAAGTTGGCTGCTGACATCTGTGCGGTAATACTGGGCTTGATTGCTAACTACTACATACATCTTAGTGTACATATGTTCTGTTTCACTAGAAGACTAATGTTGTCAGCATATGTAGAGCTTTCCATGTCAAAAATCTCGTAGAGTTACTTAGCAATCTGTCAACTAGTTCTGTTATCTGATGCTCTGTCATCTGTCAGCCAATTCTGTCAGCTAGGTAGTCATGTCATCGAGGCAGGTCATCGAGTCCTGTCACCTAGTCTTGGTTGATTATTTCTGGTTACTATCTTCAGACGTAGGGAGATCGATTGGGCAGCACCGCGGAATCTCTGGCTGTGGCAACAGTTCCCCAATTACCATAGTAATCCTTGTCACCTAGTTGTTCTGTCACATAGGCCTATCTAGGCATGTCATTGCCAGAAGATTATACCATGCGCGGTCAGTTATAACTTTTGGTTCGAAGATGCAAAGGTCGAGCGTCGGCTGGAGCGGTCATCAATGACTGCGCTGCGTATAAAGAGAATGCTGTGACTTGGGATTTGTAGCTTCGGTTTGTGTTTCGCATTTTGCTACCCAGCCTGCGCTAACCTAATCCACTCATTCAATCGATGGATACGTTTTTAATTGCGAAGCATGGAGCTGAATTTCTTGAAGGGTCAGAACTGGGGAATTGGATGTGAGTTTGAGCAGCCGGTCTCGCAAGAGCTGATGAGGACTTTGAAGTAGTGAGAGCTTTGGTAACGAAGGCAGTTGGGTGCATGAAGTGTATTGTTTGCTGGGTGACGTTAACCAGGTGCTATGTAGAAGTAGAAGTAGGAGGTTGAAGAATAGGTCTAGTACGGCTTAGAGATAACCAATAACAGATTCCACTGCATCTAAAAATGATCGCTTGCGGTGACCTTGGCTTCTAGTATGACATGGCTGCAGGTGGTTATAAGGAGAATCCGAATGATAGAGTATTCCACCCTCAGTAATATTGAGCAAACGATTGAGAAGAGCCCTGAGGACCTATGAGATCTATCTCAGTCAGTTAATCACCACCTAAGTCAAATTCTGCGAGGCTCACCGTTGATCGCGTTACCCGCGGAGGCAATAAGTGGTCAACACCTGCACGAAATCAGGTTCCAAATGAGGCACCTTTACGGAAGCAGAAGCTAAGGCGTGATACGAGTCTGATGAGCCGGGCGAATAGTCGACGGTCGGGTGCCTGACACTCAAAGTCTCAGTATATCCGGGAGATTGACGAATGCTCGTCAAAAGACAGCTGGGGGGTCATGTCAGCGGCATGATGCTTTGTCTGAGGTGTTGAAGCCTTAACCAAGGGTACAAGTCATTGGTCAGCTTGACAGCTTTACAGCTTTGTAGTATCTTGCCATCTTTATCGGCGTGATGACAGTGCTATGATGGGGTTCGTAGTCCTCGATCTAGAGTGTGCAGTCAGTGATGACCACCAATATCGAGCTCAAGGAGCCATACGTACGATATGCACTGCGAGCCCTCGCAAGAGTTGATCAAGCCTGATTGTGGGGTGACTATCTTCGTCAAGAAGCTGACCCCATACCTTTTCCAGTATAGTCGCCTCTTGCCTTAACGAACCTCTCGCTCTGATACGCTCGAGTCGCTCGCTGCGCTTTGAGAGGAAGGGAACCTTTGAGACAGGCTGAAGTGAGCTGAGGTCTGCCCTCGCAGGCTCTGCAGCTTATCTGATGAATATTCTGACTCCGAATGCGGCGAGATGTGACTTTGATATATTGAAGGAGGTATGTATATTCGGCTTGGGATGATATTCCAGAGACGATGAATATTGATAGATGGACGGATTGCTGTACGGATGGTTGAGAAGAAAGGGAGAAGCGCTTGGGTACTGGACCTTGCCCTGATCATCCGCAAGAATGGAAGGTATTATACGACCATCACGAACAATGGCCTCCTACCATAAGAGAAATCGTACGTATGAACCCAGTACATCGATCTTGAGCTGACTCGTACCCGTTGCCTATCAATCTGCTATCCAAAGACTTTGACCACGTCTTTGGTGAAGCCCCGTGCAAGCCGGATGTGGAGGACTCATTGAGATGTCCGGTTCGGCCCATAACCTCCCTCGGCCACGGCGCTTCAGATTCTCTGCCTTAGGCCATCACCTTCAAAACAGCCCGCGCATATCACAAAGCTCATGATGGCAACAAGACGGGATTGGCGAAGGCCGAGGCATACGTTGCGACTGAGACGGCGAGGAAATGAAAAGCAGATCATTTGAGTGATTGCAAGAACATCTAGAGATGTATATTGAAAAGATTGCTGTTGATGTCTAAACTCAAGTCTCAGGCTTTTCATTCAATTCTCTTATCAGGAAATCGAGACTTCTTTGCTTAGAACGCGGTCTTAAGATTCAAAAGATTCAAAAGATTCTTCACGAACGACTTATTCTTTCATCTTCAGTTCAGTCTTTTCTGTTGTTCGGTAATACAGAATAGTTCTTTTATTGACTCGAGTGCGAAGCTATAAAACTCGCTAAATACGTAGGCCTGGTTACCCACAGATTATACAATCGCCACCGAACTGTACCATCCTCAAGACAGGTCCTCAATACACGAGATTCCTCCTATTCGCACCCCCTCCTTCAGTACTTCAGGATAGCTGGCTTTTGTAGAATAGCCCCACGGAAACGAAAAACCACCGGTTTTCTCCCGGTGGAAACGAAAAACCGTAGAAATGCATCGATGTCTCTAGGTATAGAGGCGTATGAGGGAGACTGACAGTTGGATCCAGTCCTGCACAGTCCCTGGCTCTCAAACGATACATCGTTAAGTCTTGATTCCCCCTCTTCCTGAGCATTCCAACTTTCCAACCAACTTGTATATCTTCCATCGTAGTGGGCGCTGGATCCAAGAGCCAAACTTCTACCGAAGGCCACCCTATAGCCCATATAGTGTGTTTATTGGCAAAGTCTCTTTCCCAACAGAACAGTGATTTGAACGAAACGCAGTCGAATAAGCCTCGAGAGCTTAACCGTCGAAGCTCGCTGAGAGTCCCTATCGATAGAACTTCGGCATTGAGGTATATAAGCCGTGTGGTGAGAACGCAGTATTTGCCCCTTGTCCCGGTGGCTTCGATGATCGTTGTAACAGTCGCACTTCGTTCGATAAAGATCGTTATAGGCGTTTTCGGCTGTGTATCGTCGGGTTCGTGACTCTTCTTAGCTCTGATAACAACAATAACCAGCCGGCTGTTGTTCGGTAATACTTGTGATTATTCGAAGCATTGACAATGCTTTAGATTCAAATCGAATCCAGACACTGGGAAAGTAGTCTAAGTAGATAGATTTCTAAGATCTGACATCTTGACACGCTCAGGCAATAGATTCCCGCCTTGAGCATAAGTTGCCTTGAAGAAAGTATCAGGATTGTCATTGTGCAATCTTGTCAACGTCTCTGCTTATCGTTTTAATTTCGTTGAAATGCAACGGGAAGAGAAGATGTCGCTGGTTGATCGAGTCATTGTATTTGTCGAGGCTTGAGCATAGATGACTGCCCGATAATCGAACTGTGCTGAACCTTTAAGATGTGTTCAGCATTCAGCATGTAGTTTTGCATCATGTGTTATCTATTGCAACTCACCATCTCTCTGATCATGAACGAAGCTTACCAGTTCTCCCTGGTCTAGACTGGCCTCTCCTGTACTCCTAGCCTGATATGGAAACAGAGCGCGGCAAGTTGATAGCACGGTTGGGGGCGCCGGTGTTGCTGAACCTGACGACTATCGTATACTCTAACGATTTCCCATGGTATTCCGATCCGCTCCCAGGGACGCAAGTCCGTAATGTAGAGAGTTCTCTTCAGAACTGGAACGTTCGGGACTTTGTGCTTCTCTGTCGCTTCCCTCCGTATACAGCCGCTTGTCATCTTCTGATATCGCCCACGCGTGGAGTGCCCGAAGGGCTCGACCGTGGCAGTCAGAACAGTAAAAAACGTCATCTGAAACCGAGCGCAGATGCCAGATGCCCGTTTTTTTTTCCATCCTCCGCCATATGATAGCGAGTTCACCGACGCCTCAATATAAAATCCCGTCAGCCAAATATGATACTTTTGTATGACGCTGGTATGGAGCTATGTACGGAATATAAAGATTGTATGACACATGGTATTCATAGTATGCTACATGTTTCATAGCACATGCATAGAAAGCACTCTTCATGGTTCCCTACCGAACACCCCCACTCTCCTTCGATCACTTGTAGTCACGAACTCGAGACACTCCTGGACTTACACGGAACGGTTATTCTACCGGTATCTTTCCATCACTTACTAATAACGGCACTGTCGATGAGTAGAGAAGTTGAGCTCGGCGAGCCCCTTCAGTATACCAGCGCAGTCGACGAATCACAACTCCTTCGATCACTTGTAGTCACAATTTCGAGGCTCGTCACCTGAATCGTCTATTCTACTAGTAGTATCTTTCCATCTCTTACTGACGACTTGTCATTAATCTTCTTCGTGGGTTGTAGCTGTTGGGGAGGGTGTTGTCGCGTGGCGGCGTGGATGAAAACTCTGCACGGCAGCTTTCACGACCACGCAACGTCCTAACTTCGTTTGAACTGCGTCGGATTGAGATCTCTTGGCTTTTCTGACTTCTATTCGAGAATAGAATCAAAAGGTTCGTAGCCGGCACCATGTACAGGTGGATCTCGTTGCCGGCCTCTCTATATGACATCGATGCATTTTTACGGTTTAGAGTTTCCACCGGATCCGGTGGTTTTTCGTTTCCGTGGGGCTATTCTACTAAGACCAGCTATCCTGGAGTACTGAAGGAGGGGGTACGAATAGGAGGAATCTCGTGTATTGAGGACCTGTCTTGAGGATGATACAGTTCGTTGGCGATTGTATCATCTGTGAGTAACCAGACCTACATACCTTATTTAGCGAGTGTCTATTGTACGAGGTAGCGTTAGCTTCGCACTCGAGTCAATAAAAGAACTACTATAAATAGGCGAAAGGTACTCACGGTGTCTGAACTTCGGGACAAATGCAATGCCAAGAATCATTCATCACGTGTCATGCAACTATTGTAATTTGAGCCAGGCTTTGTGGGGGGCACGGATAGGGGAGGTGGGAAGTTGGTATGTAACCTCCGCTTCATAGGGCTGGTAGGGCCCGCTAGTGGAGTTTCCACCTTTCACCTCCTAGACAGCCTCCTAATAGCAACAACCAAGATCTCATATTCCAACATTAGTCGTGTCTAGCTGTTCTTTCCCTTTGTCAGTACTGAGACCACGGTTCAGATCATCAGATCCTTCATTATGGTAAGTCAGCAAAAGAAGATCCTGTTTTCTTTGCCATTGACCTCATACAGAAGGAAAGATCGTTGAAACGTCGCGCCGATGTCAACGACTCTGTATCACGCAAGCGACAAATGTTATCAACAGAGTCATCGGAGACACTCAACATCATTCCTGCCGACTCGACTGTGTCTTTGAAGTTTCTTGGCGACTTCGAACAGCCAGGTTTATTGTTGTATCCTGACGCCGTTGCAAAGGCGGAGCATGACTGGAAGACCATGTGCACCGCCTATGAGTTCGAGAAAACATCTCACGAAGCAGCTCTCAAGCGATCTACGAGCCGCGCAAACGATGCAGAGCATAACCAAGCAAAGGCGCTTGAAGCCAAGGAGAAGTTGCTTGAAGCCAAGGACAAGTTACTTGAAGTCAAGGACAAAGCACTCGAAGCCAAGGACAAGTTACTTGAAGTCCAGAAAAGGTTACTCGAAGCCAACGACAAGTTACTTGAAGTCAAGGACAAAGCACTCGACAAAGCCACGAAAACAGAGTCTGTAAGCTGATCGACATGGTGTTGCGCTGGCGAAGCGTATATTTATAGCAGCCGTGATACGTTTCATTAAAGTTTATCTTCTGTAACCACTATTAGCTTAGATTCCAATTAGAACTTTTAGTGAGCGATGATGTATTTCTTCAATCCTTCCATTCCCGCATCTGACTCTTATCAGTCCTATAGGGTGCAGCCGTGCTCGACCTAGAGATACCACCTTTCGCGGTCGATGCCTAGGACAAAGGCGTGCGCAAAGGAGCTAGCCCGTGGGCTTATTTTGGTTTTCGCCGCGCTCGATCATCTCGACATCGACTAAACTGACGCCTAGAACCGTACAAGTCGGGACTTTGCCATTGAAAATGCTTGCTTTGCCATGGCAATTCGAGCACTGAGGGCAGCTGAGGGTGCCGTCTTGATAACGGACATAGTTGGAAGACGCCTAAGGTTCCCGATTGCCATCTCAAGGCAGCATGCTTAGCATCGGCGTCTTTGGGAGCGGCGAGGGGAAGCACAAGCCGGATCATTACACCATCACCCAGGTTTTCTATGATTATTCGCGCAATCCTTTCGTGTTCCCACTTCGATCTCTGCCGTGAACGTTCCGCAGTCGTCGAATTCTTACCCTGCCACAGAACTCAGCTATGGTTAAGCACAGCTTCCTTTTCTTCTTTTTAGATACATTCTGAAGCTTCTCTTTCAGAAATTCAGCGATGTTGTCGCCTTCGCAATTAATATGCAACTCGTTCTCATAGGCGTAATCGGATATATGATGAGGTGGTGACTGGACTGATCTGTTTAGTGTCAGCGTTGAGCTTTGCTGAAATCCCTTTCCGAAGATACACTCCCAGCACCACTCTTTCTTGACATAGTGACTTCTGGCCTTGGCCGCTTGCTCCTGTCTGCTTTTCTTGTAGAGAGCAATATCCGATTCCAGGTCACTTAGCACCACGTAGACAGACTCTCTTCGACATCTTTGGTATAGGCATCTCATAAGTAATAGTTTTCTTTCTACTAATATGACTGTACTGCGCATCTTCGTCCTCTGTTCATTCTGTCTGTTTTACAGCTATCTGAAACCCTAATTACGTATGTCAATTTTGAACTTCTGGGGTCAAGAGGAGGAGAAGGAGAACACTTCTACGCGCTACAAACTCTCGCATTAAAAGCATGTGTTGATTAAAGAGGAGCAGGAGAAGAATGAGTTGGCACCATCTTCGAGTACGCCGCGCAACGTGATGGATTAGCGGTGGGTTGGGGTTTGAACGAGGGAACTATCAAAAAGATAGGGGAAAGTATTTGTAAAGCAAATTTAATGCTTCAAAGCGCCATGTACAGCGCTTGGAAGAGTCATGCAGACCCTTTAATAAGAAGCCATATAGGGTGCTTGATGGAGAGTCGTGTAGGGAAACTATAAGCCGAGCTGGGTCAGCAGGCTTTGAAGGCTTAGAGTCAGCCCAGGGCTCCATACAAATGAAAGAAGGCTATCTTTGGTGGGCCTTCTCAAAAGAAAAGAGGCCCTTACATCACATTCTACTTGTGGCATAAGTATCAGGTGGGTGATAGGCTTCTTGCTTGAGGCGCCGTCGAAGGAGCGGGACAGGTTCTTTCTGGAGCTCATCGCAGACGTCTTCTATTGAAGCAGCGATAGGTATAAGTATGTAGATTCTATGAAGGTTGGTGCTCGTTGTTCTCAGACGTGTCACTTAACCCCGCAAGGCATCAAGGTGCTCGACTACCTACCTACGTTGCCTCAGGACGGTGTAGCACACCTAGCCCCGAAGGGGCCTAGTTCTATCTACTACGTCTGAGGTCCTGATCACGTGTCTCAACATCTTCGTTAATGACCGTCAAGTACGTCAAGAACTAGATCCTTTTTGGGTAGGGGCGATGTCCTAGCTCGTCCTCTACAATCGCTGCTAAGCATACCTCATTTTTACCTCTTGCTGGGTCTGTTTTAGCAGAGGTTAGTCGTTTCTAGAGTCTGGATCAGATGATGCTTGCTCATCAGCGGTGAATCACGCCAGCCGCTTATCCAACGAACCCCTTCCATCCACATCGCACCAGCGCGGTCAACCAACGCGACCATGTCGGCTCCGCAAGAGCCGCTTGAGCATTGCGAAGTCTGAGACAAAGGATGGAGACAGACGTGGAAGAGGAGATGGGGAAGGACGTAGTAGACTATGGGAGAGGGGATGGTGAAGAACATAGAGGAGGAGGAAGAGTTGGAGGCACAAGCTGAAGGCCTCGATCGTGGTCAGACCCGAAACCGATGACCATGATCCACCTCCATCGAAGAAGCATAGGGGACCGGAGAAAGCGACTCTACAGCCTGTATTCAGATCTTACTATAATCGAGCGCTCCAAGACCACGAGAATACTGCAAGCTCAAATCGGTAGGAGTCAAGGTAGGAAAGAACATGAGCCTCTAGTACAAGAGTGAAGTGGTGTCTGACATTTAATAAATGACCCATACGTGGTGCAGGACGAGGACATCAGGACTAGCGACGAGTGCACTTCTGCTAAGATAGAAAGCATTATGTCTAAGGGCTGTTCAACAAAAGAGCCAAAGACACACATTGCTCGGATCCTAATGCAACCCCCGAGCCTAGCATCACTCCATTCAAGGACCGTGAATAGAAGTAGTACTCCGTAATAAAACTCTAATGGCGGGCCCCAGCCCTATCAGCCCTATGAATCTCCCCTAAGGTACCTTACTTTCGGATTAGTAATTTGTGTCCACCACCACTTTTTGGCCTACACAGCTGCTTGCTCACTGGCACTGAACTACCTACCTCCGCACATCCTACTTTCTACCTTCAAGGCAATTCTAGGGGGGCCGCTACGCCTGGACACTGATTACTAACCCGAAAGTATCTTAGGTATTCTGTAATAGTTGCAATCCGGTGGCTGGTGGGCCAAACATCTAGGTATCTCTCGCAGGTCACAAAATAACGTCAATCACGGTATATATTATCCACAACCCAGAGGCTGGCAGGACGTCTTGGAAGCGATCCTTCGGCTTATGTCTCGTCGATGTGTCGAAAGCGAGAGGAGATCATGTTTTACCCTCCGCCATCTCTGGCGCTCTACGACTCTTTGGATTTTGCTGTCCTTTTCGCTCGCTTGGTGCATGTGTTTCCGATATTGCGCGATTGCCTCTGCTCGTGATCCGACAACTTACTTCTTTGATGAGAAGAAAGGATACCAGCGATCATATTCCATCGAACGCGAGAGGCAAGCTTACGCATATCTTGAGAACCTCAACCACACCGACACGTCTGGTCCACCTCATTCCGAAAACCCATCTATGTGCATTGGGGTGACCACGGTTGCGCGCTCTTCAAAGGAACAGTATGTCAGAGGTACCGTAGGGTCATTGTCGGAAGGTCTTTCGGACGCAGAGCGTGCCAAGATATACCTCATCTTGTTCATCGCTCACACAGATCCCTCTGTTCATCCGATCTATCATGAACCATGGCTGAAAGCGATCTTCAATAGGGTGCTGACTTACAATGTATCCAACACTGACTCTGCTCAACTACGCTTGTTTGAGGAAAACCATCATCCACGGAACAAATCGATGTATGACTACGGTTATCTTCTCAGCAACTGTTTGAAGACAGGTGCAAAGTGGATTACAGTCGTTGAGGACGACGTTATTGCAAGAGAAGGATGGTACAACTTGGCTATGTCCTCATTACGAAAAATTCAGGATCAAGTGGGAGATGTCAATTGGCTGTATATGAGAATGTTTTACACAGAAGCTCTTCTGGGCTGGAACAGCGAAGAATGGCCGCGATATTTCGGCTGGTCCTTTCTTCTGTTTGTGATCTTGCTAACTGCGCTTGTTGGATCACGTGCTCGCTTGCCACTTCTGCGACGACATATCTCCAATTTTCATGTCGCTGTCATTTGCTGCTGCTTTCTACCCGCTTTTATCAGCCTTTATTTTATGGCCGGCCGTGTGACCATGCAACCCCCGTCTGCTGGCGTGAGACTAATGTCACGCTTTGGGTGCTGCTCGCAAGGCTTTATATTTCCTCGAAAGATTGTGCCACAAGTAATTGAACGAATCAACAAAGCTATATATGAAGACTATTATATCGATATGCTCCTCGAACGTTATGCGGACACGGAAGACTTGGCTCGCTTTGCTCACTTTCCCAGCCTTCTACAGCACGTAGGCACTAGAAGCTCGAAAGGCTGGGGCTACGACGAACATGCCGGCGAAATATGGAACTTCGAATTCGAGACATTCTCACCATGAAAGATTACAGCAGCCGCTAGGTAATAGCCGACTCTGTGCTTTTGAAATATAACGCCACAAAGTAGAATCTGCGCTGATTGATCAGGAAGAATCTATTCACACGGGACCAAAGAAAACCCTGTAAGGCACGGCAATACGACTTAAGTACAACCACTTCGCATGATCGATCAGTGGCTCGATATATACTCGCTCATTCATCTCCTTTACCTAAATCAAAAGCACCCCGCCATCATGTTCCTCAACCGGACCTAAACACATCCTGAACCACGACTACACAGCCACCACACCCCCCGAAACAGTCGCCGCCGACCTCCTGAATGACCACGATCCGTTTGGCGGCGCCGAACCCAGCTCCTCCTTGGTCCCCTGGCCCAGCTCCACCTTCATCATCCGCTCCGTCTCTTTTGGGTCCATGATCACGCTGCTTCACGGCCAGATGCTGACCCAACCGAGCGGTCGTGACTCCATCTATTGGGCGTGCATGGAAACCAAAGGCTGGCTCGGATTCCGGAATACTATCTCCGGTAAGTTCCTGGGTCACGATGTGAAAGGGAGACTGTGCTGCTCGGCCGAGCGGCACCAAGGGGGGAGTACTTTTACGTTAGGAGAGGCCGGAGGGTGGCTGCGTCTTACTAATGACGCATTATGAGAGGCTTTGGCACGTGGGGATCAAGGTGGAGTAAGGCGTGGAGAAGCTAGCGAAGATTGGTGATCGTTCGGGAATTCGCTAAGGTTTAGTACTTTAGAGCGAGGAATGATGTAGTTTGGTAGACTCGTCGAAATAATAGCTATGATTTCATACTATGAGAGATAACTGGACTTTCGGGCAGAAACTGAATTCTGAGCGATCATGATCCAAAAGGGGAAGGCTTTATATTTCTTCTTGTCTCCCCTAGCAGGTCTCACTATGTCCAAGCTTCTAGTTAAAAAGCCCCCAGTCATCTTCATTCTTAACTGCATGAGCTTTCACGCTCGGATCACCAACTTCATGGCAGCATGAGCTCTCAGGTCACCAAACTCTATGGCTGCATGAGCGCTTCGGCCACCAATTCAGATGATGGCAACGGCACCGCGATCCCTGACTGCATGGGCACGAATGCTTCAGCCACCGACTTTGGCTCCATGAGCTGAGATGTTCATAGCGGTCTCGCCTCTCTCTCTTGAAGCAGAAAGTAAGGCATATCGTAGAACGAGCTTGCCTTCGTTGACGAAAACCATCTTGTAGGCAACGGCGACCGCCTGTGTCCTTGGATTGGAGTCTCTGCTACCCTGTAAATAGAACGGTATGAACTTCTCTGCACCCTTCGCTACGTACTTCCCGTCCCCGTGCTTTATACCCTTCCTGCTCATATTGGTATGAGGGTCAGAGCGAATATGTGCATATATTGACTATCTAGTAGGTGAATTACGGAGGAAGGAAGAAGTGGGAGGAAGGATAGATACCCCTAGCGCCAAGCAGCTTCGGCCGGAGCGGAAATAACTAACCACCGGGGTATATGTATGTGCATACGTATGTGCATACGTACCCCGTTTCCAACACTCCCTCGAAGCTATCCAGACCTTCCACTGACTGTATATCCATGCTCTTTTACTCGCCGGTGCCATGCTCGGCGGGGGTAGCTTCATTCGTTCGAAGCTAGTCCCATGACTGACCTGGACTGGACCTTAGGAATTTGCCTGCGTCCAGGGGCTTGGTTAGGCCGTCGGCCACCATTTGATCGGTGGGTATGTATTCCAATCTGATTGCTCCCTCTTCTACCTTGTTCCGGACATAGTGATACGACGTATCAATGTGCTTGGCCCGGGGGTGATTGACGGGATTGCTACCCATATCTATAGCCGCTTGATTGTCAGCTAAAATGGTGGTTGGGTTCGTATCCGAACCATCATAACCCACCTCTTTCAATGCTTGAACCAGGAAGGTTACTTCTTTGGCTGCATTGCATTCACCGACATATTCAGCTTCAGCAGATGACGTACTGACGCATTGCTGACGTTTGAAGCTCCAGCTAAATGGTCCATTCCATAGAAAAAACATATAGCCGGAGGTGGATCTTCGGGAATTCAAGCAGTCCGCATGGGCTGAATCGGTATATCCAAAGAATTCAGCTCCCCCTACTCCCTCCATTTTGGAAGGTCCATATCGAAGCCCCAGCTCAGCAGTACCGGCCAGGTATCGAATGATTTGCTTGACAGCTAGGTCATGGTCGGGGGTAGGATTCGCCGAATATCTGCTGCATTTGCCCACTGCATAGACTATGTCTGCCCCGGCTTCGGTGACTACCTCGTCCCATTGAACGTGACCAGATATTTAGTACCTTCTTACCGTCCCACAAGCGAAATTGATGGGAATCATGGAGGGAGCCATGGAGGGTATTCGGCAGGAAGCCATGTAGGGAGCCATGTTTCAAGCATGTTATGCGCTCGACCGACGCGTATTTTGAAGCACGTAGGGTGTTCGACAGGGAGTTTGATGTTGAGCCATGGAGGGTGCTTTCTATAGAGCTAATTAGCATATGCTATGAAGCATGTATGGAGCATACTATGGAGTGAGCCATGGAGTAGGCCATGAAGCGAATAACGCGTGTTCGACACGTCGCATAAGCATGTTTTGGAGCGAGTAGGCTGGCGAGTAGGCTGGCGAGTAGGTAGCTGAGCATGTGGGAAGCATTGTTTGAAGCACTGTTTGGCGTGTGTTATGCGCCCGATCAACGCATAATTTGGAGTTCGATAGGAAATTCGGTAGGGAATTCGGTAGGGAATCCGCATGTGCTATTATGAGGTGGTAAGATGCTACTACGGGCCGGATACTGAACTATCGACGGATTCATCGCTTCGCGGGCATAATATTTTTCGCACCCCTCACGCTGTACATATTTGCCGCTCTTCATCACGACTTTGCGTATTCTTTACGCGTGTCCGAGAACCTTTATCTGCTCTCACAGGGTCACTTCCGCCGACGCGTCACTCACAGACTGGCAGGGTATATCTTCTCGGCTTCTTAATGATACTCTTATTACACGTACGAATTCTTCCTTCGTACCCAACAAGCGTTGACGTTCCTACTTGGGTATGTGCTCTGACGCCATTCGAGTTCTAAATCGTTCGTCAATCAGGTCTGTCTCTAGGTATGTCTCGGCTGGAATCTTTGGCTTCACATCTGTGGTTCAGCTCTTTGCGACTTTATATCGGAACAGCGTGGTTTGGGGACGCCTTCCACGAGCAGTGATCGGCTTCGTAATAGGCCTCATCGTTCAGGGGCAAATTCAAGGCTGATTATCAGGACAGTATATCAACTTATGAATTCTTTCTGCAAAGTCATTTGTTCATAGTGACGTCTTGCGAGGAAGGCAAACAGAAGGGTTCACCTTCAATCTTCAGCGGCTTGCCAGGTGCGAAAGCGGATCCGATGCGAGCGATTTCCGTCTGGCATTGTTCACAGGTTCCCATGGGGCCAGCGTTCCTCTGGGGGAATTTGAAAGAGTTCTCATGGTCGCTTCGGTCTTTGGCCCAATTGCCATACCTACGAGAACCGATGAGGCACCAGCGCAAGAGATTTTGAATCAAGCCTTGAAGGAAGATGCACTGAATGACAGCTACGTACGTAAACTGCAAATTTCATCCCGGGATTGATATCACTAACTCGTCTAGATCTTACGCATCTCTCTACTACGCGTCCGAACTCATTGAGCGTGGCTCCTTAAATGAGGGCCAACATCGGCGAGTCTCTGCTCATAAGTGGACGGTGAATCTGGATGATGTTTTACGAGCTTAAGAGAGTATAAATCGAATACGTCAGGACGCGATGCTTACAAAGATGGAAAAGGGAGGAGAATATTGGGATGAAGACACGCTTGTGGACGGAGTTCTTGAGTCTGGTGAAGCTGGCATCCGTGAAAAGAATGCTGAGCGGGAAGAAGGGCGGTAAAATGCTTGTCATGGGTAAAGCTCCTTGCCCGGTCGACCATGATGATTTACTGATGGACACCGAAGTTTCTGGATCTCAGGAAATTCGAGAAGATTTGCGAAGGCTTGTGCGATGATATTTGAGCGTTAGCATCCGCATAGATATATTTCAAGTATTCCACCCAGCCACGAATAGGGGTTTCCTTCGACAACGCAAGATCGCACTGTTGTAAGAGACTTCCGGTGTCAGTAGCAAGTGTGTTTCTGAATTTCCTTCTACCTCCCTTTTGAGTAATGAGCCCCTCGACACCATCAAGGTCTCCCGTTGTGATAGCGTCCGAAAGTTCGACGTATTGTTTAGGGAAAGGTCCACAATAAGCACATTGAAGTGTAAGGATCATAACGTGATATATCTCGTCCTTCTCAGGCGGACTAAACATATTTGCTCCGGTAAGTCCCCACATTATCTACGCACAAAACCAGGAGACTTGTGTGGTCGGTTGCCACTTACTAGCGTACCGAGAGCCCATAGATCCACCTTTGTTAACCAGAGCAGTCCGAACAACCCTTCTGATGCGCGATAGGTAGGATGAGAAAAGGGGGGTTGTAGTCGGCTCTATTCTGACGGAATCGCCCAAGTCGATAAGTTTGATCCTGCTGAATGCACCATACTAATCAGAATCAACGACAACGTTATCGGATTTGATATCTATAGTCCGGCTTTGATAAAACCATGGTAGGCGGAGAACTCATGAAGAGGTTCGGATTCATAACATACCCGTATGTGCCATGTTCTTCTCATGCATTGCCGCCAGTCCCTTAAGCACGACCCTGGTCACCCTTTTGACCTCCTCTTCCTCGAGCTTCTACTGTACATTGTGGAGGTTGCCGGCAAGGTATTCATATACCACGATTTTCTGATCCGGGGATCATATTCACTACTTGTCGAAAGGAGCCGTGGCCACGAAGGTATCCGTCAAGGGCCTTCGGCGTGGCTGTTATGAGCTCCTTTAAGAATTACACGTTGTTGATCATTGCTATCGCACATTAGCAAGGACGTCAAGACAACCCCAGCCGAGCTTCGTACCTTTGTCCAAGCCAGACATTTGGACAGTCATTTTTAATCAGCCCGAGAACTGTGTACGAGTACGTTGCTTTTCGCCAAGTGCCACGAAGAACGAGATTAGGCTGCAGAAAAGACGTGGCAGCTACGCTTCAGAAAATTGAAGAAGCTGGAGCTGCAAGATGAGGGAGATTCCATAAGTCTGACAGTGAGGAAACGCATGGGAGGGCTGGGCTTCTGGCTTGATGATAGTTGTTCTTCTGCCCCATACTCGCAAGTCTTCAAGGAATGCCCGATCAGCATGCCACAGACACAAACAAAGCAGACTGGCTTGTGTAGACAAAGTTTGGTGACGATCGTATACTATTCATGTATGATTGATTGATTGATAGCTATTCCATAGGTCTGAATAGGGGTAGCCACCCATATAAACCCTGCTTTCCATTCCAACCCTGTTTTAGTAGTACATATTCAATGCCTTTCTTTAGTGTGAAGCGAAAGTCCTTTAATTCCAGTGGGTGACTATCCCTTCTAACGTTCCGACCTGTGGCCCAAATCCTTTGCTCTCACACTCGCTGCTCACATTACGGGGTTCATTTTGATCTGAATACCGGTTGAGTAATGACTTGCCAGCTTCACTCTTTAAGACGTTCCATACTTCCAAATTGGCCAAGAAGACGTCCCTGTGTCACGAATTGTACTGATGCTTTTGCCAATGCCGGCGTACTAAGTACAAGAACCCCAGATTTCCTCCGTATGGTCATCGATCGAATGCGTTGATTGAATAGGCAGTCGAGCAAAATGTGCTTCACTGTTTGTCTGCCCCATCCACATGGGCATTCGTCTGAGCCGGCCCTTCTGATACTGAATAGATAGTCTCTAAAGCCTATCTTCTTCGTTCGAAGTTGAGTCAGCGCGGAGCTTAGGGCTCGGTGAAGTCTCGCATGAAGACGAAGGACTTCTTGTTCCGGTGCTTCAATCAGTTTCTTGGTTTCCGTCCTACCATCTTGCCACTGGGCCTCCCGTCCCTCATCTATTCTCTTTCTGAGCATCATCTTGACTGACGAGCGGAGTGCCGCGAAGGGAATAGCCATTGCAGGTGGAATGGGCGGTGACCATGGATGTTCTCTCCACCCCGTTGCCTGCTTCGCCGCCCTATCTGCCATTTCATTGCCCAGCACCCCCGTATGGGCCGGAATCCAGTGGACCGTCACCTCAATGCCCCTCCATCAAAGAAGATCCATCTTGATGGCAATGACCCGCAGTACTTCCGGACCCACTTGGCTGCCTGGCTCTGCCGAGGAGGTGATTGCCGATTAATGTCCGTAAATATAATCAACGATGTTTTGTGGAGGTGGTAACCATGCAGTTCGGCCACGTACACGGTGGCTGTTGACTCATTTCCCAACAGAAATTTCATTTCTACTCCTAGGTCTGGTATCACTGCCGCCGCCCCAACTTGCCGTCTGTATAGACGATGAGGTTATTCGAGTTCTTGATGATGTTGTCGTGTTCTTCAAGGGCGGTGTTCTTGTCCATCGCTATTCTGTTCGCGGGTATCCTCCACGGAGGGGCGTACTTCTGGACAAAGAGTTGAGATGGATTCCCCATTTTAGGCGAGTAGAGAAGGGTGCGACGCAGGCACTAAATGTACTCAGCAGTCTGGGCGGCTCAATATGGGGGCCAAGTCTACTGAATATGCGCAAAATCTATCGAGCTTGCATAGCCCCAAGAATGCTATACGCATGCTCACTCTGGTACAGTCCTGGCGGAGGATTTGGTACTGTGGGCCTGGAAAATGCAGTGCTCAATACACTGACCTCCCTACAAAGAAGAGCAGCACAGGTGATAGCCAGGGCATTCAGAAGCACGAGCGGACCGGCATTAGATGTGGAGCTACATCTACTACCCGTTAAGCACACGCTGGAAAAGGCCCTCGGGGAGACACTCTCACGCCTGAGGACAAGCCGAGTATATTATCAGATAGTGGAAGCAAGACGAGAGTCACGGGCGACGGAAGATAACTTCAGATACTGGAGCCCGCTTCGGAAGCTGAAGGAATGCGGTTGCCCTTCGCGCTCTTTTAGGCTGTCTGAAGTGTATTGACTGGAACTTGGCTTGCGTGTTTTCTGGACCATGAGCCTTCCCTTCCCCCGAATATGTTCTCGATTCTCCTGCAATTGCTTCCCCCGACTGTCCGATGACCACTTTCGCGATGTCGTCTATGTACCCGAGTTGCGCTTGAATCCCCGTTCTCCTCCATCAGATCCGCGTTGTAGAATAGATATAGTATGTGAGATAGGTGAGCACCGTGAGCCTTTACGGTATACCCGTTCCCGTTTTAAAGGTATCTGAGGTGAATTCCGGTAGAGAAATGATGGTTCTTCGGTCCGATAGAAAGCTGAGGCATCCAGAAGTCTCACATGGGATATATTATCAAATGCCACTATTACATCCAGTAGCAGCACCGTTGCCACCTAGTAGTGCGTGCTCCGTTTCCCAGGTTCTTCTTCCTCCCATTTGCCTTCGAGGAAGCATCCTGAACTCCTCCGCCGCAAAGCTTATTCGTGTGGCCATTATTTTCTCCAATCCTTACCTACGACGAAGCCAGCCTCTTGTCCGCTTTTCGGCCTGGAAAAGTTGGGATAAGAAGCTGACAACAACGCTCCGACTAAGTGGCAATACAAAATCCTCCTTCAAGACGTCCGTTGATCGACTCGTTTGACACAGGTATTGCTATGGCAACAATATGGGATGAGTTGAGAGCACACAGCAGGCGCGCCATATTGTACGTGAAGCCCTTGCTGCCGCGGGTATATTAGATCGCAATGCCATACTCTGGCTCCTTCACGGAATCCCTACGAGTTTCTGCCTTGTCGGAATGCGGTGGAGGGACGTCAGGCCACCTACTTTCGACTCACCGCATAGGCAATGACCTCTTCTCGGAACTCGCCCTTGGAAAAGGGAAATCCCCCGTCTTCAACATCTACCCCACTTCTGACCTCCGCAGCTGTGGCGCCGACCGTCCCCCCGAATCCGGCCCTGGCGTCCACTTCACCATCACGACCGAATCGACATGTCCATTCCCATCTATCCACCCTCCCCATTGCGCCGATCACGCCTGCACAATTTCTCGCCTAATAGTGCACACTTCTCCACCCATCTACGCTTCCCAAATGGCAAAGCTCCAGACCAAGAAGATGCACGTTCCCGAACTAGCCCGTCGTCCGCGGCTTGCACATCGACTCCATCGCTAAACACCCATTGTAATAGGCGGCATTATTGCTTTGGCAAAAGTTGGCGTTTACTGCACGGAAGTTGAACTCCTCGTCCTCTTCCACCGACACTGCTTTTCTGCGACATAACCATTCCTGCAGTTCCTTCTTGGCGACCTTCGTGACCTTGACGGCTCGTCCGACGACCTTGACTTTCTCGCCTTCGGCCCATTTTGTCGCCAAAGCAAAGAGCCCTCTTAGTCCCCGGCTTGTCCAGCAGGGTAGATAATCGAGCGAGATTTTTGGTAGGGCTTGATCTCACGGTTTCGAGGTTTGTCCGTGGTCGAGGCGAATTGTATAAGGGATGGAGAGAGGTAGACCGAAAAGACTAGGTTGTAAATCGACCTTTCTATTCTCTTTCCTTCGAAACTCCAGCTTCCTCATATCTTAATTTGCCACCTTTCATCTCATCGCCTATCCGCCTTCGCCTTCCTATCCAGAAGCCTCCCATCGCCCAATTCTTCTTTTAGCTGTGTAACGGTCGTAACACCTGTGGCCGGGATCAGGCACCTAGCGCATTGTGCGCATCAGCGTAGGTTCGAAGCTACAGGGCAAAGGAGGACCATTATTCTCGCAGAGTCTTGAGCACTCAGCCTTCTCGTCCCCCATTTCACCTTTTTTACCATCATCGTTCCGCAATCCGCATACGTTTCGTTAGCTGCTTGGACAAGGATTTGCCAGTTTTGCTGCTCGGGTTTGATCGGGACGTCTTTGGCTAGCTTTTTCCGCTTAACACTTTTTGAGATCTGCTCAACGGAATGCCTTACCCATTCATCATGGTCCTCATCCTGCGGTATAAAAAAGTTATGAACTGTATGGTTTGTTGCTCAAATCGAATTCTGGGGCGCTTTCAATAGGTTGCTTGCCATCTCGCCATTGTGCAGAAAAGCTGGCCTAGGCAGGCGCTCACGAGGTATTCGTACGTAGTGGTAGTAGGGAAGAAATCATGCAAGATAGCCGTCAGTGCTTCGAGTCGAAAGGATGTTCTCAGCGCCTAAGTTCGGGAGTTAGATATATGTAGTTCTATTCTAGAACCTTAATTTTCAGCCGCATCGCTCTAACTAATCACTTCAATTGAATATTTTTTACTTATTATTTTTATTTCTTTTATTTCTTCATTTTAACGTGCTTATGGAGCCGAAGGCTATGAAGCATAGCATACTATCTATGTATATAGATACACATAGAGTCGTACCGACGATGTATGTTGTATGGAAAAGGTCTCTGCGTGAAACAGGCTTCTAGAGCTAAAAAACCACACTTTTGTTTATTCTAGTACATAGTCGCTGTAACCTGAATTCACTTTCCATACCCAGTCAGATAAGCTCAAGGAAATCTTGCTACAAGCAGCCGAATCAAAATCCCAGACAGTATACACCTAGCTGACAGAGCTAGGTGGGCTTTTGATTCATGTATGTGGAAGCTGGCCACTTCGATGTGGGCTTTCGTTCGCTGTTTGGCCACATGGTCATCTAGTCATGTGAATTTGTTGTTTGTGAGCATCTCGACGCGATGCTCGATATCAATCGAGGTGTCGATTTCGCTGTTTGGTAACCTCTAGGCTTTCTTCTTGTAACTAGAAAGAAGGTTCGCAGCCAGCACCGTGAGGTGAATTCCATCGCTGGCCCTTCAATTGAAGACTTTACTGACGACTTCTTGCTCAGATTTAGCAGCGCCGCCATACGTAAAACATGAATTGACTGATCTTGAGCAGTTGAACGTGTATGTGAAAGCGTCTACCCTGCTCCATTCAGTCTTACGGATCGGTGTGATATTGAAACACAAACCAAAAAAACGCCAAAACTCCACAAACCTTGAAAAAGGCCGAGCTCTAGGGGAAAGGGGCAACACAGGAGGACATGTTCAATCCAAGCGCCGTTCGGGCAAACAGCATTCACGACAGAAATTGACTCCTCGGACGCAATCGTAGCTTTTGAGACTACAACTCAACAGCAGACGAACATAATACAGTTGAGGCTTTTAACGAGTTCGATATCGCGGACTCGCCATCACGATGGAAGGGTGTACGCCCAAAGCTTCCAGGGCTCGCCGAATTCATCGGGCTTGGCACAGCCGCAAAGTAAGCAAGGGTGAATAATGGCCATAGGAAGATCGCCGGACATAAGAAATGGGCCGCGGTACTCTTTGCAATCCGCCATTGGCTTCCAGCCTTCGCTTAGACAAATCGCCAGATTCTTATGGTACTGCTTAACCCAGCATGCTCACATCACCACAAGACTAAAACCAAGACCGGTGTCAAATTCAACGGCGTTACACTACTGTTCCTCTCATTTGATTCCTATTTCCCTTGGCAACCTTTTCCACACGTCATATAAAGCATTGTGCCGTTTCACTTGACCTTAACCATACTTATAACAGATGGCACGAATTTTGACCCCATATTTCAAGGTCCTGGTGGCTGCAGATCTGAAGGAGTGACGAGGGGAGGGCGATTGAAGAAGTGGTGAGGATGAGAACTCGGATAAGTGATGAGGGTAATAGTGTGGGGGATGTGACGGGCTTTGCATTGCGCCTGGTAGGTAATTTGATCAAAAAACTCCGGCTTATTACTGACAATGTCTAGGTGCTTTTAATGAACAGCAACGCTTCACCGATGGTGCCGATTCGACGTCGTACTCCACCTGGCCGAAGCGAATTTACAGCAGCGAGAGCCAATGTGACAAGCCCACAGACAATTTAAAGGAGACCAAGAATGATGAAGAAGGCCGTAAGCGAATACAAGTCATCATATGACTATTAACAGGGAAACGAGGTTTAAGACAGGGCAGGATGGCTGTACTTCTTCCCCAGACCACATGCAGCTCGTCTTTCCGATCTATTACCCCCGAACTTTCTACCCTAGGGCTTCTCCTTTCCACGACCTTGTTACTCTACGTTGCAACCTCGTCTACAGAATGCAACATACAGTAGGATGGAAGATTCTAGTCCGCAAGTACTAACCATGCGTGCCGCCATTCCTAAACGCCGCCAATCGTGAATGCCGTCAATTGTGGATGTTGCCATTTTCAAGAAGCCTGTTCATTAGAGTGGGGCAATCTAGTAATCCGTAGTGAAAGGTCAAGACAAATGTAAAGTTTATCTCAACAGCGTCAGCAGAGAAAGGGATAAGAAAGTCAAGGCTTTAACACAAATTACGCTTCTTGATTGTTCCTTCCTCACCAATCAAACCTTTCGTGCAAACAACTGAAAAACTCTCGAAAACAGTGGATAATGAGCCTGTAGTAAAAACTCGGGACATCAATGCCTCTTGTTCGAACCCGCAAACTCAAGCCAGATTTGAAAATAGATTCAGGGTCCTTTCTCGGTTCTGAGGGAGCGGACTGCCGTTGGTTTTCTCTACTCTGCGAAGCTGTTCTGACCGTCAGTAAACCCATTCGATTAACAACAACTTAATTAGACGTACCCTCCTGAATCGTGTCGTCACTTCTTCAACCCTTGTCCTCACCACTTCCTTCCCACAAGCTGATATCCGTATAGCACATATAGAGATTTTGACATCTGGTCTTGTGGTGTAGTCTGCAGTAATCCCTTATACTTCTTTATATTCCATTATTCCAACATGATCGGATATCAAAGGTATCTTCACGAATGTTATATCGAGGTGAGCTGTCGTTCCGGTCAGCAAAGTAAAAGGGTGGCTAGTCATAACTCTTACTAGTTCTTATGAAAGGGAACATTTGACCTGCGGGTCTCTGGATCAGTTTCTACCTCCGTGTACCACAGTATGCAGCAATATGCACATATACATGTAACGTTGCGCATACTGGAAACATTGGAGTGGCTGCGGGGAAGGAGCATCACAAAATTCCCGAAGACACAATTTTGACCAAACCAGAGAGACGTACAGCCATCAAGTCAATAGGCACATGGCAGTTGTGAGACCCGAAAGCTCTGTTACTTGGCGATAGTGGCAATCATACCTCTAGGGCAGCAGATGTAGCGATTTTTGATGAAGCTGAATACCTTACCTCTACGAACTTTCGCCCTACTGACCTATTCTAGCGTCTTTCCCCACCACCCTCCCTCACATCCACCCCCCCCAACCCCCTACCAGATACAAATCCAGAACCAGAGCAGGTTCCTTCGATTTCATCACTTCGAGAACAGTAGCTTGATTGCATTAGATGCCGCCAGAGGACATATATTCAGACCGCTATTTACGCAGCGATTGCGCGATACGGTGCTGCACACTTCCCGCTAGCCAAATTTGGGTAAGCGCGAATATTCTTCGCCAAAACGTACGAGAGTACACAGTAGCGTGAGTAAGTGAGTACCTTAAGTTACATGTCTATGCAAAAATCAGATGGACCTTACGCAGAGACGGTTTAAGTTGAGGAAAGCGACCACAGAGGATCTGGATTCTCTTACCAAAATACAGATGGCAGCCTTTCCCTCCGATCCTCAATGGGATTATCGATTCCCGCACCGAGAAAAACATTCTGACGATACAAAGAAATATACGAGACTGAGGTTCGAGTCGTTCCTGAAGGACGATCGCTATCGTGTTGTACTTGCAGAAATCTATAGGACTGAAGATGAGAAGACTATGTGGCCAGTCGCCTTTGCTGTGTGGGAAGATTGGCAGAGAGCGCCAATGGCCGTGGCTCCTAGCACTGACGGTGATGAAAGAAGACGCGACGCAAACCGACTTCACGTGGAAGTCTTTCGCGTGACTCTTACGAACGCCAGGAAACGACTATTTGATGATGATCATCACATACAGCTGCTGCTCTTGGGGACTCATCCCGAATATCGAAAACAAGGTTTAGGATCATCCCTATGTAAACAGGGCATGGGTTTTGCAAAAGACGAAAATGCTTATGTGTCAGTATTTGGAAGTCCAATGGGCAAGGAGTTGTACGAATCCTTGGGGTTCCGCGAGCTTGAGAGCATAGAAGTGCGAGCACCTGGTGAGAAACAGACGCTCTCCATCTCAGCCATGACCTACCCGGGTCTCATCTCCGAACCTCATCATATATAGAAGTCAGAAGGACCGTGGTGGTGACAACGGCATTGGTGAGGTGACGGCTGGGGATTGAATGACGGCAGGCTTGATGGTGGTGGGTAGATAAGATGGACTATTCTACGAGGCATTCGGTGAGGTTCGATTCGTGGAGATCGACGACGATTCGGCTGGAAGATCTCCGAATGTACATTCAAAATTGTACAGTAAGAGAACAAAGAAGGGAAAACATTGAAGGTTGAGCAACTCTTGTGGGTTAGGTGTAGCTAAAGAGAGGTCTTACAAGCTTTGGAAGACAGCGTAATTCGCAATGAGTAATGATATATACCAGCGAGCAGCCTAAAGTCACCAATTCAAACAATGCTGGCGGGATACACACGACCTTAGAGCGCGACCGGGAGTAGTCTGAATCAGTATAATTTATCATTCCGTCGTTTTCGTTTAATGTCTTTCGGAAGCACCATGCTAGGGGATGGTAATCTTCGCCTCCATGTTGCGGTGCAATGAAAACTTTGCAGTTCTCAAGAAACGTTGGAGCTCTAGGACATCGTTGTTGAGGAGTTCATGGTGCTCGAGGAAAATAGCCATTTTGGGCTTTCACTTTCGCTTGAGGAAAGAGAACTCTAGCCACAGGCAGGCTTGGCCGTCCATGGGGACTGTCAGATAGCGGTCCAGCTTCTGAATTACAGAAAATATGGGAAATCTTCGAGTCAACACGTGAATAACGTTCATCCCGTTTCTAGGTTCGAAAAGTACAATAAAAGCGTGATGATGCTATCGTCGAACAAGCTCAATTCAGAGTCGACTTAAAGGGCAACGAGAGGCCTGGAGGTCAAGAACACTAACTCTGTATACATCCAACACGTCATT
>JAABUO010000710.1_pt1 | contig 54702 bp, 62 predicted proteins | sample 5559291 | NCBI WGS metagenome assembly JAABUO01 (sample SAMN10711878, study PRJNA513372) | rock metagenome | isolation source: Antarctica rocks | place: Antarctica: Victoria Land, Finger Mt sud | reverse complement strand
AGGACCCGGAGACACCGACACAGCGGTCGGCGGCCCCCGCACGCCCGGCATCGGCCTTGCCGACCAACGACCGAAACCAGACCCCTCGGAGCAAGATCACCGCGCTACTGGCGGATCTCGGTCAGATCTGGACGGCACGCTGGTCATGGGGACCACGGTCTGCACCCACCTTGGCGCCTGGATCGGGCACGAGGCAATCGCTGAGGGCCTGGAGGGGAGGTTCGCCCGCGGCGAGACCAGCGACCGAGAGGTTGCCGAGATCTACGCTCCGTTCTACCGAGGCGTTTGCCGTAGACGATGCTGTCGACGCCGCGTACGCCACCTCGAGGGCCGACGTGACGCGTCGGGCGCACGTTCGAGGGGTGCGCTCTCCCTGGCGGGGTAGCCCGGCCCTGACGCCGTCAGGCGGACCGATCACGAGGGAGACAGGGATGACACAGCCAAGCCAGGTCGCCGACGCGACCAAGGACGCCGTCGGGCAGGCCGCCGGGACGGCCATGCAGGAGGTCGGCGAGGTCGCCGGCACCGCCGCATCAGCCGCGTCGACGGTCGCGTCGACCGCCGCGCACCAGGCCGGCGCGGTCGCGGCGCAAGCCACCGACCACATCAAGGACATCGCCGACCAGGCTCGCAGCCAGGTCAGCGAGCAGGCCGGGAGCGCCACGCAGAAGCTGAGCGAGAGCGTCAAGGCGCTGGCCGCGCAGCTGCGGTCGCTGAGCGACTCCGCCGGCCCCGACGCCGGCCGCACGAAGGGTGTCGCCGGTCAGCTCGCCGACCGAGGCGAGCGGCTGGCCTCCTACCTCGAAGGGCAGCAGCCGGGCGACATCCTCAACGACGCCCGCAGCTTCGCCGCCCGGCGTCCCGGTGGCTTCCTGCTCGGCGCGCTGGCCGCCGGCATGGCCACCGGACGGGTCGTCCGCGGTGCCGCCGCCGATGCCAAGGACCACAACCCGGCTCCCGTGACGCCCCCGCCGTCGTACGCCCCCCCGGCGCCCTACAGCACTCCTGCCGCCCCGGCGCAGAGCGCCTACACCACCCCGGCGCCGTACGTCCCGGCCGCCAGCTCCATCGACCCGCTCACGGCGCCGTACGGCCAGGTGCCGGGGTCCACGTACGGCGACGGGCTGCGATGACCACGCCCAACGTCGGCCAGTCGCTCGGCGAGCTCGTCAAGGAGGTCACCGGCGACCTGTCCAAGCTCGTGAGCCAGGAGCTGGAGCTGGCCAAGACCGAGCTGAAGATCGAGGCGAGCAAGGCCGGCAAGACCGCAGGTGCTTTCGGGGCCGCCGGGGCGGCGGGTTACTTCGCCATCCTCTTCCTGAGCCTCACGCTCACCTTCGGGCTGGCCAGCGCCTTCGAGAGCTTCACGTGGGGCGCCCTCGTCGTCGCCCTGCTCTGGGCCATCGTGGGAGCGGTGCTCTTCGCCCGCGCCCGGACCACCGCCAAGACCATCAACCCCAAGCCGGAGATGACCGTGCAGACACTGAAGGAGGACGCGTCATGGGCAAGAGCCCGGAAGAGCTGAAGGCAGAGATCGCGCAGACCCGGGAGCAGCTGGGCAGCGGCCTGGACGTGCTGACCGAGAAGGTGACACCCGGCAAGGTCGTCGAGCGGCGCGTGAGCAGCGTCAAGGACGCGGTCATGGGCGCCAAGGACTCGGTCATGGGTACGGCGAGCGACACGGCCGCGCACGCCTCTGATGCCGTCTCCTCCCTCAGCGGCGGGGTCCACGACGCCGCCGCGGGCGCACCGGGCGCGGCGAGGTCGAAGGCCTCGGGCAACCCCTTTGCCGCCGGTGTGGTCGCCTTCGGTCTGGGCTGGCTCGTCTCGAGCCTCATCCCCGCGAGCGCCGCCGAGCAGCACGGCGCCGCCGCGATCAAGGACAAGGCCACCGACCTCGTCCAGCCCGTCAAGGAGCAGCTCGCCGGCGCCGCTGGTGATGCGAAGGACGCTCTCGCCCCTGCCCTCACCGACGCGGTGAGCGACCTCAAGGAGTCCGCGACCCAGGCTGCGGGCACCGTCAAGGACGCGGCGTCGAGTGCCGGCCAGGATGTCGCCGGCCAGGCGAAGAGCTCCGCCTCGACGGTCACCGAGCAGGCCAAGTCGGCCACCGCCGACGTCAAGGACACCGCCACACCGGCTCCCCCGCAGACGGATCCGCCGAGCGGTTACGTCGCCCCGTACGCCTCCGGCAGCTGAGTCGTACGACCGGAACGACCCGCAGCGGGGCCCCGGCCGGACTGGCCGGGGCCCCGTCTTGCTTCCTCAGCCGCCCCTCAACCGACGCCAGGGATCGTCGGTGCATGGAGCTCACCCGCGTCCGATCCCTGCCGGTGCTGCCAGGTCACCCGCCGCTCGCTCGGCTGGCGGCAGCGGGCGCCGCTGCGGTCGCCGGATCGCTGCTGGTCACCTGGGCGCTGGCCCGCGCCGGCCTGGCGCTCTTCTCGGTCCCCGCGGTCTTCGACAAGCTCCGCTTCGCGACCTACGCACCACTCACCGTCCTCGGCGTCGTGGGTGCGGTCATCGCCTGGGCGTTGGTGTCGCGGTACTCACCGTCCCCGGTCCGGCTGCTCGGCCGCCTCGCCGTCCTCGTCACCGTGCTGCTGCTGGTGCCGGACGTGCTGCTCCTGCCGCAGGCGGACGAGCCGGCCGGGCCGGTCGTCATGCTCATGATCATGCACATCGCGATCGCCGTCGTCAGCTACCTGGCGCTGGTCCGCCTCGCCCCCGTCGCTGTCGCCGCCCCCGTCGCCGAGCGGGAGCGGTCGGTGCTCGCACGCTGACCTCGGCGACATCCTCGCGCCGGTGGCAGGCTGGGCCCAGGCACCGCACCGATCCGCCAACCCTCGAGGAGCCCGTATGACCACCGTCGCCGACACCCACGCGACCACCGGCGTCGAGGGGCACCCCGACCCGGCCCTCGACATCCCGCCGGGTTACGCACCGCCTGCGCCGCAGGCGGAGAAGCCCGCGCTGACGATGCCCCTGCCGCCGAGCTTCACCTCCGTCGCCGAGGAGCGCCAGCACCGCAAGGAGCAGCTCGCGGGGGCCTTCCGCCTCTTCGGTCGGCTTGGCTTCGGTGAGGGCGTCGCGGGCCACATCACCGCGCGCGACCCCGAGCGCACGGACTGCTACTGGGTCAACCCCTTCGGCATGAGCTTCCGGCACATCCGGGTGAGCGACCTGGTGCTCGTCGACGAGGCCGGCCAGGTGGTCGAGGGCACCCGGATGGTCAACACCGCCGCGGTCTGCATCCACGGCGCCGTCCACGCGGCCCGGCCCGACGTCATCGCCGCCGCCCACGCGCACTCGGTGCACGGCAAGGCGCTGTCCTCGTTGCCGGGGGTGATGCTCGAGCCGCTCACCCAGGACGCCTGTGCCTTCTACGACGACCACGGCCGGTACGACGACTACACCGGTGTCGTCACCGACGGCGAGGAGGGCCGTCACATCGCCGCCGCGATCGGCGACCGCAAGGCCGCGATCCTGTCCAACCACGGGCTCATCACCGTCGGGCACAGCGTGGCCGAGTGCGCCTGGTGGTTCATCACCATGGAGCGCTCGTGCCAGGCGCAGCTGCTCGCGATGGCCGCCGGGACCCCTCGGGCCATCGATCACGACACGGCGCTGCTCACCCGCGGGACCGTCGGCGGTCACCTCGCCGGCTGGTTCCAGCTCCAGCCGCTGTGGGACGAGATCGTGCGCAGCGACCCCGACCTCTTCGACTGAGAGCGGGGGCCGGGTCGGCCGATCAGAGCCGGCTGCTGCTGCGCCCGGTCACGGCGTGCACGACGGCGACGGCCAACGCCACCAGCAGACCGAGCCACAGCACGTGGGCGACGAAGCCGAGGCCGCCGAAGACGACGAAGAGGATGAGAGCGATGACGAGCAGCACGACTGCCTCCGAGGCTCCGGGCACCCCCTGAGCGGGGCCGCATGCGCCTCACCTGCCCCCCGACGGTGACGTGATGCCTGCCACTCGGGTGTCGTCGGCGACACGCGGCATCCGATCCGCTACGGGTGACGTACATCGTGGGCACGCTCCGCCCGGGTCGCGCCCCGACCTCCGTCGCCGAGAGGATGCGCATGAGCGCGAGCCCTCGCCCTCGAGAGGGCCTCGCGCGACGTGCGGTCGCGCTGGTCGTGCTGCTGCTCGTCGCGAGCGGCTGCACGGGTTCGGACACCCGGCCGGCCAGCCGCGCCACCGACGACCAGGTGACGGTCCTGCCGGCGCTGCACGGCCGGAGCACCTCGGTGACGCTGGACCCCGCCGCCGCGACCAGCCTCGCCGCCCTCGGCGTCACGCTCCGCCCGACGGGGTCCGCGACCGCGACGACCGGTCAGGGGGTGACCACGGTGGCCTTCCCCATCACGGCTGGGTACGCAGAGGTGCACTCCGACCACCGCACCCGACCCGGGTGGATCGACGGCTCGCTGTCCCACGACGGCAGCGGGCTCGCGCTCACCGCCGGCACCGCCACGCTGCAGCTGGACGACCTGGTCGTCGACCCCGGCGGCTCCCGCCTCTACGCCACGGTGGCCGGGCGACCGGCCGTACCCGTGCTCGCGCTGGACGGCCGCCGCGTCACCGCGCGCGTGCAGGGCACGACACTGGTGCTCGACGGCACTGTCGCCCGACTCACCCCCGCGGCCGCGGCCCTGCTCGGCGACGCCTTCCACACCGCGTCCCTGAGCGCCGGGATGGTGCTCGGCACCCTGCACGTCGCGGCGGACGCCACCGGCGCCGTGAGCTACCCCGGCACGGCGGACGTCACCGCGCTGAGCCGGTTGAGCGGCAGCGGCACGCAGCTCACGGTGCTCACTGCGGCGCTGCGGCCGCTCGGGGTGAGCGTGACCGGCACCGGTGCAGCCACCACCGCCGGCGCAGTGCTGACCCTGCCCATCACCGGCGGCTTCCTCGCGGTGCACGGTGAGCCCGGCTTCCGCCCCGGGCGTTTCCTCGGGTCCGTGCTGCACCAGGGCAGCGGCCTGGTCGTGCACGCGGGGACGGCGCAGCTGGCGATGACCGACCTCGTCCTCGACCCCGGCACCTCGACCGTGACCGGGACCGTCGACGGCGTGGCGGGGGTCAGCCTGCTCACCCTCGACGGGAGCAAGGTCACGTTGAGCAAGACGGGCAGCGACGTCGTCATCGACGGCGCCGTGCTCCGGCTCACCGTCCCTGACCTCGGCGGGCTCGACCCCGGCGGCCACCTCCCGGCCGGTCTGCCCATCGCGACGGTGCACATCGTGGCGGCGCAAGGCTGACGCCCCTGTCGGCTCACTGCAGGGCGGTGACCCCGAGCCGCGCCGAGGTGAGCGCGCTGGTCACCGCGTCGATCGCGGCCCTGCCCCGGCTCGACGGAGGCCCCTCGACGATGACCGCGAAGAACACATGCTGCTGGTCGGCGGTCATCGTCTCGCCGGCGAGGGCGGAGGTGTGGTCGAGCGTGCCGGTCTTGGCGTGCACCACCCCGCCGGTCCCCCCGCTGCACAGCCGCATCGTGAGCGTGCCGGTGCGGCAGGCCGTCGGCAGCCCGTGCTCGAGGTCGCCCCAGCTGGGCTGGGTGCTCATCGCCGCCAGCCACGCCACCTCCTGGCGGGCTGTCACCCGGTCGCTGTACGACAGGCCGGAGCCGTCGGTCAACCTGGGCATCGGGACGCCGAGCTGGCTGGCCAGCGCATGCACCTGGGTGAGCCCACCGCCCGTCGTACCCGCCCCCGCCGAGGCGCCCAGCAACCTCAGGAAGGTCTCGGCCCAGGTGTTGTCCGAGACGAAGAGCGCCTTCTGCGCCAGCACCCGCAGCGGCGCGGAGGAGTGCGTGACGAGCACACCCGTACGCCCGATCACCGGGGTCGCGCGCACGATGGACGACCCGGTGACCGTCACCCCCGCCTTGACGAGATCGGTCTTGAAGAGCGCGAGGTTGCCGGCGCTCGGGTTGGTGCGGTAACCAGGCGCGCGCGACCACAGGTCGTCGTCGATGACGAGTGGCGAGAGCGGCCCCGTGTCGACGCCGATGGTGCCCACGCGCCAGCCACGCGCGGCGGTCTGGGTGCTGATCACGCTGGCGTCCAGCAGCAACCGGCCGTTGACCTTGGTGATGTGGGCGGCGCGCACCCCCTTCGCCATCGCCATCAGCGTCGGCCGGTCGAGCGACGGGTCGCCGCCGGCGACCAGCACGAGGTCACCGGTCAGGACACCGCTGGTGACCGGTGCGGAGCCGGTCCGCTCCACCGTGGTCGTGAGCCGCCGGTCACCACCGAGGCGCAGCAGCGCCGCACCGATGCTGAAGAGCTTGGTGGTGCTGGCGGGCAGCACGGGCTTGTCGGGCGTGCGCTGCGCCAGCACCTGCCCGTCGTCGGTGACCGCGAGCAGCGAGACCTGTGCGCCGGGAGCCGCCCGCAGCGCGAGGTCGATCGAGGTGCGGAGCCGCCCGAGGGCGGAGGGCGACAGCGGCCGGGCGGCGACCATGGCTGGCGCGGCCGGGACGGCACCGCTGGCCGGGCGCGGTGCCGAGCTCAGCACCCAGGCAGGGGCGGCGGCGACCCGGGGTGCAGGGGCCAGCGCGGTGCTCGAGAGGACCGCGGCGGCGGCGAGCGCGACCGGGGCGAGCGCGAGTCGCACGCGCGGGGGGCGGCGGGACATGGCAGGACCGTAACCGGCGCCCCTGCGGATGGCAGCCCGATCGCCCGTGGCGCCTTCGGATGGCTGCCCGGTCAGGCGCTGCGCAGGCCGAGCCGGTGACCGTGCTCGGTAGCCAGGATCGAGCGGGAGTCGGGGCCGCCGACGGCCGCGAGGTCGATCAGCAAGGTCAGCGGGATGCCGGCGGCGAGCAGCGCGAGCGGCGAGGGCACAGACCGCGCGGCCGTCGTCGCGCGCCGGGGGGCCGGGATGTGCACACCGGGCGCGGCCGTCGTCGCGCGCCGGGGGGCCGGGATGTGCACACCGGGCGCGGCGGTGCTGAAGGGCGCGGCGGGTGGGACGGCGGTCGGGGGCATGGCTCTCCTCGGGCAGCAGCCCGGGGTCCCGGGTCTGGCAGCCACTGAGCACGTCGGGTGAGCGCGGCCGTGGCCTGTCGCGCCGATCGGGTGAGCCGCGGGCGACGAAGATGTCGTCGTGCGCGCGGTCGAGGTGGTGCTGCTGCTGGTGGTGCTGGCGACCACGGTGGCCGCGCTCGCCGACCGGCTGGGCGCGCCGGCCCCGTCGCTCCTGGTCATCGTCGGAGTCCTGGTCGGGCTCGTGCCCGGCATCCCCGCGTTGGTCGTACCCCCCGAGGTGATCAGCACGGTGGTGCTGCCACCGTTGGTCTTCGCCGGCGCGCTCGACCTGTCCGCGCGCGACCTCCGCTCGGTGGCGGCACCCGTCGCCACCCTGGCGGTCGGGCTCGTCGCGGCCAGCGCGCTCGCCATCGCGGTCGTGACGCACGCGCTCCTGCCGCAGGTCGGGCTCGCCGCCGGCCTCGTGCTCGGCGCCGCGCTGGCCAGCACCGACCCGGTCGCCGTCGCGGCGCTCGCCCGCCAGCTGCGCCTCCCGCCGCGGCTGCTGGCGCTGGTGCAGGCGGAGAGCCTTTTCAACGACGCCACCTCGCTGGTGACCTTCACCATCGCGGTGCAGGTGGTGACCCGCGGCTCGACCCCGGGGGTGCCGCACGTGCTGCTCGAGCTGCTCCGGCTCGCCGCGGGGGGCGCGGCGGTCGGCCTGCTCGCCGGCGCTGCGTCGACCGAGCTGCGCGGGCGGGCGCACGACCCGCTGGTCGCCACCGCGGTCGCCTTGGTGACCCCGTACGGCGCGTACGTCGGCGCGGAGTCCTTCGGCGCGAGCGGCGTGACCGCCGTCGTCGTGGCCGGCGTCCTGTCCGGCTCGCGGCTGCCGAGGGTCACCGCACCCGCGAGCCGCCTGCAGGTGGCCAGCGTGCTCGGCACCGTGGTCTTCCTGCTCGAGAGCGTCGTCTTCGGCATCATCGGCTTCGGGTTGCCCACGCTGGTCCGCGACCTCCCGGGCGGTGACACGGGCATCGCCCTGCCCGCGGTCGTGATCGTGGCCGTGGTCGTGGTGGCCCGCGTCGTGTGGGTCTTCCCGACCGCACGGCTACCCGCCCTGCTGCGGCGCGGCAGCCAGGAGGCCCCCTCGTCCCGAGCGCTCGCGGTCGTCGCCTGGACGGGGACTCGCGGGGTGGTCCCGCTCGCGGCCGTCCTCTCGATCCCGCTGACCGTCGACGCCGGCGCCCCCTTCCCGCACCGCGACCTGCTGCTGGCGCTGGCGTCGACCACCATCGCGGCCACGCTCGTCGGCCAGGGGCTCACGCTCGGCCCGCTGGTGCGCCGGCTCGGCGTCGTGGTCGACCCGGCCGGCGAGGCGGAGGACGAGGCGCGGGCGCGGCTGGCCCTGGCGCTGGCCGCCAGCGCCGAGCTCAGCGACCTGCTCGACCGGGAGGCGGCCCCGGCCGTGGTGGTGGCGCGGCTCCAGCAGGGGCTGGAGGCCCGCATCGAGCGCAGCCGCCAGCGCCTGGACCCGGACGACGAGGGGGCGCCGACCTCGGAGCCCTACCGCCGGCTGCGGCGGCACCTGCTGGAGGTCGAGACCGGTGAGCTGCTGCGCCTGCGTGACGCGGGCGAGATCAGCGAGCGGACCCGCCGGGCGGTGCAGCGCTCGCTCGACCTCGAGGATGCCGGGCTCGGCTGATCGCCTGCGCTGCAGTGATTACCAGCCCCAGCTCCCCGGCTCGCCTTTGAAGGGGCCGGCGACGTCGGCGGTGACCCAACCGCCGTAGAAGCCGCCGGCCTGCGCCTGCACCACCTCACCGCCGACGGTGACCAGGTCCATCCGCGCGGGGTAGACGCTCACGTGCCCGGCCAGGTCGGCGTACCGCTCGACGGGGTGCTCGTAGCTCCAGGCCGCCTCCTGCGCGACGAGGCCGCCACCGACCACGTCGAGGTAGCCCGCCTGGCCCTTCCACTCGCACTGCGAGGTCTGACCCGAGGCCGAGGCGCGCAGCGAGCCGTCGACCCAGTCGGCGTAGGGCAGGTACCAGCTCGGCGGGTGGCTGGTCTCCAGCACCCTGAGCGCGCGGCGGGTGTCGCAGACCACGACACCGCCGAGCAGGACGATCACGTGCGCGCTGCTCGGCACCAGCGCGGGCGGCCGGGGGTAAGCCCAGACGGACTCCTGCCCCGGGGCCGTCGGCAGCGGGGTCGGCCGGCGCACCGGCGTCAGCGTCGGCGCGCGCGACGGACGCGCAGCGAGACGAGCAGCGTCACGGCGCCGCCGACGGCCGCGACCCGGGGCCACCGGACACGAGCCAGGATCTCCTGACGGGTCTCCCCCGCGCCGATGCCGAAGAAGTCCTTGACCTTGTCCGTACCCCGCGCCGCGGCGGCCTTGGGCCTGACCCGCTCGGCCAGCTGCTCCACGGTGGCGGCCAGCTCGGTGCGGATCTCCTCGATCTGGCGCTGGATCTCTGCGGGGTCCTGCGGCACGAGGGCTCCTGGGGTGTCGGCGGTTGAGCCAGAGCCTGCCCCAACTCGGCGGGCGATCACACCGGCGTCGTCCTCGCTAGCGTGCCGGGTGTGAGTGACCCGACCCGCCTCGCGCCGGGCGACCCGGCCCCGGCTTTCACCCTCCCCGACGACCGTGGCGGCACCGTGTCCCTGGCCGAGTACGCCGGTCGCCGCGTGGTCCTCTACTTCTACCCGGCCGCCGGCACACCGGGCTGCACCAAGCAGGCGGTGGACTTCCGCGACAACCTCGCGGCGCTGGGCGGCGCGGGCATCGACGTCGTCGGCATCAGCCCTGACCCGCCGGCGCGGCTGGCCCGCTTCCGGGAGGCCGAGGGCCTCACCTTCCCGCTGCTGTCCGACCCCGACCGCAAGACCCTCGCCGCATACGCCGCCTACGGCGCGAAGACGACGTACGGCAAGACGGTGACCGGTGTGATCCGGTCGACCTTCGTCATCGGCCCGACGGGTCAGGTCGAGCGCGCCCTCTACAACGTCAAGGCCACCGGGCACGTCGCCAAGCTGCTCCGCGAGCTGTCGGTGCAGGCGGCCTGAGCCTGACCCACCAGGCCCTGGGGCCGTAGCCCAACGGCAGAGGCACGCGGTTTAGGTCCGCGTCAGTGCGGGTTCGACTCCCGCCGGCCCCACCTCTCAGCGCGCCCTGCCCTGCCGGAGCAGCCGCTCGAGGTCGTCCAGCCGGCGGTTGAGCGCGGCGACATCGCCCTTGGTCGCCGTCTGCTCGGCGGGCTTGAGCGACAAGACAAGCTGGCCGCCGGGCTCGAGCCGGCCCGCGGCCATCTCGGAGATGTCGTCACCGTTCTGGGCGCGCACCGCGTGGTCCAGCTCCGCGCGGTCGATCCCGAGGCGTCGGATCGCCCCCTCGTCGACCTGGCCGTCGGTGATGACGGTGGTCGCGCTCCCCTCGAGCAGGCGCCGGACCACCGAGCTCCTGGCGTTGACCCGGTTGAGCCCCACGTTGACGGCCACCAGCGTGACCGCCCCGATCGCGCCGCCGAGCAGGCTGTTGTCCTGGCCGATGACCGCGTTCTGCACGACGTTGGAGAGCAGGAAGATGACGACGAAGTCGAAGGTGTTGAGCCCGGCGAGCCCGCGCTTGCCGGTGAAGCGGAAGAGCAGCACGATCAGCACGTAGACCAAGACGGTGCGCAGCACCTTCTCCACGATCGGCACCTGGACGATGACGAGGTCGTGCAGCACGGTCATGCGCGTCACCCTCGCCCCTCAGCGGAGGACGGCGGAGCGGACGCGCGGGACGATGGGGCGGATGGACGAGCAGACGGTGGCCCCGCAGCACCGGTCCCGGACGGGCACCGCGCTCGTGGTCGGCGCGTACCTCGTCCCGCTGGGCCTTGCGATCGCCGGCCTGCTGCTCATCCACGACGTGGCCATCGCGGTCGCGCTCGCGGTCATCGAGGTGGTGTGCGGCGGCGGCAGCGCCTACATCATCCGCAGCGGTCGCCGCGACCCCGCTCCCCCGCGGGACCCGCTGCAGCCGCGGCTGGCCCCGGCGAAGCCGCGCGCACCGGGGCAGGTGCTCGACCGCGGTCTGCTGCAGGTCGCCGGCGGCATGGCGGGCGTCGTGCTCATCATCATCATCGTCATCTCGGTCGCGGCGGCGCAGCACCACTAACCTGCCTACCCGTGACGAGACGGGCAGTGGTCACCGGCGGAGCCGGCTTCCTCGGGTCCCACCTGTGCGAGCGGCTCCTCGCGGAGGGGTACCAGGTCGTCGCCCTCGACAACTTCCTCACCGGCACGCCGGAGAACGTCGCACACCTCCTGGAGCGGGACGGCTTCTCGCTGCGCCGCTGCGACGTCACCGACTACATCCATGTGCCGGGCCGGGTCGACGCGGTGCTGCACTTCGCCTCGCCGGCCTCGCCGATCGATTACCTCCAGCTCCCCATCGAGACCATGAAGGTCGGCTCGCTCGGCACCCTGCACGCCCTGGGGCTGGCCAAGGAGAAGGGTGCGCGGTTCCTGCTCGCCAGCACCAGCGAGACCTACGGCGACCCGCAGGTGCACCCCCAGCCCGAGGACTACTGGGGGCACGTCAACCCGGTCGGCCCCAGGGGCGTGTACGACGAGGCCAAGCGCTTCGCCGAGGCGCTGACGATGGCCTACCGCCGGGCGCATGATGTCGACACCGGCATCATCCGCATCTTCAACTGCTGTGGCCCCCGGATGCGACCGCACGACGGCCGGGCGATCCCCGCTTTCATCAGCCAAGCGCTGCGTGGAGAGCCGATCACGGTCGCCGGTGACGGGCTGCAGACCCGTTCGATCATCTACGTCGACGACCTCATCGAGGGCATCACCCGGCTCCTGCACAGCGACCACAGCGGCCCGATGAACATCGGCAACCCGTACGAGACGACCGTCCTGCACCTGGCCGAGACGATCCGCGACCTGACCGGCAGCAGCAGCGAGATCACCTTCATCCCGCGGCCGGAGGACGACCCGACCGTGCGTCAGCCGGACATCACGCTGGCCCGCACAGAGCTCGGCTGGGAGCCGGCGGTCGCGCTCGCGGAAGGCCTCGAGCGCACGATCACGTGGTTCCGCTCGCACCCGGAGGTGCTCGCGCGCTAGCCCGCGAGCTGTCCGTCACCCAGCGTGATCCCGTTGCAGCGCAGTCACATCCAGCACCGGGTGACTGCGGGACTGGGCTAGGATCGAACGCGTGAGCGAGTCGCTCGACGTGGGGCAGCACCCCCTCGTCCGCGCGCGGCTCGCCGCCGAGCAGCGCTGGGACGCCGGGCTGGAGCAGCTGCTGGTGTTCGAGCGCCAGGCGCGGTGGGTGGCGGCGCAGCGCTACGAGGCCGCGCCCGGCTGGCCGAGCCGGTCGTCGGGGACCCGCAGCGGCTGGACCACGGGGCGGCGGAGATCGGCGCCGCGCTCGGGGTGGGGCCGTCGGCCGGGGGGCTCCGCGTGCAGGCCCGGGGGCTCGAGCGGGCCCGGGAGCTGACCGGGGAGAGCACCGCTACCAGCTCAGCCGTGAGCTGGACCGCCTGGTCGCCTCGCTGCGCTGGACCAGCCCCGCCGGCCGGACTTACATGACCCGACCCCGCGACCACCGACCGCCCAAACCACACCAGCTGACCCACCGCTGCCGAGCGCTCACCCGCCGCCGCGCTAGCACGTGCAGCCGCGGCCAGGGACGGGCGTCAAGCCGGGGCGGTACGAGGTGCCACTCGCCACCCACGTCAGCAGCCCTGAGGAGCGGCGAGACCTCAGCGCCCAGGTCCCCGAGCCCGGCGTGCACGTCGAGGACCGGCTTGGCGGCGAGCCCGGGTACGGCGGTGCTGCCGACATGCTCGACCGGCTCCAACAGCCACGGCGCAAGAGCTGCGCCCACCAACCCGGCCAGGCCCGCACCAGCGTCTGCCCGACGGGGGTCGGCCTCGGCGACGGCCACCTCCTCGGTCGCCCACGCGGGCCACGTCGAGGGGTCGGCCACCGGGCGAGCACGGCGTGACCGGGACCGGGACAGCGGTTCGGCGCACCCACGCCGCCGCCACCCGGCACGATGGGGGCGTGCCCCCCCTGCGCAGGCGACCGGTCCGCAACGTCCGCGGGCGGCTCCTGGAGACCGGCGAGCTACCGGGCCTCGGCTGGGCGCAGGTCGGTGCCCGGGGCCGGTCCGAGCGCAGCTTCGTCGACGCGACCGGCAGGGGACTGCTGCTGCAGCTGCGCGCGCTGCCCGACGCGCCGGCAGCCGCCGAAGCGCTCGCCGCCGTCGCGGCCGTGGGGGCGGAGGGCACCGGCTCTGACGTTGCGGACGGGACGGGGGTCGCCGGCCGGCGGGTCGTGCCGGCACCGGTCGTACCCGCCGCCGACGACCGCTGGGCAGGCGAGGTGCTGACCGACGGCCCCGACGGCGCCGGGGCCGAGCTGACCCTCGCCGCGACCGACGGCCCCCTGCTCGTGCTCGCCCGGGCCAGTGGGAGCCGGGCCGCCTGGACCTGGTCGCAGGTCGCCGAGGTCGTGGCCACCCAGCTGAGCCGGGCGACCCGCTGACCGCCTCAGCGCGGCGTCACCAGAGCTACGTCACCAACACTGCGTCATCAGCGCGGTGAGGTGCGGCACCAGCGCCCGGAGCGCGCGACCTCGGTGGCTCTGCGCATCCTTCTCCGCCGCGCTGAGCTCGGCGCTGGTCCGGCTGCCCCCGACCGGCATGAAGACCGGGTCGTAGCCGAAGCCGCCTGCGCCCCTCGGCGCGGTCTCGATCGCACCGGGCCACCGTCCGTACGCCACGCGCTCCTCCCCGGCTGGCATGATGATGGCTGCAGCGCAAAGGAAGTGCGCGCCTCGACGCTCGGCGGGGGTGTCCGCCAGCTGCCCCAGCAGCAGCCCGATGTTGGCTGCGTCGTCACCATGATCGCCGGCCCAGCGCGCCGACAGCACGCCGGGCATCCCGGCCAGCGCGTCGACGCAGAGGCCGGAGTCGTCGGCCAACGCGGGGAGCCCCGTCGCCGTGACCGCCGCGCGCGCCTTGAGCAGCGCGTTGGCCGCGAAGGTGGCGCCCGTCTCGGGCACCTCGTCGTACGCCCCCACGTCGCGCAGCCCCAGCAGCTCGACCGCCAGCCCGGCACCGGCGAGCACCCGCTGCAGCTCGGCCAGCTTGCCTTCGTTGCGGGTCGCCAGCAGCAGGCGCGCCACCGGGCTCAGCGGGGGAGTGGTGCGGCGAGCGCGGCGGCCTGCAGCCGGGTCAACTCCGTGATGCCGCCGAGAGCCAGGTCGAGCAGCGCGTCGAGCTCGGCCCGGCTGAAGGGCGCGCCCTCGGCGGTGCCCTGCACCTCCACGAGGGCACCGTCGCCGGTCGCCACGACGTTCATGTCCGTCTCCGCCTGGCTGTCCTCCACATAAGGCAGGTCCAGCCGTGCCTCGCCGTCGATGATGCCGACGCTGACGGCCGCGACGCTGGTCTGCAGCGGCTCCCTGCCTGCTGCGATGAGCCCCTTGCCCCGCAGCCAGCCGACCGCGTCCGCCAGAGCGACGTAGGCACCCGTGATCGCCGCGGTCCGCGTACCCCCGTCGGCCACGAAGACGTCACAGTCGAGCGCGATGCTGTTCTCCCCCAGCGCCGACAGGTCGACGGCCGCACGCAGCGAGCGCCCCACCAGCCGGCTGATCTCATGGGTACGACCCCCGACTCGCCCCTTGACCGACTCGCGGGCGTTCCGGGTGTCGGTGGCGCGCGGCAGCATCGCGTACTCCGCCGTCAGCCAGCCCAGCCCGCTGCCCTTGCGCCAGCGCGGCACTCCTTCGGTCACGCTCGCCGCACAGAGCACCCGGGTCCGGCCGAACTCCACCAGGCAGCTGCCCTCGGCGCTGTCCTGCCAGCCGCGCGTCAGGGTGACCGGCCGCATCTCGTCGACCGCCCGTCCGTCGTGGCGGCGGCTGCTGGTCACGCTCGCTGTGCGGCTCACGGACCGCCAACCTAGCGGCGTGCGCCACGGGGTCGCCGTTCGCGCATCGCCACCGGACCGCCGGGCACGTGCGGTCGGTCAGGGCGCGCCCAGGAGCGCGGGGCTCAGCCGGCGTCGAGGGGGAAGACGAGCAAGGTGCTGGTCGCGGTGGCGACGATCCGGCCGGACGTGTCCACGACCTCGCCCGCGGCGAAGGCGACGCGCCGCCCCGGTTTGACGACCCGCCCGGTCGCGGAGAGCAGGCCGCTCGCCGAGGTCACCGGACGCAGGTAGGACACCGCGATGTCGACGGAGGTGTAACCCGTCCCGAGCGGCAGCGTCGTGTGCACCGCACACCCCACGACCGAATCGAGCAAGGTGCAGACCAGGCCACCGTGCACGACACCGATCGGGTTGTAGGCCGACTCGTGCGGCTCGCAGGTGAAGACGACCTCGCCGGGCTCGACGCTGGTGACGTCCATCCCGAAGAGGGCGGCGATCGGCGGCGCCGGGAGCTCCCGGCGCTGCACTGCCCGCATGACGTCGATGCCGGCCATCGTCAGACCGGCGCGGGCGGTGACGAGCGGGTCGTACCAGGTGACCTCGCGGCTGCGCTGCTCTCCCCAGCCCGCCGTCGGCGCGCTCATCGCGGCCTCCGCTCGCGGACCGCCACCGCGGCGATCTCCCGACTGGGTACGGCATGACCCGCGGTGCAGCGGATCTCGACGCCGACCTGGGCGCCGCACCCCACGTGCTGGAGCGCGATGCCGGGACCCCGCTCGCCCTGCAGCCAGCGGTCACCCCACTGCATCAGCCCGATGACCGCGGGCAGGAGGTCGCGCCCCATCGGCGTCAGGACGTACTCGTGTCGGGTGCGCTGGCCGGGCTCGCGGTAGGGCTCCTTGACCAGCAGCCCCGCCTCGACCAGCTCGCGCAGCCGGGCCGCGGCGACCGCCTCGGTGATGCCGACGCGGCGGGCGAGGTCGTCGAAGCGCCGGCCGCCGTAGTAGGCCTCGCGCAGCAGGAGCATGGCCGAGCGGGTGCCGACGACGTCGAGCGCGCGGGCCACCGAGCAGCGGTCCGCGCGCCAGGAGTCACGGTCGGCAAGGGCGCCTTCGAGCTGGACGGTCATGATCCCAACCTACCTGACTTGCGTCGGGCACATCCAGGGGTGCAGAGTGCTGGCTGTGACCAGGCAAAGCCAGACCCCGCTCCGTGCGGTCCTCGCGGTGCTCTCCCTCGCGGCCTTCCTCGCCTCCCTGGACCTCTTCATCGTCAACGTGGCCTTCAGCTCGATCAGCCGGAGCTTCCACGGGGAGAGCCTGGGCAACGTCTCCTGGGTCCTCAACGGCTACACCATCATCTTCGCAGCGCTGCTCGTACCGCTGGGGCGGCTGTGCGACCGGGTGGGCCGGAAGAAGGGCTTCGTCGCCGGCCTGGCGCTCTTCACCGCCGCGAGCGCCGCCTGCGCCGGAGCACCGGGGCTGTGGTGGCTGGTGGCGGCGCGGGTGCTGCAGGCCGTCGGAGCCGCCGCGCTCACCCCGTCGAGCCTCGGCCTGCTCATCGCCGCCTTTCCGCCGGAGCGGCGGGCGGCCGCCGTACGCGTGTGGGCGGCCACCGGCGCCGTGGCCGCGGCGCTCGGCCCCGTGGTCGGTGGCGTGCTCGTCGAGGCGTCGTGGCGCTGGGTCTTCCTGGTCAACGTCCCGATCGGCATCGGGGCGCTCGTCGCGACGCTGCGGCTCGTCCCCGACTCGCGGGACCCCTCGGTCGGCGCGCTGCCCGACATGGTCGGCGCCGCAGTCCTGACCGGGGCGATCGGCGCGCTCTCCCTCGGGCTGGTCAAGGGCACCGACTGGGGCTTCGGCAGCGGCCGGACCCTCGCCGCGCTGGCTGCCGCCGCTGTCCTCGCCGGTATCTTCGTCTACCGGACCACGCACCACCCGGTGCCGTTGGTCGAGCCCGCGCTGGTCAGGGTCAGGGCCTTCGCCTGGGCCAACGTCACCGCGCTGCTCTTCGGCTCGGGCTTCGCCGCTGGCCTGCTCGTGCTGGTGCTCTGGCTGCAGGACGTGTGGGGCTGGTCGGCCATCAAGACGGGGCTCGCCGTGGCGCCAGGGCCGCTGATGGTGCCGGTCTTCGCCGCGGTCGGGCAGCGGCTGGCCCGCCGGGTGCCGGTCGGCCTGATCGCCTGCCTCGGCTGCGTGCTCTTCGCCGTCGGTGGCCTGCTCATCACGACCAGCATCGGCGAGCAGCCGCACTGGGCGTCGGAGGTGCTGCCGGGGTGGATCGTCGGCGGCATCGGCGTCGGCTTCGCGCTCCCGACCATCCTCTCCTCGGCCACCGCCGACCTCCCGCAGCAGCGCGCGTCGACGGGCAGCGCCATCGCCACGATGAGCCGGCAGGTCGGGTCGGTCGTCGGTGTGAGCGTGCTGGTGGCGCTGCTCGGCCATCCGGTGGGGTACTCCGCCGCCCACGCCGCCTTCCAGCACGGCTACGTCTCCGTCATCGTCGCCGCCGTCCTCGCCGCGCTCGCCGCCCCGCTGATGACGCCACGGAGCGCCTCAGCCGCAGCGCCTCTCCGACCTCAGACGTCGATGACGGCGCCGGCCGATGCCACCGTCATGGCACCGCTGTAGGCGCGCGTGGCCTCCTCGGCCGAGCGGTCGGGGTCGCACCAGGGCGTCAGGTGGGTGAGCAGCAGCCGCCCCGCGTCGGCCCGTGCCGCGTGCGCCCCGGCCTGCCCGGCGGTCAGGTGCACGCCGGGCGGGTTGTCGTCGCCGTCGTACCAGCTCGCCTCGAGCAGGGCGAGGTCGGTGCCGCGGGCGAGCTCGACCAGAGCACCGCTCTCGCCGGTGTCGCCGCTGTAGGTCAGCGAGCGGCCACCGGAGCTCAGCCGCACCGCGTTGCACTCCACCGGGTGCTCGACCCGCGCGAGGTCGAGCCGGAAGGGCCCGACATCGAGCACCTGACCGCCCCGCACCTCCCGGAAGCTGTAGACGCTGCCCAGCCGGTCCTCCGGCTCGTGCTCGTAGCAGCGCATCAGCCGGTCGTGCATGCCGGCCGGCGCGTAGACCGGCAGCGGCTCCGGCGTGGGCTCGAACCCGGGTGGGACGTAGCGCCGGGCGTAGCTGTAGGCGACCAGGTCGATGCAGTGGTCGGCGTGCGCGTGGGTGATGAAGACAGCGTCGACGCCGAAGAGCGGGGCGTGCCGTTGCAGCGCACCCGTCGCGTTGTTGCCCATGTCCAGCAGCAGCCGGAAACCGTCCTCCTCGACGAGGTAGGACGAGCACCCCGAGTGCGCCCCGGGGAAGGTCCCCGAGCAGCCCAGGACGGTGAGCCTCACGCGTCGGCGCGCTGGTCGGTGGTCACCGGTGTGACGCTAGCCACCTCGGGTCCGAGGAAGCGGTGACCCAACCGCGCGAAGGTCTCCGGGTCGCCGGTGGTGAGGAAGCGGTGCACCGGCGGCGCGAGGCACTCCGGCCGCTCGGAGCCGGCTTCGGTCACCACGCTCAGCACGTCCGCCGCGGTCTCCTCCGCGCTGCTCACCAGCGTCACCGACGGCCCCATCGCTAACGCGATCACGCCGGAGAGGAGCGGGTAGTGCGTGCAGCCCAGAACAAGTGTGTCGACACCCGCCTCCTGCAGTGGCGCGAGCGTCGACTGCACGACCCCGAGCAGCTGTCGGCCGCTGGTCCTGCCCCGCTCCACGAAGTCGACGAAGGCCGGGCACGCCAGGCTGGTCAACGTCACGCCGCGGGCCGCCGCGAAGGCGTCGTCGTAGGCCTTGCTCGTCACCGTGACGACCGTCCCGATGACCCCGACGCGACCCGAGCGCGTCGCCGCCACCGCCCGCCGCACGGCCGGCAGGATCACCTCGACCACGGGTACGGGGTAGCGCTCGCGCGCGTCCCGCAGGCACGCCGCGCTGCCGCTGTTGCAGGCGATCACGAGCAGCTTGGCGCCCTCGTCGACGAGCCGGTCGAGGCTGGCCAGGGTGTGGCGCCGCACCTCGGCGAGCGGCAGCGGACCGTACGGCCCGTGTGCGGTGTCCCCGAGGTAGGTGACCCGCTCGTGCGGCAGCTGGTCGAGCACCGCGCGCGCGACGGTCAGGCCGCCGAGCCCGCTGTCGACGATGCCGATCGGGGCGTCCGCCGCCGGGGCGTCGGCGGCGGCGCTGGGGATCACGCCCACAGCTGGCCCTCGAGGGCGGCCTCGGCCTCCGCGAGGGTGCCGGCGTAAGCGCCGGTTGACAGGTACTTCCACCCGCCGTCGCAGACGATGAAGCAGAGGTCGGCGCTCTCCCCCGCCCGCACCGCCCGCCCCGCCGCGGCAAGTGCGGCATGCAGGATGGCGCCGGTCGAGATGCCGGCGAAGATGCCCTCCTCCTCGACCAGCTCGCGGGTCCGGCGCAGCGCGTCCAGCGGCCCGACGGAGAAGCGGCTGGTGAGCACCGCGGGGTCGTAGAGCTCGGGGACGAAGCCTTCGTCGATGTTGCGCAGGCCGTAGACCAGCTCGCCGTACCGGGGCTCGGCCGCGATGACCTGGATGTCGGGACGCTGCTCGCGCAGGTAGCGGCCGGCCCCCATCAGCGTGCCGGTGGTCCCGAGACCCGCGACGAAGTGGGTGATCTGCGGCAGGTCCGCGAAGATCTCCGGGCCGGTGGTCTCGTAGTGCGCCCGCGCGTTGGCCGGGTTCCCGTACTGATAGAGCAGGACCCAGTCGGGGTGCTCGTCGGCGAGCTGCTTCGCCTGCACCACAGCCTGGTTGGAGCCGCCAGCGGCAGGTGAGGGCACGATCTCGGCACCCCACATCTGCAACAGCTGGCGCCGCTCGACCGAGGTGTTCTCCGGCATCACGCAGACGAGACGGTAACCGCGCTGCCGGCACACCATCGCCAGGCTGATGCCGGTGTTGCCGCTGGTCGGCTCGAGCACCGTCGCCCCTGGCTCGAGCAACCCGCGCTCCTCCGCATCGGCGACCATCGCCAGCGCCGCACGGTCCTTCACCGAGCCGGTGGGGTTGTCCTGCTCGAGCTTGGCCCACAGCCGCACGTCCGGCGTGGGCGACAGCCGCGGCAGCCCGACCAGCGGCGTGTGCCCGACCGAGTCGAGCAGGGAGGCGTAGCGCACGCCCGGGTCAGCCGCCGGCGACGGCCGGCAGGATCGTCACCGTCGCGCCGTCCGGCACGAGCGTGTCGAGGCCGCCGGTGAAGCGCACGTCCTCGTCGTCGACGTAGACGTTGACGAAGCGGTGCAGCGCGCCGTCCTCGCCGACGAGGCGCCCGCGCAGCCCGCTGTGCCGAGTGTCCAGGTCGACGAGCAGCGACCCGAGCGAGCCTCCGGCGCCTTCGACGATCTTGTCCCCACCGGTGTGCGGGCGGAGGATGGTCGGGACGCGCACCTGCACGGTCATCGGGCGGGGCTCCTGTCTGGTCAGCACGTGGGCGGCGGGTGGCCGCGGCTCATCCTCTCAACCGTCGAGGACGACCAGCTCTTCCTCGGTCACCGCACCGTCGTCGATGGTGAAGGCGCGGACCTCCGCGGCGGCGGGGTCGCGGGTCGAGATGAGAAGCCAGTGGGTGCCCGGCAGGTTCGCGGCGAAGCGCACGTCCGTGCGGGAGGGTGCCGCCTCGGTCATGGTGTGCGAGTGGTAGAGCACGAGGAGCTCCTCGTCCGCGTCGTCCATGGCGCGGGTGAGGCGCAGCAGCTCGCCGCCGTCGAGCTCGAAGCCGGTGGGCGAGCGTTGCGCGTTGGTCATCGGGACCACCCGGGTCACCTCGCCGTCGCGCCCGGGGAGCACGCCACAGGCCTCGTCCGGGTGGTCGCGGCGGGCGTGCGCCACGACCTCGTCGTACGCCGACCGGGTCAGGCGCAGCACGCTCGCGAGCGTAGTCAGCCGAGCCGTTCGACGGCCCGCACCAGGTCCTCCTGCAGCCCGCCGAGCTCGTCGTAGGTCACGATCAGGGCGACGACGGGGTCGCGTACGGATGCCTGCGACCCGACCTCGTGCTCGGCCCACAGCCGCTCGAGGTCCTCGTCGGTCCGCAGCTCGAGCCGGCTGCCGAGCACGAGGCGCGCGTCGTTGATCGACCGCAGCCAGCTGGCCGCCGTCGCCGGCGGCAGCACGGCGTCACCCAGGGTGTCGAGCAAGGTCTGCGTGTCGGCCCGCTTCCCAGCCCGGAGATCGCCTTCGCTCAGCCGCCGGAACTCCTGCGAGAGCCGCTGAGCCGCAGCCGTCTCCGCGGAGCCGGGTAGGTCGCTGCGCACGGCGTCGGGGAGCAGGCGCAGCAGCGCCGGATCATCCGGCCGGACGCGGGGTGCGCTGGCGACCGCCGCCTCGAGTGGGTCGGTGGGTAGGGCGACGTCACCCTCGGCGAGCAGGGTCAGCAGGTCCGCACCGAGGCGACGCAGGAGGTAGGCCTGGCGCGAGGCGAGGGAGGCGCCGACCGAGCCGTCGCGGCGCGCGGTGAAGGCACGGCCCAACCTCACCCGGCGCTCCCGTGCACTACCGGTCCTGCTGGTAGGTCGCCCACAGCCCGTGCGCATGCAGCCGGCTGACATCGGTCTCCATCTGCTCGCGACTGCCCGTCGAGACCACCGCGCGACCCTCCTCGTGCACTTGCATCATCAGCTTCTCGGCCTTGGTCCTCGGGAAGCCGAAGAGCTGCTGGAAGACCAGCCGCACATAGCTCATGAGGTTGACCGGGTCGTTCCAGACGATGGTCACCCAGGGGACGTCGCGGTCCTCCACGGGGTCGGGCTCGGTGACCTCGGTGCGCTCCGGAGCGATCGTCGGTGCCGCCACGTGTCCCAGGATCGCACCCGCGCCGAACCCGGGCGCACGGGCTCAGCCGGCGGAGATCTGCGCGTCGGCTGCCCTGGCCAGCCGGCGCGCCATCGTCCGGGCGGCCGAGTCGGACGCGCCCTGGACCATGACCACCTCGAGCACGTCGGCGCCGGCCAGGAAGACGGCGTGCACGGGGGGCTCCGCCGCGTCGGTGCGCTGGTAGCGCAGGGCGGTGCTCGCGGCGCTGAGATCACCGACCGACGCGTCTCTGGCGAGCGTCGCGGTCAGCGGTGCGGTCGGGCCGGACAGCGTCGTGCAGCGGCCCAGTGAGGTGCGCACACCGGCGACGATCGCGGCCGGGGCACCGTTGGGGAGCACCGTCACATCGTCGTAGACCAGCTCACCGCCGACCTGGAATGCCTCGACCTGGTGCCCGAGCGCGGAGATGCCGACCGGCGTGTAGTCGTTGCACCACAGGTCGAGCCCCCGGAGCACCGCGTCGTAGTCGGTGGCGTCTGGAACCGCGACCGAGGCGGGAGTGACCCCCACCGGGCTTGCGGCTCGGACGGCGCTGACGGGCAGCAGCGCGGCCCGCAGGCGCGCGGCGGCGGCCGCGTCGGCGGCGGACGGCTGCGGTGCGACGACCGGCGGGCTGGCGGGCACCAGCGGCCGGCTCGTCGACAGGGCGCTGGCCGCACCGGAACCGCCAGCTGGGGTGGCCGGCGACGACGGCCCTGGTGGGGGCGGCGAGACCGAGCGCTCGGTCGGAGCCGCCGCACGCAGCGCTGGACCGCGACCGGCCGAGGACGAGCCGTGGGTCGCGAGCGCGACGCCCACGGCGGCGGCGACCAGCAGGGCGAGCACCACGACCGCGACCAGGGTGCGGTGGCGACCCGCCGGGGGCCCCTCAGCGACCGGCTCCAGCGGTACGGGGCGCACCGCGCCGGCCTCCTCCGTGGGTTCGCCCTCGTGGGCGCGGTCCGGCCCCGTGGCGGCCTCCGCCGCGGACTCCGTTGCGGCCTCCCCCTCGACGGCCCTGCCGCGGCGCAGCGCGCTCAGGTCCAGCCGGGGCAGCCGAGTCTCGTCCGCGCCGGTCGCGCCCAGCTCGTCGTCCGCGCGGTCGGCCTCGAGCAGCGCCCGCAGGGAGCCGAGCGCAGGTGCCGGCGGGTCGGGCTCGGGTCTGGTGGTGGGGGCCGGAGCCGGCGCCGCGACGGGACTCGTCGGCCGGCCGCTGGTGCGCAGAGACGTGGTGAGGGCGGCGAGGCGGGCCGCCGCGCCCCGGCTCGAGCCAGGTCGGGCGGCGGGGTCCGCGGAGCGGAGCACGGCCACCTCATGGGCGACCGGCGCCGGCACCGGGCGCCCGTCCACCAGCCGGGCGAGCAGCGTGCCGACGGCCCAGAGGTCACCGGCCCGGCTCGGCGCGCCGCCAGCGGCGACCTCGGGTGCGAGCCCGGCCGGCACGGCCGGGAGCACCGCACGCGCGAGCGGCCACCAGCCCACCCCGGCGACCTGGCCGTGCTCGGCGAGCAGCACGTCCTCGGCACGCAGGGCGCCGTGCACGTGTCCCGCCCCGTGGGCCGCCGACAGCCCCCACGCGACGTCCGCGCTGAGCCGCAGCGCATCCGCGAGAGGGGCGTCCCCCTCCTGGTCGAGCACCTCGCGCAGCGTCGGGGCGTCAGGGGCGCCGGAGATCATGATGAGGTCATCACCGTCGACGAGCAGGTCGAGGGTCGGCAGCAGGTGCCGGCTGCGCAGCGCCAGCAGCACCGCCCGCTGGCGGCGGACGCTGCGGGCGAGCTCAGGCACCGCTGCTGCTCCGGGCGCCAGCCGGGCCTGCGCCGGGCGGCCGTCCGGCCCCAGGGCTGACCACAGCTGCCCGCGGTCGTCCTGCCGCAGCAGCGTCGTCAGGCTCCAGCCGCCCGCGACCTGCCGACCCGCCACCGCCGCTCCCCTGTGCCCGAGTCGGGCGCCGCCTCCCGGCCCCCGCCGGATCGTCTCAGAGGCAGGTGAGTGGGAGGCCCCACCCACGCGGCGAGGCGAGGCGCTCGGGTCAGGCGGCGAAGGCCGCGCTGCCCGCGTCGGTGCGCGCCGGCTCCAGGGCCAGGGCGAGCACCTCGCGCACGTCGCTGACCAGGTGCACGTCGAGCTCCGAGAGCACCGAGGCAGGGACGTCCTCGAGGTCGGGGCCGTTGCGGAAGGGCAGCAGCACGGTCGTCGTACCCGCCCGGTGGGCGGCGAGCAGCTTCTGCTTGACGCCGCCGATCGGGAGGACGCGGCCGGTGAGGGAGATCTCGCCGGTCATCGCCACGTCGGCGCGGACCGGCCGCCCGGAGAGCAGCGAGGCGAGCGCGGTCGTCATGGTGACGCCGGCGCTCGGGCCGTCCTTGGGCACCGCGCCCGCCGGCACGTGCACGTGCACGCCGCGCTCCTTGAGGTCGGCCACCGGCAGCTCCAGCTCCGCACCGTGCGAGCGCAGGAAGGACAGCGCGATCTGCGCCGACTCCTTCATGACCTCGCCCAGCTGCCCGGTGAGGGTGATGCCGGCGCCCCCCGACTCCGCGTCGGCGAGCGAGGCCTCGATGAAGAGCACGTCACCGCCGGCGCCGGTCACCGCGAGCCCCGTCGCCACCCCCGGCAGAGCGGTGCGCTCCGCCGACTCGGGCAGGTGGCGCGGCCGTCCTGCGTACGTCGCGAGTGAGCCCTCGTCGACCGCGATCGGCGCGACGGACGGGTCGGCCTCGAGCCGCGCCGCCGCCTTGCGCAGGACCCGGGCGATGAGCCGCTCGAGGTCGCGCACGCCTGCCTCACGGGTGTAGGTGGCCGCGAGCTCACGCAGCGCGCCCTCCGTCACGACGACCTCGTCGGCGGTCACGCCGGCCCGGTCGAGCTGGCGGGCGAGCAGGTGGTCACGGGCGATGACGACCTTCTCCTCCTCGGTGTAACCGTCGAGGCGCACGACCTCCATCCGGTCGAGCAGCGGCCCGGGGATCGTGTCGAGCACGTTGGCGGTCGCCAGGAAGAGCACGTCGGACAGGTCGAGCTCGACCTCGAGGTAGTGGTCGCGGAAGGTGTGGTTCTGCGCCGGGTCGAGGACCTCGAGCAGCGCGGCCGCCGGGTCGCCGCGGTAGTCGCTGCCGACCTTGTCGATCTCGTCGAGCAGGACGACCGGGTTCATCGTGCCGGCCTCCTTGATCGCGCGGACGATGCGGCCGGGCAGGGCGCCGACGTAGGTGCGGCGGTGCCCGCGGATCTCTGCCTCGTCCCGGACGCCGCCGAGCGACACCCGCACGAAGGCACGCCCGGTCGCGCGAGCGATGCTCTCGCCGAGCGAGGTCTTGCCGACCCCTGGCGGCCCGACGAGGGCCAGCACGGCACCGCTGCGGCGGCCGGCAGCCGTACCCATCCCGCGGTCGGCCCGGCGCTTGCGCACGGCGAGGTGCTCCACGATCCGGTCCTTCACGTCGTCGAGCCCGGCGTGGTCGGCGTCGAGGATCGCCCGGGCCGACGCGATGTCCACCGACTCGTCGGTGCGGACACCCCACGGCAGGTCCAGCAGGGTCTCGAGCCAGGTACGGATCCATCCGACCTCAGGGCTCTGCTCGTTGGTGCGCTCGAGCTTGCCGAGCTCCTTGAGCGCCGCCGTGCGCACGGCATCGGGCAGGTCGGCGGCCTCGATGCGCGAGCGCCAGTCGGGGTCCTCGTCGCTCTCCGGGGTGCCGTCGATCTCGCGGAGCTCCTTCTGCACGGCCTTGAGCTGCTGGCGGAGCAGGAACTCGCGCTGCTGGCGCTCCATGCCCTCCGCGACGTCCTTGCGCAGAGACTCGGCGACCTGGGACTCGGCGAGGTGCTCACGCGCCCAGGTCGCGACCAACGTCAACCGCTCCGGTACCTCGATGGCCTCGAGCACCTGGAGCTTCTGGACGGGCGTGAGGTAGGGCGCCCAGCCGGAGAGGTCGGCCAGCTCGCCGGGGTCGGTGATCCGCGAGACCGAGTCGACGATCTGATAGGCACCCCGCTGCTGGAGCAGGGCGGTCACGACGATCTTGTGCTCGCGGGCGAGCTCACGCGTCGCCTCGTCGTGCTCGGTCGGCGCGGGGACGACGCTCGCCTCGACCCACAGCGCGGCCCCAGGACCCGTCGTCCCGGAGCCGATCCGGGCGCGGTCGGTGCCACGGACGACAGCCGCTGCCTGGCCGCCGGGCAGCCGGCCGACCTGCTCGATGCTCGCCAGCGTGCCGACTGCGGCGTAGGCGCCGTCCAGACGCGGGACGAGCAGCACCTGGGCGGTCTCCCCGTGAGGCGTGCTGGCCTGGGCGGCGTCGACCGCCGCCTGCACCTCCGGCTCGGAGAGCTCCAGCGGCACGACCATGCCAGGCAGGACGACGGCATCGGAGAGCGGCAGGACAGGGACGGTGATGATCGGGGCGGTGGTGAGCTGCACGGTGACCTCCTGAGTAGGTGCTTGAGGAGGCAACGACTAGCGCGGGTGGTTGTTCCGAGGACGCCGGGCAGCGTTTCCGGCGGCCCGCGGCGGGCGAGGTAGACCGCATGGGCAGCGTCGCGCACTACATCGAGGTCAACGTCCCCGCCAGCACCGCGTACGGCTGGTGGCGCGGGCTCACCAACCTCCCTGCCATCTTCCCCGACGTCGAGAGCATCACGGCTGTCTCGGGGACCACCGTCACGCACTGGAAGGCGCACGGCCCCCTCGGCAAGACCATCGAGTGGGACGCCACCATCGTCGAGGACGTCCCTGACACGCGGATCGCCTGGGCCACCGAGGACTCCGGCGCCGCCGACGTCAAGAACAGCGGCGTGGTGCGCTTCGACGACCACGGCGAGACCACCGGAGTCGAGGTGAGCCTGCAGTACGACCCGCCGGCCGGCATCATCGGTGAGGCGATCGCGAAGCTCTTCGCCGACCCGCAGGCCAAGGTGGAGCGCGCGCTGGCCGCCTTCAAGGAGACGGTGGAGAAGGCGACGCCCGGGAGCGGTTCGGCGACCACGACCAAGGACGGGTCGGCCAGCTGAGGCGAGCACCCGCTCGCGACCGGCCTCGCCCGGAGCTGACCCCGTGCCCCGTCTGCGCCGCAGCAACCCTGCCGCCAAGGGGATCACGCGCGCTCGGCAGGGCAGCGGGTGGGTCTAATACGCGGCGCCGGACGGCAGCCCGGTCACCGATGCGACGACCATCGAGCGCTGCGATGCGCTGGTGCTCCCGCCGGCATGGGAGGACGTGTGGGTCTGCCCCTGGCCGCAGGGGCACATCCAGGCGCTCGGCACCGACGCGCGCGGGCGTCGGCAGTACCGCTACCACCCCGACTGGACGGCGAAGCAGGCCCTCGCCAAGTTCGACCGGGCCCTCGCCTTCGCCGAGACGCTCCCCGGCCTGCGGGTCGGGCTGGCCGACGACCTCACCGGGAGCGGGCTGGGCCGGGACCGGGTGATGGCCTGCGCGGTCCGCCTGCTCGACCTCGGCTTCTTCCGCGTCGGCAACGAGAGCTACGCGGAGGACAACGGCTCCTACGGCCTGGCGACCATCCGCCGCGACCACGTCACCGTCTCCGACGACGACCGCGTGGAGTTCGCCTACGTCGCCAAGAGCGGGAAGGACCGTCATGTCGCGGTCGTCGACCCCGCCGTGGTGGAGGTCATCCGGGCCCTGCTCGAGCGAGACGATCCCGACCCCGAGCTGCTCGCCTGGCAGCTCGACGACGGTGCGTGGCACGACGTCAAGGCGGCCGACGTCAACGCCGAGCTGCGCGCCCGCACCGGCGGGGACTTCAGCGCCAAGGACTTCCGCACCTGGTCGGCCACGGTGCTGACCGCCGTCGCGCTCGCCGTCAGCGAGCAGGTCGCCACCTCACCGACAGCGCGCAAGCGCGCCATCAGCCGGGCCGTCGCCGAGACCGCCACCTACCTCGGGAACACCCCGACCGTGTGCCGCGCCTCCTACGTCCACCCCGACATCATCGACAGGTACGCCGACGGGCTGACCGTCTCCGCCGTCCTGGGCGAGCTGGGCGCCGACACCGCCCCTGGCGATCTGGCCTTCCAGGGCCCGGTCGAGGCCGCCGTGCTCGAGCTGCTCACGGCCCCGCACCGCCGCCACCGCCGCGCTGCCGCCTGACCCGGGCGGCGTGGCGGGGATCGGGGAGACTCCTGGACCGTGCTCCGGTGGCAGGCGGCTATCGCCATCTCGGTGGGGCTGCTCGTCCTCGCCTTCCCGCTGCTCCGACTGCGCAGCCGACGCTGGCGCCTGGCCGGGCGCACGGGCGTCGAGGCCGCGGTGGTGCTCCTGCTCTTCGCGCTGTGGCAGGTCCTGCTGATCCGGCTGGTCACCCAGGTCGACGGCGCCGTCGGTCGAGGCCGGGCGGTGTGGCGCTGGGAACGCGATGTGCACCTGCCGAGCGAGGCGACCCTGCAGCACGCGCTGCGCGCCCGGCCGGTGGTCGAGGTGGCCGCGGCCTACTACGCCTCCCTGCACTACGCGGTGGTCATCGCCACGCTGGTCTGGCTCTTCGTACGCCACCGGGCCCGCTACCACTGGGGCCTCGCCGTGCTCGTCGTGACGACCGCGCTGACCATCCCGCTGCAGGGAATCCCGGTGGCTCCCCCGCGCCTGGTCAGCGGCCTCGGTGTGCAGGACGCCGCCACCACGGTCGGCCTCGCGGTCTACGACGGCGACGGGCTGCACTACCCGGGGCAGCTCACCGCGATGCCGTCCGTGCACTGCGCCTGGGCGGCCATCGTCGCCGCCATCGTCATCGGTGCGGGCACCTGGCGGTGGCGCTGGGTGGTGCTCGCCTACCCGGTGGCGACGTTGCTCGTGACCGTGGTGACCGGCAACCACTACTGGGCCGACGGGCTCGCGTCGTGGGCGCTGCTCGCGGTCGCCCTCGCGCTCATCACCGGGGTACGGCGGCTGCCGGCAGTGCGACGGAGACAGACCTTCCCAGCGCTGGAGCGACCGCTCGTCAGCGTCTTGGCGCGCTGAGCGCAGGCTGTGCGCTCGGTGGGCCGAGCCCTGCGCGGTCGCCCCGTGGCGGATGCTGGTCGCGTGCGTGTCATCGGTCGTACGAGCGCGGCGGTGGTGCCGGCTCCCGCGCCGGTGCTGCGCGCCGTGGTCGCGAGCACCGCGGGCGTGGGCTTCGCCCTGGCGGCCCACACGAGCACCGAGCACGGCGCGCCGCCCGGGTGGCTGGTCGCCCTCGCGGTGCTCGGCAGCCTCCCGCTGACCGCGCTGCTCACCCGCCGCGAGGTGCGGCTGCCGACGCTGCTCGGTGGCCTCGTGGGCACCCAGCTCGCCCTGCACGCCGCCTTCCTGCTGGAGACGGCCAGCCGCGCGCGGACCGCCGGCTCCCCCGGCTGGCTGTGCTGCGGGGGCGCGCCCGCGCATCCTGGCCCCGCCGTGCTCGACCGGGCCGCGCTCGTGCAGCTGGCGTTGCACCTTGTTGTCGCCGTCGCCCTGGCCGCGCTGCTCCGTTGCGGCGAACGCCGGCTCTGGAGCGTCGCCCGCGCTGCCGCCGCGCACGCCGTCGGGTCCGTGCGCGCGCTCGTGCGGCAGCTGGTCGCACAGCTGTCTGTGGCGGCCACGGCCACCCCCGCGCCGCCTCGCCGTCCGCGCCCGCAGCCCTCGGCGGCCCGCCCCCCGGCGCTGGTCGCCGCCCGCCCGCACACGCGGCGCGGCCCACCTGACCCGCTCCCCGCCTGACCCCGCTCCCCGCCTGACCCGCTCACCTCCGGGCCCCTGTCGGCCTCCCGACGTCGCTCGCCTCTTCCCTCGACGCGCGCTCGTGCCGCGTCCGCGCTCCGGCGGACCCAGCCGCTCGGCGCCCACCCCTCGCCACCACCCATCGCGCCGTCCCGCGGCGCCACTCCTCAGGAGACCCATGACCACCACCACCCGTCGTCGGCGCCGCTCCGCGCTCGCGGCCACCGGCGCCATCGTGCTCGCTGTCCTGGCCCTCGTCGGCGTCCACCTGGCCGACGGCTCCGCCTCGACGGCGGCCACCACGACCGCCAGCAGCGCAGTCGCCCATGGCATCCAGACCATCCCGGCCGGGGTCACCGACGCGGTCGCCGCCGGCACCGGCACGGGACCCAGCGCGCTGACCGGTGCCACCTCCATCACCGCCGGCGGCAAGCCGCGGGTGGTCTACATCGGCGCTGAGTTCTGCCCGTACTGCGCCGCGGAGCGCTGGGCAGTCGTCCAGGCGCTCAGCCGCTTCGGCTCCTTCACCGGTCTCGGTGAGACCAGGAGCAGCGCCAGCGACGTCTACCCGAGCACCGCGTCGCTGAGCTTCCACGGCGCGACCTACACCTCGTCGTGGCTGTCCTTCAGCGGGTACGAGACCACCACCAACCAGCGCCAGGGCGGCGGGTACGCCCCGCTCGACGCCGTACCCGCGGACGTGCAGCAGCTGGTCTCCGCGGCCGGTGCCGGCAGCTCGATCCCCTTCGTCGACCTCGGGGGCGCCGCCGTCATCAGTGGGGCGACCTATGACCCTGGCCTGTTGCAGGGACTGTCGCAGCGCCAGATCGTTGCCGCCCTGGGTGACCCGTCGTCCCCGGTGGCCAAGGCCGTGCTCGGGACGGCCAACCGCATCACCGCCCAGCTCTGCACCCTCACCGGCGCGCAGCCGGCCGCCGTGTGCTCGGCGCCGGGTGTCACCGCGGCGGCCCGCGCGTGAGCACCGCGCCGCGCGCCGCCCTCGGGCTCTCCGGCCTGGGGGTCGCGCTGTCGGGTTACCTGAGCTACGAGCACGCCACCGGGTCACGGCAGCTGGCCTGCCCTGCCACCGGCGTCGTGGACTGCCTCCGCGTCACGACGAGCCCGCAGTCGGTGGTGCTCGGCGTACCCGTCGCGGTGTGGGGGTTGCTCTTCTTCATCGGGATGGCCGCGCTCACCCTGCCCGCGGCGTGGCGGCGGTCGGGGCTGCGCCACCTGCGGACCGTGGGGGCGGTGAGCGGGGCGGTGACCGTGCTCTACCTCGTGCACGTGGAGCTCGCGCAGTCGGCGCTGTGCCTGTGGTGCACCGGCGTGCACGTGACGGCGGTCGCGCTGCTGCTCGCCGTGCTGCTCGCCGACCCGGTGGCCCACGACGTTCACCCGCCGGCCACCGCGCGAGCACCGGAGGAGGTGAGGCTGCCGGCATGCGCCTCACCCGTCGCGACCTCGTCAAGGGCGGCCTCGCCACCGGCTCCGCCCTGCTGATCCCTGGCCTGGCCGGGCGGGCCGCCGCCGCCGCGCTGCCGACGCTGCGCGTCGGGGGCCCGGCCGAGGTCGGTCCGTACCTCGCGCTGTCGGGGAGCTTGCACGACCACTCCACCGACTCCGACGGCGACTCCAGCTCGGAGGCGATCACCATGTGGGTGCACGCCCACCGGGCCGAGCTGGGCCTTGACTACGCGATCCTGTCCGACCACAGCGACTTCTTCCCCACCTCCCCGTACCGGACGGAGCAGCAGCCGACGGTGGAGCCGACCCCGAGCTGGATCCGCCAGGCCGAGCTGGACGCGACCTACTCGCACGGTGGTGACTTCACCTACCTGCGGGGCTTCGAGTGGACCAACGACCAGGAGAACCACCTCAACGTGCTCTTCTCCACCAACTGGATCTCGCGCTTCACGGACGGCGACGCGGCGCTGACCATGGGGCCTTTCTGGCAGTGGTTCGACACCGTGCCCGCAACCGCCGACGTCACCGGGACCGGGGTCGTCTACGGCGGTGGCGACGGGCTCGGCCAGTTCAACCACCCCGGCGACAAGGGCGCGCTGAACTGGGATGATTACGCCCCTGATGCCGCTGCGCTGCAGCATATGTGCACGATCGAGGTGCACGGCGACCAGGGCCACGGTGGTCGTGGCTCGAGCGACGCGGGGTGGTACTGGTTCGCCCTCGCCCAAGGTTGGCTGGTCGGCCCCGTCATGAACTGGGACTACCACGTCTGGGGGGCCTCAGGGGTGCTGAGCGACCCCGCCCCAGGGGCCGGGTACGGCGGGCCCGCGCACCCCTTGCCGGGGCAGCGCTCGATCGTCTTCGCCACCGCCCCGACCGCGCCCGCGATGCGAGCGGCGATCGCCGCCCGGCGCACCGCCGCGAGCGAGCTGCCCGACGCATGGGCCGCACTGCGGGGCCCGGCCGGAGAGTGGATGGGCAGCACCGTCAGCGCCGAGCCGGGCTCCACGATCACCATCACGGTGGAGGCGGGCAGCCCGACCGAGTCGTTGTCCCACGTCGAGATCGTCGGCGACAACGGCGTCAGCCCGTACCCCAACTACTACGGCGACAACTTCACCGACGGGGTGGTGCAGCTGCCGGTGGGCGGAGAGGACAACCCCCCGGGCTCCGCGGACAGCCAGCTGCTGCCCGGCTACACGGAGCAGCACGCCCGTTACCTGGCGAGCGGTGGGCACGCGACCCGCAAGGGCCGCCTCGACGCGCCGCCCGGCGGCACGGTGATGGCGAGCATGCCGATGACCGGCACCCGGCAGCAGGTCAGCATCCCGGTGACCATCCCGACCGCGCCGAGCCCGCGACCCGACGGCGCGCACTTCCTCTACGCCATCGTCTACGCGGGTCCGGCCGCTGACCGCGCGCGGATCTGGACGGCGCCGCTGCTCGTCACGCCCGCCGCGACAGCTGCCCTACCGGAGAGCCGAGAGGCGCTGGTGCTGCCCGCGGCCGGGCTCGCCGTCGCCGCCGCCTACGCCGTGCACCGACGCGGGAGCCGCCCGGCCGGGAGCACGCACGCCTGACGTCGGTGGCGTCACCGACCCGTGCTGCTCGCCGGCCCGCGGGTTCGTGGCGCCCACCCGCGGCGCGCAAGGCGCACGATCAGGCCGCGGGCGCCGGGCGTTAGCCCTACTATCAGCGTTGCTATGGCTGCCTTCGGCTTCTCGCCTGCCCCTGGCTCGGTGCCGGCCGCCCGGCGGTACGCGCGCGACCGGCTCACCGCGTTGGGTGTCCCTGACGACGTGGCCGAGACGGCGCTGCTGCTCGTGAGCGAGATCGTCACCAACGTCACCCTGCACGCGCGTACGGAAGGGCTCCTGGACGTTGTCGTCGAGGGGGAGGGCCTGCGGCTCAGCGTGACCGACGGCTCACGGGCGCGGCCGCGCCTGCGCCGGTACGGCGCGCGGGAGTCCACTGGCCGTGGCCTGCGGATGGTGCACGGGCTGGCGGCCGAGTCGGGCGTGGTGGCGTGCAGCGACGTCGCGGTGACCGGCAAGACGGTGTGGTGCCTGCTCCCCCTGCAACCGACGCCTGAGCAGGTCTCGGCGCAGGAGGCCGCGCTGGCCGACCTCTTCGACCTCGGTCCCCTCGACCTCGACTCCTGCGGATGAGCGCTCCCGCCTCCCGCACGCCGCCGCCAGCTGCGGCGCCGCCTGACCCGCGTACACCTCCCGCCGGCGGTGAGCCCGAGGTCGAGGTGCGGCTCGTCCGGGTGCCGATCCTGCTCTGGGAGCGGGCCAGCGTCCACACGGCGGAGCTGCTGCGTGAGTTCTCGCTCGTCGCCGCGGGCGCCGAGACGGCCCTGCACCCGGTGCCGCGCCGGCTGCTCGACCTGGTCGTCGACCTGCAGGCCCGCTACGCCGGCGTCGACGACGAACCCGAAGACCAGCGCCTCACGGCCCTCGCCGCAGGCGAGCGCAGGTTGGATGTCACCTACCGGGTCGTACCGGCTGCGGCACAGGCGTGCGAGGACCTACTGGCTCGGCTTGACGAGACCGACGAGCACTGCCGCGAAGGGCAGCTCATCACCCTGGCCGCCCCCACCGACCAGGTGGCCTTCCGGCACTGGTACCTCGGCGAGTTCATCGCCCAGATCGCCGGCGGCGACCCCACGCCGTGGCCCGGCTCGCTGGGGTGAGGACGGGGCACCGGCGTCAGCCCACTGCCGTCCCGGTGATGTTGACCAGCCAGCCGATCCCGAAACGGTCCGTCCACATCGCGAAGGTGTCGCCCCAGATCGCCTTCTGCAACGGCATGCTGATGGTGCCGCCCTCGCTGAGCCCCTCGTAGTAGCGGGTCAGTGTGGCCTCGTCGTCTCCGCTCAGCGAGACGCTGATGTTGGTCCCTGGCGTGAGGTCCATCCCCTCGGGGGTGTCCGATGCCATCAAGGTCAGCTCGTCGCTGGTGAGCCGCCCGTGCATGACCAGCTCGTCGTCCTCGGGTGTGCGCGAGGCGTGCATCTGCCCGAAGGTGGAGATGTCGAGCGCGCCGCCGAGGACTGACCGGTAGTGCTCCAGGGCCGCGCGGGCCTCCCCGCGGAAGCTGAGGTAGGGGTTGAGCGTGACGGGCACAGTGCCTCCCAGATCGACGGTTGCCGCACCCTAGCGAGCAGGTGGTGGGGACACACCGTGCTCCCCGCGGCGCACTCAACCTCGGGCCGTCCCGGCTGACGACCTCGCCGTGCGGCCAAGGTCGACCCCGGCGGCTAGCCGTAGGCAGCCCTCAGCCGCTGGTGCTGCCGGTGCCTGCAGCCGCGGCAGCGCGCCGGGCCTCGTGCCGACGGTGCAGCCCGGTCCAGTCGACGCGGGTCAGCGCGCAGAGGCCGGCGAGCAGCAGCACCTGCAGCGCGATCCCCAACGGCGAGGTGAAGGACGAGGTCACCAGGTGACCGGCGCTCGCGCCGGCCGCCGCGTTGGCACCGCTGACGTAGAGGCTGTAGCTGACCAACCGGCCCAGGAAGAACGCGCCGGTCAGCGGGAGCAGCGCGACACCGGTGAGCCCGGCGGCCTCGAAGAGCTGCGCCGAGGGCACCGGCGAGAGGGCGAAGAGCGCCAGCCCGGCGACCGAGCGCTTGCGGTCACGGCTCAGGACCTTGCCCGCGGCGGCGAGGTTGGCGGTCTGCCTCGCCGAGGTGTGCCCGCGCAGGTGGGTGAAGGCGGTGGCGAGCAGGAGCCGGCCGCTGGCGGCCGCGAAGGCGCCGACGAGCACCAGCGGCACGATCCCCAGGTGCTGCCCGACCCGGAAGTAGACGAGGACGGCCCAGGTCGGCGGCCCGAAGGCGGGCAGGAGGTTGACGCCCAGGACCACGCCGGCGACGACGAGGAAGGACAGCAGGTCGCTCACCGGCCCCTCCTCGGTCGCCTGGCCGCCGAGCGGCAGCCTCGTTGAGGCGGACGAACATGGCTGGGCGACCGTACCGTCGACGCCCCGACCGCCGTCGCCTGTCGCGTCGGCGCAGCGAGGGGCCGGTGGCGTCAGGGACCGGCCGCGACCACCTCGACGAGGCCCTCCAGACCGATCAGGTCGTCAGGGTTGCGGGTCAGGAGCCGCGCGTCGTGGGCGTGCGCCGTCGCCACGATCAGGAGGTCGAGCGATCTGCGTCTGGGGAGCCGCCCTGCTGCGACGACAGCAGCGGCCAGCTGGCCGTAGCTGCGGGAGACCCGGTCGTCGACCGGCAGCGCGGAGAAGGTCCGCTCCACGACCGCCAGACGGCGGAGCCGCTCCGCCCGCCGGCCCGGATCGGGTGTGACCAGCACGCCGAAGTGCAGCTCGGCGAGGGACACCGCGCTGATCGCCAGCCGTCCCTCGACCGGCTGGGACAGGGGGTGGATCAGCACGCTCGTGTCGAGGAGGGTCCTCACCGCGTCCAGGGGTCGATCAGCTCGTGCGCCACCGCGTCGCGATCGACCGCCCACTCGGTGTCGGCCGGCAGACCGGCCAGCTCGGCGAGGTCCGACCAGGACACCCAGGTCGTCCGCCGCAGCGGGCCCAGCTCGGCGACCGGCCGTCCGCTCACGGTGACGGTGACGACCTCACCTGCCTCGGCCCGGCGCACGAGCTCGCTCGCCTGCTGGCGCAGCTCGCGGAGGCCCGTGTGCATGGACCCCACGCTAGCACTTGTGCTACCGGCGCTGGGAGTGCCCTGCCACCGGTCGTCGGTGGGTGGGTGGCCGTGGGCGAGGACGTGAGAGCCGGAGCAAGCCTGCGCGTCCTGGAGGAACTGAGCACGCCAGTGGCCCCTGACCCCTTGCAGCAGGTCAAGGGCCACCGCGCGGTGGAGGTGGCGGGAATCGAACCCGCGTCCTCCGGTACCGAGCTCAGGTCTTCTCCGGGCGCAGCTCGCGATGTCGGTCCACTCGACCCCAGGGCTGCCGCGAGCGGCTCCCTGCCGGGCCCAGCCACTGCTCTTTTCCCCACCGGTCCCGTGGCCGAGCCGGCGGGTGGAGCTCCCAGTCGACGTCACACCCGGGCCGGGAGCACTCCCGGGCTGACGGCTACCGACCTAGGTCAGGCAGCGAGCGCGTAGTCGTTGGCGCTTGTGTTTTTCCGACGCGTGATTAACGAGGATTCGTCGGCTGCCTCGGCCCGCTTCCCCTGCCTCGACATCCGAAGTCGAAGCCTGTCACCCCCGTCTGGGTCCTGCGTGGTTGGTACGAGTGGCAACGACTCCACCCGGGACATCCTCCCACGGCGCCCCGAGATCATGTCGGCAGCAGCCGGGCCGCCGCTCCCCAGAGCACCTCGCGCAACCAGGCATCCCCCAGGTCGAGGCGCAGCAACGCCTCCAGCCCGTGCGCGTACGGATAAGGGATGTTAGGGAAGTCACTGCCCCACAGCACCTTCCCCGCGAGGCCGAGGTCGCGCAGCCGAGCCGCGTACGACGGTGAGGGGGGTGGTGCCCCCCAGAAGTCGGTGCAGGCCATCGTGGTGTCCAACCGCACGTGCTCGTAGGCCAGGGCGAGGTCGGCGAAGGCCGCACCGTCGGGCATGCCCAGGTGGGCGACGACCAGCGGCAGCCGCGGGTGCCGGGCGAGCAGGTCGGCGACCGGGCCGGGACCGGTCCAGCGCCCGGGCGCGGGGCCGCTGCCGACGTGGGCGATGACCGGGGTGCCGGCGTCGGCGATCAGCCCCCACGCCTCGTCGAGCAGGGGGTCACGGACGTCGTAGTCCCCGACCTGCGCGTGCGCCTTCCACAGCACCACACCGGCGTCGAGGCCCGCCCGCACGTAGGAGGTCACCCCCGGCTCCGGGTGCAGCGTCGCGGTCCGCCAGACCTGCGGGTGCGCGTCGGCGAAGGCCGCCGACCACTCGTTGAGCCACGGCGCCATGTCGGCCTTGTGCGCGTAGACGAGCGAGGGGAAGTGCCGCACCCCCAGCGCCGCGAGCGTCGCCAGCCGAGCATCGTCATCGGTGCGGTAGTGCACCGGCCAGGGCCGGCCGAGCAGCGGGCCGGCGCGGTCGAAGTACGCCCACACCTTGGCGAACACCCGCTCCGGCAGGAAATGGACGTGGACGTCGAGCAGTCCGGGCAGACCCAGGCCCTGCCAGACGCCCGGCACCTCGGCGTCGCAGAGCACCCGGCGACAGTAAGGGGGACCGATACTGCTCGCGTGCTCCTGCCCCTCCGCCTCCGCGCGGCCGCCGCCGCGCTCGCCGGCCTGGCCGCCGGGCGTCCCGAGCGACCTGCCGACCGTGCCGACCGCGCAGCTCGGTGAGGTGACCTCCACCGCCGGGGTGTCCTACGTGCACGTCACGACGACCACCTCGTTGCGGGACGGCGTGCTCTTCATCGTCAGCGCGCTGCCCAAGGCGGGGTAGGTCCTCGGCCGCGGCGACGCGGAGGCCACCGAGACAGACGCGCCCTTCAGCAGCCCCGGCGTGCTGGGCGCGCTGCGGCTGTCGTCGACGACGCGGTGCGGGACGCAGTGGCTGCTGGCAGTACGGCAGCGGATGGCGGTCGGCGCGCTGCCGCTCGGCGGCCTGATCCCTTACAGCCCCAGAGCGAGCGCGTCACCGCCGCCCTTCGGCTGAGCGCCGTCGGGTCAGCCGCGGGGCGAGGAGCAGCGCCGCCGCGTCGAAGAAGCAGTAGCCCCCGGCCGCGCCACTCGGCGGGTTGCCCTGCGCGATGAGCCCGGTCGGTGAGTGCGCGGCCCAGGTCCACGCGCCGGTCCCCGTACCCAGCAGCTCGAGCCAGGTGACGACGAGGAAGGCGCCCACGTAGACCAGCGGCTGGCGCCCACGGACGAGGAAGAGCAGCAGGCAAGCTGCCCACAGCGCACCGAGCACGTCGAGGCGCGGCGCCAGGGTCAGGCCCCACAGGGCGTACGCCGAGACCGCCCCCCCGGTCACCGTCACGACGAGCCGGCGGCGCAGGGCGAAGGCGCGGGAGCGGCCGAGGGCCAGCGCACCGAGGTAGACCAGCCCGTGACCAGGGGGCACGAAGGCCGGCACACCGCCGTGGCGGTAGGTGTAGACGCCGAGCCCGGCGCTGAAGGTGTACTCCACCACTGTGGCGAAGGCGACGACCACCAGCACCTGGGTACGCGCGAGCCGCGCCTCCCCCCACAGCAGCGCGGCGAGGAGCACCCAGGTCGCGGCGCCGAGCACGATCTCCTGCCCCCGGGTGGCGACGACGTCGAGGCCGAGCAGCAGCGGGATCCAGCCGAGGACCGCCGCGGCGACCGCCGCATCGCGCCGCGGGGTGCGCAGCAGCGCCGGCCGGGCCTGCTGCTGCAGGGCCGTCAGCGCATGCCCTTCTGCCGCCGGCCGAGCTCGCGGGCCACCTCGCGGGTCGCGTCGCGCTCGGCCAGGCTCTGCCGCTTGTCGTAGGTCTTCTTGCCGACCGCCAGCGCGATCTCGACCTTGACCCGGCCGCCGGTGAAGTACATGGCCAGCGGGATGAGCGTCTTGCCGCCCTGCGCCGTCTCGCGGGTCAGGTGCTCGATCTCAGCCTTGTGCAGCAGCAGCTTGCGGTTGCGCCGGACCGGGTGGTTGGTCCACGAGCCGAGGCCGTACTCCGCGATGTGCGCGCCGATCAGCCACGCCTCGCCGTTGGCCACGTGGGCGTAGGACTCGTTGAGGGTGCCCTTGCCCTCGCGCAGGCTCTTGACCTCCGTACCGGTGAGGACGATGCCGCACTCCAGCGTCTCCTCGACGAAGTAGTCGTGGCGCGCCTTGGGGTTCTTGGCGATGACCTCCCGGCCGGTCGGCCGGTTGGAGGAGGGGGGCTGGCTGGGCACCGGCCCATCCTCCTCGACACCGCAAGCCGGGCTAGAAGTACTGCATCGGGTCGACCGGCACACCGTCGATGCGGGTCTCGAAGTGCAGGTGCGGCCCGGTCACCCAGCCGGTCGTGCCGACCAGGCCGATCTTCTGGCCGCGGGCGACCACCTGCCCCTCGGTGACGAGGATCGAGGACTGGTGGGCGTAGCAGGTCGCGAAGCCGTCGCCGTGGTCGATGCAGGTGTAGTTGCCGTACCCCTCGACCGTGCCGGTGAAGGCGACCGTGCCGGCCTGCGCCGCGCTGATCGGCGCGCCTGTCGGAGCCCCGATGTCGACGCCGGCGTGCAGCTGACGGATGTTGGTGACCGGGTCGACGCGGTACCCGAAGCCGCTGGTGACCGGGCCGCTGGCCGGCCACAGCAGACCGCTCGCGGCGACCATCTGGGCTGGAGCGGGAGGCGGCGGGGCCGTCGGCGGGCTCAGCGTGGCGGTCGGCGTCGTGCGCGTGGTCGTCGGCGTCGTGGGAGTGGTCGGCGTGGCGGTCGTGGTCGGCGTGGCGGTCGTGGTCGGCGTGGCGGTCGGCCCCGGCGCTGCGGTCGTGGTCGGCGTGGCGGTCGTGGTCGGCCCCGGCGCTGCGGTCGTGGCCGCCGGCGCTGCGGTCGTGGCGGTTGGCACTGGCTTCGGGGCGGGCGGTGGTGTCCTCGGCCGAGCGGCCAGCAGCGCTTGGATGCGGTCGCTCTGCGCCTGGAGGGCGGCGACCTGACCGGCGTCGCCGGCCTCCGCGTCCTGGGCCGAGGCGAGCGCGCCGGAGCGCTGGCGCACGAGGGCGGCAACCGCGGCGCCGCGCTGCACCGCCAGCGCTGCCGCCTGCACGGCCCTCACCTGCGCGACCCCGGCGGCGACCTGCTCGGCCCTGACCTGCCCGAGCGCGAACCCCGCCTGCGCCTCGTCCTGCGCCAACGCGCTGCGGGCCGCGTCCACGGCGAGCACCGAGGCGTGCAGCCGCGCGCCCACGTGCCCCAACGTCACCCCGCGGTCAGCGATGGCGGCGAGGTCGGTCGCGCCGAGCCACGTCGAGAGCGCGGGTACGGGGCCTTGCACGTAGGCGGTGGCGACTGAGCTGCTGGTCGCGGCGAGGCGCTGCTGGACTTGGACCTGCGCCCTGGCGGCGGCGGCGGTCGCCACCTGGACCCGCTGTTGGGCCGCGGTCACGTCCCGCTGCGCCTGCAGCGACAGGACCGCCGCGCCGTCGGCTTCCCCCTGGGCGGTGAGCAGCGCCGCGCGCGCGGCGGGCAGCGCCCCGGCCGCCAGGTCGTAGCGCGCCTGGGCAGCCGCAGTCGTGTGCCGGTCGCCCGCCAGGTGCGCGGAGATGCTGCCGAGCTGGTCCTGCAGCGTGGTCGCCTGCGACTCCAGTGAGCCGGGTGCGGCTGCCGTGCCGTTGCCACTGCCATTGCCGTTGCCATTGCCGTCGGCCCAACCGGAGCCGGCCGCGTGCGCGGGGGCTGTCGAGGCGGTGAGCGTGGTCGCGGTCAGGGCTGCCAGCGCGAGGGCGGCGGCGTAGCGGGCGCGCCGCTGCGCCGTCCCGGGAGGCCCAGGAGTCCCGCCAGTCCCAGGAGGCCCAGGAGGCCCATCAGTCCCACGAGTCACAACGCAAGGGTGCCACGGGACGGGTCCGCCCTGCGGGCGGGCGGCGCGTCAGACGCGGACGAAGCGGCGCAGCGTGAGGAAGGAGGCCACCGAGGACAGCAGCACCCCGATCACCACGATCAGCGGCATCGTGCCGGTGAAGTCGGCCCAGGTCAGCGGGGGCAGCACGTTGCCGGAGATGTTGCGGCTGAGCACCCGGTCGACCAGCAGCCACTTGCCGAGCGCCAGCGACCCGCAGGCGACGAGGCCGCCCAGGAGCCCGGCGACCGCCCCTTCGACGAGGAAGGGCAGCTGGATGGAGAAGGACGACGCGCCCACCAAACGCATGATGCCCGTCTCGCGGCGGCGGCCGAAGGCGCTGACCCGCACCGTGTTGTAGATGAGCAGGGCAGCGGCGAGCACCTGCACCACCGCGATGGAGAAGGCGAAGGTGCGCAGCCCGTCGAGCAGCCGGAACAGACGGCCGAGCACCTGGCTGTAGTCGATGACCTGCTCGACGCCGGGCTGGCCGCCGTACCGCGCCTGGGTGACGGAGTACTGGCGGGGGTCCTTGAGCTGCACCCGGAAGGACTGCGGCAGGTCCTGCGGACGGGCGATGGAGACGAAGTCGGGGCTGTCCTTGAAGAGCTGCTTGAACTTCGAGTACGCCTCGTCCTGGGTCTCGCGGTGGAAGTCACGGATCGTGGGGTCGGCAGCGATCTGGGCACCCAACGCGTCGAGCTGCTGCTGGCTCACGTCGGCTCGCAGGAAGATCGCGACCTCGAGCTTGCCGTAGTAGAGGTCGTTGATCCGCTGCACCTGCTGGCGGATCAGCAGCCCCGCGCCGAGCAGCGCCAACGACACTGCCGTGGTGACGATGGCGGCGACGGTGAGCGTCAGGTTGCGACGGAGGCCGATGCCGACCTCCGTCGCGACGAAGCGCGCCCGCATCAGCTGGCGTACCCGTAGACCCCACGGGCCTGGTCGCGCACGAGCCGGCCGGCGTCGAGCTCGACGACCCTGCGGCGCATGCTGTCGACGATCTCCGCGTCGTGGGTCGCCATGACGACGGTCGTGCCGGTGCGGTTGATGCGGTCGAGCAGGCGCATGATCCCGACGCTGGTCTGCGGGTCGAGGTTGCCGGTGGGCTCGTCGGCGAGGAGCAGCTGCGGGCGGTTGACGAAGGCCCGGGCGACCGCGACGCGCTGCTGCTCTCCGCCGGAGAGCTCGTCCGGCAGCCGCCCCTCCTTGCCAGCCAGGCCGACCAGCTCCAGCACGTCGGGCACGACCTGCCGGATCACGTGCTGCGGCCGGCCGATGACCTCGAGGGCGAAGGCGACGTTCTCGAAGACGGTCTTGGTCGGCAGTAGGCGGAAGTCCTGGAAGACACACCCGATCTGGCGGCGCAGCGCCGGCACCTTCCAGTTGGACAGGTGCGCGACGTCCTTGCCGGCCACGTGCACCGTGCCCCTGGTCGGCACCTCCTCGCGCAGCAGCAGCCGCAGGAAGGTCGACTTGCCGGAGCCGGAGAGCCCGACAAGGAAGACGAACTCGCCCTTCTCGACCTCGACGGTGACGTCAGCGAGCGCAGGTCGGGTGGAGGCGGCGTAGAGCTTGGTCACGCGGTCGAGCCGGATCACCGCGCCACTGTAGGTGCGCGGTCACACCCGATCGACAGGTCAGAGCCGTCTCGGGTACCGACCGGGCGGGTACGGGTGTTGTGCAGGCGTACGGCAGTCGGCCCATCCCGACGTCGTCATGCGCGGTCGAGGAGGAAGCATGGGTCTGGGCTGGCGAGAGGCGGGTTGCGCCCGCTGCGGCGGACCGGTCGGCGCCGCGCGCTGCGAGGCGTGCCGCGGCACCAGGACCGAGATGTTGCGCCGCGAGGGTGGTTACCGCGGGAGCCTGCAGCAGTGGGCGGTCTTCCTGCTGCTCCTGCTCACCGCCATCGCGGCCTGGCTGCTCAGCGCCCACTGAGACCGCTCGACCCGTCAGCACAGCGGCGGGACGCCGAGCTGGCTGCAGATCGCGCGACCCGTCGCCCTCGGCAGATCACGGTGCCGGGGCAACGTGCTCCTCTCGCCTGTTGCGCTGTTGACCCAGACGCTGTGGGACGACCCCTCCCTGAGGAGCATGCAGTCGTGGGCGACGAGGTGGCGCTCGAGGTCACGCCGCCGGTCATGACATCACCGTGGTTGAGCAGGGACGAGAGGGCACCAGGCTGCCATGCGCGGTGAAGGCATCGTCTCCCTCGTGCTGGGCGTGGTGACCCTCGCCGGCGGTGTGGTCACGGCGGTCCGCCGCGTGTCGTTAGCCCGGGCCAACGACACGCGAGGGCCGAGGTGGCTGAGGACTACGGCGGGCGCGCGTACCCGGGTCGCACGACGCCCCGGGCGATGGGGCTCGCCGGGGTCTTCGTCGTCGGGCTAGGGGTCCTGCTCATCATCATCGGGCTCTCCCTCGGCTGACCCGGTACAGACGCCGGAAGTCCTGCACCGCAGTCGTTCATCCCTTGTCAGCAGGGCCCGATCGGCGTATCGTAGAACACGTGTTCGAGACCGTCGAGGAGCTGGCGCGGGTCGTCGCGCGGCTGCTGCAGGACGACGTCGACCGGGTGGCGACCGACGAGCTCGGGCCCAGGATCGGCGTGCTGTCGGCGCTGCGCTCGGCGGTCGACGCCACGCTCACGGCCACCGCCGCGGAGGCTCTTGCCAGGGGAGTCCCCGAGACCTGCTGCGACGGTGGGGTCAGCGAGCACTCCTGGCTCGCCGAGTGGCAGGCCGAGGGCACGGGCCAGGCCCGGCAGCTGCTCGGCCGCGTCCGCGCCGTGGCGCAGCTGCCGCGCGTCCGGGAGGCGTGGAAGTCGGGTCGCGTGTGCACCGCTTCGGTCTCGGCCGGGTGCGCAGCGGTGCACCGCCTCCCCGCGCAGGTGCTGCCGGCGGTCGACGTGCTGCTCGCCGAGACCGCCCAGCACGTGCTGCCCGAGGATCTGACGAAGGTCGTGCACCGCCTCGTGCACACCATCGACCCGGACGGATCGGCCAAGCGGGCGCAGGACCTCGCCGACGGCCAGCGCGCCACCCTCGACCAGTACGGCGACGGCAGCTGGTGCCTCAACGGAGGGTTCGCCCCCGCCGAGGGAGCGCTGCTCGACGCCGGGCTCGCCGCCTTCATGACGCCCAACGGCGAAGGCGACCGGCGCACCCGGGCGCAGCGCCGCGCGGACGCCTTGATCGAGATGGCGCGGCGCTGCCTCGCCGACCCCGAGGGGCCCGGTGCGGGCGGCGTCCGGCCGACCGTCGTCCTGCTGACCCACGAGGACGGCGACCAGCCGGCCGAGACCGCTGACGGCACCGTCCTCGACCACGGCGCCGCGCAGGCGCTCGGCTGCGACGCCCACACCCACCGCCTGGCCCACCGGCGCCGTCCGGGCACGGCGCCAGGTGGGGTCCTGCCGCTGGCGCTGGGCCGCGCGAGCCGGGTCGCCACCCGCGCCCAGGTGCTCGCCCTCATCGCCCGCGACCGGGGGTGCGTCGACCCGCGTGCACCCGCGGGCCGTCGTGGACCCAGGCTCACTACCTACGGGAGTGGGACGCCGACGACGGCCCCACCGACCTGGTCAACCTGGCCTTGCTGTGCTGGGAGCACCACACCCGGCTGCACCGGCGGCGCGAGCACCTGCACCCGCCCGTGCGAGCGGGGGCGCCGTGGACGATCAAGCCGTACCCGCCGCCTCTGGAGCTGTTGCGCCGCGCCTTCGCCCCGTCCTAGCCAGGGCCATCCTCAGACGGTCGAGCGCTTCCACCTGATCTCGGCCTCGAGGAAGGTGTCGATGTCGCCGTCGAGCACGGCCGCGGTGTTGCCCGTCTCGACGTTGGTCCGCAGGTCCTTCACCATCTGGTACGGGTGGAGCACGTAGCTGCGGATCTGGTTGCCCCAGCTGCCACCTGACTGGTCCTTGAGCGCGTCCTGCTTGGCCTGCTCCTCCTGCCGGCGCCGCTCCAGCAGCTTGGCCTGCAGCACCAGCATCGCGCTGGCCTTGTTCTGGATCTGCGAGCGCTCGTTCTGGCAGCTGACGACGATGCCGGTCGGCAGGTGGGTGAGCCGCACCGCGGAGTCGGTGGTGTTGACGCCCTGCCCACCCGGGCCCGAGGAGCGGTAGACGTCGACGCGCAGCTCGTCGTCGCTGATGTCGACGTGGTCGCTCTGCTCGACGACCGGCACGACCTCGACGCCGGCGAAGCTGGTCTGGCGCCGCCCCTGGTTGTCGAAGGGGCTGATCCGCACCAGCCGGTGGGTGCCCTGCTCCCCCGACAGGGTGCCGTACGCATAGGGCTCGGAGACCTGGAAGGTGGCGTACTTGATGCCCGCCTCCTCCGCGTACGAGGTGTCGAAGACGTCGATCTTCCAGCCCTCGCGCTCGCCCTTGCGCAGGTACATCCGGAGCAGCATCTGGGCGAAGTCGGCCGCGTCGACACCGCCGGCCTCCGCGCGGATGGTGACGAGGGCCTCGCGGGCGTCGTACTCCCCCGAGAGCAGGGTGCGCACCTCGAGGCTCTCGATCGCCTTGGCCAACCCGGGCAGGTCCGCCTCGGCCTCGGCCAGCAGGTCGGGATCCTCGAGGTCGACCGCGGCGGTGATGTCGTCGATGCGCTCCCGCAGCGCCTCGACCTGCGTGATCTCCGCCCGGGTCCGCGACAGCGCGGTGGTGACCTGCTGAGCCCGCTCCTGGTCCGACCACAGCTCAGGATCGGCGGCCTGCCCCTCGAGCCCGGCGAGCCTGACCCGCAGGGCGTCGAGGTCCAGCACCGTCTCGATGCTGGTGAGGGTCGCGTCCAGCCGCTTGATCTCCTCGTCGCGGTCGGCCATACCGGTCAGGATAAGTACGGGGCCGGCTGCCCAGCCGCTGCTAGGGGTGGTAGGCCTGCACGATCAACGTGACCGGGCCGCCGCCGCTGCGGTAGATGCCGAAAGGCCGCTGCGGGTCAGGGGCCACCGACAGCGCCTCGTCGAGCGTCGCCCACCGCCAGCTCGGTGACCCATCCGCGGGCAGCAGCTGCACCCCGAAGCCGTCCGCGAGGGGGAGCACCTCGGTGCTGCCGGTGTCGGTGTAGGAGCCCTCCTCCTGCTGTGGCGGGGTCAGCCCCGCGACCGTGATGGCGGGCTTGCCGCCGACGGTCGTCTCCCCCGTCAGGCGCACGTGCTCCTGCGGCTGGCCGGTGGGAGGCGTCGCCGGCCCGGCGGTCGGCGCCGGCGTCGCGCGACGGGTCGCGGCAGCGGTGCGGCTCGGCCGAGAGGCGGTGGTGCGAGTCGCCAGCGGGGGCCCGGTGGTCAGGGGCGGGGTCGCCGGGAGCACGGTCGTGGCGGTGACGGTGGGAGCGGGCGTCGCGGCGGGGGGTGTGGCCACCTGCTCGGTACTGGGAGCGGGCAAGCTGATCACCGGGGCCGCCGACGGCTGGCTGCTGGAGCAGGCGGTGAGCCCGGCCGCGCAGAGCAAGGGGATGCAGAGCAGGCGGTGTCTCACCGCACCAAGGCTCGCACGCAGCGTCGGCCCGTCCGCGACGCCACGGCGGCGGTCACCGGACAGCGGCGAGACGCCGGGTGCCGTCGGCCGCCCGCAGGGTCAGCCGACGCGCGTCGAGGTGCTCGAGCAGCGGGAGCGCGACCCGTCGGCTGGTGCCGAGCGCCTGGCGCGCCGCGCTCGCCGTGAAGGGCTGGGGGATCCCGCCGAGGAGCGCGAGCGCGCGCGGCCCCGCATCGGGGGGGAGCACGAGCTCGCCGGGCAGGCGCAGCACCACGCCGGCGCCGACCAGCGCACCGAGGACGGGGCGGGTCAGGCCGAGCGGCACGAGCTCCTCGGCACCGGGCGCGTCGAAGGGCCGCTCGGCCCACCGCTCGTGCAGCCGGGCCAGCGCCGCGGTGGCAGTCGGCGGCAGGCCGCGCCCTGCCGGAGCCACCCGGCCCGCCGCGCTGTGCAGCGCGGGCAGCCGGGCGAGCAGCGCGTCGAGGGCGGCGGCCGACGGCAGCGCGAGCTCGCGGACCAGGACGTCGCGCGGTACGCCGGCCGCGTCGGGGTGCAGCTGCAGGTGCGCCTGCACCGCGGCGGGCACCGCGAGCAGCCAGCCGGCCCACCGTGCGCCGTCGACGAGCAGCCCGCCGACGGCGACGCTGCCGTCCGGGTCCGGTGCGCCCTCCGCCAGCACCCCGAGGGCGGCCAGCTCGGCGCGGGTGGCACTGCCCCGACGGGCCAGCTGCGCGGCGGCGTCGGGCATGTGCTGCAGGGCCGCGGCGCGGGCGCGGGCGGCACCGCGACGGCGCAGCGCCGGTGGGTCGGGGTCGAGCACGACCGCTCCGGCCAGCACCCGCTGCTCGCCCGGGTCACGCAGCACCACGCGGTCACCGGTGCGCATCGGCAGTGGCCGGTCGAGCGTGAGCCGCACCGTGCCGGGCGCGAGCGGTCGGGTGCGCACCGGCACGGCGGCGGCGCCCACGTGCAAGACCAGCCCGCCGGGGACCCGATCGGAGCTCCCGACGATCCGCACGTCGAGCTGCGCGGCGGGGCGCCAGACGCCGGGGGTGAGCAGCGCGTCCCCCCGGCGGACGTCGTCGCGCTCGATGCCGCGCAGCGCGACGGCGACGCGGGCGGTGGCGGAGACCTCCGCGTGCGGCACCTCGAGGCTCTGCAGACCGCGCACCCGCACCGGGCGGCCGACCAGCTCGAGCGTGTTCCCGACGCGCAGGGTGCCCTGGCCGAGCGTGCCGGTGACCACCGTGCCGGCACCGGCGACCGTGAAGACGCGGTCGACCCAGAGCCTCACCGCCGCAGCGGGATCCGGATCGGGGAGGGCGGTGACGAGCCGGCCGAGCGCGGCCAGCAGCTGGGGCAGTCCCTGTCCGGTGCGCCCGCTGACGGCGACCACCTCGGTGATCGGCAGCCGACCCGCGAGGCGCGCCCGGACGTCGTGGGCAGCGGCCGCGGGGTCGGCGAGGTCGCTCCGGGTGACGGCGACGAGCGTGTGCTCCACGCCGAGAGCCTCGAGTGCCGCGACGTGCTCGCCGGTCTGGCGCCGCCACCCCTCGTCGGCCGCGACCACCAGCAGCGCAGCGGGTACGGGTCCGACGCCGGCGAGCATGGTGGCCAGGAAGCGCTGGTGGCCTGGCACGTCGACGAAGGCGAGCGCAGTGCCGTCGGGCAGCGGGGTCCAGGCGTACCCGAGCTCGATGGTGAGGCCGCGGCGGCGCTCCTCGGCGAGCCGGTCGGGGTCACGCCCGGTCAGCGCGCGCACCAGCGTGGACTTGCCATGGTCGACGTGGCCGGCCGTCGCGACGACGTGCACTCAGCCGCCCCGGGCCGCGCGCACCGCGCCGGCCAGGTCAGCGTCACGCTCCGGCGGTACGCAGCGCAGGTCGATCAGCAAGCGGCCGCCCTCGAGCCGGCCGAGCACCGCCGGCTCACCCAGGCGCAGCGGACCGGCCAGCCGCTCGGGCAACGCGAGCGCCCAGCCGGGGAGCGCCAGACCGGGCGCGGCCCCTCCGCCGACAGCTCCGGCGCTCGGCACCACCACGGCCCCCAGCTCAGCCGCGAGGGCATCAGCTCTGCGCCGCAGCAGCTCCGGATCCGCGTGCAGGGCGTCCCGCACGGGCGTCGTACGCGCCCGGAGGGTCGCCTCCAGCGCGGCGAGGGTGGTCTTGTCGACCCGTAGCGCCCGGGCGAGCGGGTGCCGGCGGCAGGCGTGCACGAGGTCGGCGCGACCGAGCAGCAGACCGGCCTGCGGACCGCCGAGCAGCTTGTCGCCGCTACCGGTGACCAGGTCCGCTCCCTGCGCGAGGGCGGTCGCGGCGTCGGGGTCATCGGGCAGCAGCGGCTCCGGGTGCAGCAGGCCACTGCCGAGGTCGGCGATCACCGGCACGCCCAGCGACGCGAGCTCGGCGTAGGAGGCGGCGCGCGTGAAGCCGGTGATGCGGAAGTTGCTGGGGTGCACCTTGAGCACGCAACCGGTCTCGGGGCCGAGTGCTGCCGCGTAGTCATCGACCGAGGTGCGGTTGGTCGTCCCCACCTCACGCAGCCGCGCACCCGCGCTCTCGAGCAGCTCGGGCAGACGGAAGCCGTCGCCGATCTCGACCAGCTCGCCGCGGCTGATGACGACCTCGCGACCGACGGCCAGCGCGGTGACGGCCAGCAGCACCGCCGCGGCGCCGTTGCCGACGACGTGTGCGTCCTCGGCCCCAGGGACGGCTTCGCGGAGGGCGTCGAGCGCGCCCCTCCCCCGGCGTGCCCGCACGCCGGTGCCGAGGTCGAGCTCCACGTCGACGTACCCGGAAGCCTCGGTCATCGCCTGCAGCGCAGCCGGTCCCAGCGGCGCGCGGCCAAGGTTGGTGTGCACCACGACGCCGGTGGCGTTGAGCACGGGGCGCCCCGACCACGGCCGCAGCCGTGCCGCCGCCTCGGCCGCCACCGCGCCGGGCGTCAGCGCTCCCTCGCGCACGCGTTGCTGCTGGGCGAGCACCGCGGCCTTGACCACTGCCCGGTCGAGGGCGGCCAAGGCGGGCGCGAGCAACGGATCGGCGAGCACCGCGTCGGTACGCGGCGGCCGGGGGGTCTGCACGTCGCCATCCTCGCCGAGCCGCCGGGCGGCCTCCTGCTGCTGCGTTTAGCGTCAGCCCGCGTGACCTTCCGCCTGACGAGCACCGCGCACGGGGGCGGTTGCGCCTGCAAGATCCCTCCCGGTGAGCTGGAAGAGGTGCTGCGCGGGCTGGTCGGCCGGCCGGCGGAGGGCGGCCTCCCGCTCTTGGTCGGGCTCGACGACGGTGACGACGCCGGCGTGGTGCAGGTCGACGAGCGCACCGCGGTCATCAGCACCGCCGACTTCTTCACCCCGGTCGTCGACGACGCCTACGACTGGGGGCGGATCGCCGCCGCCAACGCACTCTCGGACGTCTACGCCACCGGCGGCCATCCCGTGCTCGCGATCAACCTGCTGGGGTGGCCCCGGGGCAGCGTGCCGATCGAGCTGTCCGCGGAGGTGCTGCGCGGCGGCCTGGACGTCTGCCGCGCAGCCGGCTGCCACGTCGGTGGGGGACACTCCGTGGACGCGCCCGAGCCCTTCTACGGCATGGCCGTGACCGGCATCGCCGACCCGGAACGACTGCTGCGCAACGACTCCGCGCAGCCGGGGCTGCCGCTCACGCTCACCAAGCCGATCGGCGTGGGCATCCTCAACAACCGGCACAAGGCGACCGGCGAGGTCTTCCCCCATGCGGTGGACACCATGGTCATGCTCAACGACACCGCCTCCCGAGCGGCGCTGGACGTGGGCGCGACGGCGGCGACCGACGTCACCGGCTTCGGCCTGCTCGGCCATCTGATGAAGATGTGCCGGGCGAGCGGTGTGACCGCGGTGGTCGACGCGGCCGCCGTACCCGTCCTCGAAGGGGCACGCTCGTCGCTCGCCGATGGCTACGTCAGCGGCGGCAGCCGGCGCAACCTCGACTGGGTACGGCCCCACGTCGACCCCGGGAGCGCATCGGAGGAGCTGTTGCTGCTGCTCGCCGACGCGCAGACCAGCGGTGGGCTGCTGGTGGCCGGTGAGCTGCCTGGGTGGCCGGTCGTCGGTGAGCTCGTGGCTCGCCGCGAGGCGCTCGTCGAGATCAGGTGAGCGTCGGTGGGAATGGTCGCGGTGACCGGGCGGTTGCCTCCACCATGCGCATCGGGATCATCGGGGCAGGCAACATCGGCGGCACGTTGACGCGGCGGCTCGTCCCGCTCGGGCACGAGGTGCGCGTCGCCAACTCGCGTGGGCCGGAGACCCTCGCTGACCTGGCTCGAGAGAGCGGGGCGACCGCCGTGCTCGCCGCTGACGCCGCGCAGGACGCCGACCTGGTCATCGTCACCATCCCGGAGAAGGACGTCCCAGGCCTGGCCACCGGCATCCTCGACGCCGCGGCGCCCGGCGCCGTCATCATCGACACCGGCAACTACTACCCCAAGCAGCGCGACGGCCGCATCGAGGCCATCGAGCAGGGCACCCCGGAGAGCGTCTGGGTCGCCGGCATCCTCGGCCGTCCGGTCGTCAAGGTCTTCAACGGCATCTACGCCGCGCACCTGCTGGAGAAGGGCACGCCCGGTGGCACGCCGGGCCGGGTCGCCCTACCGGTGGCTGGCGACGACGACGACGCGAAGCAGCTGGTGATGGACCTCGTCGACGCGCTCGGCTTCGACCCGGTCGACGCCGGCCCACTCGCGGAGTCCTGGCGCCAGCAGCCGGACCAGCCGGTCTACCTCAAGGACGCCGACGCGGAGACGACTCGCCGCCTGCTCGCCGAGGCGAGTCCGGAGCGGCCGGCGGACTTCACCGCCTGATCGAGGTCACCGCCTGATCGAGGTCACCAGCCTGATCGAGGTCACCAGCCTGGGTCACCGCCGGGCGGTCCGTCGGCGCCGGACCAGCAGCAGTCCGCCGACCAGCACGATGACCGTGGCCGGCGGCACCACCCACCCTGTCGCCGCGAGGCTGCGGCTGGGAGCGGTCGCTCGGGTGACCGTGGGGCGGGTCGTCTTCTTGTGCTTCGCGGTCGTGGGCGTGCCCTTCGTCACCGGGGCCGCGGGCGTCGTGGTCGTGGTCGGCTTGGCGCGGGTGACCGTAGCTGCTGCCGGCAGCGGCAACGTGAAGTCGCTCGGGCCGTCCAACGCGAGGTCGGGGCGCGCGCAGCCAGCGTTGCGCCCGATGGTGCCCGTCAGGGGGAGGTCGCGCGAGGAGGTCCCGACCTCCACGGTGGTGCACCCGCCCGGGAGCACCCAGCTCGACGAGGCGACGTCCCACGAGGCGAAGGACCGGTCGTTGAGGGGCATCGACACGGTGGCGGTCGCCCCGGGCGCGAGGGAGAGGGTGGCGTACCCCTCGAGCTGGCGGACCGGCTGTGGCAGCGCCGAGGTCGACGGCTTGCTCAGGTAGAGCTGCGGGACCGCGGTGCCGGTACGAGACCCCGTGTTGGTCACGGTGACCGACGCGGTGGCGACGTCCTGCGAGGCGGGCGTGCCGGCGGTCAGCTTCAGGTCGCTGTACCGGAAGCTGGTGTAGGACAGCCCATCCCCGAAGGGGTACGCGGGCGTGAGGTTGTGCGAGTCGTACCAGCGGTAGCCGACGAGCAGCCCCTCCTTGTAGGTCTCCTGCTCGGTCGCGTCGCCGGGGTAGCTGCTCGTGTCCCCCGCGGTCGGGAGCTGGTCGGCGCTCGCCGGGAAGGTTGCGGGCAGGCGGCCGCCGGGGTCGGTGTCGCCGAAGAGCATGCGCGCCAGCGCGGTGCCGCCCTGCTCCCCGGGGTACCACGCCTCCACCACGGCGGCGACGGAGTCACGCCAGGGCGTGAGCACCGGCGCCCCCGTCTCCAGCACGGCGACCGTCTTGGGGTTGGCGGCGGCGACCGCGCTGACCAGCCCGTCCTCGTCCGTGCCGTTGAGCGGGCAGGTGCGCGCGCCACAGCTGGTGTTCTCCGTGATCAGCACCGACTCGCTGTTGGCCGTGTCGCTGCTGCAGTTGAGGCTGATGCAGCTCTTGTCCTGCCCCTCGGTCTCCACGTCACCGACCACGACCACCGCCACGTCGGCCGCCTTGGCCGCCGCCGCAGCAGCCGCCTGGTCGCTGCCGTCGGTGTAGGTCACCGTGACACCCGGGCCGACCCGCGCCTTGATCCCGGCGAGTGCCGTGGTGACGGCGAAGGGCGTGACCGCGCCGGAACCGCCGCCCGTGACGAACTGGTCCGCGTACGGGCCGATGACCGCGATCGAGCGCACGCTCGGCGACAGCGGCAGCACCCCACCACTGTTCTTCAGCAGTGTGATCGCGGACTCCTCGATGTGCTCGGCCGTCGCGGCGTCCGTCACCTTGTCGATCTGCGTGTCATCGTTGGCGTACGCCGCCCGGTCGAAGATGCCGTAGGCGAAGTAGGTCCGCAGGATGCGCAGCACGTGCGCGTCGAGCGTCGCCTTGGTGACCTGGCCGGTCGCCAGTGCCGCGTCGATCTGCTGCGGGTTGTAGGCGTCCAACGTCAACCCAGGGCCGCTGGGCTCGAAGTCGAGGCCGTTGTTGAGGCTCTGGGTGGTGTCGTGGGCCGCACCGTAGTCAGACAGCACGATGCCCTTGAAGCCCCAGGTCCGCTGCAGGACGTCCTGGGTGTCGTGCGCGTTCTGGCAGGAGTACGCACCGTTGACCATGTTGTACGAGCACATGATGGTGGCGACGTCGGCCTGCTTGACGGCTGCCTCGAAGTGCGGGAAGTAGACCTCGCGCAGCGTCCGCTCATCGACGTTGGCGTTGACCAGGTTGCGGCTCCCCTGCACGCTGGTGATCGGCGGCGCGCCGGTCTGGCCCTCCTGGTTGTTCGCGGCGAAGTGCTTGACGTTGGCCAGCACGCCGGTGCTCTGCGCGCCGTCGATCCAGCCCACCGCAGTCTCGGCGGTGAGGAAGGTCTCCTCGCCGTACGCCTCGTAGCTCCTGCCGCCCTGCGGGTTCCGCAGTATGTTGACGGTGGGAGCGAAGACGACGTCGTTGCCCTTGGCCTTGGCCTCGGTCGCGATGGTGGCACCGTGCTCCCTGGCCAGGGTGGTGTCGAAGGTCGAGGCGAGCGCGATCGGGACCGGCATCGCGGTGGCGCTGCCCTGCCGCGGGCCGACCGGGCCGTCGCTGTAATAGACGGCCGGGATCCCGAGCCGGTCGATCGCGTAAGCCGCGCCGGTGTGCGGTGCTTCGCCCCGGACGTTGCCGCCGAGCAGCTGCACCTCCTCGTCCTGCGTCATGGCGGCGAGCAGCAGCGCGGCGCGGGCGTCGGGCGTCTTGGTGGAGTCGCACCACGGTCGGGTCGCGACGTCGCCACAGCGGGACGGTGTCGCGGCGCGGGCCGGTGACCCGGGAGCGGCGGCGAGCGCACCCGCCGTCAAGAGCAGGATCGCTGTTGCGGTCGTGGTGCGACGGTGGTGCGGCATCGTTGCCTCCAAGTTCGAGACCACGACGGTAACCGGCTACGGTCCGTCCGATGGCAGCGGAGATCTCCCTGCAGCACGGCGTCCCGGACGGGCTCGCCGAGGTGCTCGCCCTCTACGACGCCGTCGGCTGGTCGGTCTACACACGGCGCCCCGAGGTGCTGGCGGCCGCGCTGGCCGGCTCCAGCCTCGTTGTGACGGCACGTGATGCAGGGGGTCGGCTGCTGGGAGTGGCGCGCGTGGTCACCGACGGGGCGACGGTCTGCTACCTGCAGGACGTCCTCGTCCACCCCGACGCGCAGCGGCGCGGCATCGGCCGGGCGCTGGTGCTGGCGGCGCTCGAGCCCTACGCCACAGTCCGCCAGAAGGTGCTGCTCACCGACGACGAGCCGGGTCAGCGGGCCTTCTACTCCTCGCTGGGGTACGCGGAGACCCGCGACGTCGCCGGCGGCACGCTGCGCGCCTTCGTGCGCTTCGACTGAGCAGCGCGACGCCGACGATGAGGATGACCGCGTGGTCGTGCGTGAACCACGCCGTCAGCATCCGGTCGTCGCCGTACAAGTGCCGTGAGCAGACGTGGTCGAGAGGAGTGATCTTCCCCCGTTTAGCGGCGGGGGTAGCTGCTCAGCTGGTTAGCCAGCGGTGCTGGGCATCCAGGGGCTGCCGGTCGTGCAGCGTACGAAGGACGATGAGGGATGGTTATGTTTAGTCTGCAGATGAAGCGGTGGGTGGGTGTCTGTTCACTGGCGAGCCTGGCTGCATGTTTGACGGCATGCGGATCAATATCCAGTTCGAGACCGCGCGTAGCGGCGCCATTGTTTAGCAGCTCCGCTGCTCCAGCAGCAGAAGCAGGCATGCAGCTTCCTGCTTGGACGGCCGCACCCGGGCAACCTGACGAGGGCACCCCTTCGGCCTCATTAGTCGGAGTGCTGCGGTTGCGAGACGGTCTGCCGATAGCCGCTACACCGCAGCGAAACGTTGCCCTGCTCTGGCCACCGCGGTGGCGACTTGACGGTGCGCGGATCCTCGACTCAAGCGGTGGGCCCCGCACACAAATCGGCGCACCGTCAGCCTCGGCGGCGGCTTCGGTCCAGGCAGTGGCGACCCGTTCTACATACACGTTGTCACGCAGAGGTCGAGCTGATGGCGGCCTCGCTTCGCGGGCAGGGCCCCGGCAAAGTCGTGTTGTCGGGCGCGTCGGGGGGCGACACGCCGCTGAGGGTGTAAAGCGGCACGAACACGGCCCCGCTGGCGATCATGACGGTGTCTAAGCCTTCTTGATCGACCGAAGCGGGAGCCGTGCCCGTGCCTGTATCTTCCCTGGTCCCTGCCGTTGTTGGCCACTCCCGGTCCGCTGAGCTGGCCCGCGATGACGTCCCGGCCGACTTGCTGGTCGTGTTGAGGTCGGTGACCGACCCGCGGGCTCGGCG
>JAABUO010000709.1_pt1 | contig 54740 bp, 60 predicted proteins | sample 5559291 | NCBI WGS metagenome assembly JAABUO01 (sample SAMN10711878, study PRJNA513372) | rock metagenome | isolation source: Antarctica rocks | place: Antarctica: Victoria Land, Finger Mt sud | reverse complement strand
CATCAAAGAGGATGTGGATGCTCTTCTGAGCAGTGTCAGGTAGGGAAAAAGCAATATGCACCATCAAACATCAAGATATATTGGCTTTCTAGCCTTTGGCGCGGCAGGGTTGCTTCTTGCAGTCCTGTCTGCCACTGCCAAGCCAAAGCTCACCTCAATTCAGACCGCTGAAATTAACAACTCTGGGTCTACAAATACGTTTGGCTATGACATTGGCGTTTCGTCGGACGGCTCTTCTGCCTACAGTGCTGGATCTGCATTGTTGTCAAAGCGACATTTCAACAGTACCAAAGCCATTCCTGCGGCGCAAATCAAAAAGTTATTTGCTGATCTAAATGCCGCTATGCCTTTAACGGACCTGCCGGTGCGTCATGGGATGCGGAGCGCGTCGTTCGGAACGCAAACATACATTACATACAAAGGCCAGAAGTCGCCGGATTTGACATTTGCGTCGGACCCGCGCACCGCCGCGCTCAAAACAGACATAGACAGCATCACAAAAGCGCTTCATGTTGGGAATGTTCCGCGCCGCCCGATCGTGCTGAACCAGTCGAACAAACCGATAAATAGCGAAAAATTTAAAGAAAGATTCTAAGATGCCTGACCAGAAGACCATCACGCTCAAAATCAAGCGGCAGAAAGACCAAGAAGCAGCCCCGTACTGGGAAGAGTTTGAGTTGCCGTACCGTCCGGCGATGAACGTCATCTCCTGCCTGATGGAGATCCGCAAGAACCCCGTGACCAAAGACGGCAAGCAGACTTCCGCGCCGGTGTGGGAGATGAACTGTTTAGAAAATGTCTGCGGTTCCTGCACCATGCTGATGAACGGCAAAGTCGGCCAAAGCTGCGCGACATTGGTAGACAACTTGCAGCAGCCGATTATTTTGGAGCCGATGTCTAAGTTCCCGGTCGTCAAAGACCTGGCCGTAGACCGCTCCCGCATGTTCGAGAATTTGAAGAAGATACGCGGCTGGATTCCGATTGACGGCACCTACGACCTCGGCCCCGGCCCGCGCATTGCCGAGCGGGACCGGCAGGAAGCCTACGAGTTTGCCCGGTGTATGTCCTGCGGCTCATGTTTAGAAGCCTGCCCGCAGGTCAACACGCACTCGAACTTCATCGGTCCGGCGGCTATCGGCCAGGTGCGCTTGTTTAACAGCCACCCGACGGGTTCCATGAACAAAGAAGAGCGCCTGGAAGCCATCGCCGGAGCGGACGGCGTCACAAGCTGCGGCAACGCTCAGAACTGCGTCAAGGCCTGCCCGAAGGAAATCCCGCTGACCAAAGCCATCGCGGAGATGAACCGCGACGTGACTTTGTACAAGTTCAAGAAATTCTTCCGGGGTAAGTAAGCCTGGCCAAGTGATCAGACGAAAGTGAGGGCGCGAGCGATCGCGCCCTTTTTGTTTGCCTTATGCTGTTTTTGCTTCCCTTCCTGCGCGGCCTCGGTCTGGGTGCCAGCCTCATCATTGCCATTGGCGCACAGAATGCCTTTGTGTTGCGTCAGGGCCTGCGCCGGGAGCAGGCTGTCTTAGTGGCTGCGGTCTGCGCCTCTTGCGATGCTGTTCTTATCACTTCTGGAGCGCTGGGAGTAGGCGGCATTATTTCACATTTGCCCCTGCTCACGCGGCTCACATCGCTCGGTGGGGCGTTGTTTCTGCTCTATTACGGCCTGCGAGCCTTTCGCAATGCACGGCATCCCGGCAGCTTAGAGGTATCTGCCGCTGCACTGCCTCGCAGCAACGTGATTGATTCCACGCTGTCGGTCAGTCTGCTCAACCCTCATGTGTATCTTGACACCGTGGTTCTGGTCGGTGGTCTGGCCGCGCAGTACGCCGCAGGTTCCCGTATATTCTTCACGGCTGGCGCAATCAGCGCGTCCTGCCTCTGGTTCTTCAGCCTGGCGCTTGGCGCGGCGCATCTTGCGCCGCTTTTTCGTTTCCCCCGTGCCTGGCAGGTCTTGGACTGCCTTGTTGGAATTATTATGTGGGCTATCGCAGTCAGCCTGCTGTTACCTCTTCTGCACTACAGCTAGGAGAGCGGTTACAAATCCAGTGCGCGGGTACAATACGACTGGAAGCATTATGCTTTCACATTTTTGTTCTGGCAACGAATTGGAGGATCACTATGGCGCTGCCACTTTCATTTGATTACGGGTATCTTGCTCCCGATGTGGGCAAAGAAGAAGTTCAGGCGTTTCAGGCCGATGTGGACCTGGCGCACCAGAAAGTCACGCAAGGCACCGGACTTGGCTCTGACTTTTTGGGCTGGCTGGACCCAGCGCAGATTGTTTCTGCCGAGGAGCTTCAGACCATCAAGACACTGGCGGCGCAGATCCGCGAAAACTCCGACGTACTGATTTCCATCGGCATCGGCGGCTCGTACCTCGGAGCGCGGGCCGTTATTGAAGCACTGGGAGAGGGCGACGGGCCGGAAGTGCTGTTTGCGGGAAACTCGCTGTCGGCGCATGACCATGCCAAGACGCTCAAGAAACTAGACGGCAAGCGGTTCTCCATCAACGCGATTTCTAAGTCCGGCACAACCACCGAGCCTGCCGTGGCGTTCCGCCTCTTCCGAGACCTCTTGGAAAAGAACGTCGGCAAAGACGAAGCCAAGAAGCGGATTGTGGCAACAACCGACGCCAAAAAAGGGGCGCTGAAGAAGTTCGCGGACGAAGAAGGCTACCCGTCGCTCGTCATCGCGGACAGCATTGGCGGCCGGTACTCCGTGCTGTCCCCCGTCGGCCTGCTGCCCATCGCTGTCGCCGGCATTGACATTGATGCCCTGCTGGCCGGCGCGAAGGCTGTTGCCGACGCCACGGTCGAGTCCGATGTCACGAAAAACCCGGCCTACTTCTACGCCGCCGCCCGAAACCTCTTGTACCGCAAAGGCTACTCCACCGAGATCTTCGCTTCCTCTGAGCCGCGCCTGCATTACATCGCTGAGTGGTGGAAGCAGCTTACCGGCGAAAGCGAAGGCAAGAGCCATATCGGCCTGTTCCCGGCCTCGGTAGATCTGACCACTGACCTGCACTCGATGGGCCAGTGGATTCAGGAAGGCCGCCGCAACATTATTGAGACGTTTATCATCTTAGACGGCGGCGAACCCAGCTTGGCCGTACCGACAGCCGAAAACGACCTGGACGAGCTTGGCTACCTGCAAGGGCGTCAGTTGTCAGAAGTCAATAAAGCCGCGTATGAAGCCACGTCCCTGGCCCACCGCGACGGCGGCGTCCCAAACAGCACGGTCCATCTGGCCCAGCTTGACGCTTTTTCTTTAGGTGCGCTATTATACTTCTTCGAGCGTGCCATCGCCATTTCGGGCTATCTGATGGGCATTAACCCCTTCAACCAGCCCGGCGTCGAAGCCTATAAGACCAACATGTTTGCACTGTTAGGCAAGCCCAAGTTTGAGCAGGCCACCGAAGAAGTCAAAGCCAAACTCGCCGCGCTGCCGAAAGATACAACCGTTTCGTTCAGCTAAATCATGGTGCGAAAACAGCGTACTCTCGGCATTATCGTGGCCTGCCTTCTCCTTCCGCCTCTGCTTGTGAGCGGACTGCTGAAGGCAGGCCATTACACGTTCCAGACATGGAAGTATTCGCCGTCGTATCATTATTGGTTTCTAGGACCGTCTAATGGCTCAATAGATGATAGTGGTGAACCCGTCCCTGGCTTTGACTTAATGTTTGACCGATACCACCTAAAGATTTATCGCCCACAAGATGTGCCGCCGCCACATCACGGTTATATTGTTTCAGCGCAAGTAGTCGACAAGCAAGGACATGGGATTTCAGAAGCAGAGCTTGAAGTGTATGACCTAGCTGGAATATCAGCAGAGACACCCACTGAAAACGTCTTCAAATCGGGGGACGAGGGAAATGTTGACTATGTCGTTGCTTCAGAAGGCATCTATAATGTCATTGTAGACCGACATGGCTATCTGCCGATTAAGAAGCGCGTGAAAGTCGGGCCAAACGGTGGGTTTGTCAAGTTTGTTCTGCCTCGCGCCGTGCGCGGGGGTGGGCCTTCTCGTAGACTTCCTGCAAGCGCTCGGTGGTGACATGGGTATACATCTGGGTCGTGGCGACGCTGGCGTGGCCGAGCAGTTCTTGGATGAGGCGTAAGTCAGCTCCATTGGACAGCAGATGGGTGGCAAAGGTGTGGCGCAGGACGTGGGGGGTGATTTTGAGGTGCGTGGAGGCTTGGGCGCAGTAGCGGTCGAACAGCTTGCGAATGCCCCGGTCGGAGAGGCGCTTGCCGTAGCGGTTGACGAACAGTGCCCCGTCGTCTTCGGCGGCTAACATCAGCAGGGCAGGGCGGCCTTTTCGTAGGTACCGCTGCAAGGCAAAGACGGCCTGCCGGCCCAGCAGAGTGACGCGCTCTTTATCTCCTTTGCCGACGACCCGAATAACGCCTTCGTCGTAATCTACATCGGTGACAGACAGCGTGACGAGTTCCCCGGCTCGCATTCCCGACGCATACAGCGTTTCCAGAAGGGCACGGTCGCGCAGGCCAAGCGGCTTGGTCAGGTCAGGGGCAGCGAGAAGCGCATCTATTTCGTCAGGGCGCAGGAACTTCGGCAGGCGCTGCTCCTGCTTGACGCTTCTCAGACCGGCGGCAGGGGAGCGTGTAATCAAGGAGTGCCGGGCAAGGTGGGAAAAGAACGAGCGCAGGACAGCGGTCTTGCGGGCGCGGGAGGCGCGGGAAAGCTGCCGCGCCTGCATGGCGACGAGGTAGGAGCGCAGGAGGGCGGCGTCGACGGCATGAATGTCCGTCACGCCCGACGCCGCAGCAAACTCCCCAAATTGCCGCAAGTCTTCGGCGTAGGCTTTGATCGTGTGCGGCGACGCGCCCTTGACATGAGCCTGCGCTTCTAAGAACAAATCGCGGCAGGCTTCGATCATTCTAAGAACTTGCTCATAACGCCAGCGCAGGCATCCAGGAATCCAGCGCAGACAGGCCGCGCTCGGCCAGCAGTGTGTTCTTTTCTTTCTTGTCCCGAACGCGCTCCGGCAGCGGCGGCACGATGCCCCAGTTGGCGTTCATCGGCTGGAAGTCTTTGCCGTCGTAGTGGGCAATATAATTGGCAAGTGCGCCAAGCATGGTCGTGTCGGGAAGTGTCAGCAAAGGCTGCCCTAGCAAATGCCGCGCGGCATTCCGGCCTGCGAGTATGCCGGTGGCCGCTGACTCGACATAGCCCTCCACGCCGGTAATCTGGCCCGCAAAAAAGACGTTCGGGTAAGACTTCATCTGGAGCGTATCAGCCAAGACCTGCGGCGACTGAATATAAGTGTTGCGATGGATCACGCCGTAGCGCACGAACTCGGCATCCTCTAATCCAGGGATCATGCGAAAGACGCGCTTCTGGTCGCCCCACTTCATTCGGGTCTGGAAGCCCACCATCGAAAAGAGCGTGGCGGCACGGTTTTCTTGGCGGAGCTGCAGGCAGGCCCACGGGCGGTGGCCGGTGCGCGGGTCGGTCAAGCCGACAGGCTTCATCGGGCCGAACGACAGTGTTTTCGGACCGCGCGACGCCAGCACTTCAATCGGCAGGCAGCCCTCAAAGTAGGGGACTTTGGCTTCATGCTCGCCCAGGGGAGCCAGTTCGGCACTGAGCAGCGCCCCGTGGAACGCTTGGTACTCGGCTTTGGAAAACGGGCAGTTGAGATAGGCCGCATCGCCTTTGTCGTAACGCGACGCCATGAACGCAATGTCCCGGTTGATCGTAGACGCATCAATGGTCGGCGCGACAGCGTCATAAAAGAAAAGCTGGGACTGCCCGGTCAGCCGCCCGACTTCCCCTGCCAGCGCGTCAGACGTCAGCGGCCCCGTCGCGATAATATGCACCGCGTTCTCGTCAATTGTCGTGACTTCGGCGCGTTCCAGCGTAATGTTCGGATGGCTTTCCAGCTTGCCGGTAATGCAGGCCGCGAACAATTCGCGGTCAACGGCCAGCGCTTCACCAGCGGGAACACAGGACGCATCTCCGGCAGCGACAATGAGCGAGTCCAGCCGCCGCATTTCTTCTTTCAGCAGCCCGGCTCCGTTGGTCAGCAGATTGGACTTGAGGGAGTTGGAGCAGACCAGTTCGGCCAGTTTATCCCCGACATGCACGGGCGTCGGCTTGACACCGCGCATCTCAATCAGGCGCACCTTCGCGCCCGCATTCGCCGCCTGCCAGGCAGCTTCGCTGCCCGCCAAACCGCCGCCAATAATCGTGATTTCGTCAGTCATAAGTCGTTGTTCCAAAATCTATTTGTCCCAGACCTACAGCCCGGAACGATTCACTTTTGATTGGCTTCCCGGCGAGACAGCATTCGGCGCAGTAAGTGGCTACGCGCTTTCTACACTGCCAGCGCTGAGCCTGAGCGCTGCTCAAGTCGTCGGGCCGCTCATAACAGAGCGCCCAAATTGCTTTCAGCATCAAGAAGTCGTCGAAGAAGGTCGAAAGTAGGGGGAGACCCTGCGCCGTAAACAAGGCATCGGCCTGCATTAGAAAATCCGCAACTTGCCGGCGGCTAAAGTCCCACAAGCGCATTGTTCCGGTCCCATCCGGTTTTGGGTGATCCCAAAGCTGCTGAAACGCAATGCTGGTGATCGCATCCAGCCCGGCAGGCGCGACAAAGCGCAGTTCAAAGTCAATCACGCCGTTCAGCATGATGTTGAAGGGTGACAAGTCGCCGTGCGTCAAAACCAGCGGCAGCTCTTTCGTCCGGTTTTCAGCCTGAGCGACAGCTCGGTTAAACAAGTCTGCCGCATCAGGATTTTGGCTCAGCACGTTCCCAACTCGGGTGCCTGCTCGCATCTGCGACGGCCCATGCTGACGGGAGGAAGGTTTAAGTTGAGCGGCAAGGAACTGAAGACTGATCGCGCGAAAAGTATCAAAGGTTTCATCGCTGATGCTGCCGGTTGCTGCATATTCGCGTCTGAGCAAGTCACCAAAGTTCTCGGTGCCGACAGACTTTTCGATAAAGTAGCCTAAGCCACCCGGAAGCTGTCCGATCTCGGTCACTTCCAGCACAGGGAAACCCTGCCGCCATGCCATCCTGCCGAACTCCGCCTCACGGCCAATAGCGGCGGATTCCGCTGTTCTCAAGTAGAAGTCGCCGTCAAGCGAGCGATAAACATCTCCGTTGCGAACAGTAGCCCCACGTTCTTTGACGAACATCCAATCATCAAGATTAGGAGCGGCTGCTTGGCTAAGTTGGTCCACCATACGCTCTTACAACTCGTACTCGTCTACCGGCGAGAAGTAAATCACCGTGCAGATGTCTTCTTCCGTGACTTCCCGGCCATAGATGCGGCCCAGCAGAGGAATGACTTCTTCTTTGGTGCGGAACTCCGGGTTCTCGCGCTGGACATCACGCGGCGACAGCTCGCCGCAGGGCTTAACTTCTACGGCGTCTAAGATAGCACAGTAAATCTTTTTGCGCCGGGCGAACCGCTGACCGACCGTGACCCAGACGATCTGCCCAGTCTGGTACTTGTCGCTTTTGTCGCCCAGGCGGATTGTGGCCGACTTGCGGCCTTTTTTGAGGGCGTCCCCATACAAATCTGTGTAGAAATTCAGCGCTAACATGAACTAAATCATCCCCTCGCGTCTTGTAATTCTTATCTTTCTAAACTGCTGCCAGCTCACGCTCAACTTCTGGCGCATCGGCATCCGTGTAGCCCACGCCCTCCGCAGCCTCCACCGATTTGACCGGCAGTGCTTCTTTGTAGTCGCAGTCCGCACCCATGCACTTGATGCCAATGACGCGGCCACCGCGCATTGTGTTCTCCATCAAGGGCTGCTTGCACTTCGGGCACACCCGGCCAATCGGCTTGCCCCAGGCGACAAAGTCGCACTTGGGATAGTTGCCGCATCCAAAGAACATCGCGCCTTTTTTAGAGCGCTTCTGCACCACTTCGCCGCCGCACTTGGGGCAGGGGACGTCAATTTTGGCGGACGCCGGCTGCTTGGTCGTCTTGCACTCCGGGTAATTGGTGCAGGCGATGAACTGACCGAAACGACCGACGCGCACGGCCATTTCCGCGCCGCAGTTCGGGCAGGCCTCTTCAATTTTTTCCGCTTCCGGGCGCACGATAGTCTTGCAGCTTGGGTAGTCGGAACACGAAATGAACTCACCATAACGGGAAGCGCGAATGACCATCGGCTTGCCGCAGGTGGGGCAGTCTTGACCGGCCTCACGCGGCGGCTGCTTTAGGCTTTCCATCTCCGCGCCGGCTCTGGTGACGCTCTCGGCGAACGGACCATACCAGCGGCGCATCATGCCGACCCAGTCTTCTTTGCCGTCGGCGACGGCGTCAAGCTGCGTTTCCATCGCGGCGGTGAACTTGACGTCCAAGATTTCCGGGAAGTGCTTGACTAAGAGATCATTGACGGTCGTACCTAACTCCGTGGGCCTGAAGCGCTTTTCGGCAAGCTCGACATACTGCCGGTCCTGAATAGTAGCAATGATAGAGGCATAGGTGCTGGGCCGGCCGATGCCTTTTTCTTCCAGCGCTTTGACCAAAGTTGCCTCGGTGAAGCGCGGCGGCGGCTCGGTGAAGTGCTGCTTGGGCGTCAGCGCCAGCAGCTTCAGCGCCTGCGCCTCGGTCAGCGGCGGCAAAGGCTGCTTGTCCTCATCGGCCACTTCTTTGGCGTCGTCGCGGCCTTCCTGATAGACACGCAGGAATCCGTCAAACTTCTGCGTTGACCCAGTCGCACGGAATGTATAGTTTCTGGCAGTAATGTCTACCGTCACCACGTCAAAGACCGCTGGGGCCATCTGCGAGGCTACAAACCGCTGCCAGATCAGCTTGTACAGCCGCTCCTGGTCGCGGGAAAGCGACTGGGCGACCCGCTCCGGCAGGCGGCGGACATCGGTGGGCCGGATCGCTTCGTGGGCGTCCTGCGCCGCGCCGCCTTTTTTGTACTGCTTGCCGGCAGGCGCCGTATATTTCGCGCCGTAAGTTTCCACAATCAGCGCCCGCGCCGCCGCCTGCGCTTCGTCGGCAATGCGCGTCGAGTCGGTCCGCATGTAAGTAATCAGGCCGACATGGCCTTCGCCGGGCACATCCACGCCCTCATAAAGCTGCTGGGCCACCTGCATTGTCTTTTTGGCGTTAAAGCCGAGCTTGCGCGAGGCTTCCTGCTGGATGGTGCTAGTAATAAAGGGTGGGGCCGGATTGCGCCGTTTCTCGCTGCGCTTGACGGATTTGACAGTGTAGTCTGCTCCGTCCAACTCCGACATAATTTTGTCCGCAGACTTCTGGTTGCCGATTTCAATCTTCTTGCCGCCCTGCTCAATCAGCGCCGCGTCAAACTTGTGCTTGGCCGTGTCCGGCGTCAAAGATGCCGTGATGGACCAGTACTCGACAGGCTTGAACGCCAAGATCTCGCGCTCGCGGTCGGCAATGAGCCGAACGGCAACCGACTGAACGCGGCCGGCCGAGAGCCGGGGCCGGACTTTCTTTGCCAAAATCGGGCTGATCTTGTAGCCGACAATTCGGTCAAGCTCGCGCCGTGCCTGCTGGGCGTTGACCCGGTCCATGTCAATCTCGCGGGACGACAGCAGAGCCGCCTGCACGGCACTCTTCGTGATTTCGTTGAACTGGATGCGGCGCGGGTTCTTCAGGCCAAGCGCTTCCTGCAGGTGCCAGGAGATGGCCTCGCCTTCGCGGTCCGGGTCAGACGCAAGGTAGACGACACTTGCGTTTCTGGCCGCGGCCTGGAGCTTTCGGACAACATCTTCGCGCTCAGGGATGACAACGTAGGTGGGCGCGAAATCGTTCTTGATGTCAATGGACAGCTTTTTCTCCGGCAGATCGCGGACATGCCCCATGCTGGCCTCAACTTGGTAGTCGCTGCCTAGAAACCCCTTCAGCGTCTTCGTTTTCGCCGGCGACTCGACAATAATTAACTTCTTTGCCATTGTGCCTCTTCAATTCCTCAGTTCTTTCATTATAACACTCATTCCGCGATAATTGTTACCGGATTAGCTGCTGAAACGAAAACACGACTTGGCATGATTTTTGCAGGAAGAGATTGCTAAGGTAACAATAACAATCCCAAACGGGAAGATACCTGTTAATTATGATAGTTTTGTCTTAATCGCATTTTCCATGCCGCAAGCGCGTCTGAATCGCCGATTTTCGTGGTATCATGGATTGTACGCTGGACGAGCTGCATGACCGCCGGGCTTCTCGTTTTTCGTTGAATTTTCTGTTTTGATAACAAAGGAACTGCAATGCTTCGCACTAAGTCACTTGACACTCTCCTTTTTCTGCCGATGCTGACGCTTGCGGCAGCGGTGCCTGCCCTGGCAGCGCCGCATCTGTCTGTGCCGCATCTGTCGGTGCCGCAAGAGTCGTTCCTGAATTACCATGCCGCAAACGTCAGTGAGCTGTCCCAGGAAGTCACCGTGGACCCGCAGGTCCGGGGACGGCTCGCGAAGCATTTCCACATCACGCAGGGGCAGATGCAGACGTACATCCACCGGAACCTGGTCCTGCGTCATCTTTCTCATGGCGGAACATACCGGGTCGCCTGTGTCCGGCGGGACGGCAGCGAGTATTACATCAATGAGCATCTGCCGACGGGAACTCCAGTGTTCGCGTCTCGCGCGACCGGCCAGCCGATTTTGAAGCTCGCATGTGGGAACCCCATGGTGTCCGCTTTGCCGCCGACGGTGTTCCCCAACAAGCCTGTAGTCGCCGCTAAACTGGCCTCTACCCCAGTGGCAGTGGCGAATGCCGACCTTAACACGCCGCCGGTCCTGACCGCGATTGACGGCACGCAGGAAAATTTGATCACGCCGGATGACACAACCGCTCCGCCGGTTGTCCTCGTGTCCCCCTCCATTCAGGCGCTCGGCGGCGCGTCCGGCCTGTCCAGCATCTTCCCCGCGCTGCTGGGCGCGGGTGCGGCAGTCGCCGTATTCGGCCACAACGGCTCGTCTTCGAGCAGCACCCCGCTGGTCCCGGTTGTTCCCGTCACTCCGGTCGTTCCTGTCGTCCCCATCACGCCGGTTCCGGAAGCGTCTTCCGTGATCTCCTTCGGTTTGCTCTTAATCAGCGGCAGCCTGCTGATCATTTTGCGGCGCAAGGCGCGTTCCGTGAATGCCTAAGCATCACGCAGCTAAATGAAAACCACAGCAGCGTCTAGCCTGGAATATGAGGCTAGGCGCTTTTTTCTGTCTAACATCCCTAAGCCTCTATTCGGCTAGTCGTACATAGACTTCCTCGGGATTGTCCTGAGCATAAGCAATCTTCCAGGGCACAAAGCCTAAGCCTTGATACAGCCGTTCCGCAGGCTCATTGCCGCGCTGATAGCTTGTCGCGACCATCTCTACCTGCGGATACAAACGCAGGCGTCGAACCACTTCCTGCATTGCCGCCTTGCCGTACCCTATTCTTTAGTAGCGCTTGTCTATCATTAAGCGCAGGATGAAACCGACGCCTGCCGCTAGTTCAAGCAAGACAAAGCCGATCATAGGGACCGGGGGCTGCTCGAAACCACGAGCCGCAGCATCATAGATCGCCAGCGGCACGAGTGCCGGGTTGACGGCAGCCTGCGCCAGCGATTTTGCATTGGTCGCCACAAACTGCGCCTGTGCTTCTTCCAATTCCAAAGCAAGGCACTCCAAGACATTGTCATTCGTGACTGGGCGTAGATGGACCTGAACCATGTTGGCTCCTAAACTATTTTGTCTACAACACGCGCACGAAAGCGTTGCCGGGGACGCGCTTGGCGAGGCCGCGCAGCTCCAGCAGGGTCAGAATGCCGGTGACTTGCGGCGCGGACAGCTTGCTCTCGGTAATCATGCCTTCCACCTGGCGCGGGTACAGGGTGAGCATGTTTAAAATGCACCGCTGCTCCGGCGGCAGGCTTGGAATGGGCTTGGCTTCCACGGCGCAGTCCGGGGAGCGCAAAGTCAGAACGCCAAGCTCCGACAGAATGTCGTCTACGGTTTCTACCAGCTTTGCGCCGTCCTGAATAAGCTTGTGGCAGCCCGTGTTGTGGCCGAGGCCAATCGGACCGGGAATGGCAAAGACATCCCGGCCCTGGTCGCCGGCCTCACGCGCCGTAATCAGCGAGCCGCTGTTGTAGGGGCTTTCGATCACTAAAACGCCAAGCGAGCAGCCGCTGATTAACCGGTTCCGGGCGGGAAAGTGCCAGGGTTCGGGGCGGTCTTCCATGGTGAACTCGGAAATGACTGCGCCGCGTCCACCGGCAACCTCCGCGAACAGCTTGCGATTGGCGGAAGGATAGGCGACATCAACGCCGCACCCCAAAAAGGCGAGGGTCCGGCCTCCGCCTTCCAGAGCGCCCCGATGCGCCTCGGTGTCAACGCCGGACGCGCCGCCGGAAACGATGGTCAGCCCATGCTGGGCCAGCTCGCGGGCGAACTGGTACGCCAGCCCCAGCCCGTAAGACGTGGCGCGGCGGGAGCCGACAATGGCGATGCTGAATTTGTCTTCCGGGATCAGTGCGCCGCGCAGGAACAGCACCGGCGGGGCATCCGGCAGAGGTCGCAGGTTGGCGGGATAAACGTCGTCGCGGATCGTGACAAGGCGGGTTTGATGCTTCTCCATCGCAGCGAGCGTCTTGGAGAAGTCTAAGCTTCGGACGGCCGCCATCTTTGCCAGCCGCTTTTCGTTCATCTGCGGCAGACGCGCCTTCTAGCCGGAGGACGTGTCCCGAAACACAGCGGCAGGATCGCCGCCGTAGGCATCCAGAAGGCTGTGCAGCCGGTGCGGGGCGAACTCCAGGGCATGAAGCCGCACCCAGTCTTCGTTTGTGGGATTCATCGCCGAGCTTGCTTCGTGGGCGAATGGGTTTGTGGGACAATCTTCAAGGCCTTCCATAGCCGTTCCTTCTTTCCGTGATAAAATTAGAACAACTTCTAAAACGAGGGCGGGGGCGGGGGTGCATTTGGGTTGCGCCCGCCCCCGCCGGGATAGCTGCGCCCGAACGGGTTGCGCCCGCCGCCCCGGTTAGTCGCGCCGTTCCGCACCGTGAAGTGCCAGTTCTGGCTGGTAACATTGCCGCGCCAATCGGTGGCCTTGACGGTGATCTGGTGGTCCCCTTCGGTCAGCGGTGTGGTCAGCGTGTGGTAGATAGCGCCGGAATCAGAATGGAAAAGCGCAAGCGGGTCGGCGGCACCGTCAAACTCTAACGTGACGGTGGCCGGGTTGATGCCGCTGCCTTCGTCCACGACCAGCGCTCCATAGGTCAAGTTATCAGTCGGAACGGTTGCGCCGGATGCCGGGGCAAGCTGGACCAGGTCGGGGCCGACATTGTCCGGCGCATCATGCCGAAAGGCGCTCAGAGAGCCGTCATCGCTGACAACGTACAGCGTGCCGTCGGCAACGATCGGGGCGGCGAAGACATTCGCCGTGGCGGGCTTCGGCTGGCTGTCGGTCGCGGTGCCCTGCATGGCGTAGCGCCAGACGACCTTTCCACTGCCGGCGTCGTAGGCGGTCACGATACCGGGCTGGGTGGTCACAAGCAAGAGATTACCCGCCAGCAGCGGCGGTGCGGTCGGCGCGGCGTCTGCCATTACTTTCCAGCGCTCACGCCCACCTGCGCCGAGAGCATAAAGCGTATTGGACTGCGTGATGACAAACGTCGTATCGGCACTGACCGTAGGCGGAACTAACACGGTCGTCGGCAGCTTCAGCGTGGTGCGCTGCCGCCCGCTGCTCGGATCAAGGCTGTACAGTGTGTCGCCGGCGGTGACATACAAAATCCTGCCGTCATACACCAGCGGGACAATGCTGGGATCGGCGTCAAACGGCACCGACCAGGCTTTGCGTCCGGTCCGGCCGCTTAGGCTGTAGACCGTGTTGTCGGAAGACGTAAAATCCACCAAGCCGCCGGTCACGACCGGCGAGGTCAGCACCGCGCCGTTTGTCGCGACATCCCAGATTGTCTGCCCGGTCGCAGCGCTCAGGGCATAGCAGTGGCTGTTGCCGCTGCCGAAGTAGACCACGCCGCCGCTGACGACCGGGGCCGAGCGAAGCGCCCCGTCCAGCGTCACTTTCCAGATTTGTTTCCCCGTCGCGGTGTCCAGCTTGACCACATTGCCGCTGTCATCCGTCACGTACAAGAACCCATCTGCCAGAGCAGGGGTCGCAGAGAACAGCGACGTTTTCTTGCCGTCCGCCGGATACTGCCACACCGATACGCCGTCGGCAGCACGAATCGCATAAACGCTCCCGCCGGAGACAAAGTATACGCTGCCGCCCGCGTAGAGTGCGGATGCCGGGTTGTTGGGAGCGGCAAGGGTGGTATGCCGCCAGAGCAGGGAAAGTGGAGAAGCCAAGCTTTCCGGTGAGACTCCCGTATGCCCAGTGTCACCTCGGTAGAAATCCACCTGCGCCGCCGACGTTGTCGCGGAAGAGGGCGCATCGGCCCGAACCGGGGCACAGGTTGTCGCAAGGGCAGCCCCCATCAGCAGCATTGCCGGGGCTAAACGAGCTTTAATCACGGAGTATTGTCCTCAAAAGTATTATTTCGACTATTTACGGCGCTTTTCATCATCACGCCACTCGGTTTCCGACGAGGAAAAGCCGGAGTTTTTCCAGAGCTTTTCCAGACGGCGGCGCTCCTGCCAGTCCTTCCAGCGCCCGGCGAAATCGAAGAAGCGGCGCTGGGTCGGCGAGCCGTCAAGCGTCGTGCGGAACGCCGGCCGTGCTGGCCGGCTGTCCATCCGCAGATCAGGGCCACGCCGTGGGTAGTGCGGCGCATTGTAGGAACCAGTATTAGCCCAAGACCGCCCGAACCTAACATACATGACTGCGGAGAAGATGCCGCCCAGCGCATACAGGCCCAGCACGGGTCCCAGCAGGGTGCCATAGTTGAAATAGGTCCAGAGTGTGACTCCAATTGCAATATACTTGGCCCGCATTGGAAAGAAATACACTGTGATCTGCTGCTCTTTGTTCAGCATGCAGAACGCAACGATCAAACCCGTCAGCGGCAGGAAAAGATCATTAAGGGGCAGAATGTCCCGCCGTAATGCGAGGCCGCCCATGAGAAGAGAAAGCGACGAAAACAGCGTCACTCCGAAAAAGAAGAGCAGATAGCGCAGGCTGCCCCAGCTTCGCTCCAGGCTGCTCCCCGAAAGCCAGAAAAAGACCCAAGTGATCACCAGCCAAAAGGAAAACGGAGGCACGGAAATCAATGGATAAGTCAGCAAAGTCCAGGGTGCATGGAAGACGTTGCTGAGGTTAAACGCTACTTCGGTTTCAAGAAACGGCATGACGACGGGTCGGAAGAAAAACGCCGCAAGGAAAGCGGCGATGTTGACTCCGAGAAGCGCGAGTGTAACGGGCGCTCCCCCGCGCATCGCAAAATCCTTCAGTTGATCCAGAGGTGAGTTAGGTGAGTTGTACCGCATCGCTTTGTTTTCTGAGTAAGTTAAGGGCTACTTCCAGGGGCATTACCCCAAAACTTGCGGTCCAGCGCCCGGTACTGAACCGCTTCGGCGAGAGCGAACATAAAAAGCGCAGATAAGTCAGAGCGGCTCAATCGCGACTTGGCCGCCTTCAGTCACTTCCATCTGGACCAGATACTCCTGGAGAAGAATTGTTCCCAGGAGCGGATCGCCTTCAAGTATCAGCACCTCAGTTGGACGCAGTTCGTCGTTCCGGTCCAGCATGATTTCATAGGTGCCGCATTTGAGATATTGAGCGTTCGCCAGCCGACGTTCTCCAAATCCCGAAAATGTTCCCTCGAGCTGTCCCGCCAAGTGAGCTGGCAGCGCTAAATCTCCTACAAATCCAGTATCAACAATAAACTCAACAGAGACCTCTCCGCCAATTTGCGGCAGAAGCAGTGTCATCCGTGGGTGCTCGTCGCGAAATATTCCAAGCATCATTTGTTGATATCCGAAAGAAGCTGACTGCCGAGCATTCGCAAAGTCAGCCCATCTATCTTGGGCGGCCCAATGTTAGTCGTCATAATCAAGCCCTCTGGCCGACGGGCACGCAAGGCTTTTCGCGCGTGAGGCGAATTCCCAGCGACTTCGTAGTCCCCTGAGTCCAGATGGATTGCGACTTCCTGCCCGTTATAGTGCGGCTCCAGAGTAGCCTTGAGCGTCTAGTTGTAGATTGCGTGGCCTTTGGCTGAAAGCTGTTCCATTTCATCTTCAGTAGGAGGAATTGCCATTAAAATTTCCTTATTCCTATCCCCAGAGCTTGCGGTCCAGCGCCCGGTATTGGATCGCTTCGGCGACATGCGCGAGCTGAATGTCGGACTCGCCGTCCAAATCCGCAATTGTGCGGGCGAGTTTTAGAATGCGGTCATAGGCCCGTGCCGACAAGCCGAGCTGCGAGATCGCCGCCCGCAGTAGGTCTTTGACATCGTCGGTAGCACGGCAGAACTGCTTGATCTGGCGTGCGCCCATATGGGCGTTGCAGTGCAGGCTGGTCCCGTCAAACCGCTCCTTTTGCCGGGCGCGGGCCGCCAGCACACGCCCGCGAATCGATCCCGAAGACTCGCCGCTGCCGCTGCCCTGGATCATTTCATCCTGGCGCAGCCGCGGCACTTCAATATGAATGTCAATTCGGTCCAGCAGCGGGCCGCTGATCCGCTGCAAGTATTTGGCGATCGTCGGCGGCGAGCAGGTGCACGTCTTAACTGTATCTCCATAATACCCGCATGGGCACGGATTCATAGCAGCGACCAGCATCAGTTGCGCCGGATAGGTCATTGTCGCCGCAACACGGGCAATCGTCACATGCCCGTCTTCCAGCGGCTGCCGCAGCACTTCCAGAACGTCGCGCTTGAACTCGGGCAGCTCATCTAAAAACAAAATCCCGTTGTGAGCCAGCGAGACTTCGCCGGGCCGGGGCGAGGAGCCGCCGCCGGCCAGCGCGGCGTTTGAGATCGAGTGATGCGGCGAGCGGAACGGCCGCTTTGTCACCAGTGATGTGTGGCTTCCGAGCAATCCGCCGACCGAGTAGATCTTGGTAACATCCAAAGCCTCGTCTAAGTTCAGCGGCGGCAGGATAGACGGAACTCGCCGGGCCAGCATGGTCTTGCCCGAGCCGGGCGGACCGACCAAAAGTATGTTGTGGCCTCCGGCAGCCGCGACTTCTAAAGCCCGCTTGACATGCTCCTGGCCTTTGACCTCGCAGAAGTCTAAATCGTCGCCCCCCTGCACCTGAAGCATCGCCTGCGGGTCTGTTGTCAGCGGCGTCTGTGCTTCAAAGTCGTTCAGCAGGACGACAACGTCCGACAAAGACCGGACGCCGAACACTTGAACCTCGCCGACAATCGCAGCTTCGGGGGCGTTTGCTTCCGGGACAACGAGAAAAGGCCGCTTATCGGCACGCGCTTTGATTGCAATCGGCAGGACGCCGGACACGGGGCTGACCGAGCCGTCCAGCGCCAGCTCGCCGATAAAAAGGCCTTCAGAAATCTTTTCGCTTAAAACCTGCCCGGTGGCCGCCAGAATGCCGACGGCAATCGGCAGATCAAATGCCGGACCCTGCTTTTTGATGTCGGCGGGCGCAAGGTTGATTGTGATGCGCCGGAGCGGAAACTCCAGCCCTGAGTTCTTGATGGCGCTCCGAACCCGCTCGCGCGACTCCTGAACGGCGGCATCGGGCAGGCCGACAATCGTAAACATCGGCACAGAAGAGGAAATATCCACTTCCACCCGGACCACATACGCATCAATGCCAAGAATGGCACTGGAATCTACTTGAGCCAGCATGAGATTTGTTCCTCCTGAACGTCGAAAACTTCCCTACTACTTTGTTTGCTATCCTGGCTTTTATTCGCCGCATTGCGGGGTTTTTCCTTCTCTTGCTTGCCGAGGACAAAAACAATTTCAACAAGCAAGCACTCTTGACAGGAAGGCGTAAAATTCTTACACCAAAATCCAGTAAAGATTTTGCGCATAACAGGCATAATCAAAAACAGACGGCGTACAAAAGCGCCGTCATCCTTCGCATATTGACAAGGGCAAACCGCGCGAAAGTGCGGGACGCAAAGCTACGGGCCTGTCCAAATGGCCGCCGGGCTACCAAACTGCGACGATACCGAAGGAGAAAGACATGGCTATTCTTGCTGTTTGGGCGCTGCTGCTGACGGCACCGGCTCCGACCGCCGCGCCGGTTTCGTCCGGTGTTTCGGCTCGCACGGTTTCCGCACCGGGCGTCATCGTAAAACTCGGGAACGCTTCGCTGGAAGAGTACGCGCACGGCGATCCTGCCGGCCGCGTTCAGCTCACGCGGAGCAATTAGAACACGAAAAGAGGGAGGCAAAATGCCTCCCTCTCTTTTTGTGACTTAGCGGTCCGACAGCGGCAGCATGAGCTGCGGGGTGGGGATGGTGTGGTCGGGGCGGGTGGCTATGATGCTGGTGCCGACGGCGAAGTACTCAATGACATGGCTGCCCCAGCCGTGAGAGTTTTCTTTGATGGTCGCGCCGACGATGCCGTCCGCCTGCAACTGCTCGGCTTCGGCCTGCATTCGGGAGAGGGCCAGCTCGCGGGCGTCGTAGATGGCCTGGGTGTACGTCGGCATCTCGATGTTCTGACCGACCTGCGAGAACCATGCTTTGACGCCCTGATAGCCCACAATAGCCCACATGGTAGACGCAGTTGCCCATGACAAACGAGATCGGGCGATACCCCGCTTTGGTCAGCGTCCAGAAGTCCTGGCCGCTGAGGTCGCTGGTGAACGGCCTGCCGTTCGGGGCGCGGTGGCTTTCGCCGCTTCGCGCTTTGATGGCCGTGCCGATGGCGATAAACTCGGCCAGATGCTCGCCCCATTCCTGCCGCCCGACTTCCAGGCGCACGCCGACAATGCCGTCGGCTCCAATCGAGTCCGCTTCTTCTTCCATGCGCGTCATGGCAAGCTCGCGGGCATGGTACATCGCCTGGGTCAGCGTTTCCAGCTCCATGCTCTGGGTCATGGCGGGTTTCTGCCAGCCGATATGGTAGATGCTGGACCCGACCACCAGCCCCAGCGGATCAAACCCGGCTTCTTTGACTAAGAGAAACTCGTTGACCGACAGATCACTGGTAAACAGCCCTTTCTGGCCGGAACCCGGCTTCATGGCCGCGAGCCGGTTACGCGCGTGAACCGGCAGGCCTTCCTGCGAACCTTGCGTGTACTTGTCAGGCATAATATTCTCCTTCAGGTAGGACCAGGGGGGGTGGAAACCCCCGGCAAGAGAGTGTCCTTCGGACTTAGTTTTCGGCTGGCTGCTCTGTGACTTCTTGGTGAGTTTCTTCCCAATCGGGCCAGAGTTTTTGCTCTGCGTGATGCTGCTGTTGATGCGTCACATAATAAATGGCCTGCTTCAAGTGCGTTCGGCTGAGGCTGAAACAGGCATAATTATCCTGCCAGCCGAACGGCTCTGCCGAAAATGGCTGCTGCGGCCTGATATGGCGGCGTACCCAGGCGGAAGAAGCGCCTTTAAGCTGTTTAGCGATCTCGAAGGGTGCGCGTTTGGATGGAGTACAAACCACCAGATGCACATGGTCCAACACACCTCCTAGTGCAAGCACCTGACATCCCAAACGCTGCGCCTGCTCGGTCAACACTTCATAAAGCTGAGGTTCCAGCGCCGGAGTAATTAGTGGCAGCCGCCGATGGGTCGCCCAAACAAAATGCAAATAAATCTCTGTTTTACTGCGCTGCATAATCCCTCCGTGGATCACTCTGCTATGCCGGGGTTGTAGAAAACCCCGGCAGGAAATGTCTTTCAGACAAGGAAAAGCTGATAACTTGCGGGCCGGTGTCTTCTCTTCGTCCGAAGGACGCTTCTTTGCCGGGGTTTTCTACAACCCCGGCATCCTCTCTGGCTTCTTATCCATCCACGAGTGGCAGCCCATAATCTATCGTGAGCCTGTTGGGGCCGTCGGCGACAATGGCGGTTCCTAATGCTGTAAACTCAACAATCAGATCAAGGCGTCTTTGGTCGTTGACGTCTTCCACTTCGTTGGTGGTGATGTACTTGTCAATGGTGACGCCGACAACGCCTTCGGCTCCGACTTGAGCCGCTTCTTTGCTGAGGCGGGTCATGGCGGTACGGCGGGCATGGGAAATGGCTTTGGAATAGTCGATCAGCTCGACGTTGCTCCAGCTCTGGCTGGCCCACTGATTGGTCTGCGTCGCGACGTGGTAGCAGGTGCAGGTGCCGAACGCGAAGCCGACGGGAAAAAAGCCGCCGCGCCGCAAGGCATAGAACTCCTGCCCGGAGAGGGCGCAGACGAACGGGTGCTGAGGGGGTGGGCCGGCATCCGGCAGGGCAACGGCAGTTCCCGACGCAGCGAACTCAATGAGGTTTGCGCCCCAGTCATAAGATTTGCGCTCTAAACGAACGCCGATGACGCCGTGCGCTCCGAGAAGCTGCGCTTCCTGCTGCAGGCGCGAGAGGGCGAGATGCCGGGCGTGGGTCTGCGCCTGGCTGAGCGTCGTCAGCTCCTGACTTGCGTACATGGGGGTATACTGCCAGCCGACATGGTAAACGGTGCTGCCAATGACCTGCCCCAGCGGCCGCAGTCCTTCGGACGCGGCCAGAGCGAACTCGTTAACGCTGAGATTGCTGGTGAAAAAGTGGCTGCTTTGGCGGATCTCCGTCAGCCGCAGCTCTGCGCCCAGCGGCAGTCCGCCGCCTGCCAGCCGCTCTTGATCGGTTTTGGCCTGTGCCTGTGCTTCGGTGTTGACGGGGCGTTTGCCGAAAAGTGCCATAGTTACTGGTCCAGAAGCGTTTTGAGGGCAAAGAACGTCTTCTCGTTTAGACGGGCGCGGGCGCTGATCTCGGCACCGATTTCCGCCAGCCAAGTTTCGGTCGGCAGGGAGTCGGTCTTGAGCTTGATGCCGCGCACGATTTTGACCCGGCTGGCGGTCAGCGGCCCGCGTCCTAAATCCTCCAGCGTGTAGATGTTGTCGCCAAGCGTTACGGCAATTTTGCGGACAGGCTTTTCTTTCTGGAACAGGCCGCCTTTGCGTTCAACTTCGGTTTCATCCGGCAGAGCACCGGACAGAACAATTGCCAGCAGCGGCAGGAAGCCGCGTGAGTCCTGGGCATAGGCACGGGCGAGCGCCCCGGCCACACCGACTTCTGCAAACTCTTCTCCGGTCATGTGTCTGTCTTTCCGTTATCTTCTGTCTTGTAGAAAGCCTGTTGCCAGCGCTCCCAGAAGTCCGGGAACGTCTTGGCGACGCAGCTAGGGTTGTTGATCTGGGTGGGAACGCGCAGGCCGGCGACCGCAAATGCCATTGCCATGCGGTGGTCGTCATAGGTGTCAATCGCCGCGGGCGTATAAATCCCGCTTGCGGGCGGCATGATTGTCCAGTCGCTCGCTCCTTCGTCCACGCGGACGCCCAGCTTCGGCAGTTCGGTGGCGATCGCCCGCACTCTATCCGTTTCTTTGACCCGCAGGCTGGCGATGTTGGTAATGCGCGACGGGCCATCCGCAAACGCGCAGGCAACCGCAAGCGTCTGAGCCATGTCGGGTATGGCTTCCATGTCCGCGTCAATCGCGGACAACTGCGCCGGCCCTGTGAGTGTTACGGACGAGCCGCGCGTGACCGTGCAGCCCATGCGTTCCAGCACGTCCAAAAACCGAATGTCGCCCTGAATGGACTCGGAGCCAAGATTTTGCAGCGTCACCGTGCTGCCGGTGACTGCCGCTGCCGCGAGAAAATAAGACGCATTGGAAGCGTCTGCTTCAACCACATACTCCCGCCCGGCGTACCGCTGCCCCGACGCCACGCGCAGCCGCTGGTAGCTGTCATTGTGCATCGAAACGCCGAACGACTGCATCACCGACTGCGTGATGTCAATATAGGGCTTGGAGATCAAGTCGCCGACAATCTCAATCTCGATGTCATTGTCCGCATAGGGCGCGGCTTGCAGCAGCGCCGTCAAAAACTGGGAGCTGACATCGCCGCGCATCCGGCATTTCCCACCGCGCATTCCGCCGCCCCGCACCCGCACTGGCGGGCAGCCGTGACCGTTGAGGCACTCCGCAGCGACACCCAGCGTCAGCAGCGCTCCGACCAAATCCCGGATCGGCCGCTCCCGCATCCGGGCCACCCCATCTAAAGTGACTTCGACTCCGGCAGGCGCAAAACACGCTGCCGCTGTCAGAAACCGCACGGTTGTTCCCGAGTTTCCAATAAACAGCGTCTTGTCCGGCGCGGCGAACCTGCCGCCGGTTCCCTGCACCAGAAAGTCTCGCTCAGGCGTCTCGTCTATCCTCACGCCCAGCTCACGCAACGCTGACATCATATAGAACGTATCTTCGGAATGCAGAGGAGCAACCAGCCGGCTCTCGCCGTCCGCCAGGGCCGCCAGCAGCAACGCCCGGTTGGTGATGCTTTTGGAGCCGGGCATCCGCACCGATGCCGTAACCGGGCCGGAAGTGGGGGAAAGTGAAATCTGTTCGGGGTAAGTGTGTGCCGCCGTCATGCCGTCATTCTAGCACAGGCAGGGAGGCTTGTCAATCAGAATACTGGTCATTCGGTGACGGCAGGCGGGAATGCATCGCGCAGGAGCGTGAACCGGGCCGGGGCCGGCGGGCGGCGCACGACTTCCACCACATCAAAGCGGCACGGCACATCGTCTAAGTCATGCTTCGCCAGATACGCCAGCGCCAGCCGCGTGAGCTGCTTCTGCTTTTTGGCATGAACCGCTTCCGCAGGCGTTCCCTGACTTCCCAGCGCCATGCGCCGCGTCTTCACCTCGCAGAAGACCAGATACTCGCCGTCCCAGGCGATGACATCAATCTCGCCCCGCGCCATGCCCCCAAGAGGCCGGACGTTGGTATCCACAATCTGGTATCCGCGCGTTTCCAAAAACGTCACGGTCTCAGCCTCCCCACGCGACCCAATCGTTTTTCGCGCTTCGGCCATAGAAGTTGCACCGTTACTCAGCAGGCCATCTCGTCATCGGCTTCTGTGCTGCCGAACGAATAAGACGAACTATCACGGAGGCAGGGTCATCAGTAGTCGCCGCGTGTACCGTGAACAAGATGCGCCAGACAGAGCGCCCCCACCGATACAGGAGAACCCGCAGTACCGGACCAGGATGCTTTTTTTGGTAAAAGCGATCCTCGGAAGCCACCAGGCAGCGTTCAGGTAGCGTCGCCAGCGATGCAAAAGAATCTCGCAGACCTGTCTGCCACTCTCCCGCCGCTTCCAGGGTTATCGTTTCGCCAAGCCGCCTGTATACGGCTTCCGACTGCAATCCTGCCGGCTCGGAAACGCGAACTGCATGAGTTGGCAACTCGGTTTGAGGAGTTTCTATGATTGGCCTGCGTTTTCTCTCTCCGCCCTCATCGTGTTTCCCAATGCGGTCAGCCGCCGGTCAAGTTCGTCCACCGTGATCCAGCGTCCAGCGTCAACTGCCTCAGCGCTCTCATCTAATTGGGCTAGTGTTTCGTTCAGTTCCGCTTCGGCGGCGGCCAGCGCCTGCTGCAGCAAATCCTCGTGAAGCTCGGCGGGGTTCAGCCCGTAGCCCTCCGCCATCGTTCGCAAGCGTGTTTCCGTATCTGGAGTCAATGTCAGTGTCATAGATTTTCCTCTCTTAGCCCCGCCAAGCGGTGCTTCTCAGCATCCTCGCTGATTAGCCGTGTTCTTCAGGACATGGTTCCTTTACTGGATTGGGATATACGGAATGAGCTTAAGAGGTCTTGGAAGACGACGTTGCTTCCTCAGCTTTTTCGCCATTTCCCATGCTTGTTTGAGCTGACGCTGACGCAGGCTCCGAAAGAAAATTCTCCATTGGAGAATATGCAGGATATGAAGGCCCTCAGCATTCATTGGGTTCAAGTCGACCGCAGTCTGAGCGCACTGAAGCCCCTTCTCAAACTTCTTCTCATGGTTGAAGATGATTGCTAATCCAGTCATCGCATACGACACTTCTAGATCGTCCTGAGCCAAAGCTAAAGATTTTTCGTAAGCCTGCTGGGCTAAAGACCAATCTTCTTCGTACTTTGTTCGCTGTGCCCGCAGAATGTAGCACTCTCCTACAGTGCCATGTATATAGGTGTAGTTCGGATCAATCTCTATGGCACTCTTATTTTCTGCTATCGCCTCATTGATATGGCCCTGAGTAAACCAAATCCTTGCCAGCCAGAGGTGACTGTCAATATGGTTTAAATCTCTGCGAAGTACGGCTTGGAACTCGTTCACCGCCCCTTCTGTGTCACCTCTGTTATAAAACGCTAACCCTAAGTTGTAGCGTGCAGAAAGGTTGTCTGGCTGCTGGCTTAACAGGTCATGCCAGAGAGCGATACTTTCGTCAAGACGACCATCCTCGTACAAGCGAAGTGCGCTCTTAAACTTTTGATCAGCAGTATCTACCATAATCGAATGCACCTCTAAAACCCATCAAGATAAATGTGCTATTGAGCATTACTCTTTTGAGAGCTTCCCGGAATGGTGATGATGCCTTGCAGGAAGTCGTCGGCGTTGACGATTTGCCTACTTTCTCTCGCTTGGGAAGATTGAGGTAATCTCAACCGGCAGCTCTGGCGCTGTTAAATGAGTAAGCAAATCCTGCGGCAGAGGGAAGTTCAAGGTCTGCAAGGCATGAAGCGAGGCGACGACAAAATCTTTGTTGGCATTGCTCTCAAACGATTTCCCTAAATCAACTTTTGTGAGGCTGAGTTGCCGCAAGCGATTGATTACGGCTTGGCTTGTTTCACTGACGCCGCAGGCCGCTAATCTGTCAACAATTAAGGCAGCGTATCTGTCTACCGGCTCGGTCAAGACGGCTTGAAGCAAGTCGGGGACGCCGACTTTTGAGCCGAGGCGCAGCAGCACAAGCGACGCCAGCACTTTTACCTCGGCATCCGCAGACTCTTTGAGCAGTGCTTGGAGCGGCTTTATGATGATAGACCCAAAATTCGGCAGGCGTTCCGCCACAAAGTAACGGTCCTGCCCGTTCTGCAAGGCGTAGACCGCCGCGTCGGCCAGCAGGGAATTGACCTGGATTGCCTCATCAATCGCTTGGGCTTGCGTCTTGGCGTCGGAGGCATTGAGGAAAGCCGCAAGCTGGGTCAAATCATGCTTTGCAAATTCCGTCAGTTGAGGGTTTATCATTGTAGCCGTGTGACCGTGTAGAGGTAATCGGCATGGTCTAAAATTGTGCCTGCCGGGACGCCGAATATGCTCCGAGAGGGGAACAACGGGCTGAGCCTAACATTGTTCGCGAACGCGCTTTCTCGCGAGAACTGAATGACGTAAATCTGTCTGTCGCCAAAAACGCCGACTTGTTGAAGCTGTCCGGCGGTGGCGTCAGGACCAATTTCGGTTACGAGAATATCGCCTGCGTTTGCCGCAAGATAAGTGTTTGAGCCTTGCCCGAAAGAAAGCCTTTCGACTGAAACAGTTTGCCCGACTGCGAGTTCACCGAGAAGCAAGCCCGTGATGCCTTGAACTCCTGCGGCATCCGTGAAATGCTGGACTGGGCCTGCGCCGAGGGTTTTCACTCCTTTGACCGCTTCTCCGAGGGCCTACGTCGCCAATCGGGAGGCAATAGCTGCTCCAAAGTATCGTCTATGGTGATGATGCCTTGCAGGCAGCCGTCGGCGTTGACGACGGGGAGGGCGAGGAGCTTGTAGCGCTCGAACTTGTGGGCGACTTCTTCGACGCTGGCGTCAAGCTCGACGCTGCGGACTTTGGGGCGCATGAAGTCGGCGACGCGGGTTTCGGGCTGGGCAACAATGAGGTCGCGCAGGGAGGCGACGCCGACCAGACGTTCCTGCAAGTCTACGACGTAGAGGTAGTAGGTAATCTCGGCGTCGGGTTCCAGCGCTCGGAGCTGCTCAATGGTCTGCTGGGCGGTCATCTCCTGCGAGATGGAGACGTATTCGTTGGTCATCAGGCCGCCGGCGGTCTTGTCGTGGTACTCTAACAGCTCCTCGACATCTTCGCGGTCGTCGGCGTCCATGCGGCCCAACAACTGGTCGCGGTGCGCCCGGTCCATGTCACCGAGAACGTCGGCGGCTTCATCGGCGGGCATTTCTTCGAGAATGTCGGCGGCAAGCTCGGCGTCTAGTTGCTGCAAAGCCGACACCTGCACGGCGTCATCGGCTTCCGCCAGGGCATCGGCGGCAGTCTCTAAATCCAGGCCTTCCAAGACTTCGCGGCGGTGGGCGGGGTCCATTTGATTGAGAATGTCGCCGATGTCGGCGGGGTGCAGCTTGGCGATTTTCTCATGGGAGACTTTCAGCTTCAGCGGCTCGCCGGCGTTATGGGTCGGCAGGGACTCGACATCGTTCCAGGCAATCAGCGTGTCCGAGGCCTCGCCGAGATGCAGCGCTCGGCTGACGCCGCTTAAGACGCGGTCCAGGCCCATACGCCGGAGCAGTCCGCGCACGCCGGGGTCCACGCCGATCAAGGCAAGGCGGCCACTTGGCAGCTTTTCCAGGCGAATGTCGTTGACCCGGACAACCCGGTAGTCGTGAACGTCTACGATCTGCTTGTCCAGAACGTCGCGGACGAGCGAGAAGTCCTGAGAATGGATCTGGTACGGTGGGATTTGCGTGACCGGGCGGCTGAGGCGGAACTCGCGCCCATCGCTGCTGACCGAAAGGCCATCCCAGGGCACGAAAAACGCGCCGTCTTCGGTTTTGACCTGGTAGGCGGCGACGAGAGGCAGCGGCTCGCCGGGCGTGACGACCACTTCGGTCAGCTTGCCGAACCGCTCGCCGTCTGCGTCATCTACCGTCTTGCCGATCAGCTGTGTGAGGTATTGCATCAGAAGAAGTATACCTGAGCCTGCTGTTATTTCACTGTGACCGCAGCCTGCACGTCTGCCGTCGCTGGCGGGTAGCACGACTTGGCATCACAGCCCTGGAACGCTACCGAGCCGGCCAGCCTCTTCGGGCCAGGACTGGCGGCTTGGGAAACGGTGAAGGGGATAGTCATGGTGGCCTGCCCGGTATAAACCAGCAGCGGCCTCGGCGAATAGGAGACTTTGACCAGCTTGGGAGCCGGATAATGCACAGCGCCGAACGTGATGCCTGGTATGGGCTTCGGCGTGAATACCGTCGCAATATAGGCGGGGTCGTTCGGCTTGTTGGCATTGACATGGTACTGCGACTTAACTGCAAGCATTACGGTCAAGATGCCTTTGCCGCCCCGAGCTATGGCGGCGGGCTGCGCGGACGCATGAGCCGAAGCAACTTTGGACGGGCCAAATTGAGCGAAAGCCGGCAGCACCGCCGCGCCTGCAAGCGGCAGCAGAAAAAGCAAAGATGATTTGTTCATAGCATTAATAACCGCAGGAAGGTGGCGCAAAGTTCCGTGATCAAAGCCTAGCGACAATTCAAGTCATCCCGAACAGTGATTTGGCTGTGGCAGTCGTGACGGCGGCGACTTCGGCAAGCGAGATGCTTTTGGCGGCGGCGACGGTCTCGGCGATGGCCGGCAGGTAAGACGGCTCGTTGCGCCGTCCGCGCTTGAACTGCGGCGCGAGATAGGGACAGTCGGTTTCAAGCAGCAGGCGATCCAAAGGGGCATAAGCAATCGCTGCGCGAACGGAGTCGGACTTCTTGAACGTAGCGACGCCGCCAATGCCGAGGTAGCAGCCGGCGTCCAGGCAAAGCTTGGCCTCGTCGGTGTCTCCCGTGAAGCAATGCATGACAATCGGCGCAGGCGTTTCGGAAGATTTCAGGACGGCCAGAACGTCGGCAAGCGCGTCGCGGTTATGAATAATCAGCGGCAGGGCAGGGGACGCGGGGCGCAGGGTCTGGGCAAAGGCAATCTGCGCGGCGAAAACTTCCTGCTGGCGGGAACGCGGCACGGTGTCCCAGTGGTAATCTAAGCCAATCTCGCCGTAAGCCACGATTTTGCCGTCGCTGCTCGCGTAGAGCGCGGCGATAGCCTGTGCTGTTTCCAGGGACCATTCTTCTGCGGCTTCCGGGTGGATGCCGACGGCGGCGTACATTCGGCTATTCTGAGCGGCAAGCGTGGCTGCGCGGCGGCTGCTCGCCAAATCGTAGCCGATGCAGAGTAGGCGGGTGACACCGGCGGCAGTGGCCCGGTCTCGTGCTCCCTGCCAGTCGTCCGCGAAGTCCTCATGGTTAAGATGGCAGTGCGTGTCAATTAGTTCAACTTCCATGAAAGCAGTATGACACGCGGGAGCGAACTCTTTGTGCTATACTGACAGAAACGCCTGCAAGATATAAGTCCGCAAGATAGGAAAACGGAGACTAACTTACCTGTGGCGCTTGTACGTCCTGATTCCATGACATCCCTTCCTAAAACGGCCCCACTCGCCTCTGTCTTTGGCCCGGCCCGCTGCGACCGGCGCACAAAAGCCCTGGTGAAGCGGCTCCGGCCCGGCGACATTGCGGTCATTGATCACGCCGATTTGGACGGCCTCGCCGCACGCGCCCTGGCAGACGCGCAGGTCAGCGCCGTCGTGAACGCTCAGCCGTTTATCAGCGGCAAGTACCCCAACCGTGGCCCATCGGTGCTGGCTTCCGCGCAAATCCCGATGTTCCAGTTGTCTGATGCCGGCCAGTTCGGACGGGTGCGGGACGGGGCGCGGCTGGCAGTCAGCGGGGCAGATTTATCTCAGGCAGAGCTGCTTCAAAACGACGAAGTCGTGGACACGCTGGTGGTCTGGGATGACCGGCGGATGGCCGAGGCAACTGCGGCGGCGCGGGCAAATCTCGGCGCGGAGCTGGAAAAGTTTGCCCGCAATACGCTGCAATATCTGGATGCCGACAAAGACCTGCTGCTGGACCCCACCGATGTTCCCGCCCTGCGCCGGGTCAAGATGGCCGGCCGTCATGCACTGGTCGTCGTTCGGGGCGAGGGCTACAAAGACGACCTGGCGCTGATGCGCGGCTACCTGACCGATTACAAACCCGTACTGATTGCCGTAGACGGCGCGGCGGACGCCTTGCTTGAGATCGGCCATCGCCCGGACATCATATTAGGCGACATGGACAGTGTTTCGGACACGGCCCTGCGCTCCGGGGCGCAGGTTATTGTCCATGCCTACAAGAACGGCGACGCGCCAGGCCTGAACCGGGTCAAGGCGCTGGGCCTTGCCGCCGACTTGTTTGCTGTGCCGGGAACAAGCGAAGACGCCGCTCTGCTGCTGGCATATGAGCATGGCGCAGATTTAATTATCGCGCTTGGCACCCATTCTAACTTGGAAGACTTTCTGGACAAGGGCCGGGCCGGCATGGCAAGCACTTACCTGGTGCGCCTTAAAGTCGGGCCGCGCCTGGTAGACGCACGCGGGGTCTTTAAGTTGTACCAGCCGCGCCCGCCGTTCATCGCTCATATCGCCCTGCTGCTGTCGTTTTTGTTTGCCGTCGTTGTTTTGCTGCGCTTCTCGCCGATGTGGGAGAACTTGGCGGCGCTGATCCACATCTGGTGGCGTCTTCATGCTTGATGCCCGTTACCATTTATTTTACTCTATCATCATCTTTATGATGCTGGGCTTTGGCATTCTGATTGGGGCCTCGTTCTATGGCCCCGTGCAGGTCAAGCAGCAGCGGGACGCTGTTCAAAGGCTGGCGGCGGAAACCAATCTCGTCGTGCAGCAGCGCAACGAGCTGAACGGCCGGCTGGCGCAGGACGAGTCAGCGCTGGCGTCCTTGCAGCCTGCGCTGGTACGGGGGAAGCTGGCGGGAAAAAGGGTGGTCCTCATCCAAACCGGCGACTATGCCGATGCGACCCAGTCCGCAACTCAGTCGCTGGAAGACGCCGGAGCGACCGTCACCGCAACGGTTGTTTTGACCGGACGCTGGGGCCTTTTGACCGCGCGGCAGCGCTCCGCGCTTTCTTCCATTGCGCCAGCGTCCGACCCGGTCGCCCAAGATAAAGCGCTGCTCACCGCGCTGGCCGAGGCGCTGGCCCAGGGAACCGACGTCGGTCCTATCAATCTCTCCGCGATGACATCGCTGCAGCAGGCCGGGCTGCTGACGCGCTCCGGCGACCTATCGCAGCCCTGCGCGTTGTTTGTGCTAGTCGGTGGCAGCAGCAGTGATCCGCCTGAGTCGTCCGTAGACACGGCGCTTGTGTCGGGTTTCGAGGCACTGCCCGGCGTAACTGTCGCCGGCTGCGAGCCGTCCTCGGCGGTGACCTCCTCAATCCCCGCCTATCAGACCGCCGGAATTGCAACAGTTGACTGCGTTGATCTGCCGCTGGGCCAGATCGCTTTGCCGTTCGCCCTGCGCGGAGAGATGGGTGATTACGGCATCAAGCCGACCGCCAAGCAGCGCCTGCCCGACTCACTGGGAGGCACGGCGGCGCAATGACCGCTCAGAGATAGACATGTTTCAAAGAAGCAGCAAAGCGTTCAGCGCAGTTTTTTTGCTTCTGGCTCCGTTTGCTGTGGAGGCATGTTATTTCTGGCTTTCCAGAATTACAGGGCGAGCATCTCCTGCGTCCGACACAATTGGGATAGTAGTCAGCATCGCTGTAGGTTCCGGGACGTTATTTCTTAGGCGCTTGAGTTTCCGGGCATACCTGCTGTTGCTGCCGGTTTATGTCGCTTTAATGGGTTTCGCGGTCTTCGTTTTCGCATTTGCTTTTGTTTGCTCCGCGTTCGGAGACTGCTTGTAAAATTATGGCAAATCTGCGCCAAGACGAAATGGAACGTCCCCGAGTCTGTGCTCTCATTCCGGCCTTCAATGAGGCCAAGCGGATTGCTGTGACTGTTGCGGCGCTGAGGCTTCGGCCGGAGATCACAGACATCGTTGTCATGGACGACGGCTCGACGGACGGCACGGCGGAGATTGCCCGCGCGGCTGGCGCGACGCTGGTTTTGACGGGCAAAAACGGCGGCAAAGGGGCGGCCCTAAGCGCGGCTTACGCGGCGGCCCGTGAGCGGGCCGAGGTGTTTCTGCTGCTGGACGCCGATTTAGGCTCTTCTGCCGGGGAAGCCATCAAGCTGCTGCCGCCCCTCTTTTTAGATCAAGCGGACATGACGATTGGAATGCTGCCGCCGGACCCGGCGTTCGCCGCCACCGGGCAGTCCGGCGGGCGCGGCTTTGTTGTCCGTCTGGCCCGGTGGGGGATCGAACGCCGGACCCGGCACACGATGGCGCAGCCGCTGTCCGGGCAGCGGGCCGTGCGGCGGTTGGTCCTGGATGCGCTTGGCGGCAGGCTCGCGCCGGGTTTTGGCGTCGAAGTGGACTTGACTGTTCGCGCCCTGCAGGCTGGCTTCCGCGTTCGAGAGGTGGAGACGGAGTTTCGCCACAAAGTCACCGGCGGCGACTGGCCCAGCTTGCAGCACCGCGCCCGTCAGTTCCGTGATGTCGCCCAGGTTGTTTTGAGAGCGCACGGATAAATGTCACTTCAAGCCAAAACTTACTTGAACCTTCTGGCCGGTGCGCTCGCCGGGTTTCTGGCGTGGGTGCTGACTGATTTGACCGGCTGGTTCTCCGATGTTTTCCAAACTCACTACCGAATGTCACTGGGACTGTTTGGCTCTCCCAAGTTCCTGCTCTACGGGGCTGTCTTCGGGGCGCTGCTTGGCCTGATGCTGGCCCTCATCGACTCGCTTTCGCTGGAAACACGGCGTCGCCAAACTCAGACACTCGCGCTCGGTGCGGGCATTGGAGCGCTCGGCGGCTGGCTCGGCCTGGGAATTGGCGAGGTGATTTATGATCTTGTCTTCAAGCTGACCGGCTTGCCGATAGATGAATCGCCGCACAATCCTGGTCAGTTTCTGGTCCTTCTGATTGGACGCGCTTTTGGGTATGCCGTGATCGGCGGCGTGGTCGGTGCGGCGCAGGGCGCAGTGAATCGTTCAGCAGTTATCGCGAGGCAGGGGGCATTCGGCGGGTTTGTCGGCGGCTTCCTCGGAGGCACCGGGTTCCAAATACTGAACGGCCTCGGCTTCCCCGCGTCTATTTCTCGCCTGCTGGCGCTTGCGGCGACGGGGGCGCTGGCGGGATTCTTTGTCGGCTTAGTACAGAACCTGCTCAAGCAAGCCTGGATCCGGGTGGTACTGGGCCGCAACGAGGGCAAAGAATATCTGATCGCGAAGCCGGTCACGACAATCGGGCGCAGCGAGATGGCCGATATTAGCCTGTTCGGGGACCCGAGCATCGCGCCGACCCATGCCGCGATTGAGTCGCTTCCCGCGCAGAACCGGCACCGGCTGCGGGCAGTCATGGAAGCCGGCAAGCGCGGCGTTGAGTTTGCGCCGCCGCTGGTCAACGGCCAGCCGGTCGCCGGGGAGCAGTGGCTGGCGGACGGCGACACGATCCAAATCGGCAAGCGCACGCTGCTGTTTCAAGAGAAAGCGACCCGCAAAGGCACGGCTCCGGCTTCACGCACGGTATCCGCGCCGGCCTCGCCGCGTCCGCCGGTTTCGCGTTTCGTGGGGGAAGAGCTGACCGTGCCGGTGGCCCTAGAACCCGCCCGGCGAGCATCGCTGACAACGCCTGCCGATGTCCTGGACCAGATGGGGTCTGCCCCTGCCGCCGAGGCGACTATGCAGTCAATGCCCGGCTTCGGCGGCGTCGGCACCCGTCTGGTCGCCGTTCAGGGACCCTACACCGGGCAGTCGTTCCCGCTGTCTCACGCGCCTGTTGTCATTGGCCGCGCCGCCGAGCGTGATATTGCCCTGCCCGCCGACACTTCCGTCTCCCGCTCCCATGCCCGCATCACTTACGCCGATGGCCGCCACTTTATCGCCGATGACGGCTCCTCCAACGGCACCTTTGTCAACGGCCAGCGTGTTTCCGACCCGCGCCTGCTGTCTTCCGGCGACACCATCCAGCTTGCCGATACTACGTTTCGCTATGAGTAGGCGATCAATCTGGCATTCGCGTCTTGTCTTCCATAGTTGATGCGTGCTATAGACGAAACCCCGCCTTATGCCAGCAAAACTGCCGCCAATATCCAAAAGACGAGGATGTAAACGTCCTCGCTAGGGGGCGAAGCGCCAAGCCGCCACCTGCTGCACTGGCAGACCCGGAGGGCGTGGCGGAAGGGTCTGAATCTGGAGTCTTGTCCCGCGCAGGCGGGACCTTAGCGTCTGCGCTCCCCATCCCAATAAAATCCTAGCGAGGGCGTTTACGCCCTCGTTCCTAATCGACTTCGTTTATTGTCGCAGGCTGTCCAAAAACTCCAAACTTTTGAGGTCGCGTTCCAGTCGGAATCGGAGGGAGCGGCGGAGGGCAAGGCGGGCTTGATCCAGACCTTTAGGGCCAGCAGGGGGCAGGGCGGCCAGCGTTTCGCCGCCGCCGGGGCCGAGGGCTTCCAGAGTTTGCAGCAGGCGTATAGCTCCCATGCCGAGGCCGCTGTGGTCGGGGTTCGATTCCGGGTGAGCATGGCGCGGGCAGAGTGCGCCGCCAAGAGTAGCGGACAGGGCGAAGACTTCGTCGCGGGGAAAGCCGCCGGGCAGGGGCGTCTGGCAGACAGTGCAGGTAAAGAGGTCCGGGGCGTAGCCGAGGTCGCCGAGAAGCTGGATCTCAAACCAGCGGGCGGCAATCTCGGGCACGGGCAGGGTTTGAGTCCGAAGCAGGCCGGTGTAGAACAGGTCATAGAGGACCGGGTTTGGGGCATGGTCTTCGACGGAGTGTTCGACGAGGTCCGCCAGGTACAGGCCGTGGGCGAGGCGGCCCAGATCTTTGCGGAGGGCGGAAAACGACTCCTGCACTTCGACCTGCGTGACGATCTCCAGCGATTTGCCTGACGCGAGGCCGAAGCGGGTGCAGGTCAGAACTTCGGTCGCGCCGGACAGCCGCGAGATGGCCTTCCGCGCTCCTTTGGCGATAGCGGAGAAACGGCCAAGACCGGGCGAGTAAAGGGTCAGGATGTTGTCGGTCTCGCCGAAGTGGCGGCGGTGCAGGACAATGGCATCTGTGGTATAGGCAGGCACGCTTCTATTATACCCGCGATGCTTCGCTAGACCCGCGCCGTGTAGGCATCATAAAGTGCTGCGCCGGAAGAAGTGCCGATCCGGTTTGCCCCGGCATCCAGCATTTGCAAAGCTGTTTCAACCGTCTTGATGCCGCCCGACGCTTTGATGCCAATGGGCGACGAGCCGACAGCACGGCGAATACGCCGGATGTCGTCGGCAGTCGCGCCGCCGCCGGCCGTGCCGGTGGAAGTCTTGACAAAGTCTGCCCCCGCTTCCTGGACAAGCCGGCTGGCAAGCTCGATCTCCTCCGGCGAAAGAAAGCAGGTTTCAATGATGACTTTGAGCAATGCCGCGCCGCGCACGGCCTCGGCGACCCCGCGCAAATCTGCCAGCACCCCGTCGTAGTCGCCGGACTTGAAGCGGGACAAATTCATCACCAGATCAACTTCCTGCGCTCCGTTCGCGCCGGCGTTTTTGGCCTCGTAGACTTTGCACAGCTTGGTGCTTGCGCCGTGAGGGAACGCAGCGACCGTGCAGACTTTGACATCGGTGCCGCTCAGAGCTTTCGCCGCTGCACCGACCCAGCAGGGCAGGATGCAGACGGCGGCAAAGTGCCGCGCGGCACTTTCGTCGCAGAGCTGCAGGACTTCGTCGCGGGTAGACGTTGGGCGCAGCAGCGTGTTGTCTATGGTCTTGGCGAACTGCTCTTTAGTGTACATGGTCTAAGATTGCCGCCGCGTTGCGGCCTTCCAGGAGGCGACAAGCGCGGTCATCTCCAATGTGTCGCCGCCTTGATGCGTATCTAAAAAGTCAACCAGCGCACTGCCGATGACCGCGCCGTCGGCAATTTCCAGCACCTGCCGCACATGTTCGGGGCGAGAGACGCCGAAGCCGACGCAGAGCGGCTTGTCGGTGGCGGCACGGATGCGGGTCAGCAGGGCCTGAAGCTCGGGGGCCATCTCGGCTCGTGCGCCGGTGACGCCGGTGCGGGAAACGCAGTAAACAAAGCCGGTGGTGTTGTGGGCAATCAGGGAGATGCGCTCGGGCGTAGAGGTCGGGGCGACTAAGAAGATCGTGGCAAGGCCGGCGCTTTCCGACGCCATCTTCCAGGGTCCGGCTTCTTCGGGCGGCAGGTCGGTCAGAATGGTGCCGTCGGCTCCGGCTTCGGCAAAGACCTGGGCGAAGCGGGTCAGGCCATACCTCAATGCGAGGTTGTAGGAGGTCATCAGCACAATCGGGACATTGGTGAGAGCGCGGCTGTCCCGGACCATTTGGAGCACGGTGTCGGGAGTGACACCGCGTTCCAGCGCCCGCTGCGACGACGCTTGGATGATCGGGCCGTCGGCCAGCGGGTCAGAATAGGGGATGCCCAGCTCGACAACGTCCGCCCCGGCTTCGGCGAGCGCTGCAACCAGCGCCGGGGTGCCGGCGGGCGACGGATCGCCCGCCGTGATGAACGTCACCAACGCGCCTTCACGAGCGGCTTTGAGGCGGGCAAAGGTCTGGTCTAAGCGCTGGAACATGGCTAAAGCAGTCCCAGTCGAACGGCGACGGAGTCCACATCTTTGTCGCCGCGTCCCGACAGGCAGACAATGATGTTCTGCTCCGGAGACATCTGCGGGGCCATCTTGCGAAGGTGCGCGAACGCATGGGCTGTTTCGAGTGCCGGAATGATGCCTTCGGTGCGCGAGGTCCACTGGAAGGCATCTAACGCTTCGTCGTCGGTGATGGACACGTATTCGGCGCGGCCAATCTCCTTGAAGAAAGCATGTTCCGGGCCGACGCCGGGGTAGTCTAGCCCCGCCGAAATCGAGTGGGTTTCGATGACCTGGCCGTAGTCGTCCTGAAGGACATACGACGACGAGCCGTGCAGAACGCCTTTGGAGCCTGCCGTGAGCGTCGCCGCGTGCTTCTTCGTATGGACGCCGTCGCCGGCCGCTTCTACGCCGATCAGCCGGACGGCTGCATCACGGACGAATGGGTAGAAGATGCCCATGGCATTCGAGCCGCCGCCGACGCAGGCAACCACGGCGTCGGGCAGGCCGCCGGTTTCCTCTAAAATCTGCTGCCGGGCCTCGATGCCGATCACGCTCTGGAAGTCCCGCACCATCGTCGGATAGGGGTGTGGCCCGGCCACGGTGCCGATAATGTAGTGCGTGTTGTGGACATTGGTGACCCAGTCCCGCATGGCCTCATTCAGCGCGTCTTTAAGCGTCTTCGTGCCTGACGACACCGGCCGCACTTCTGCGCCTAAGAGCTTCATGCGGACGACGTTCAGCGCCTGGCGCTTCACGTCTTCCTCGCCCATGTAGACAATGCACTCGTAGCCGAACTGGGCGCAGGCTGTCGCCGTCGCGACGCCGTGCTGGCCCGCGCCGGTTTCGGCGATAATGCGCGGCTTGTTCATGCGCTTCGCGAGCAAAATTTGCCCCAGCGCGTTGTTGATCTTGTGCGCCCCCGTATGGGCCAGATCTTCGCGCTTCAACCAGACCTTCGCGCCGCCCAGCTCGCGCGTCATGTTTTCGGCGTAGAACAACGGGGTCGCCCGCCCAACATAGTTTTTGGCGTAGTAGTCAAACTCCGTCTGGAACGCCGGGTCGGCTTTGGCTTTCGCGTAAGCTTCCGTCAGCTCATCGAGCGCCGGGATAATCGTTTCCGGCACAAACCGCCCGCCGAACTCGCCCCCAAACCGCCCCTGCGCGTCCGCCACATACTGGTCTGCGAGGGTTGGAACAGAATTCGTTTCGACAAATTCGCGTGTCTCGTAAGCGTCAATGCTTGTCGCCATAGGGTCATACTTCCTTCTAAAACGTGCAGTCATTGTAGCACCGTGCGCCGGGGTTGTCAACGGTCAACGCAACGACTTCTTGGCACGGAGGTCGGAATTAAAACAGTAAATCCGACGCGAGATCAAAATCAAATTGGCAGGTATAATGGCGACATGCCTGATGCAACTTTTCATTGTTCTCCCTCGCCTGTCGCTAGTTCATTTGCGGAAGAAGAGCGGATCGTTATGCTCCTGTCCGATACGAATGAGGCTTGTGCAGGTCTGCCATCCGAGACGTTCAGACTGGTAATATCCTCACCGCCCTATAACATAGGCAAAAGTTATGAGAAGCAGATAAGTCTGGAAGCATACTTGGCTTGGCAGGAAACTGTAATTGTGGAATTGGTACGGCTACTGAAGCCCGGCGGTTCTCTTTGTTGGCAAGTAGGCAATTATGTGAACAGTGGTGAAGTCTTTCCGCTGGACATCTATTTTTACCCTTTGTTCAAGCGCCTCGGCCTGCAACTCAGAAATCGGTTGATATGGCATTATGAGCATGGACTTCATGCGTCCCTTCGCTTTTCAGGACGCTATGAAACATTGCTTTGGTTCACAAAAGGAAGTGATTACTTGTTCAATTTGGATGCAGTTCGTGTCCCAGCGAAATATCCTGGCAAGCTACACTTCCAAGGCAAAAAAAAGGGGATGCCATCAGGAAATCCACTTGGTAAAAACCCGTCTGACTTTTGGAGCTACTTGGCAGACGAATGGGAAAGTGGCGTGTTGAAAATTCCCAATGTCAAAGCGAATCACCCGGAAAAAACGTCTCATCCCTGCCAATTCCCGGTAGAACTTGTTGAGCGATGTGTTCTTGCCTTGACAGAAGAAGATGATTGGATTCTAGACCCCTTTGCAGGAGTAGGGTCCACGCTAATTGCCGCGACAAAAAATAATCGCCGTGCAGTAGGGATAGATCGCGATCCTGATTTCTGTGAGCTGGCAAAAAAGCGAGTGGCGGATTTATATGCAGGCACACTCAAACTTCGTCCTCTTGGAAAGCCTGTTCATGTGCCGACTGGGAAAGAAAAAGTCTCTCAAGTCCCACAAGAGTGGCTTCAAGAAAACCTCAATAATTCAAACCTAACGCTGTCGTTAGGGAGCGATACCAATTAAAACTAAAGGCACAGCAGGCGTACTTCTGCCTTGTCTCAGTAGATCATAAAGTGCGGCTTCATAGTAAGGCACTCCCGAAGACATTTCCGCTTGAAGCGATTTCATGGGGAGTATCTCGATCCCCACGTCAATAATGTTCCCCACGAAAAAAGCCATGTGCTTGACGAACAAGTCATAGGCGACAAACGAATATTTTCCGAATTGCACTTCAATCTCAATGCGGTCTTTGATGAAGTCCGTCTGATTGTAGGAAAAGATTGGCGTTTTGCCGGCGTTGATGATTTCCTCGCGCTGCTCTGCCGCGTCCATCTGCATTGTCCGGGTAATCAAGCTATGATCGTCGGTGACGTAATAGGAAGTCCGCCGTTCAGCCCATCCCCCTGCTTGCAGTTCCTGCTTGAACGCAATGTTTAAGCCTACTGGGCTGTAAAGTGTTCGGCCCTGCTTTGTTCTTTCATTGGAAACTTTTGTGAGGCAAGAAGCCGCATCTATCGCCGTGATGACTTGGTTGATCTCGCGCCAGAGACGGCGCTGATGTACCCGAATATGCTCGTAGCCGTTGAGGTGGGAATAGAATTGAGTGATTTGCACATTGCCTAATACGCGGCGGCTTACTCGTTTTCCTTCCCTGGCAGCAACGCCAAACCAAACTTACTTGCTCCTGCGCTAAATGCCATTCCCGCACTGCACGAACAAATCCTTTACTTTGCTGTGATCTTTGACGCTGGGTAAGGCTTCGACGCCGGAGGAGACGTCCACGGCGTAGGGATTGCACGGGATCGAGACAGCGCGGGTGAGCTGGTCACACGCGCCGCAATCATGCTGGACACCTAAACGGAGACAGCCGCTTTCTTCTTGCGGGCGGCGATTGCTGTATTGCTGACGCCCAGGGCCAGCAGGAGGCCGAAAGAGACATCGCGTTATCCGGGCATGATTGACGTGCCGGGGGTTACGCCGCTGTCGTTGAACGTGTCTACGGTGAAGAAGTAATGGACCCCTTTGTTGAGCGTATGGATGTGCAGCATGTCGCCGCCATAGACCTGGTAGCTGCTGAACATCTTGTCTTTGGCGATGCCATAACGGACAACATAGCCGTCTGCGCCGGAAACCGGCAGCCAGGAAATCATCGCCTGCCGCTCATCGGCGGCGTCACGCTGCACTTGAGTACCGGCAGCACGCGGCGGGGCATGGCCCAGGCCGCTGCCGAAGAAGCGCAGGCCGCTGACGGAAAACTTGGCCCCGGCGGGAGAGTGAGTGTTTGTGATGCGGGCGTAGCGGGCGATAATGGGCGCGTCAAGCTGGGCGTAATCCTGCGGGGCGTCGCGCTTGCTGACGCTGCGATCCACAATGGTCGTCCACTTTTTGCCGTCTTTGCTTGCTTCCAGCGTGTAGCCGTAGCCATCGTTCAGATGACCGGTTTGGGCTGCGCCTTCGTCGGAGAAATTCACTTGGACGGCCTCGACGCGGCAGGGCTTGCCCAAATCCACTTGCAGCCGTTCACCCGGATCGCCGGTTTTGGCCGACCACCAGGTGCGAATGTCCTCGTCAAACGCGTATTCTACCGGATGGCCGTCCAGTGTGGAAGAAGCTGTCGCCGCCTTGCGGTAGGACAGCAGCATCCAGCCGGGGCTGTTGCTTTGCAGGCCGCCTTTCGCCGGGTCTTTGACAACGCCGGGTGCGTACTGCGGGTAGTCGCCGAAATAAGTGTTTGAGACCATCTGGCCGTCGGTCGTGAACCAGGTGGGGAACACGCCAAGCCGCCGCTCGAAGATGTTTCGGATCGAGATGGTCATGGTGGAAATATGCCAGTAGCGCTCGCCGAGGTCCTGAAAAGTCGCGCTGTGCCCAGCTCCCGCCGCAAACCCCGTCGGCTTAAACGAGAACGGGCTGTAGGACGCATAAGTAAACGGGCCGAGGGGATGGTCACTGACATAGACGCTGTCGTTGTAGGCTTTCTTTTCGGTTGCCGGCGCGGAGTATTGCAGGTAATACTTGCCGTCGTGCTTGGTCATCCACGCGCCTTCAATCCAGGCGTAATTTTCTCGATAGGGCGGGGCATCCGTCGGCTCCGCGAAAATCTCCCCGCCGTGCGTGTCGGTGTGGCCGACGAGAAGCGTTTTTTGATCCGTCAGCGGCTTGAACCCGTTCTTGGGGTCAACTTCCTGGCCGCTGATCGGGCCTTCGACGCCGCAGCCGGTGTAGAGATAGACGCGCCCGTCGTCGTCCTGGAACAAGTCCGGGTCCCCTCCGCTTTTGAGCTGGTCGTCACTGACGAGTTTCCAGGCTCCGCTGCCGGGATTATTGGTTTCATAAATGCCCGTGTTGATCGCGGTCCAGTACAGCGTGTCCCCAATCGCCAGGACTCCGGGTGCGTCGTGTCCCACGCCAAGCGGCAGCGCGTTCGTCGTCACCAGCGTCCAGTGCATGAAGTCTTTGGAGTGCCAGTAGCCGCCGCTGCCCGTTGCGAACAGCCAGTATTCGCCTTTGTAGACAACCACCGCCGGATCGGCTCCGGTTCTCCAGCTCGGCTGCCCATCTTGAAAGTTATACGGCAGGTTTATCGGATTACAAAAAGTCGGGGGTCGCCCCGCGCCGCTGGCCGGAACGGACGCGAGGAACAGCGGAAGGGGGAGAGCAAGAAGCGCAGCAAGAGACAAACATGCCTTGACGGGCGTAAGATGTTTCATATCGCTATTGTACCATACTTATTTTGGCTCCACTTCAACCAAAGTGAGACTTGTACCAGAATAAGTTTGGCTCCACTTGTACCGGAGTGAGATTGGTCCCGCTTCCAGCTTCCCTTACTTTTGCCCTTTGATCGGTTTTTGCCCCAGTAGGCATAAGCGACAGGCTGCGCTCAACGATTTTGCGCCAAATCCCATTCTCGCACGGCGCGGACGAAGGCTTTGATCTTGGCGTGGTCTTTGACACCGGGCGAGGCTTCGACGCCGGAGGACACGTCTACGGCGTAGGGGCGGACGGCATCTAAAGCGTCTTTGACGTTATCAGGGGTCAGGCCACCGGCGAGGATAATGGGCCGGTCAGCCAGTTGTTTGGCCCGAACGGCAAGGGACCAGTCGAAGGTCTCGCCGGAGCCGCCGAGGGTGTCTTTGTGGTAGGTGTCCAAATGCACTGCGCCAACAGGGCCGGGATAGGCGGCGATTTCTGCAAGACTTGTCTCGTCGCGCATACGAAACGCACGAATACGCCACTGAGCGCCGCGCCGGAAGCGGGATTTGTCGGTGGTGTCTTCGTAGTGCTGGACGTATTCGGCGAGGTAGTCTTCGGCGTCTTCGGGCCGGTGGGCGACGACGACGCGCTTGACGAACAGGGGCAGGGCGGCGGAGATTTCCGAGTAGACTTCTGGCGGCAAAAAGCGCGGAGAGCCGGGAACAGCAATGAAACCGAGCGCGTCTGCACCCGCATCTGCCGCCGCCATCGCGTCCAAGCCATTAGAAACACCGCAGATCTTTATTCGTGTCATAGGGGAAGTGTACCTGATGTATGGCATTCTCCTGGTATACTTTGGGAAACGATGGCCTGGTACAAGTGCAAAAACTGCGGGGAAGAGGTCACCTTCGGGTGGATGCCGACGGCTACTTGTGGATTGCTGCTGGTTCCCGCTGTGGCGGCGGCGCTGGTCTCCCCGATCATCGGCTGGGCGCGGCTGCACTGGTTTGCGCTGCTGCTTCCCGTGCCTGCATTTTTCGTGGTTATGTTTGTCACTGTCTACGTCCCGCAGGAGCTGGAATGGCTTTGCGTCCACTGGCACCGCTGCTCGAACTGCGGCAGGCACCGGTGGTCTCAGCCCTACACGCGCGGTTTTGGTTTATGACCTTTCGCTGATGACCCGGTTCGGGGAACTTTCCCTGTGGCTGGGACGCTTCCGGCGGGCAGGAGGATGTTATGACACATTTCAATTTACGCGGCATCGCCGCCGCTTCTTTTTGTTTGCTGGGTCTCGCTCTGCTGGCCCCGACGGCACAGGCGAAAGGACATGACAGCAATTCGCTGCATAAGTTTGGTAACGCTATCCAGTATCCGTTCCGCAAGGCATCAGAAAACACCAGTGTTGCGGCCCATCGGGCTGTCGGCGAGCGGTCGGTCGTGCATCGCCGCAACGGCAACAAAACGTACCGCTCGGTCGTCGGCTCTAATGGCCGTCTGCATCGTCTGCACCGGGTCGGCTATCACGGCTGAAAATGTTTGCCCGGATACGAACAGTGTCCGGGCTTTTCTCGTTCCGGAGTACCATCAATGACGGATGAAGAATTAGGGGCATTGCTGCTGAAAAAGGCCCGCGCCGAGAACCGCATTGTCAAGCTGAACGCCGAGATTAAGACGGCGTCGGCGTCGCTGCTGAAGCTGGCCGATACCCTAGCAAGCAATCCCGGCGACATTCAGTTCAAGAACCTGCCGGGTGAAGTCGGGCAGTGGCCGGAGCGGGTGGGGCGGCGCACGGAGTTTGAATGGGCGCAGGTAGACACCGGCATTGTCGCAAAGCGTTTGATTGACCTGTATAACGCGCAGGCGGAGATTGATGACGCCGACAAGCAGATCAGCACGAGTGGGTCACTGTAAACGAAAAGATCAAGAAAGCGTGGGATTTCGATCCCGCGCGGGTTCTTTTCGGTTGCTTTTCCCCGTGTCTCGTGCTACACTGTGTCAGGACTTCATGCTTCCTCGGCGCTGTTGCCGGGGTGCTGGTTCTGAAAGGTTTCCTCCCTGCGTCATGCCCCGCTTCCTTCTTCGCTTCCTTCCTCGCTTCTTCCTATCTCTGCTGTTAGCCTCCGCTGGGCCTGTTTTCGCGCAGATAGGTTCAGGAAACACGGCAACCGGCCTCGGCCCAGCGACACAGAGACCCACGGCAGCGGCGACTAATCCCGTCAGTCCCAGTCCCACCAGTCCGATCCCCACAAAGCCGCTGCCGCAGGTGGTGCCGGCACCGCCCGCGCAGGGGGCGCAGGAGGATGGGGCTGAGGAAGCGATTCCTGTCCCCACCGACCCGGCAGCGTGGGCGCGGCAGACTTTTACGGTTGCGCCCTGCATTCAGCCGCCGGTGATTGACGGCAAACTCAGCGATGCCTGCTGGAAGACGGCGACGAAAGCGTCCGGCTTCTTTCGGTACGGCGGCGGGCACGCCGCGCCGGCGGCGGAGCAGACGCAGGCGTGGATCTGCGCGGACAAAACGCATCTTTATTTTGCGTTCCGGTGCCTGGACGATCACCCGGAGCTGATCAAGGCCGGCGAGACCGTGCGGAACGGCAATGTCTACCGGGACGACTTCATCGGCATTGATATTGACAGCCAGAACAGCCGCCGCGGCTTCTCGACGTTTATCGTCACGCCGCGCGGGACGCAGGCGCAGGTGCTGGAAGGCGGCACGGCAGACAACATCACCTGGGCGGGCGACTGGAAAACCGCCACCCAGCGCACGAAACACGGCTGGACCTGCGAGATGGCAATTCCGTTCGCCCTGCTGCGCTACCCGCGCGGCGCTCAAGCGTTCGGCATGGTGCTATACCGCCAGATCGCCCGCCAGACCGGCCTGGAGGGGTGGCCCTATGTGCCGCCTTCCGGCATAGACAACTCGACCGAGCCGCAGTATCTGGACGAGTTTACGGGCTTCGCGCCGCCGTTCTATACGCCGCGCCCGACATTCCTGCCGTACACGCTTTTCACCGGCGGCACGGGCAATTCGGCACGGGCGGGAGTGGACATCAAGTACCCGGTGTCCACGACGCTGACGGGCGTGGGGACCGTGTTCCCGGACTTTCAGACGATTGAGCAGGACGTGACCAACATCAACTTTTCGTACACCGAGAAGCTGCTGACCGACCGGCGTCCGTTCTTCGCCGAAGGCGCGGGCTTTCTGCCGCCGACAGATTTGTTTTACTCCCGCCGGATTGGAGCCGTAGACGAAGGCCTGAAAATCGCCGGCAAGCAGGGCGACACGACGGTGGGCCTGCTGGGCAGCAACACCAGCGGCACCATCGCTCAGGACAGCCTGGCGCTGAACGTGGCCAAAGACATCGGCCTGTACAGCCAGGCGGGGGTTGCGCTGACCGATGACCATGTGCCTGGACAGCCTGGCAGCAATGACGAACGGGTCTACGGCTCCTACGGCCTGCGCCGGGGGCAGACGCGCTACACGCTGAGTGGTTTTCACACCCAGTCCTCGCTGCAAGGCCAACTCAGTCAAGGCAGCCAGAGCGGCGGCGATGACCAGTTGGAGTTCTCGACTTCCGTTCCTTACGGCAAGCCGAGCCTTGATGCCGCGTACAGCGACATCAGCCCGAACTTTACCTCGGCACTGGGCTTTGTCCCGGAAACGGATCTGCGCGGCTCCTATGTGGGCCTCAACCAGTACAACGAGTTCCAGCACGGGTTGCTGGAGCGCTACGATGTCTCGCTGAACGCAAGCGCCTACCAGCACCACACCGGCGGGTTCTTTCACAACTCGCTGAACGCCAGCGTGTACGGCGAAAACCGGGCGGGATACAGTGTCACGGCGGCGGTGACCCAGTCGCAGCGGAACGAGTTCCATGACCACACGGGCGACGTGTCTTTTTCGTGGAACGGCAAGACGCTGTACCAGCGGGGCACCGTAGAAGACGTATTTGGAAAGCAGGCCGGCCAGCCCTACAACTTTCTGACGCTGGGGCAGGGCGTTTTCGTGTCACGCCCGTTCTCGCTCCAGCTCAGCTACAGCCGCCTGAAGCTGGGGCCTACCTCTTCCACGCAAAGCATTTTGACCGGCACTTACCGCCTGAACCCGTTCCAGACCATCGGCGGGCGCGTCGTCAGCCAGGGCGGGGCGGATCAGGGAACGGGCCTCGGCACGGACATTTATTTCTCGTTCAGCCAGCAGGTCCGCGCCGGCACCGACGTGTTTCTGCTGTTCGGCGACCCCAATTCGCCGCAGACGCGGGGCAAGTTTACGCTGAAACTCGTGCATCCGTTCTAATACATTTCAATTTAGGGTATGATAAGATTGCAGACCAAAACCAGTGCCCGCTTTTGACGGCTGCCTCTGTTGTCCCCCCGGACAAACACCTTCTTCTAAACTCCACGTAACCGGGTACGTGAGAAAGGCCATCCAACTTATGGCCCCTTCATTGTCCCGTCCCGCCGCCCGCACTGCATTGATCAGCCATCTTGGAACGCAGCCCGGCGACGGCTCATTTTTGCTGGTCCGCGAGCGCAGCATGGCTTCCACTTCCGAGTATTTGGCCCTGCACGGTGCATTTGACGGTTCCGTGTACGAGCGTCTGCATCAGGCGCTGCTGGCGCTGTCTCAGTCAGGTCGGCCACTTGTACTGGACTTGCGCGGAGTTCGCGCTTTAGACGAAGGTTTTCTGCTGCGCCTCCTGAAAGTGCAGCGCGATTTAGCCGCGCGGCGCACGGTCTCATTCCAGGTTGCCGCCGACGGCCCGCTTCCGCCGCTCCTCCGGCGGCTCGGCTTAGAAGAGCGGTTCGGGCTGGAACCCGTCAAACGACTGCCGCAAACTCAACCTCTCACGACATTACCGCAAGCAACACAAACAAGGAGAACATCATGGGTGACAAACGAAAGCCGCTGAAGAAGAAAAAAGAAGCTGACAAGCCGGTTTCATTAACCCCGGTCCCTGCCGCCGCGCCGCCAAAGAAGTAGGCCCACGCTACAAATCGCGCCGCTGAAACAGCACCAGCCCAAGCGCGAAGAAGAACGCCATATACAGCAGGATATAGGCGAGATCAGCTCCCGACGTTGACGCCACTGTTGCCGCCTGCGTTGGGTCGGCTTGCGCGACAATGAGGCTCATATCCAGGCCCGCGCTCTCCGGTGGGGCCGGGCCAACAATCCCTGTTGCGTGAAGGCCCTTCGTGATCCAGTGGTTCATGCGTCCCAGCGGCACAATGTAACCCGCAATCTTACTCAGCGTGTCCAGCACCGGCACGTCCAATCGTGTGGGCAGCGACAAATTGTGCAGCAGGTCTTCCGCCAGGGCAATCCCCGCCGCGATAAGCGCCAGGCTCGATGACAGCGCATAAGTCGCAAATGTCGAAAAGCAGAGTGTCAGCGTCGTAAACAGCAGCGGGAACAAGCCGGCGGCCAGAATGCCGCCCCAAATCTGCGGATGGTACGTCCCCGTCTGCTTCCAGATGCCTGCCGCCAGCAGGCCGCCCCAGACCGCGACGCAGACCGCCAGCAAAAACACGATCCCCAGCCACTTGCCGAGATAGACCGCCGCACGCGGGATCGGCTTCGGCACGATGACTGCCAGCACCCCCCGGTCTACTTCCGACGTGATCGCTCCTGCAGACAGCGCAACCGCCAGCACCGCTCCAAAGAACTTAATCGTGCCGCACCCAAGCCAGGCGAAGATGCGACCTGTGTTGTTCCGGGCCGAGGCCATATCAAGGCCCACTAGAAAGCCCGGCTTGATGTGCAGCGGCAGAAACGCAAAGCCGATATAAAGGGCGGAGATCACCAACCCCGCCAGGAAAATCCGCCGCCGCACGGCTTCCCGCACGGTCAGCCCCGCCAATGTCCAGATGCCGTTAATCAATAAGTTCAAGCCTCATCCTAATCAAGCCTCAACCACGCGAATAAATAAATCTTCCAGCGATTCACGGCGCGGGATCAGCGACAGCAGCCGTCCCCCGGAGCCGACGACGGCGGCCGCAAGGTCCGGGATAACCGCTTCATCGGGAATGCTGACGCTGATTCCTTCGCCCTCTACCATGACTGTCCGTGCCAGGCTTTCTAAAGCGCGGACCAGGGCGGGGGAGATATTCTGCACCCGCATCTCCACGGTTGACGGCGCGGCGAGCAGGTCGTCCATTGAGCCGACCCGGATCACCTGGCCCTTTTTCAAGATGGCGACCTGATCACAGGTCATCTCAATCTCGCCTAGCAGATGCGAGTTCAGCAGGACCGTCTTGCCGCGCTCCTTCAGTCCCGCCACGATTTCCCGCACTTCGCGCCGGCCCAGCGGGTCCAGGGCGCTTGTCGGCTCGTCCAAAATGACCAGCTCCGGGTCGTTTAAGATCGCCTGCGCCAATCCCGCCCGCTGCTGCATTCCTTTGGAAAACTCGCTCAGCTTGCTTTGGCGGCGCTCATACAGGTTGACTAGCTGCAGCACTTCCGGGATGCGCTTCCGCCGTGCTTTCGGCCCCATGCCGTAAAGCCGCCCGTGCAGGTCTAGAAACTCTTCCGCCGTCAAAAACTCGTGGAACTGAAACTTCTCCGGCAGGAACCCCAGCTTGGCCCGCGCTTCTAAGTTGCCGATAGGCTTTCCTAAAAGAGTCGCGGACCCCGAAGTCGGCGCGATGTTGCCGAGCAGCATGTTGATTGTCGTTGTCTTGCCTGCCCCGTTCGGCCCGAGAAAGCCAAAGACCTGCCCGCGCGGCACGGCAAACGATAAATCCTGCACGGCGGTAAATCCGCCGCGCCCCAGTGTCCCGCCATATTCTTTTCGCAAATGCGACGTTTCAATCGCCGCTTGGCTGTTGCTCATGCCGGTAAGTGTACCCGAATGTCGGCGCTGCAAAAATTCATGCTGTGTTAATACGTTCTTAATGTTCTCTTAACATCGTGTTAACAAAAGCCTGTTACAATAAGACCTACTCGCTTAATTGAAAGGACTTTTTCATGAAAATCAAGAATGCCGGTCGTCTGCTGCGGATTGCCTTGCTGCCGCTCTTCGCTTTGTCTTTAAAGACCGCCGCCGCACAGACACTGCCGCACTATGACCACATCGTGCTGGTGATTGATGAAAACAAGAACGACACGGAGATTCGCGGCTCCGCGCTTGCCCCCTACATCAACACGGTTCTGCTGCCGAACTCCGCCGACCTGACCCACTTCGTCGCCGAGACCCATCCCAGCCAGCCGAATTACCTGCACCTGTTTTCCGGCAGCAATCAAGGCGTCCTTCAAGACGGCCTGCCGGGTTCCCCCGCCGAGCCGGGAACCCTGGCCGCTCCGCCGCCCTTTCATACCCCGAACCTGGGCCGGGAGCTGCTCAACGCCGGCAAGACGTTTGACGCTTACTCGGAAAGCCTGCCGTCCGTCGGTTTTACCGGGGAAACCTATTCCGCCGACCCTAGCCTGAACGAGTATGTCCGCAAGCACAACCCTACCGTGGACTGGCAGGACGATGCGGCCACGAATGCCTCCAATCCAAACGCTCTTCCTTCGTCGGTGAACGTGCCGTTTTCGCAGTTCCCGACGACCACCGCCGGCTACAGCAGCCTGCCCTCTTTCTCATTTGTCGTCCCGAACGAGCAGAACGACATGCACGACGGCTCGATCACTCAGGGCGACACCTGGCTTGCAAACAATATCGAGTCCTACCGGCAGTGGGCCGAGACGCACAACAGCCTGCTGATTTTCACGTTTGATGAGAGCGATCTCGGAGCGCTTCAAGCGGACCCGAACAACCAGATCATCACCGCGATCTCCGGCCAGGGAGTTGTTGACGCCAAGTACAATGAAGCGGCCATTGCCCGGTTCCATTTGTCCAACGCCGCCGCGCCGGACACGGCCATTGATCACTACAATCTGCTGAAGACGATTGAAGTTCTGGACGGCACGGCGAACGACGCCAGCAACGTGGCCGCGTTCAACAGCCAAACGGACATCCAGCCGATTACCGACATCTTCGCCTCGCCGGCCGCCGTGCCGGAAGCCTCGACCTCCGTGCCGTTCGCACTCGGCGCTGGCGTCCTCGCGCTGCTCCTGCTGCGCCGCCGCAAAACGACAATGTCAACAAAAGTGACAGCGTAAACATGATGTTCCCGCAATCGGAAAGGACTCTTCCATGACAGTCTCGCGCACTTCTCTTTCGCGCACTTCTCTTCTCATGCTGACGGTTTGCGGCGGCTTTGTGCTGGCCGCCGCTCCCCGCGCTTCGGCTCAGGACCTGTATGTCAGCGACTTCGACAGCAGCCAGATTTTGGAATACACGCAAGCCGGCACGCTGGCCCGGACATTCTCGGCGAACGGCCTGTTCGTCAGCCCCGACGGCCTCCTGCTGGCGGGCGGCAGCCTGTACGTCAGCGCCCAGGACTCCACCACAGGCAACGGCAGTATTTATCAGTATAATCTGAGCAATCCTACCGCCGCGCCGACCCTCTTCGCGTCCGACCCCGGCGGCGTCCTGAGCGGGCTGGCCTTCAGTGGCGGCAATCTTTATGCTGCCGACAGTCAGAACGGCAAAATTGTCGTGTTCAACGGTCAAACCGGCACGCAAACCGGCTCCTTCGACAGCGGCGGCAGCAACCCGCTGGTCAGCCCGATCGGCCTTGCATTTGAAAACGGCAGCCTGTATGTCGCGGACAGCGGCGCAGATGACGTTCTGAAATACAACGACTCAGGCACGTCCCACAGCGTGTTTGTCGCCACCGGGTCGGGCGGCTTGCAGTCACCGGGCGACATCACGTTTGATACGTCTGGAAACTTGCTTGTGGCCTCCGGGCAGGGCGCAAGCAACGGCGGCAGTCTGGACCGGTTCAGCGCGTCCGGCAGCCCTGACCCCGCAGTGGGCAATGCCGGAGCCGTGTTCGCTTCCGATCCCGGCCTCCTCAATCCTTATGGGGTCGCGATCAGCCCGATGGGTGCCGTCTTTGTCGGTGACCGCAACAGCAACAATTCCAATGGGAGCGGCGGGGGCGGGCATTTTGACGAGTTCAATGCGGATGGAACATTCGCCGAAAGCTTCGCCTTTAACGGCGGAAACGGCAACCCCTACGGCCTCGCCTTCGGCCCGGCTTCCGGCCCGGCTGCGGTGCCGGAAGTGTCCACCCAGATCAGCTTCGGCCTGCTGCTGGCCCTCGGCCTGTGTGCCGTCCGCCGCCGCCGCCATGTTAAATGCGCTGTTTAATGAGCAACAGAAAGACAATTTTAATGAAAACCAAACTCTCACGGACCGCTTGCCGAAGCGCGGCGGCCTCGGCCCTCGGCGGCCTGCTGCTCGGCGGGCTGCTTCCTGCATCGGCGCAAGGGCCGAACCCGCTGGTCACCGGCAAAAGCATTACCCTTCCCAACGCCGCCTACCGGCAGCAAGTCGGAAGCCTGCCGATGAACATGATTCTCGCCCCCGGCGGGCGCTATGCTTTAGTGACCGATATGGGCTTCCGGCAGTCGCTCTGGGCCGTGGATACCGTCACCGGCCGGGGCGTCTCGCACCTGGACTTCCCGAACGGCGGCACGACCGACCCGGCCAAAACAAACGGCCTGTATTACGGCCTCGCCGTGATGCCGAACGGCAACGGCACCAGCACGCTGTACGCCGCCCAGGGCGACAACGGCACGGTTGCCAAGATCACTGTCGGCGTGAACGGCTCCCTGACGATGGCCGGCACAATCACGCTTCCCGCCGGCCAGTTCGCCGCCGGAGTGGCGCTGGACGGGCGCGGCTACCTGTATGTCGCCGTCAATGAGAACTATGCGCCCGGCGCACCCTTTGACAATTCGGCTTTTCTGAAGCCGTCGAGCCTGGCGATTTACAACGCGGCCAGCGGCCAGCCGGTCGGCGCGTTTGTTTTCAACGAGCTGGCCTTTGCCAACGCCGCTTATCCCGGTATTCCTGGGCTTGTCCCTCCCATTGCTGCCGGCGTCGCGACCCCGCCGTCCTTCCCGCTGGCCGTGGCCGCGCTGCGCGACGGCTCCAAAGTCTTCGTCAGCAGCCAGCGTGACGGCAAGGTGTATGTGCTGAACGCCTCCGCGCCCGGCACTCCTACCCTAATCACGACGCTTCCGACGGGAGCGCATCCGGTCGCGCTGCTGCTGAATCAGGCGCAGACGCGCCTCTACGTCGCCAATGCCAGCTCCGACACCGTTTCCGTGATTGACACCGGCAGCGGGGCGCTGCTGGATACCGTCCTGCTGCGCCCCACCGCCGCTTCGACGATTGCAGGCGCGACCCCAACCGGCCTTGCGCTTTCTTCCGACGAGAAAACGCTGTACGCGACGCTGGGCGACATGAACGCCGTTGCCGTGGTCAATGTCGCTTCGCTGCCGTCGTCGCTGACGGGCTACATTCCCACCGGGTGGTATCCGACTGCCGTGGCCGTCAACCCTGCCGGAAGCCGCCTGCTGGTTGCCGATGCCAAAGGCACCCAGACGCGCAATCCCAACAGCGCCGCGCAGGGGCCAAACGGGGCGAACGGCACTTATATTCTGAATATCATTGAAGGAAATGTGCTAACATTCCCCCTGCCAAGCGCAAGCCTGCTGGCTGCCGACACGCAGCAGGTACTGAACAATAACTCGATACCGGCCCTGGCCGGAGCGGTAAACCCGCTGGCCGGAATTGGCCTCAGCGCCGGCAAGATCAAGCATGTCGTCTACATTGTGAAAGAAAACCGGACTTACGACCAGGTGCTGGGAGACCTGCCCCAGGGCAACGGCGACCCGGCGCTGACCCTGTTCGGCAACAGTCCCGGCGCTCATGTGACGCCGAACTTTCATGCGCTGGCGTCCCGGTTTGTCCTGCTGGACAACTTCTACGACTGCGGCGAGGCGTCCGGTGACGGCTGGCCCTGGAGCACCGGCAGTTTCGCCAACGAGTACGTCATCAAGAACCTGCCCTACAATTACAGCGGGCGAGGGCGCAACTACGATTTTGAGGGCAGCAACAACTTTTTCATCACCGGCGGCTTTCCGGCGGCTGATCCTGACGGGCGTCCGCTCTCGGCGCTATTTCCCCTCGGCGCTCCGGCGATCCCGGATGCCGGGGAAGCGCCTGCCGGCCATATCTGGGACGATGTGGTCGCGAACGTCAAGCTGAGCGGCACGGGCCTTTCCGTCCCCTTCCGCAACTACGGCTTCTTCTACTCGCTGGCCTTCCCGACCGGCGGCGGTCTCAAGCCGCCGATCCTGCCCATACCGGACAACTACCCCGCCGTCACGGGCGTCCAGCCCCCCGGCCATGACCTTGCGGGCATCAGCGACTACGACTTCCGCGAGTTTGATCTGACTTACCCGGACAGCGATGCCCCTGCGATAGACGGGGCGGCGGCCAACTACAAGACGCTTTCCTACAGCAACTACCTGCCGACGTCGGGCAAGGCCTCCGCGCCCAGCCGCTTTGAGGAGTTCAAGAAAGAGTTCAACGAGATGCTGCCGCCGGGAACCACCGACGACAGCAAAGTCCCCGCGTTCCTGACGGTTCGCTTCATGAGCGACCACACGGACGGAACGACGGCGGGCGACCCGTCCCCGCGTGCCCATGTCGCCGACAACGACTACGGCGTCGGCCAGTTCGTGGACCTGATCAGCCACAGCGCCATCTGGAAAAACACGGCGATTTTCGTGATTGAAGACGATGCCCAGGACGGTCAGGACCATGTGGATGCGCACCGCTCGACCTGCTACGTCGTCAGCCCGTACATCAAGGCGAACTCGGTGGACCACACGTTCTATAACACCGACAGCGTCCTGAAAACGATGGAGCAGCTTCTCGGCGTCCCGCCACTCAGCTTGTACGATGCCACGGCCCACACGATCCTGGATTTTGACACTGCGCCGGGCAATGCCGCTCCGTACAGCGCGATCCTGCCGGACGCCGCCATTGTCGGCGAGCTGAATCCGGCGATGAGGACGCTCGTGCCGGGTACGGAGGCGTTTCGGCTGGCGCATCTCGCCGCCGGCATGGACTTCAAGCACCCGGACAGCGCCGATCCTGTGCTGGTGAACGAGATGATTTGGAAAAGTGTCAAGGGCATGAACTCGCCGGTTCCCATGCCTCGGCACACGCTGAGACCAGCCGCGAAGTTCCCCGCAGCCGCGCCCCGCGACGGTGATGATTAAAAAAAGAGCGAGGGACATAAGTTATGTCCCTTGCTCTTTTTTTCGTTTCCTGTCTCGCAGAAACCCGGCGATGATCACAAACCCCTGCGCAGCCATAATGCTGGTCACAAAATAGAAGACCAGCTCTTCCAGCGGCAGCGCCCCTGCATAAATTCCAACCACGCGCGCCGGATCCACCTGCCAGATGCCGCGCCCCAGCGCAAACGCATCACACGCCCCGAGATACGCCGTCGCCAGCCCCACTGAGACGACTAAAAGCCGCCGCCAGCGCCACAGCTCCCTCCAGCCCGCCGCCCACTGAACGGCAATCACCGGCAGTGCCCAGCTTAACTCATAGATTAAGTACGTCCAGGGTTTCACAGTTCGCTGCCGCCTGAACTTGGCCGCAGCCATCTTGCGAGAACCGCGGCCAACAAGCAAATCAAGATGCCCTGCGCGAAATAAAACGCATATTCTTCCCACGGCAAATAGAACACAAAATGGCTTGGCGGCGCAAACTTCGCATCAAACGTCCAAAGCTCCACCTTCGCCGCATGGTTGTCCCACGGCGACGTATACACAAACGCCAGCCCGCAGACCGCCGCGCACGCCGCGCTCAGCCGCCCGTTCCACCGCCCACGCAGAGCAATCGTTAAGGCGGCAATCGGGATACACAAAAACACCAGCAAAAACTGCGCGTAGGTCATAGCTTATCTTTGCAGGACTTCAGTTACTTTGCGTATGACATCATCCAGCAGGAACTGCTTTACCTTCCCAACCCGGTACAAAACGGTTTGGCTATCAGCGGTAAACAACTTGTTTGGCCTAATGTTACTGGGCTGACTCAACGCCCCGGACGTAAAATCGGTGCCGTTCAGCGGCACAGCGTCACCATCGGCAACAGTCTTACTGGTAATCTGACATAAGATTATGTCGCCTCCAGAAGAAAGACCAATAACAATCGCTGGACGGCGTTTGACCTGGCTCAAGTCTGAGTAGGGGAACGGCAGAACGACAACATCGCCTTTTACAAACACTGGCATTTAGAGGTCCCGCCATGCTTCATCTTCTTCCGGGCGGAGCCAGTCTTTTGCCAAAGCCGACTCGCTCAGGAGATATGTTTCCATGCCTTCTGAATACTTCGTCTTGCGCTCCTGGATGACTACTAAAAGATAATCCGGTAACGGCATTCCCTTCTGCGCCGCCTCTGATGCAATCTCTGATTCGATTTCTGTGGGAAGTTCGAGTGTTACTGTCATTAGGTTTTCCTTTCGCTCACGGGTAAATAATCCTGCCGGAAGAATGATTCTCATTCATGCCCTTCTTGAACTCTTCCCACTCCGCCAAGCTCTTAGCAATCTCTTCAGGATCATCCGTGGCATCTTCCTCACGCCACTGCCGCAGCATCTCAATCGCTGCCTGATTCTTCTTGTGCTGCTCTTTAGGGGACAGTGGCTGGGGCCGCTTTTTGGCGGCTTCTGCGATGAGCGCATCAATGTACTCTTGCAGTGCCGCACCCTCCGCCGGAGCATCTTGGGCAGGTTCGGCTTTAGGTTTCAAGTTCAGTGTTGTCGTCATGCGGTTTTCCTTTCTACAAGTCTTTCCAGGCTTCGTCTTCTTCCGGTCTGAGCCAATCTTTCGCCAAAGCCGACTCGCTCAGGAGATAGGTCACGTTCGAGTCTATATCAATGCCGCAAACTTGCCCCGCGTCGTCAAAGTCAAAAACGACGCCCGGAGAGACTTCTTGCGCCTCTACACTCGGCTTTTCGCTCAGGTCAATATAAAGCGAGTCGGTGTCGGGATAGTAGTTTGAAGTCATTTTGATACCAATGTGTACGTTTTTTGCTCAGGAAATAATGTCTGAGGTCTTTATAAGTTTAAAATTAGAAACAGAAAACTCTACGTCATTACAGGTAGTGTAGCAAATGACTGCAACTCGTTGTGCTTGTTGCAAATCAAAATAATTTTGCGGAACTTGCCCAGGCCAATTTCCCTGTTCCATCTCCTGAAACAAGAATGTAATCTTCTGCTTTCGCTTTAATACTACCCTCTTGGCAAAATAACGAGAATCGTTCGAGGTAATAATCTGGGTAGTGGCTCAAATTAGCCTGAGCTTCTTCGGTTGATGCTTGGTCGGTTGGTTGTACTCGTGCAGGAACAAGCGCAGGCAGTTGTCGTGCATTTCGTCCGTCTTCGAGAACGAAAGCGTCCGGC